>Ga0302244_1002322_pt1 | contig 9794 bp, 7 predicted proteins | sample AAG_UR_Phe_MG_FD_193513 | JGI IMG/M metagenome (GOLD analysis project Ga0302244, IMG submission 193513) | Enriched activated sludge microbial communities from anaerobic digester in WTTP, New Holstein, Wisconsin, United States - AAG_UR_Phe | ecosystem: Engineered > Bioreactor > Anaerobic >... | reverse complement strand
CTGGACGGATATGCCGGGACACAGGGGACGGTAGTTATCGGCTCCGTCATTATGGAATCGGAAAGAGACGTTTACGAAGATGCTGTATCGTGCCACAGGGTCATCATGGACTTTTTTGTGTGGCATAGCGAATAAAACAGGAGGACACGAAAATGTCAGACGGAATAGTTGCTCAGGGAACCAAACTGGAAATGGGGACCGGGGCCGGAGGGGCGGTAACAACGGTCACGGCGGCTGTCGGATACCCCACGATCATCACGAAGGCAAATCACGGCCTGACCAACGGCACGGTTGTTACACTGTCGGCCTTTGCCGGCGCCAGCGCGGCATTGATGAATGATAAAGTTGTCGTTGTCAAAAACGTCACCACAAACACCCTTGCTCTCGATATCGACACAACCGGGGGAACTCTCACGGCAGCAAACGGTACGCTCACCCCTGTCGCGTATACCGAGATCGGAAACATCATGGATTTCGATGTTGTCGGGGACAAGCACAACATGATTGATTTCACGCATCTCAGTTCAACGAGATCCATTGAAAAACCCGGTATCCCCAGGGGCAGCGAGTTGACGTTTGCGATGAACTGGACGGCTGACGATACCGGCCTTCTCGCGGCAGAGGAAGCGCGTGCGGCCAAGACCGAGAAAGACTGGAAAATCACCTATTCCGATGGCTCAGTCCACTCGTTCAAGGGCTACGTCACGAACATCCAGGGCGGATCGGGCGGAGTCGATGACAAAGTGACCGGCTCCATCACCATTCATCGCTCGGGGGCTCTGACGCTGACATCATGAACCGGATAACGGGCGAAAAGAAAGTGACTATCAACGGGCAGGGCTACGTCATGCGATTTACATGGCGGGCCCTTGCCGAGATCGAGGCCGAGTACGGGGACAATCCGAACCTGCTCAAACCTGAGATTGTCGCGGCCGTCGCATCGGCGGGATTGCGGGAAAGACACCCGGAAATGACACCGGACAAGATCATGGAGTTGTCGCCTCCGCTCATGCCCTTCGCGCGTGATGTTCAGACGGCGATACAGTGGGCCTATTTCGGCAACGAGGCAATACCGGGAGTTACGGGTGACGTAAAAAAAAACCGCTTGGCGGGTATGCTGTCGCGGCTTATAAAACGGCTGTCGCGGCGGGAATAAATCCCGTCGAGTTTTGGGGTATGACCCCGTACCTGACGGGGAAAGCGATCGCCACGATGATCGAAGAAACAGTAACCAGGACGTGGACGCTGGCAAGCATGATGAGGATGAAGACATTGCCGAAACTGAATAAGCTGTTGAGTAAAAAAACGGGACAGGATGCAGGAATGAGATTGAAAGCGGCGCTGATCGGGATCAGCGAGAAGGAAAAGGGGAAATAGCATGGCTGAGCCAATAGGAGCCTTACGCGCTGAGATGTCCGCCGGTTGGGCTCAATTCCAGTCCGACATGCACAAAGCCCGCGATGCCGTCAAAAACTCCGGCACTCAGATGCAGAAGAGCATGGATAAGGCAAAGCGGTCTTTTGACCTCACGTCCTCATCCATAACGAAACTCGCCGGGGCGGTATCCGCTGTCTACCTTACGAAGCAATTGATACAGATCGCCGACACATACACGTTGATGGACAACAAATTGAAACTCGTCACCGGGTCCGCCGATGAATTGAAATACGTACAGGAGGGGCTTTATCAGCAATCCCTCCGGTCCTTCTCATCTTATGAGTCATCCGTTGACCTGTACTCGCGCTTTGCGAAGGCCACCGAAACGTTAGGAACGAGTCAAGGTGAATTGCTCCGCATCACCGAAACCTTGAACAAGGCCATGATTATCTCCGGGGCAACACAGGAAGAATCGAAGAACGCCATTATCCAGTTGTCTCAGGGCATGGCGTCCGGCGTGCTCAGGGGTGAGGAATTCAACTCGATCATGGAGAACGGCAGCCGGATCGCAAAAATGCTGGCCGATTATCTTCATACGGATGTGGGCGGTCTTCGTGCAATGGCCATGGAGGGAAAGATCACCTCTGAAACTATGATTAAGGCGTTTGCGGCGGCCACTGACACCATCGAGAATGAGTTTTCCAAGATGCAACCCACCATCGATCAGGCCATGACGAACCTAAAAACCGTATTCGGGCGCCTGCTGTCGGACAGCAACAAAAGCGCGGAAGGTACGAAGTCTGTAGCCGAAGAGATCATGAAACTGGCCGACACTATCGAGCAAAATAAGCCGGGCATCATCGAGCTTTTCACGGAAATCATATCCCTCGCGGGCAAGGCTGCCCGGGCAATCGGCAACATAGGCCAATCCTTGCAGGGGTGGGGGGCAGTAAAACGGGGCGAGCTTGGCATTGGTGAGTTTGCCACGATGGGGCCGGAAGACCTTAAAAAGTGGCTGGCGGGGAACGATACCGAGGAAAAGCGAATCCAAAATCAGATAGCCAAGCTCCAGCAGAAGCGGGCCGGGGCGATATTACCGCATTATCAGGCACTCATCGATAAAGAGATTGCACAGCTTGAAGCCAGACTCAAGGCCGCACAGGGGAAAGAATCTACCGCTGACAATTACGTCCCTTCATCGGGCAGGAAGCCTGGTACTGGTGGCGCGGGCGGCAAGGACAAAAAGGAAAAGAAGACCGAGGCCGAGAAACGCCTGAAACAGGGCGAGCAGGCTATCATGCAACTGGAGAGGGAAAAGGCGACTATCGGCGACATCACCCGCGAGGAAAAGATGCGCTGGGAAGTCGCGCAGGGACAGTACAAGAGCTTAAGCGAGGCCCATAAGGGGAAACTCGTAGCCCTTGCCGCCGAACTGGATGCGCTCGATGCGGTGAAAGAGGCTGACGAGGAAGCGAAGAAGAACCGCGAGGCCATAGAGAAGCAGATAGACTCCCTCAAGGAGCAGGCCGCCACGTTCAGCATGACGGATCGTGAGGCTACGCTTTACCGCATGACCCTCGAAGGCGCGACACAGGAGCAACTTGAGATGGCAGACGCCATGCTGGCCGCCAAAGAGCGGATGGAGGAAATAAAACGGGTACTCGAAGACATCAAGACCCCTCAGGAAGAGTACAACGAGACAATCAAGAAACTGAAAACGCTCCTTGAAGAGGGCGCGATTACCTGGGATCAGTACACGGCAGCCGCCAAGAATGCGGCAGAAGTCCTGAAAAATGCAACCGACAAGGGAAAGGATGCTTTCCAGGAATTACGACAGGCAATCGAAGGCTGGGGCAAGGACTCTGCGAAGGCGATAGCGGACTTCGCTATTTCCGGGTCGGCCTCGTTTTCCGACATGGCGCAGAGCATCATCAAAGACATGATATCTATGATGATCTATCAGCAGATGATGAAGCCCCTCTTTTCCGGCATCAGTACCAGTCTCTTCGGTGATGCGGCGACCGGTGAGACAGGCCTTCTCTCCGGCATCTTCGGCGGCAATCGTGCCGACGGCGGTTCTGTTTCTCCCGGCAAGATGTACGAGGTAAACGAAACGGGTCTGCCTGAACTCCTCAATGTCGGCAACCGGCAATTTCTGATGATGGGGAATCAGAGCGGGTACGTGGCGGCGGCAGGTGCGGCGTCCGGCGGCACAGGCGGTTCCGGCTCAGGCGGCGGGGGTGTAGAGGTCCATATCCACAACAACAACGGGTCTCAGGTCTCCCAGCAGACAAGCCAATCGTCGCAGGGCGGCACACAGATCGACGTTATGATCGATGCGGCTGTTGCTAAGAAAATGTCTACCTTTGGAAGCAAATCGAACAAGGCGTTGAGGTCGAACTTTGGCGCGAAAGAAGTATTAACCAACAGGTGATAAATGGCGATACCATCATGGCCTAACGCATTGCCTCAAAACCTCCTGTCAGAGGGCTACAATGAATCCCTCAGGGATAATGTTCTGAGGTCAACCCCGGACGCAGGACCGGCAAAGGTGCGGCGTCGCGCAACGGCAGGGGTCAAGCCGGTGTCCGGCAGGCAAGCCCTAACCACGACAGAGCTGCAAGCCTTGATAACCTTCTACGAAACGGACTTGCTTGACGGGTCATTGAGGTTCTCGTGGACAAGCCCCATAGACGGCACTACCGCCGTCGAGATGCGATTTACCTCGCCACCATCGTGGTCCGCAATCGAACCCGGATTATGGGATGTAGCCATTGCCGTCGAGGTGCTACCTTGAGCCTCACGTCCCTCAACTTCCGTCAGGCCGCATACGCACAGGAAACGGGACGTGTAATTATCGCCCTCATAACCATTGACCACCCCGACCTTTCCACGCCTATCCGTATCAGCACGGACCCGACAGCTCGCCTCATCGGGGAAGGGTACACCAACGATTTAGATGTGGTTTACGGTACGGTGTCGAGAGAGAACACCTTTATATTTTTGCCCGTCAAGCTCGGCCTGCCGAATGACACCGACGAAGGGCCGGGTGAGATGACCCTTGAGATCGACAATATCCATCGGCAATACACGGAAACAATCCGTTCGATAATGACCCCTCCCACGGTTCAGGTCGAGCTTGTGCTTGATAATGCGCTTGATACCGTGGAGGCACAGTGGCCAGAATTTCTGCTCACCGACATCAAATATAACGCCACGACAATCACCGGCACCCTGAAACTGGAGACCCTTGAACGTGAACCGTTCCCGGCTGGGTCATTTTCTCCGGCATATTTCGGAGGGCTATTTTGAACTGGACGGATAACTACATAGGATTGCCCTTCAAGCCCGATGGACGGGACCGCTCGGGGTGTGATTGCTGGGGACTCGTCTGTATCGTCTACAAAGAACAACTCGGCATATCCCTGCCGGAATACAGGGGCATTTTCGTTGACCAGTCGATTTCGTCATTGAAGGCGGCGGCGCGGGCTTACGCCATCGGTAAAGAGGCATGGCAGAAGGTAGACAAGCCTGAGCCTTTCGATGTCGTGATGGTACGCACAGGAGCGTATACGTGGCACGTTGGCGTAGCCATTGACCAACACAACATGCTCCACATCATGTCGGGAATAAACTCTGTCATAGAGCCGTTTACGGGAATCCAGTGGAAGCACCGCGTGGAGGAATTTAGACACTATGCAAGATAAGCCCGTCATAATTCAGCCGTCACCGTTCAGGACTTCCAAGGTCATGGTTGCCCAGCAGGGCATGACGGTCATGCAGATGATAACCCAGATGTATGACTTGTCCGGTGTCCCTGCGGTGTGGCGCGATTATGCGGTAATGGTCGAGGTCAACGGGATACCCGTAACCCGTGACAAATGGACACAGAGGCCGTCTACAGACGACCATGTGATGATCCATGTTCCTGTTCATGGAGGCGGCGGAGGTGGTGGTAAAGACCCTATCCGCACCATACTGTCCATTGCCGTAGTGGTTGCGGCTGTTGCTCTGACGGTACCTACTGGCGGCGGGTCACTTACCTTGCTCGGATTACAGGCTGGGGGATTCGCGTCGACCCTTGTGGGCGTCGGTGTCCTTACCGCCGGAATGTTCCTTGTTGATGCGCTTTGCCCGATACGCACGCCGGACTCGCCCTACATCGCATCGCGTAGTAGCTATGCTGACAGCCCTACATACAGCATATCAGGGGCATCGAACCGCGCTAACCCTTTTGGGCCTGTTCCGGTAGTGCTCGGCAAGCATCGCGTGTTTCCTCCCTATGGGGCACAGCCCTACACGGAAATACTCGGCAACGACGAATACCTGCGGATGCTCTTTGTCTGGGGATACGGACGACTTGATATATCGGATATCAAAATTGGGGAAACCCTGCTGTCGTCTTACACCGATTACGACATAGAAACCGTCGAGGGGACATCTACCGACGCAGATATCACGCTGATACCGGACATAGTCACACAGACATCTGTCAATGTCTCACTAACTGCGGCAGGTGGACGGGTTGTCAGGACAGCCGAAGCAGGAAGCGACGAATTGAGCGTTGACATAGTATTCCCGCGCGGGCTTGCATACTTCGACAATAACGGCAACCGAACCTCATATACTGTATCTGTAAGGGTGGAGTACCGGAAAGTAGGCAACCTGACCTGGATAACTCAGCATACATTTACCCGTACAGATGCGACATCATCCGCAATCAGGGTGGGGCATAGCTGGGCTGTAGACAAAACAAAGACATATGAGGTTGCGCTCACCCGATTAACCGCAGATACCGACGATACCCGGACGATTGACGATGTAATGTGGTCGGTATTGCGCTCGATCAAGAATGACCCACCTGTGACGTTCCCGAAACCACTTGCCATGACCGCACTCAGGATAAAGGCGACGGAACAGTTACAGGGAGTCATCGACAGCCTCAACGCCATTGTCACATCATATGCGCCGACATGGGATGCGGTGAGTGGTGAATGGACAACCGAGGAAAGCCTGACGCAGAACCCTGCGGCCCTGTTCAGACTCGTACTTATGCACCCGGCAAACGCAAGACCCAGAACGGCGGCACAGATAGATAACGCCGGGCTGGGGGCATGGTACGAGTTTTGCGTAGCGAACGGCTATAAATTTAATATGGTGCGGGATTACAAATCATCCGGATGGGAAACCCTCGCCGACATAGCGGCGACGGGCAGGGCATCACCTACACTGACCGACGGCATATGGGGCGTGATAATCGACGAGCCCGATAAGCCGGTGATACAACACATCACCCCGCGCAACAGTTGGGGTTTCTCATCCGAGAAGGTGCTGTTTGACAAGCCTCACGCTTTCCGCATCCCTTTCACAAATGAGAATGAGGGGTACGAGAAGGACGAGATAATTGTCTATGACGACGGGTACACGGCGGCAAATGCCACGCAGTTTGAGAGCGTCGAATTTCCTGGCATAACTGACCCCGACCTGATATGGAAATTTGGAAGATATTACATAGCGGCTGCCCGTCTACGCCCTGAGACATATTCCCTCTACCAGGACTTTGAACACCTGGCGGTCAGGAGAGGCCAGAAGGTCCGCGTCTCACATGACGTTCCAATGTGGGGCTCTGGGTGGGGCAGGGTAAAATCGTTGATTGTTGGGGATGCCGAGGCAGAACCGCCGACCGACCCTACGAAGACCTACGGCGTGGTGTTGGACGAAAAAGTGGCGATGATGGCTGAAGTATCGTATGCCTGTCGCTTCCGGCTTGCCGACGAATCCAACACAAGCCTGTGCCTGTCCGTCATAAATGACGGGGCCGGGGAATCAGCTACATTGATGTTCGCAACGCCAATCGCTACTACCTACGGCCCACAGATTGACGACCTTGCAATGTTCGGGGAGGCGAACACCGAGACGGTTGAACTGCTTGTCAAGGGCATCGAGAGGGCAAGCGACTATACCGCCAAACTGATACTCGTTGACGAGGCTCCTCACATCTATACGGCAGACACCGGAGAGATACCCGCCTTTACGACGCACATAACAGGGCCAATCGACGTTACCCGCTTCGTGCCGGAGCCGCCGACGATTGTGGGGATTGAAACAGGTGATGTCGCGGCAGATGTCTTTTCCGGTACGGTAAAGCCCAGAATACTGGTACACCTTAGACATGACTCTGGAAAGGTCAACGTAAAGACCTTCCGGGTCAGATACCGCGTTGACGGGTCTTATATGTGGTCATTCGCGGAAGCACCCGCCATTGCTGGTACGGTGATCTGCAATGAGATAGTCGCCGGACAGACATATGAGATATGGGCGCAATCCATCAGTGCGTATGGTGTTGAATCGGCTTGGGTTGCCGGGGATGATACCGTCGCAACGGGCCGGACCGAATGGACACCGGGGACGGTCCAGGATTTTGCCGTCAACATTACCTCATACGGAACACTGCTCTTGTCATGGACAAGACAAGCATACCTTGAGATCGCAAATTACGAGATAAGAGAGGGCGACGATTGGGATACAGCGGAGTTGATAGGTATAGTCAACGCCACATCGTACAGGCTGGGCGTGGCACTGGCGGGAACATACAACTATCTTATCAAGGCCATCGACACATCGGGGAATTACAGCACCGTAGCGTCTGAGGCAGACATTACCATCGCAGTGCCGTCTACGCCGGAGCCGTCAGCCGAGGCCGTTGGCGAGTGGGCGGTCGTGACATGGGATGATTGCAAGACCTCACTACCTATCAACTATTACAAAGTCAACACGGCACAGCGATCAAACGCCCTGCGATACACGGAGCGTATTAATTGGGTAGGGAAAAAGGACTATAGCATAGTTGCTATCGACATTGCCGGGAATGAGAGTGCCGCCGGAACTACATCACTGACCGTTACCGCCCTGCTTGCAGTATCCGGCATTGCGCCGACAGGGTTGACCTATGCGGTACGGCTGGCCCTTACCTATACGACGTTTACCGGATTTGTATGTGTCGAGATATGGTCATCCACGACGAATAATCGTGCGGATGCAACAAAAATAGGAGAAACAGCGGCAAAGGTGTGGACGCATAGCGGCCTCGACCTCGTTGATACCCGTTATTACTGGACGCGCACCCGTGACGTTTACGGGAATTATAGCGCATGGTATCCATCCAGCGCAACTGCCGGTGTAGCCGGGACCACCTCCACGGACCCCGCCGACTACCTGTCGGTACTGACCGGGTCCATAACAGAGGACGAGCTGTACCAGACGCTCAATGACCGCATCGACCAGATCGACACGGAAGCGTTTATCTACGATGAGGATATCATCGAGCCGAACATCTACAACGGTATCGCCGGAGCATATTCGGGGCTGTACAATATCGCCTCGGGGCACCAGACGACGATAAACGGCCTGCTGTCCACGGCGGCAGGACACGCCAGCAATATTAGTGCCCTGCAGGCGGAGGTCGCATCCCTGACGACATCCGAATGGAGCGCCACGGGGGATTACATCCTCGGGAAATACGTGGTTTACGGTTCCGAGGTCTACCGCTGCATACAGGGATATACCTACTCCGTCGACGGCACAAAGACACCGGGCGTGGATACCGCGTACTGGGAAGAGGCGGACGCCCTGTCTACAATCGTTTCCTCGATAGAAACGCGGGTGGATGACCTTGAAGGTGAAGTCGAAACAAAGGTTTCCGCAACGACCTTCGATGCCCTTGAAAACCGGGTCGATACAACCGAGAGCAACATTACCCAGAATGCGAGCGACATCCTCCTGAGGGTGACGCAAACCGAGTTTGACGCCTTCTCGGTCCTCTTCCTCCCTGAGTTCTCCACGGGTGACACCTATATAGTCAATGATTGGGTACAATACGAAGGCGCGTCTTACAAGTGTATTCAAGAGATAGATTTCTCACCCGCACCCCTGCCTACCAACACTACTTATTGGGAAGAAGCGGTATACGCCAACGAGTTCACGACCACGATGAATCAGGTCGAGGTCAACACCTCCGGCATCTCGCTGATGTCTTCAGCAATGATAGGGGATTTGACCTATCTCTTTGATACCGACGAGAACAGGACATTTGAAACTGACGTTTACGTGGAGACCGTCGCTGATATCAGAGACCTCGATATACGGTTGACACAGGCCGGGATGGATATAGATGGAGCCGAGGCAGCCATAGCGCTGCACGCCTCGCTCATCGACGGCATTGATGACAGGCTGTCTCAAGCGGAGATCGACATAGACGGGGCAAACGCGCAGATAGCACTCAGGGCCACCCAGACCAGCCTCGACGAAACAAACGCGGAGCTTGCCGCCGCCGAGGTAGTCATCGACGGTCACAGTGCAGCCCTCATGCTCAAGGCTTCCCAGGTAGACCTTACGAGCCTGACTGGCAGGGTGAGTAC
>Ga0302244_1002315_pt1 | contig 9802 bp, 9 predicted proteins | sample AAG_UR_Phe_MG_FD_193513 | JGI IMG/M metagenome (GOLD analysis project Ga0302244, IMG submission 193513) | Enriched activated sludge microbial communities from anaerobic digester in WTTP, New Holstein, Wisconsin, United States - AAG_UR_Phe | ecosystem: Engineered > Bioreactor > Anaerobic >... | reverse complement strand
TTCCGTTGTGCGACAATACTATTGTCTACGAACATGGCCTGCCACCTTGGTGATTGGAATGAACCATTCATGAACATATATGGGCATATGTCAATATTGTTTTAGGTAGGTTTTTACAGGAATGCCATTACTTAATTGACAATCATCAAACGTATATAGCGGCGACGTACATAGGAGCGATACTTGCCGCACCGACCTTTATTCTTTTTCTTCACACATTTTTCCACCAGCGGTTCAATTTGATAGCGAAGATATTTATAGCACTATATGGAATATTTCTCCTCTGCATGCTGGTGGAATGGACAGCTACCGGCAACGTTGAGTTGTACAACCGGTATATTTACAGTATATTCAATTCGGTAAATCTACTCGGTATCATCTACGCCCTCATATTTACCGTTCTCATGAATCACCGAAAAGTGGAGTATGCGGGCATAATATGCCTTGGTGTCAGCCTGTATTTTGCTGGATCGGTCGTATCACTGATAACCTTGCTTGGGCTACAGGATCTGGGCATTTACATTATCGACGGTTATTTCGCCATGACGATCATTTTTGCGGTCGCCTTGGCGATGCGTTTTTCACGCGTCCACACCGCCCTCGAGAAAGCGCACGACGACCTCCTCGTAATCGACAAAATGAAGGACGAGTTTCTGGCCACCACCTCGCACGAGCTGCGCACGCCCCTGCACGCCATCTCGGGCATGGCGGAGATCATGGAGACCAGCCCCGACGAGCCGCCGACCGAGCGGCAGAAGGAGAGCCTTGCGATCATGCGCCGAAGCGCCCTGCGGCTCTCGCGCCTTGTCGACGACATACTGGACTTCAGCAAGCTCCGCGCGGGCAGGGTCGACCTCTTCCTGGAAGAGGTCGACCTGGCCGGGCTGCTGCGCGGCATGGTCTCGCTGGCCGGCGCGCTCGTCGGCGACAGACCCATACAGGTGCGCGCCGAGGTGGGCGACGGCCTTCCGAAGATCATCGGCGACCGTCACCGCATAGAGCAGATCGTGCTGAACCTCATGGTCAACGCCATCAAGTTCACCGCCGAGGGAGAGGTGACGCTCACCGCCCACACCGAGGGCGAGGGCGTCAATATAGCTGTGCGCGACACCGGCTGCGGCATCGACACTGACGACATTGCCGGGATTTGGAGCCCGTACCGCCAGGTCGAGCCCGCCGACACGCGGCGTCACGGCGGGGTGGGGCTGGGCCTCGCCATCACCCGCCAGCTCGTCGATATGCACGGCGGGCGCATCAGCGCCGTCAGCGAGGCCGGCAAGGGAAGCCTTTTCACCGTGTGGCTGCCGCCGTGTCCGCCGGAGGGGATCGCGACCATGCATCGCGCGCCGGACGAACCGATATGCCTGCCCCCCCCTCCCCGGAGCGATGACGAGGCGCCGGGCGAGCCGGGGGCCGTGAGTTTCCCGCGGCGCGTCGACGATTCATCGGAGGTGCGCGTGCTCGTGGTCGACGACGACCAGGCGAACCTGCGCATACTGGTGGAGGTACTCTCGCGGCAGGGCTACAAGGTGCGGACGGTGGCCAGCGGTTCGGAGGCCGTGGCGGCCATGGAGGCGTCCATTCCGCACATCGTGCTCCTCGACATCATGCTCCCCGGTATGAGCGGCTACGAGGTCGCGGCCAGGATACGCGCGACCTACAGCGATATATACATCCCCATAATAATGGTCACCGCGCGCAGCGGCATGGAGGACATGGTAAAGGGCTTCGCCTTCGGCGGGAACGATTACATCGTAAAGCCCTTCAACTCGCGGGAGGTGCTGGCGCGCGTCGAGAACCAGCTCGCCATCAGCAACATGATCTCCATGGAAAAGCGGGTGGAATCGTTTATGCGCGGGGGGACCGCTCCGGAGGAAACCTCGCTGGTCGCGCGCGCCGCGGCGCTCGACGAGGCCGTGCGGCGCCTGAGCGACTGGGAGGCCATCATCAGCAAGGACCTGAGCGTGGCGAAGGGCTTCCTTACGCGGCTCATGCGCCGGACGGTGCAGACCGACTCGGTGGAGTACGACATCGACTACGACCCGCTCTTCGCCATCGGCGGTGACGTGTACGACGTGCACGAGTTCACGCCGGGCAAAATCCGCGTCTTCCTTGGCGACTCCACGGGCCACGGCATCCACGCATCGCTGAACACCATCACCATCATGACCGAGTACGGGCAGCTCCGGGGCGAGCTCGCATCGCCCTCGGAGATGCTCACCGCGCTCAACGACCGCTTCTGCTCGCGCTTCTCGCATTACCGCATCGTTTTTACCTGCTGCATCGCGGAGATCGACCTCTTCGCCGGTACGGTACGCTTCGCCTCGGCCGGCCATCCGACGCAGTTCGCCACGTCGGACGAGCAGGGCGTCGCGCGTCTCAAGCCCGCGGGCCCCATAATTGGCTTCAGGAAAGGGGTCCGGTACAACGAGCTTCTCATGGACTTCAAGCCCGGCGCGGTGCTCTTCCTCTATACCGACGGGCTCCTCGACGAGGGATTCAGGATGTCGACCGCCACCGGCGACGGCCGCGTGATGCGCGGAGAGGAATACCTGCGCGGCGTGCTCGAAAACCTGCCCGGTACGCTCTCGCCTGCGGAGATATGCGCGGCCGTAAAGAAGGAGATGAAGGGCGAGCGCCGCAAGAAGGACCGCCTCACCGACGACGACATCACCATCATCGCGCTCCGTAGGAAGTAGGAAGGGCGCGCCAGCACTACCGTACCGGGCTCTCTCGAGTTCGGGTTACTGTGGAATTCTATGGAACGATGATTTCCTCCCCGGGCGATGGGTGTTTTATTTGTTGATTTCTCGGCCTGTTGATTATTATATTTATGGAGTTGATGGAGTATATCCGCATTCAACCGCCCCCGAACGGGGCGGGACTTATGTCTTATGCGGAAATGTACAACATGACGATTCACCTGGAAGGATAATGCCAAAAGTATTTGAATGGAACGGATATAAATTTTTCTTCTTCTCGAATGAAGGTATTCCAAGGGAACCGTGTCATATTCATGTAAGGAAAGGAGAAAAGATCGCCAAGTTTTGGGTTGATTCCACTATCATTCTTGATTCATCGTGGGGATTAAGTCCCGCGGAACTGACAATGCTGAATGATAAGATCGAGGAGAACAGAAAATTAATCATGGAGAAATGGAATGAATTCTTTGGAGAGTGACGCGCGAGCCCAGAAGGTCTGGCTTGACGACTATAATCTATGGGTGCAATTCACCGATGGAAGAGTTTTGTCCGTGCCGCTTGCCTATTTTCCACGCCTGCGGCGTGCGAGCGGGGAGCAGAGAAACAAGTTCGAAATGAGCGGTGGTGGTTTCGGCCTCCACTGGGACGAGCTCGATGAGGATATAAGTGTGCCGCATCTCCTGCTCGGAAGGTATGACAGGGTTGTCGTTCAGGCAGGCGCCCGTGGTGTCGGTCGAATAGAACGTTGATGATTTAACGGGTTTCGTCAGACTGGTAATAGCTTTTCAATCACCCCGATTCTACCCTTTTGCAGCCAGATCCAGTACGCGCACGCAGTAGGGCGGCGAGTCCACGCCGTCGCGATACCATTCGGAGGGCCGCGTCATGCCGGCCTCGCGGCAGAGCGCGACGTGGCGGCAGACGGGACAGGCGCTGGTGTCGGGCGCCACGCGCGAGCGGTATTCCGGGGAGTCGAGCGTCTTTGCGAGGGCTCCCGGCGCGAAGGTGCCGAGGGTTTCGCTTGCTGAATGCGCGAGGGCGATCGCGCCGTCGGCGAGAACGACGAGCCTTCCGGGTCTCATGAGCGGCGGTGAGGGCGGAAGCCAGGGCATCGTGAGGACGGCGGCGACGGCGCCGGCGAGCGGGTTTTCGAGCACGCGCACGCGCAGGCCGTAGAGGTTCAGGAGCGCGGCGGCCTTCACCAGGGCGATGAAGTCGGCGGGGGAGAGCAGTTCGCCGTCGATCGGTGAAGGGCCGCGAACGGTGCGGATGAGCTGGATGAGCGTGAGGCTCTGCACGGCCGGGTATGCGCGGAAGAGGTCGTCGGCGAAGCGCGGGAGCTCCGGCACCAGGCTTCGGCCCGCGCAGGCGAACACGTCGACCGCCAGCCCCGCGTCAAGGGCGAGCTCGATTCCGCGCCGCGCCGCGCCCGAGGCGCCTTCGCCGCGCAGGCGGTCGTTGAGCCCGTCCGGGCCCTGCAGGCTGATCGAGAGCGCCAAGGCTTTGCCGAAGCGCGCCAGGGAGGTCGCGGCCTCCGCGTCGAGCGGCGCGCCGGTCGTGTTGAGATAGACCGACTCGAACCCGAGGCCGAACGCCTCGTCTACCAGGCCGTACAGGCCGTTCCACAGCAGCGGCTCGCCCCCGGTGAGGTGGACGCTCCGGTAACCGGCTTCACGTGCGTCGCGTAGGACGGCGGCGGCCGTGTCGAAGGGCATGTCCGCGTGGCCGCCGGGACGGGCGCGGACGAAGCAGTGCGCACAGGCGTTGCCGCAGCGCGTGGTGAGCTCGATGCTGAGGTTCTCGCGCGCGGCGGCGCGGTAATCTTCCGGGGTCCTTACTCCCCCGACTGAAACCGGCGCGAGGCCCGCGAGCGGCCCGGCAAGCGCGCGGTATTCCGCGGCGAGACCGGGCATGCCGAGCGTTTCGGCGCGGCGCGCGCCCTCGTCAAGCAATTCCAGGATGATCCCGCGTATGCGCTCCACAGCGCGACAGGATTCCATGACCGATCGAAGGCCGTTACGCTCGCCTTTTTCCCAGTAAGCACGACCCTCGGCCGGGAGCGCCACGCAGAGCGCGGCCCGGCGCCGCGCGGCGAAGTCCTCTTCCGCGTCCTGCAGGTCGTCGAGGAGCCGCCAGGCGACGCCGAAACATTCATATATATGGCGAAGATCCGTGAGTGCCATATCGTCGAAACCGCACCGGCGGGCGAGCATAAGCGGTGCGGCGTTCCAGGTCGCCATTTCGTCGCGGAACCGTTCCATGTAGGCGTCCAGGGTATCGGGCCGCTCGCGCTTCGTCACCCCGCGGTAATAGGCGTCGATGAGGTCTTCCGCGAGAGCCGACAGGGCGGCGTCGCCGTCGGCAAGGAGCGCGATGCCCGCGCGGTAGCGGCGCCAGGCCTCGCTTCGTATGAGCAGGGCCAGGTGCGTCGCGGGGAGCTCGCCGTCGTTGAGGTGGTCGTCGAGCGAATGGAGCAGCATGGCCATGGCCTGGACGGCGGCCGCGCGCTCGAGCGCCCAGTCCGGGGCGCGGCGCGGGGCCGCGGGCGAGGCGTGTATGTGGGCCAGCACCGTGTACGAAGGCGCGTGGAAATTGCGGAAGAAATCGGGCGCGCCGTCGCGAAGGGCGGAGCCGTAGCGCATAAGAAACAGGGCCGCGTCGGTGCGCTGGGACGGCGGAAGCGCGCGGCAGAGCTCCGGTATGGCCGCGTTGACCATGGCGTGGACGGGCCGGGTGATATCGGACAGCGCGGCCGTGCCGAAGCGGAGCGAGTCGGCGCCGGGGACAAGGGGCGAGTCGTGGCTGGAGTCGGCGGATATCATGGGTGGCGCTTCAGCCCGGACGCGGGAGGATGTGCGCGGCGAAGGCGCGCTCCGACGGCGTTTTCCTGATCGAGCGACGAAGCGACAGCGGCGGAGAGCGTCATTCGCGGATGATGAAGTATTTCTTGTAGTTGGAATGCACCCTGCCGTAGTACTCGGCGAGGTCCGGATTGCCGGCCAGGGTGTAGTAGAAGTAGAGCAGGTACGACGTCTTTATGATGTAGATATTTATATCGCGGCCCTTGAGACCCTTGGATATCTCGCATTTGCCCTTTTTGACCATCTCGTGGGCCAGTTTTATGTGCTGCTCGAAGTTTTGGATATCGGAGGCGAAGTCGGCGCCTCCGGAAGTGAGGCAGTTGCGCATCTTCACCTCGTCGAGGCTGCCCGACATTAGCAGGTACTTTTTGAGTAAGCGCATCGAGTTGCTCACCGAGGCCTTGTTTACGGCCTCCCTGAAGAGCGTTTCGAACCTCTCGAAGGCGGCAAGCTTCTCCTGGTAGGAGTCGGGCTCGATGCCGTGTATCTTTTTATACATATTGAACGCGATGGACTCGACCTCCTTGCAGTCGATGTCCGAGTCGATGAGCTCCTTGAGCTTGTTGTAGTTGTTGGGATTGCGGTCCAGTATCTTGGTATAGAGCGATACCCCTTTGAGCGCCTCCATATAGATTTGGAGAGTTCCGGAGGAAAAATTACCCTGGGTATAGTTCTTCATGCCCTCTATTATCATGGACGACTGGGCGGTGAGCAAAAGGGCGTCCATGTCGGGATTGAAGTCCTTGGACGAGCGTCTGCGGGGCGCCTCGTGCTCGATTTCCCTTGCGGGCGGCGGAGGTGGCGTTTCGGCCGCGGCCCGGCGCACGGGTTCGGTCCTGGGCTTGCCCGCCTTTATCTTGTCGGCGAAGGGGTTGTCCAGGTCGACGTCTATGTCGAAAGAATCCAGATCGAAGTCGCTCAAGTGTTTATTTTCCCCGGCCATCCGTATAACTCAATATATTCCGACATGCGTCGTCCCCGCACGATCGGATGCTGGGAACCTGGAAAGTATACCGGATGGCGGTAAATTGTCAATGATTTTGCCGCCGCTTTTCAGGCCGGTCCGGCGGGAGTTCCCCCTTCGATTACATCGTAGACCATATCGAAGGACACCAGATTGGCGAGGAGCGCCTTGATCGGCATTCCACGGGTGGAGGAAAGCAGGCGTTCGTCGATATGGCCGCGGAACTCGTAGTCGAAGGCGCTTCTAACGAGTATGCTTCCGAGGTATTCCAGCGTGTCAATGTGGTAGAGTTTGATTTCCATCGATTCCATTTCCGGTTTTCGTGTAATAATCGGTCTCCCCCCTCAGGAGGCTTCCGGATGCGCGGCGCGACTGGATTTTGGTTATGTTCCTTTTTATGAGTATCCAGTCCTCTCCGGTGTCGTCTGCTAGCATGCGCTTTAACGGCTCGATGGCGCCGCGCTCGCCGATCTCTCCAAGCGACGCGATGACGCGGCGGCGCACCTCCAGGTCGGGGTCGTTTAGGGCGCGCGTGAGGGGCTCGACGCCGCGCGGATCCCTTAAAAGCCCCAGTGTGAGCGCCGCCCTCCAGCGCACCCAGGGGGAGTTGGCCCTAAGCGAGTCGAGCAGGGCCGGAATCAGCGAGTCGGGGTCGTATTTAACCAGGGCCCAGGCCGACAGGGAGTACTGGGGCGGCATGGCCTTGTCGTTCAGCGCAGAGATAAGCGGTTTGATCGCGCGCGGATCCTGGAGCTCGCCAAGAGCCCAGGCGGCGGAGTCGCGGACGGCGATATCTGGGTCGGTAAGCGCCTCGATGAGGAGCGGGAGCGCCGTGCCGTCGCGCACTATTCCGAGCGTCCGGGCCATGCGTCGGCGTATGTCCGCGTCGGGCGATTCGAGCCTTTCGATTAGAAAGGGCGCCGCGGGCCTGCCCATGAGGCCCAGGACCATCATGACCGAGTCGCGGAGCTCCTCGTCCTTTTGCGAGAGGGCCGCGTCGAGCGCTTCGAAAGCGTTTCGCTCGAAGCGAGCCAGCGCCTCAACGGCGGCGCGCCGCACGGCGCGGTCGTCATCATGGAGCAGGCGTGCGAGCGGCTGTATGGCTTCCGGCTCGTTTATGCGCCCAAGGGCCTCGACCGCCAGGAGGCGTACGGAGGGCTGCCCGTGAGCAAGGAGCTTTACAAGAGGGCCTGTCGCGCCGTCGTGTATCTGGATAAGGGTGTTGATTACAAGCGCCCTCATGTCCGGGCGGCTTTGGGGAATGGCCGCGGCGAGCTGTTTGACCGCGGGCTCGCCGATACCGGTGAGGGCCCAGGCCGCGCCTTTGCGGACAAAGCGGCTGGGGTCATCGAGCGCGGCGATTAGCGGGGCTATGGCGCTCTCGCCAATGCGCACCAGCGCCCAGGAGGCGGACTCGCGGACGTCGGCGTCCTCGTCTTTCATTGCCGCGATTAGAGGGAGCACGGCCTGTGCCGCGCCGATCGCTCCGAGGGTCTCGGCGACAGCGGAGCGCACGGCATGATCGCCCGATTCCATGCGAGGAAGAAGCTCCTTTACGGCGGGCTTTCCGATCTCAACGAGCACCCACGTGACCAGGTCGCGGAAATCCCTGCCTGGGGCTCCAAGCGCCTCGATTAAAGCCGGCACCGCGGCCTTGCCCGCCTCCACGAGCGCGGCGGCCGCACCGTCGCGCGTTTCGCGATCGGAGCTTCGGAGCGCCTCGACGAGCGCGGGATCCGGGGATTTATTTATGGTCATGGTGTCCTTTCCAATGGCGTCCGACGGCGTATCTTGTGCCGCGGGTGCGCCTGATATTTACTATGCCAAATATACTACACAACCCGGGCATTGTGGGCAGAAGCCCCGTATTGACAAGCAAAAAAGTCGGCCTCGCACAATGGCCCAGGTCGAATTCGAGTTTCGATCGCAATAGAGAATAGCCCCTTTTAAAGAAAAAGACGCCGTATCGATCTCAAACGCCGAAACAGCTCTCCAGCGCTTCGCGGGCGATGGCGCCCGTTTCGACGGATTCTAACTCGCCGTTTAGGTAGAGCTCGATGGTGTGCGCGCTTTCGAGATGTTTGCGCAAAAAGGGGACGGCCGCCGGGTCGCCGAGCAGGCCGAAGAGCCGGCATGCGTGAGCTATGATCTCCCTCTCTTTCTCGAGCTCGGCCTGCGCCAGAAGGCCGTGAAGGGCCGGGTGCACGAGCTCGGGCCTTTCGCCCGCCAGGCGCGCTATTGCCCACCAGGCGCCCTTTCTGAGCGGCGCGAACTCAAGGTGATTTCCCGCATCGTCATCGCCCTGAATGACATAGGACAGAAGAATCGAATGAAACTCGTCCGCGAGCTCCCGCTTAAGGGCCAGCGATTCGCCCATGGCCTCCGGGACGCCCCAGCCTATGCCGCCCGATTCGTCGTTAAGGTTCCACATGCAACGCCGTATCACGACGCGCGCCTTTTCCGGGTCGCGCGCGGCGATCGACGCGGTGTTCCGGCCGAAGGCGCTGACCGCGCGCCACCTCACAAGCGGTGCCGGGTCGTTAAGCGAGGCGAAATAGGCCGCTATAAGCTTCTCCGGAGGTACGTCGGAGAGCAGTCCCAGGCGCGCTTCCCAGTCGTCTTCTTTTAGCGCCGCCAGCACCCGGGCGCGAAGCTCTCGCCCGCCCGGAAGCACGGTCCCGTTACCGTTCTCCGCCGTCAATGGTTCAATCCCGGCCCACAAAGGCGTTGGTGGCCTTCTCCATCTCGTCCATCTTGTTTTTTATCATCTCGTTCAGCGTGTCCTTGGCCTCCATGCGGGCGGCGTGGTTATGGTCTATACGCTCCTCGGCCTTCTTGATAGCTGAGCGCGCTCCATCGTCGAAGGCGCGTGTGGCGGCCTTTACGAGGTATGATTTGCTCTTGTTGTACTGTTCGGTTTCATAGGTGAGATAGGCGTTGTACTGGCTGACGATGCAGACGATGTCTTTATAGAAGCGGTTCATGCGGTTAAAAAACTGGGAAAAGGCGCCGATGAGGTCGTTTTCGTTTTTTACGTCGGAGTACACGCCGTCCGATGAAGCCGCTATCCGCGAAAGCTGCGCCCGCGTGGCCGAGTCGACGCCAAGGCCGATCACTGTAACCTCCGGGTTCGCGTCGCTTTCCTTGATCTCTATGATGGCCTGGATGGGGTCGCCGCCGCAGTTTTCCATGCCGTCGCTAATGAGGATGAGGTGGTTGTTGTCGGCCTCGAAGCCCCGTAAATATTCCGCCACCCTGCCAAGGGTGAGGGCTAT
>Ga0302244_1002303_pt1 | contig 9848 bp, 7 predicted proteins | sample AAG_UR_Phe_MG_FD_193513 | JGI IMG/M metagenome (GOLD analysis project Ga0302244, IMG submission 193513) | Enriched activated sludge microbial communities from anaerobic digester in WTTP, New Holstein, Wisconsin, United States - AAG_UR_Phe | ecosystem: Engineered > Bioreactor > Anaerobic >... | reverse complement strand
CTGCTTTTGTGAACTGGCGAATCATATCATAACTTTGACCCACCTTGTGACCCGCGCCCTCCACAGCCATTTGCGGACAGGAAAAATTCAGCTCGAGCATATCCGCGCCCGCCCTCTGTGCGCCGATTGCAAGCTCCGCCCACCCTTCATTTGAATAACCCATGATGGAAACAATCACGGCGCGTTCAGGGTAATGCTTTTTCAACCAAGCAATATCTTTTAGATTCTGCTCAAAAGGACGCTCGCTTATCATCTCGATATTCTGCAAACCGACCATACGTTTTTCGCCGTAATGCAGAGCATTCAGACGCGGCGTCGGGTCCACAATCGGATAATCCCTCTCAAGATTCAGCGTCTTGAACACCGCCCCGCCCCAGCCGAGTTCAAACGCATGGGACACCATCTCCGCCGTGTTGCCGACAGGGGAGGAAGAAAGACAAAAGGGGTTGGCAAACTTCACACCGCAAAATTCTACAGCCAACGAAGGGCGCGAAGGCTTGGGAATAATTGCGGGAACACTAAGCGGAATCGCCCGAGCGATGCCCTCCGCCGCCTTGCGTCCGTCGCCAACGCACGCGGCAACCGTCTTGCCTGCCCCTGTGATATCCCCGCCCGCAAAAACTTTTGGATGAGATGTCTGCATAGTGTCCGGATTTACACGCAGATATGCCCCAAACCGCTCCAATGTGCCTAATAATTCTTTCACATCCTCGGAGACCGTTGTCCCGATGGAAACCACTACAATATCCACAGGCAGGGCAAAATCCGAACCCGCAACACCCTCAGCATTTTCCGGCACATATCGCCCCGGTGCAATCCAGCGAATCTCCTCGCCGCGAACGCCGCAGACTTTTCCGTCCTTCGTCAAAATCTCAAGAATGCGCCCATTGGGCTTGAAGCGGATGCCGCATTCATGAGCAATCCGCCGCTCCTCCGAGTCGGCGGGGAGCTCCTCCATCGCCTCCAGCGAAACGCAATAAACCCGATCCGCGCCCGCATATTTGGCGGATGCGGCGCAATCAAGCGCAACCGAACCGCCGCCTATCACAGCCACATTTTTGCCCTTTACCAGCATCGCAAAATCTTTTTGATCCGCCGATTTTTTTGCCAAAGCTAAAAAATCCGACCACATATAAACGCCATCAGCCTCCTCGCCTTTCACGCCCAACCGCCGCGGTTTATCCAACCCCACAGAAAGAAAAACCCCGTCGTATCCATTCTTTAACAAATCAAAAATCGCATCCTTCCCTTTGATTTCCGCACCGCATTTGAATTCAATCCCCAACCCGGCAATCACTTCAATTTCATGGTCGAGAACCTCCATCGGCAGGCGGTGCATCGGAATGCCATAGCGCAGAACGCCCCCGATTTTTAACGCCTTCTCGAACACCGTTACAGCATATCCCTTCAGGGCAAGATAGGCGGCGGCGGAGAGCCCCGCCGGACCGGAACCGATAACGGCAATCTTTTTATCTCCGCGCGCGGGCGCCTCCAAAACCTTTAACCTCTCCGCGCGTTCATAACCCGTTAAAAACGCCTGAATCTCATTGATGCGGATGGGCTCATCGAGCCCCGAACGGGAACACCCTTTTTCGCAAAGGCGGCATGTCGGGCAGACATAAGCGCAGACTCCGCCAAGGATATTATTACGCCGAATGGTGCGCGCTGCCCCCTTGATATTGCCCATCTTAAGCTGTCGTATAAACTGGGATGGCTTCGTATCCGCGCCGCAATCCGTATCGCAGGGTGCGTCATGGCAAAGAAGACAACGGTTCGCTTCCGTGATAGCGCCCTGCAAGTCCATATTCCTTATGCCGCACCGAGTGTTCATGATACTCCTCCATCATTTTCATGATTTTTGTCAGCTAATGTTGAGATTTTCCCAACTCAGAGCCGGACAAGTCAACAAACAAAATAAAAAGCCGGAAACAACAAATGTCGCTTCCGGCCTATTTTTTTCTATTCTTGACTTGTTATGTCATGTTCATAGGGGCTTTGACTTTCGCCTCAGCCTATATCTCCCGCCGAAGCTCGCGCTGGCGAACGAAGGCGGATTATCGTGCGTATTCGACCGCGCGTGTCTCACGCACTACCGTAACCTTGACCTGTCCCGGATATTCCATTTCTGTCTCAATCTTTTTTGTAATATCGCGAGCCAGTTTAACACATTCCGGATCGTTTATCTTGTCGGGCTCCACAATGATTCGGATTTCCCGACCTGCTTGAATGGCAAACGATCTTTCGACGCCTTCGAAGGAGGAGGCTATGTCCTCCAACTTTTCGAGTCTCTTGATATAAGACTCCAAAGTTTCCCGTCTGGCGCCGGGACGGGCTGCGCTGATGGCATCGGCAGCCTGAACCAGAACGGCGATGATCGTTTTCATTTCCACTTCTTGATGATGCGCTGCGATGGCGTGGATTATTGCCGGCGGCTCCGAATACTTCTTTGCCAACTCGGCTCCGATCAATGCGTGCGTCCCCTCCATCTCGTATGAAACCGCCTTGCCGATGTCGTGGAGAAGACCTGCCCGTTTGGCTAACTGCTCGTCAACGTGCAACTCCGATGCCATAACCTGACACAGATTGGCAACCTCCATCGAGTGTTGTAAAACATTTTGTCCATAACTTGTGCGATATTTCAGACGTCCGAGGAGCTTGATGATTTCAGGATGCACATTATGAACACCCGTATCGAATGCCACGCGTTCCCCGATCTCAACGATTTGCTCCATCAAAGCCTTTTCAGTTTTTTCAACAATCTCCTCAACTCGGGCTGGATGGATGCGTCCGTCCGAGATCAGCTTTTGCAGAGTCAGGCGCGCCACTTCGCGGCGCAAGGGATCAAAGCAGGAAAGGACCACCGCCTCTGGGGTGTCGTCCACGATGATGTTGCATCCCGTTGCCGCCTCGAGCGCCCGGATGTTCCTACCTTCGCGCCCGATGATGCGCCCCTTCATCTCCTCGTTTGGCAGATTCACAACCGATACCGTTGATTCGCTCACTTGGTCTGTGGCGCAACGCTGAATCGCAAGGGTGATAATTTGCCGCGCCTTTTTTTCCGCAAGGTCTTTCGTCTCTGTTTCTACTCGGCGTATCAGCATCGCCGCATCCTGCTTCACCTCTTTTTCGAGGCTCTCAAGCAGGCTCTGCTTTGCCTGTTCCACCGTCATGCCGGAGATTTCCTCGTATTTAAGAATCTGGGATTGTTTGATTTCATCCGCTTCCTTGATTTTGCTATCCAGATCCTTCAGCTTATTTTCTATCTGCTGTTCTTTGGAGTTTAAGGAACGGTCGCGTTTGTCAATAAGCTCGAACTTGCTGTCGAGCATCTCCTCGCGGCGTTGAACCTTTTTCTCCAAACGGTCGAGGTCTATTCTCCGGCGCGCGAATTCCTTTTCCAGCGCCTTTTTGCTGCGGAAAACCTGCTCTTTCGATTCAATGGCTGCGGCTTTCAACTTGGCTTGCGCCTCATTTTCCGCCTCGGCAAGAATCTGCTTTGCCTTTTCCGAAGCTGCCGTCAGGTTGTTCTGAGATACTTTTTTGAACCAGACATAACCGCCAAGAATTCCTAAGGGCAGCGCAATGACCGCCCCAAGAATACTGGCGAACATACGATTAAGTGCACCTCCTTTGTATCAATTCGATCATTTCCCAATCTATCCCTGTAAAACAGTTGATTAAACAATGTTTATATCTCTCTCTTTGATTTCAGGTCAAGGTAAAAAATAAAAAAAATAATTTTCTCTTGCCTCCCGTATTTTGATTCCCCATAGTCTCTTTTGCTTTTTGTATGTGATAATCAAATGTCATTATCAGGAGGTTTTGTCAGATGAAACGTCTCAGATTCCTTATGCTCATCGCCCTCGTTGCCCTTTGCTGGACGCTTGCCGCAACCGGAACACTCTTTGCCGTTCCGGGCGCTGAGTCAAAATCCGATGAAAAAAAGGCGGAGGAAACCCAATCGGAAGAAGCCAATCCTGCCGTTGCCAAATTCGACGGCTCTACCCTTATGATGAACGACCTCATTAATAAAGCCAATATCCGCGGCGGCTTGCGTTTCCGCGGCGCAGACGCCGAACAAATCCGAAATATGCCTAAAACTCAGATTGAGGAATTCGTACGCGATTTCCTCTTCAACGAAAAAATCGCCAAAATTGCTACGGAACAAAAACTCGAGGAAGATGAAAAAGTCAAAGATGCTATCAAAAGCATCCGACATTCATCCTTCAGCAGCATCATCTACCAAAAGGAAGTCGTGGAAAAATGCGCCAAACCAGCCGAAGAGGAAATCAAAAAATACTATGAAGACAGCAAAGAAAAAATATTTCACCAACCCCTGAGCTTCTCCATGCGTCACATCTTCCTTTCCACATACAAACCCTACACCGCTCAGGAAGGCGACACCCTTGAGTCCATCGCCAAAAAAATCTCCGGCGATGAAAAAGCTGTCGAGTTCATCCTCTCTGATGACGATAAAAAAGAACCGCGCTGGGTCAAGCCGGAAGAACGCGAAGAAAAAGCCTTCCGTCCCGTCCAAGCAGATGAAAAACTCCTCGTTCCCATGAACAAAGAGGAAACAGATGCTATCCTTTCCCGTATGAAAAAAATCCAAGAGGAAATTAAAAACGGCGGCGATTTCACCCTCATCGCTAAAAAATACAGCGAAAGCGGCGCCAATAGCGGCGAACTCCTCGGACCTATCATCCCCTCAAAAGATAAAAAACCCATGCTCTCCGAAATCCTTGACGCCGTCAATAAACTTAAAGCCGGCGAAGTCTCAGATATTATCCGAACCAAACACGGCTATAACATCATCCGCATCGAATCAAAAAAAGAGGAAGGCTTTGTCCCCTTTGACGAGGCAAGGCGCGGCATCGAAGCGCGCCTTAATTCCGAACGCATCAACAAACGCGCCGAGGAATCTCTCTTCGATTTCGCCCGACAAACCCCCGGCATCGTCCTCAATGATAACATCTTCACCGCAGAAAACCGCACCTCCGATTCCGTCATCATCTCAATCGAACCAGAATTTAAATACACCCTTGGCGATTACGCCGCCGATATGCCCGAAGCCCAACGGCTGATGCTAAAAAACAATAAAGACCGCACAAATGCCGTTCTTAATTCCCGAAAAGTCATCATGCCCCTTCTCGTCAAATATGGCGAATTCAAAAAAATCCACGAATCAGATGAATTCAAAACCACTTTCGAAAACCGCAAAATCCAAGTCCTCGCAGATCACATGCTCCGCAAAATGATGGAAGAAGTCACCAAACCCACAGAAGACGAAATGAAGGCTTACTATGAAAATAATAAAGAACGCTATACAGACCCCAAACAATACGACATCAGCCTCATCGGTCTTAAAATTATGGAGCAAGGCGAGGAAATGAAAGAGGAACTTAAAGAAAAGAAAATCGCCGAACTCTCGGAAAACCTAAAACAAGTCAGCGCTATTTTAAAAACGAAAGAAGACTTCGAAAACAAAGCCAAAGAAATCTCGGAAGACCCGACCGCCCCGCAAAAAGGAGCCGTCGGATTTGTCCCAGCATCCTATCGAAACGCCTATGACGGACGGCTCAACCAGATTAAACCCGGCGAAATCACCGAGCCTTTCGAATACGGCAACTTTGTTTATATCGTCCGACTCAATGACGTTAAAGAGGAAACGCTGCGCCCCTTTGAAGAAAGCAAACGCTCGGTGGAAAACGATATGTTCACGGAAAAACAGCGAAATTTCCTCAAAGATAAAAAAGAGGAAATTCTAAAAGCGGGCAATTTTGAATTTCTACTGAAAGACAAAGAAGAAGAAAAGAAATAAACTGCTATCAGTTTATTGAATTACTATGAAGGGGGAGCAATCCCCCTTCTTTTTTTTTGAAGGCGATCCGGCAAAACAGCTCCCTGCCTTGCCGTTTTTTGTTATTCCCCCATGTGGCGAACAGAAATTTCCAGCAGGTTTTTCTTAATCGCCTCATAATCCCCTTTGACGTAGCATCCAGAGGCATTGACATGCCCGCCGCCGCCCAGTTCAACGGCGATTCGGCTCACATCAAAAAGACCTTTTGAGCGAAATCCAGCGCGCAATCCCCCCTCGGGAATTTCATGAATCAGGATAGACACCTCCACACCCGTCATGCCGCGCATCTCGCTGGCAAGACCGTCCGGCTCGTGCTCCTCGCCGCCAGCCGCTCGATACATGGTTTGGGTTATCTCGCCCCAGACAATGCGCCCGCCGCAAAGGAAATGCATATTCGAAAGCACCTGCGCCTTCAAAGAAACAGACTGAGGCGAACGCTCCTCATATAGCCCCTGCGCAATCTCAGCCGGATCCGCGCCCGCCTCCACCATGCGCGACGCAACCTTAAAAGTCATGCTGCTCGTATTAGAAAATGTGAACGAACCAGAATCCGCCAGAATCGAAAGATAAATGCACCCCGCGATATCCTTTGAAATTGGCTCGCCCATTTCGCTGATGATATGATACAGCTGCTCGCCCACCGCTGTGGCGGTCCAATCAACATAATTCACATCGCCGAAATGCTCATTCGATTTGTGATGGTCAATATTGATAACAACGCCGCAGCGTTTTACGTTCCCATTGGCACGATCCAGCGCTCCGCAATCCACATAAATGCAAACCTCAGGCTCAAACGCCGGATCGCAAAACGCCCGCAGTTTCTCAATATGCTTCACGAACTTGAAATAAGGGGGAATCGGACCGGAGTTATACAACTGAACGTCCTTGCCCATTTGCGTGAGCAGATGGTATAACGCCATCTGCGAACCAACACAGTCGCCATCCGGGCGGACATGCCCGCAAACTAAAAACCTTTGATGATCTCGAATAATCCTTCCGATTTTCTTTATTGAATCTCCAAATTGCGCGGGATAAATCACATCGCCGCTATTTGTTTTTGCCATTATGCCATCCTATATAAAAATAAAAATCCTAAAATATCCCTCTCTTCATAAATCGCATTCAAATCTTGTAACGTGATAAAACCATCATATTGAAGTCAATATTATTCTCTTGATTTTCCGCACAGAAAAAAAAGATAAACCGCCTCCATATTCCATAAAAATTACACGGCGCAAATCTATGGAAAAAAAATCTGCTTATTCGATGCCGGCAATCGCCGCCCTTTTACCCATTGCCGTCGCCAGCGCAGATGAAAAACGCCCCAGATCTCTTTGCACCGTTGAAAAAAAGGAGTGGGAATCTTTCTAACGGACAACCCGGCAAAAATTTAAGTTAATCAAATGCTCTTCATCGCTCGACATTGCAAAACCGCTTGGAGTCTTGAAAATAAACTTCAAGGCTCTATGAACCCGCCCCTCTGCAAAGAAGGACGCGCCGAGGCGCTCGCAAATATTCCGCTATTGGCTCCGCTGAATCTGAACCGCATCATCAGCAGCCCCTTGCGCCGCGCCATCCAGACCGCCCGCATATATGCAAACCAGCTCCATATCCCAGTCGAAATACATGACGACCTCCGCGAACTTCATCACGGCGCATGGGAAGGGCGGCGCTTGGAAGATTTATTACACAGCTCATACGCCCTTTGGTTAAAAGACCCATCGCAAATTCCGATCCCCGGCGGTTCGGAAACAATCGAATCAGCACAGCGGCGCATCCTCGACGCAACAAAAGAAATAACCGCACGATATCCCGGCGAAAATATCCTCATCATCACACACAAACACATACGCGCCCTGCTCATGTGCGCCATTCACAAAAGCCCCATCGCCAAATTCCAGCAATATGTTTTTGACGAGACCGCGCCGATTAAAATTACGAACTAATGAACCCAAACCAACACGCCGGTTGTTTGCCACTGAAAGCCAACGGCTCCGCCCTCAATGCCGTATATCATTTTCTTTTGATTGGTCTTGACACACATCCCAAACCTGTATTAAGGAAAAAACTGTCTTTGATATGATGAATAGATTTGATTTTGCCGGAGTGGCGGAATGGCAGACGCAGAGGACTCAAAATCCTCCGAGGGCAACCTTGTGTGGGTTCAACTCCCACCTCCGGCACCACCGCCATAAAGGTTTGTATACCCGTCGTTCTGTTTCGTTTTACAGGGGGGAATGTTCGCCGAAAGGATTCTTTGCACAAAGGGCATTTACAGCATCGCGCGAAAGGCTCTTATGAGCATAGACCTTGAAACATGCCGCCTGGTCATCTTTGATCTGGATGGCACCCTTGTCAACACATTCGATGACATTGCCGCAGCTGTCAATCACACCCTTGATGAGTGGGCGCTGCCTCATCACGAAGTCTATGACATCACCCAGCATGTGGGCAATGGCGTACGCGTTCTGCTCGATTGGGCATTGAATCATGCCAACGGCTGCAAACCCGGTTGGGCGGATGACCTCATTATTGAAAAAGCCGTCCGGCTCTGGCGGGAATATTACCTTGAACATCCGGTTGATTTTTCCCGCGCTTATCCAAACATCCCTGAAGTTCTTGCCCGATTGCGCGAGAAAGGCATTGCCATCGCGCTCCTATCCAATAAACTACAAGAAATTGTTGAGCGTATTCTGGAAACTTTAAACATCCGTCAATATTTCAAATACGTGATTGGCGAAAACACAAACATCGCCCGCAAACCCGCGCCCGATGGAATAATATATATTATGAATCAAATGGGCGCGGCGCCCCATGAAACATGGATGGTGGGCGACAGCATGCCGGATATTCAGGCAGCAAAAGGCGCCGGCTGCCGTTTGTGCGCTGTCTCTTGGGGCTCTGCCAGCCGCGAAGAACTCAAAAAAATGGGCGCGGAGAGAATCGCCGATTCCCCAATGGATTTGATAACGCCATGAGCATCGCGAACAAAAAGCGAAAGGCGGGTGATAATATAAACAATAATTCAAAAGGCAGGCGCATTTTTTACTTGCCAAAAGAATCATTGGAGATTATGAAAACAAATCGTAATTAGATTAAAAAGGTTTGAATCGTATGAATAGGGTTTTCCCAAATTAATAAGGGAGTTAATCTATGTTCTTCGGCAAAAAGGCTACCATCGGGTTGGATATCGGATCCAGCGCAGTGAAGGTCGTTCAGCTCAAACGCGCCGGAAAGGGCATCGAGCTGGAAAAATTCGCCATGGAACCGATATATGCCGGACGCGATAAAAAAGCGGCTGGCTTGAATATGAAGCAACTCAAAATTGATGCCGCCAAACGAGCTATCGAACGCGCGGGCATCAGCGCCAAATTTTCCGTCTCTTCCGTCAGCGGAGAATCCATCATCGTGCGATACATTCAACTGCCGGAAATGCCGGAGAATGAGCTTAAAAACGCCCTGCGCTGGGAGGCGGAAGAATATATCCCTTTCCGCATTGACGAGGTCAATCTGGATTCCGTTATCCTCGGCAAAACAGAAAACGAAACCGGCAAGGTGGACGTCCTTTTAGTCTCCGCCAAAAAAGACCTCATCGAGGAACACCTTGACATCATCCGGCAGATTGGGCTGACCCCGTCCATCGTTGATGTGGACTCGTTTGCCTTCCTCAACTGTTTTGAGATTAATCATTCGCCGGGCTCCTCTGAAGTCGTCGCGCTGGTCAATATCGGCGCGGAGGTCACAAACATTAACATCTACATGAGCGGCAACTCCCGTTTCTCCCGCGACATCTCCATTGCCGGCGACGCTATTACAAATGCTATTTCAAGCAAAATGAACATTGATTTTGTTAAAGCGGAAGCCATCAAAATCTCAGAAGGCGCCCCATGGGAACAGCCCGCCGCCTCCTCCGAGCGCGAATCTTCCGGCGGATTAATCGCATCCATCAGAGGCACGGTAGAAAAAATCACCGGCGAGGAACTCGGAT
>Ga0302244_1002296_pt1 | contig 9863 bp, 9 predicted proteins | sample AAG_UR_Phe_MG_FD_193513 | JGI IMG/M metagenome (GOLD analysis project Ga0302244, IMG submission 193513) | Enriched activated sludge microbial communities from anaerobic digester in WTTP, New Holstein, Wisconsin, United States - AAG_UR_Phe | ecosystem: Engineered > Bioreactor > Anaerobic >... | reverse complement strand
TCGACATAGACCGGCTGCTCCTCATCGAGTTTCCCAAAAGGAAAAACCGAAAACCGATCCGCGTTACCGAAGCCGATAACCCCCCCGGGAAAGACCTTCTGTTGGAGATACGCTTCCGTGATCTCGGAAAGACAGTTCGCATTCATAGAACACCCCCATCAAATAACCGATGAATTATACCATTTACCAGGCGCTACGAAAAACACCGTGTGGGTCAAGTTTTGGAGTGTGACATAACTAAGGGGGTTATCGCGGGGTAACCAACGGGACCCCGCGATACGCTTTTGAACGCCTGGGAACGCCGGACTTTAGTCCGGCATGTCTTCTGGGAATGCCAAACTTCAGTTTGGCACAGTTTTATCTTTTCAATGGGAGCATTCCCTAGCGTGGCATCGCGGCGTAAGCGCTTTTTCTTCTCGCGACTGCGCGATACCCCCAACACGGGCATCGCGGCGTAAGCGCTTTTTCTTCTTGCGACGGCGCGATACCCTTTTTAGAAAGACATAGAGCGTATCGCGAGAGTTCGTGGGCCTTCGAAGTCAGCCCGCTGGTTACCCTGCGATGACCCCATACGGGCATCGCGGCGTAGCGCTTTTTCTTCTCGCGATGGCGCGATACCCCCAACACGGGCATCGCGGCGTAAGCGCTTTTTCTTTTCGCGACGGCGCGATACCCCCAACACGGGCATCGCGGCGTAAGCGCTCCTTCTTCTCGCGACGGCGCGATACCCCGACATCATCGCGGTGTAAAGAAAAAAGGCGTATCGCGGGGTCCCATTGGTTACCCCGCGATGACCCGCGCGCTAATCGCGGCGCAAGCGCCCCTTCTCTTCGTGGGGTCAACTTTCAAGTTGGCATGTTTTACTGTTTCTTAGAACTCCAGGGGTATTTCTTTTTTTACTCCGTGGCCTCTGTGCCCTTTGTGTGAACGCTGTTTTCTGGGAATGACAAACTTCCGTTCGGCAGGTTCTTGCCCGTCTCCTCTCGCCCAATCGCACGTTCTCGCCACGCGAAAACCGGTGCGCAACCCACTACGCCTGCTAATTGGAGGGGATTCGTAGCGGTAGGCAACGTTAAATTCAATCTCACGGCCTCTGTCTAAGGCGTAGTTTACATCTAGCCCGCAGCCTCTTATAACCCGTGCCCTCCCTTTCGTAGGACCTATGGGGTCGACCCTCTCAGTCGAGTTGGTATAGTCAAAATACCTATCGTAACACCATTCCCAAATCGTTCCACTCATATCGAACAGGCCCAAATCGTTGGGCTTGGTTTGCCCCAAGGGTTTGTCGTCATAATAGGGGATCAATAAATCCTCCAAGTCGTCAGTTCCGGGGAACCGGTAATCTCTCGTTCTCTTATGCCCGCCGCGGGCGGCGTATTCCCATTCCGCTTCCGTGGGCAGGCGGTAGCCCTCGACATTTTTTATTTCGGTCGTTATGTTTCCATTCGTGTCCAACAAGTTCCCATCAAAATCAAAGGCGGGTTTCAGACCCTCCCGCAGGCTCAGCCAGTTGCAGTACCTGACGGCGTCGCCCCATTTCAAGTAGCCGACAGGAAAATATCTTCTAGGAACCCATTCGTTCTCTTCGAAGGGATCACGTGGCTTTGCTTTTCCGATGCTCTCGCAGAAACAATCGTATTCCTGGCATGTAACGGGATAACGACCTATCCAATAGTCGTAGGTGAGGGTCACGAGATGGGAAAAGAATCCTAAGTGGATGGCATCCTCTACTCGGTCTTCACGTGTATGGCCCATTTTGAAACTACCCGCCCGCACGCGCACCATCTCGGAAGTAATCGAGAGCGCGTTCAACGCGGCTGACAGCCTGCCCTTCACAGACATCGCATTGGCGTTTTTCGCCGAGTGCAAGGAACCTCTCAAGATGAGCCCTATATCGGACAGAGAGAGCACTTTGTGTTCATTTTGGTCCAACCCTGGGATCCAGTACGTCTCTTCCTTCTTCATCTCCTTTTCTCTCCCCTTCGGCGCGTTTACGTATCTCGATCCTCGCGTAAACGGACCACAACCCCATCGGCATTGTTAAACGGCGCATTATGGGTGAGTACCCAGATTACCGGCACCGGGGACGGATCATCTTTGGTGAAGTACGGTGTGCCCCCATCCGTCACCACAACCATTTTTTTATACTGCGGATAGCGTTGTGAGGCTACCAACACGGCCTGTTGCATATCTGTTCCGCCCCTGCCGTGGAACTCGGGCTTCTTCTTGGCCATAAATACGGTGACGGGAACGGGCTCCGTCTGTTGCTCGTAGTCCCACTGCATGACGTAGAAGCTGCGAGCGTCGCTATTCAACGTTTTGATCAAACCCATAAACAGTTCGTAGTCCGCAGCCATCATAGAACCCGAGGTATCGAGTATGATCAGGGTCTGCTCCTTTTGTGAAGAGATATTTACTTTCAAAAGAATGCCCCCTCCTTCCCGTCGATGAGGGCGTCGATAGGAACGGGTGTTTGCAACGCCAGACCCCGATCCCGTCAAGACGTTTCTCAGGTGCCGCATCCATGTGTTCTTCACACGCGGGAATACCCAATCGGTCACCCAAACGTCTTCGCCCCTGCCGAATCCTCGGCTGCGCAGGTCACTCGAAGGCTTTTTCTGTAGACCCTGCATGAGCTCTCCGATTCGCTTTTTCAGTTCTAGGGTTGCTGACGAAGCCAAATCTCTAATGGACGCATAAACGCTCCCTTCATAAGGGGTTCCGTTATCCGAAAGACCTTGAAGCTCTTCCATCGTCTGAGAGAAACCTGAGAGCCATTTTGGGACCGAAACCAGCATACAGCCCTTCGTTTTCGGCAACAATGCCAGGTACTGCTCCATCGACAGTCTCACAGGGAAATCGAAAGGGGGCCGATCAGGGAACAAGCCCCCTATTTCTTCCAATACGCTCAGTTCCCCGTGTTTTCTGCAGCCATTCACGGCCAGGTCGGCCGCGATGTTGAGTGTCTCTAACGAGTACGATTTGAGAAGGGTTAAGCCACGGTCGAAATGATCGTGCGCAAGATGTAGGAACTCGTGAATGAGAATGGCCCTTAAAACTCTCTCCCGAGGCTCTTTCGATCGCGTTTCGTATATTTGAGAGAAGAGGATGGGATTGACCACCAGAGACCACGCCTTTCGATTTGGAGACAAAGAAACGTAAGCTATGGCTTCCGCCGTTTCGTCGATCCTACGGTTGAGAGAAGAAAGGATGTAGCTGAATAAACAACCGGACTGAATGCCTTCCTGTAAGGCGGATTCCAGATCCGCCATAGTGGGATAGGGAGGGGGATTCGATCGATCCATCAGATAGCAGTCTCCAATCCAAAATCGCCAATTTTGATATAGAGTTTTGCCAAAGCCTCTTCCATCTTAGGGTCAGAGATATCCACCTCTGATGAACGAAGTCTGCTGATCAGCATTTGACAGGTATCATTGGGCAAATCCAAGGCAAAAAGGACAATGTTCATATCCCACTTTTCCATCAAAATCGATACGGCATCAGCCAATCGAGCCAGCTCGCACATATGGCCTGCCTCTGCCTTTTCGAGAACGAGTAAACGCAACTTTTCATTTTTCGAGTACTCTCGAATGACATCCATAGGAGAAATTGTGGGGCAGTCGGATTTGAAGAGCATCTCCATCATTTCGTGTCCAACGGAGACCCCCACCACCAATTGGAGAGGGATAAGGCCTTTGGTTTTTATCTCCTGCATATTGCTGAATGAGTAAAGAAGCTTGCTCGCTCTTTCCCAAACGGCAGGCATGAGGGTCAGGTTAGGGGTAAGGGATTTATATAACATAGAGGGATTGGCTCTCAGGTATTCGAGCACCATAGGATGATAACGCTCCTTTTGGGCATATTCCAACCAGCTCTCTACATCTGATTTGACACGTATGAACAGCCATCTTCGGACGAAGGCCATATCCATAGCATTCACCATATAACTACTGTCATCATCGGGATTGATCGAGGCAATGATTCTCCATTGATCGCCCATCACACGGCTATCCATAGTACGATCGCCAATCAGTTGGAATATGGGTTGATGCACATCGGGATGAGCTCGATTGAGCTCCTCGAAGTCCAGAACTCCTGGCCCCTCGGATTCAAACACCCTGGTGAGTTTGTCCACCAACACAAACTCGATCTGAGGTCGGCTCACCCCCTGAACGCCCAAGCTTCTTCGGGCAGCCACATCTGTCCAAGTTTCAGCTTTCGGATACCCCCTCAAGTCTTCGGGAAGCATCCCAGCCAATCGAATGTCCAGGTATTCCCATCTGTTTTCGGAGACGACCTGCCTCGTGATCTCGGTCTTCCCTATTCCGGAAGGACCACAAAGAAGTATCGGCTGGTGTGGCATATGCTTGAAGAAGAATTGTATGGCTTTTTTAGCTTGAGTGGGCGTCAATTCGAGTTCTTCCATCTTTTCCCCCTTTCAATACGTGTCAAACGGACGAACGACAGCGTGCCGAAAATCGCTCTCATCGCGCAAAAATCCGGCGCGGTCTCATACGACAGAGTCAAATAGATGAAATGCTTCCAGTTCGATTGAGGATGAAACAAAAGCCGAAATACGCGGAATCACGGGTCCGGAAATCCACCTTTCAGGCGAACCCCTTTCCTTATTTTAAGTCATCCGGTTTAGTAAGCTTCCGAGAAGTAGTAGACGTATCATATGGAAGTATTATATCACACCGATTCGGGAATGTCAACACCTTCGGTTTAGTGTTCAATATACATTTCCTTTTATCCGATAATACTTTACTGATGCGATTCAGAATGCCATGAATCGCATAATAAAATAGTTTGCTCGTTGAGGAATTTCCGCATTTCTCTTAAAGGATTGTTGGTTCAGAGATTTGGGACGCGAAATCAGTCTATCAGCTCATGCTTTTTATGCGGACTCTTAAAACAGGTGTTCGGCACGAACAAAGGGTTCTGGGATTGCTCTCCGCAATACTTGCACACATACATACTTCTGCCCTGCGTAAGAATATGGTGGTTATTGGGGCTGTAAGGGCAATAACCGCTGGTGAAATAAGGATCTCGCCCCAGAGTCCCACAAAACTTGCAGACGTATGTATCACTGCCACGTATCAGGCTATGACTTTTCGTGGGGCTGTAATTGCAATAACTGCTGGCAAAATATGGATCACGCCCCTGAGTCCCACAGTATTTACACACGTATACCTCTCGAGCCTGTGCTGGTTCAAAGCGAGCCGTAACCTTTCTACCGTCATCGACGGGAGCCGAGGACTTTTCAACGGCAGTGTTTGAGGTTCTCTCTGACATTTTTAACAAAAACTTGAACGTGAACAAGAGAATGACGCCGACGACTTGCAAAGTAATCAGGATAACCCGTCCGAAAATTCTCCAGAACTTCGATTTTCTACTCATATTATGCTCCTAAGAAACGAGTTGGTTACTGTCAAAGATAATCCGCGAGGTTCTCGCGCCAGGTTTTCCTCGCCTTGGCGTTTGCGCGTTTCTTATTTTCGTTCTCACCATTCCTAACGTCAGATTTCTGACTTTAGTATCATACCACATTTCCTGACACCGCCAAAGAGAACGTCGCGCACCTGGTAACGCCGGGAACGCCGTGGGAACGCCAACTTTTAAGTTGGCATGTTTCACTTTTTCTTGGAAATCCCCGCCCATTGCCATTTTTTCCTCCGCGCCCTCCGTGTTCTCTGTGCGAACCCTGTTTTCTCGGATCGCCAAATTTCAAGTTGGCAGGCTTTACATTTTTTGTAAACCCTCGCTCATTGGCGTTTTTTCCTCCGTGCCCTCCGTGTTCTCTGTGCGAACCCTGTTTTCTGGGAATGCTTTTCGGGACCGCCAAACTTTAGTTTGGCATGGTCTCAATTTTGCATTGTGAGCGTATCCGTGCGCAGCATCGCGGCGTAAGCGCCTCTTCTTTTCGCGACGGCGCGATACGGATTTGTACGGGCCTATCGCGGTATAAAAACGCAAAAGTCGTGTCTCCTCCTCTTTCTATTTTTTGTTGCGCCTCGATATTATACCCACACCACGAGTTATCGCGCGCAGACTAGATACGCGATAGAGAATCCCCGAAAAATACGCAAAAAGCCCGTTCAAAAGAATACGATTGCCTTCGACCTAAACGGGAGTTTTCCTCGGCAAAAAGCAGGAACGAAAATTAAGCGTTAACAATTAACCGCAGAGAACGAATAAAGACGCGATTGTTACAACTATTATTGACTATTTGTTTGATTCGTGGTATAATTGATGAGTCGATTCACCTTCTATTTTATTATATTTTGGTTTTCATTCGAAAGTATTATTCGAAGAGCAAGCGTTCGAAAGGTGTTAAATACCGTTATATTTCATTTGCGCCATCAAAAAAGCGGCCTTAGCTATCTGCCGTATTATTAAAGGAGGAGAAGTATATGCACGCTTTTTCTGTTGATATTTATAATTATCTCGGTGGGGTATGCCTATACCGGATACCCTTGTATCAAAGAACTTATAGCTGGGAACGCGAGCAGTGCGCTCGTCTATGGGACGATATCGTCAACATCCATCGAGACCACCGAGAGGGGCATTTCATTGGGTCTATAGTACGTATCTCAGAGGAAGCGCCGGCAGGTAAAAGAGTTGCGATGATCATCGACGGTCAACAAAGGCTTACAACATTAACCTTACTTCTCGTCGCTCTGCGCGATTATGCATTGGAACACCCCGAGTGTGACGTTAACCCAGATCAAATAACACAAACACATCTCATAAACATTTTCGAGCAAGCAGATGGTAGGTATAAGCTATTATTAACGCAATCTGATAGGGATGCGCTCATTCGAAAAATAAATCGGAAACAGCTTATGAATAATCTCCAGTCTCGTATTTTCGACAACTATAACTTCTTTGCCCAGCAAATTGCTAACGGAGTAATCTTGCCCACTGATCTTTACAATGCGATCGGCATGCTTCAAATCGTAGACGTTGTGCTTGATCGAAGGCACGATGATCCGCAGGCGATCTTTGAGAGCCTAAACTCGACTGGTATGGACTTGAATGACTCAGATCTTATCCGCAACTTCTTGCTCATGGGCTTGGACACTGAGACTCAAGCATACGTGTACGACGAGTTTTGGCGACCCACGGAATTACTATTCGACTATGAACAGCAGAGCAAGTTGTTGGACGTCTTTTTCCGTGTTTACTTGACAATGAAACTAGGTCGGATACCTAAGGAAAAGGAACAAGAGATTTATAAGGAATTCCGCGGCTTCCATAGAAATAGCGGTATGCCTGTAATAGACCGTTGCATAGATATTTACCGCCATGCGAGATTATTTACTGATATGTATTTCGCCAGAAGCGAAGACGGGATGCTTACCTCACTGTATAGAGATATGAAGGAAATCAGTATGGGGGTAGCCTATCCTTTCCTACTCAAAGTACTCGAAGACTATACAAATGGGATGATCCAAAGAGAAGAACTGTTAGAAATCATTCAACTTTGTGTGAGTTACGTCTTGCGCCGCGCTATCTGTGGTATGCCGACTAACTCTCTCCATAGGATTTTTGCCAGCATAAAGAATAACATCAGGCCGGACGATTACTTGAATTCGGTCAAGGCATTCTTTATCTTACTCGACTCCAACAGGGTGTTCCCGGATGACCAAAGATTCCTCGAAGATTTCAAAACAAGGGATATATATAATATGAATCGTTGCCGGTATATTTTGAGAAAGCTTGAAAACTGGGATAACAATGCAGTTGTTGTTTTGGATAACTTAACCATCGAACACATCATCCCGCAAAATCCGGCGCTTTCTCCCGAATGGATTGCTGCCCTGGGTGAAAATTGGAGTGAGGTTCAAAGGACATATCTACACACCATAGGCAACCTGACGCTGACGGCTTATAATGCAGAAATGAGCGATTCTTCCTTTACCGATAAACTTAATATGCCAGGAGGTTTCATAGAAAGCGCACTACGCTTGAACAGGTATGTTATAAGGCAGAATATATGGGGAGAACAACAAGTCGTCGAGCGCGCATCCATACTTAGCGAGGTAGCGCGAATGGTTTGGCCTTATCCCTCTCTTACAGATGAAGAAATCGCGCCTTTTCTACCTCAAGGCGAACTTGCCCCGCAGGGCAGATTAGAAGCCTATCCAAATTGGAACGACTTCAACAGAAATCTTTTCGATATGCTTAACACGCGTATTCTTAACCTTAGTACTTCGGTAAAGCGTGTGTTTAGGACACAGCACATTTCTTATATGTTGGAAACAGACTTTGTGGATGTTGTTATCGAAAACGAACGGCTTCTCCTGAGGGTCAAGATGAAATTTCAGGAAATTGTAGATCCAGATGGTAGGTTCAGAGATATTGTAGCTATTAGCAATAGGAACAACGGCGGCGTAGAGGTAGTTCTACACAACGAGAATAGGCTCGATGATGTGATGGCTATCATTGAGCAGGCATTTCGCCTTCAGGAAGAGGAGTAATATAGTGTAAAGAACGGTTTTCAAACGCTTAGTATGGACAGGAATATTGTTATAGATATTAAGTAACTTGTTAATCAAAGGCTATGATAGAATTCCCAATGAAAAATACGCATTGGGAAGAAATCGGGATGGAAAAGGTACTTCAACCCTTATTCGAACAATTGGTTGGAATAACGGAATCCTAGTACATCAGCGAAATAAAGCAAAAAGAACAGGTCGTCCACATCCGTATCGATTTCAAACGGGGAGCGAAATTTAACTACAAAGGGGAGCCTTGTAGTGCCCACGATACGGTTATCCGAGAGTGGCGGCATATGAACCTGTTACTGTATAAGACCCATCTGCGCGCGCGTGCCCCGAGAATCAGTACACCGGATAGCGTCAAACAAGTACAAGTACCCTGGGCTCGGGCAGGAGGCGGTTTCACGCTTTTGTTCGAAGAGTCCGTTCTTTCTTTAGCTCAAACAACCAGCGTAGCGCAGATCCATCGGTTGTACGGCGAAAGTGAAACCCGTCTTTGGAGAGTGTTAAAGCGCTACAAAGAGAAAGAAGTCGGCCTTCAAGATTTATCATAAGAACCGTCAGTGCGCTCTCCATAGATGAAGCGGCGCACAGAAAGGGCGTGCTTTCCATAAACGCGAATAATCCCATGCGCTCGAAAAGCTAAAGGCGCCCGATCGATTTTGATCCATCCGAAAGGCGTTATGGCCTATTTTACCTATCGGGTGACCAACGCCGTAATGGAAGGGAACAATTCCAAGCTGAGAGCGATTACAAAACGCTCCTATGAATTCAAGACTCTTCGATACCTGAGGTAGATGATTTTCTTGGTCTTCAGGAAACTCAAGTTCGAGGCGCCAAGGTTGACATAACTATTTTCCTACCCATTTGACTTGGAAGAGAACCTAAAACGAATTGAATAAGGAAATTTCTAAACAAACCTGGCTTATATGGGTTAGCTTTTTTTTGACCATTCTTTCCTTTGTATTTTAATTATTGTTCATAAGATTTAGCAATTAGCGAAAAGATATTTGATCCTGACATAACGGGAATGCTGGAAAGTAGGGCGAGTATGAAAAGAGTCAGATCTGTTCAAATCACGATGGCTTCTCCCGATACGGTTATCGGTTGGTCCAATGGCGAGGTCAAAAATCCGGAAACTATCAACTATCGGACATTCAAGCCCGAGAGGGATGGGCTATTTTGCGAAAAGATCTTTGGGCCGACCAAAGATTACGAATGCTCCTGTGGCAAGTACAAAGGAAAGAAGTACGAGGGAACCGTATGCGAACGCTGCAATGTGCGTGTCGAACCCAAGTCTTCCAGAAGAAAGAATATGGGGCACATTCAGCTGGCAGCCCCGGTGGTCCATCTCTGGTT
>Ga0302244_1002289_pt1 | contig 9880 bp, 11 predicted proteins | sample AAG_UR_Phe_MG_FD_193513 | JGI IMG/M metagenome (GOLD analysis project Ga0302244, IMG submission 193513) | Enriched activated sludge microbial communities from anaerobic digester in WTTP, New Holstein, Wisconsin, United States - AAG_UR_Phe | ecosystem: Engineered > Bioreactor > Anaerobic >... | reverse complement strand
TTAGTGTAACCTATCTGCTATTATTGTCAAGAAAATGGGTGAGCAAAAAACCACCTCAAAAATGCCGGTTTGAGAATCAGTAATATCAGCTATTTACGCCGGTGCGAAACGGTGAGCAGAAAACAAAAGATTGGGATACTGTGTGCGAACAATAGTTCAAACATCTCAATTCAAAACAGACCTTAAAAAGATAGCCAGATCAGGGAGATATAATAAAAACGATCTTCTTATTATCCTTAAACTTTTATCAGAGGGTAGCCCGCTTCCCCCTAAGTACCAGGATCATCCTCTTGATGGACAATGGGAACGTTATAGAGAGTGCCACATCAAACCCAACTGGTTATTAATATACCGTTTTGAAAAAAATAGATTAATTTTGGTACGTACAGGCTCACACGCAGAACTTTTTTCATAGTCAACAACCCATGGATTTATCTGTGGGAGTATATCAACCCCGCCTATAATAGGCCGACATCGACAGACGATTGTGGCCTAACTCTTGTGTTATTATAGAGTCAGCCATTCGGTTAATATCCTTTTCCAGTTTTTCAGGATATGCCTTAAAGAACCTATCGCTTAATTCCTTAAACCTCTCCACGGCATAAGTAGTCCTGAAAGCATGGGAACCTGTATACTGTTCTTTTGAGGTCTTGCAGGCATATTTAATATTATCGTGATAGGTCTCTCTTAATTCCTTCCATGGGGTCTCTTTCATTATGTCATCAAACCTTTCTTTAAGCTCCGCAATCCTCCCAAATTTCTCTATGCGGTCGGAAAAATCTAATACCCTATCCCTGCCACCTTTTGACCCTTGAATAAGGACCTTTTTGCCTTCTGTATCAATGCTTATTTTCTTCAGATCCCCTAATCTTGCGCCGGTATGATACTGCAATTCTGCCATGACTCCATGGGCCTCATTTTTTTGATATATTTTTTCTATGACCCTCTCGGCGTTATCGAAGGCCAAGGCTCTACCGCCTGCACGGCCCTGAGAATAGAAATCTTGATAATTGGTTCTTAACTCTTTAGAAATATCCTGTTTGCCTATCACATCAAAAAACTTTTCCACAGCACATAGGTTAACCTTGATGGTTCTTTCCTTTAGGTCTCTTTCTATCTTGGTATTTATAAATGCTTTTGCAATCTCATAAGAGAGCTTATCGATGCGATTAACCCCTTGGGCTTTGCAAAAGTTTACAAACTCCTTTGTTATGCCAGCATACCGATTGAAGGTAGAAAATGAATGAGTATATATCGACTTTTTATTGTTTGCGTCCTCAACCGCCTTTCTTGATTCCCCTATACCCTGTTTCCAGACATCACATGCAACCCTAAATGCATATGCAATGTTTGACCTGTTACGAAGTAAAGGCATACCTCCCCCCTTGAGGTTCAGAACAATAACGCAATTTTTTTATGAGGTTTGCAATCCTCAGGCCGTCTTAAGCACATCTTAGCCGAATGTGCAGGTGGCCACCCCTCGCCCCACGGGATCTCCGCTCTACTCAAAAATACCGGGGTAAAAGAACGGATGAGAAATTGACCCGATATCCCTGAAAAAAGGTAAGCTAACGCTTTTAGCTTTTGAAAGCTTTGACAGCTCGTAACCAGTGAGCAACCCAACCTATTACTCACAAGCTACATCGCAGCTTGGGGAGCAGTTTGTATCCGTTCTATGTCGTGAAACATGGTCAGTTATCGCATAGACACGGTATCCATTCGTGACCTACTGCTTGATATTATGCCAATAATTTAATACTTAAAAAATTTTCTTGTCAAGTGAAACGGCTTTAAAAAGCCGTTTCAATATACCGCAGGCTCGTTGGTCATTTTTTTATGGTATGATATACTAATATATCATATTTTTAGAAAATCCTATAGGAGGAATGTTATGCTTGCCATAAGACTACCCAGGGAAATAGAAGAACGTCTTGAGAACCTATCCAAGATAACAGGAAGAACTAAGACATACTATGTCCGTCAGGCTATCTTAGATAAGCTTGATGAGCTTGAGGATATATACCTTGCAGAAAAGAGGCTTGAGGACGTGAGAGCCGGGAAGACAAAAACAATACCCCTTGAAGAAGCGATGAAACGTCATGGCCTTTAAGGTTGAGCTAACCTCTGATGCAGAAAAAGAGCTGGACGATCTTGACCCCCAAGCCGCTAAGAGAATCCTTGCCTTTCTTTTTGAGCGGATAAGCAAGTATAAAAATCCAAGACAAGTAGGAGAGGCCTTAAGGGGGTCCAGATTTAAAAGCCTCTGGAGATACAAAGTAGGCAACTACCGGGTCATAGTATCCATAGAAGATGCTGAATCAAAAATCCTGGTGCTTAGAATAGCCCACCGTAGAGAAGCCTATCGTTAATCATCAGAAGGCCCGTAGAAGGCCGTTAAGGGGGGTATTAGGGTATTTATATGCTTTGCGTCGTTAAATGGCCTTAGAATCAATTCTAAGCGATCGTACATGGAAAATTATGGTGGGGTATTGATGGGTTTATACTCCCCCTTGAGGGGGTGGGGGGTGAAGGTCTCTTTCTAAAAAGCGGCGGCGGCAAAAAAAGGGTTAAGTTGGGGGTAAGAATTGACATCCAAGGATAGGCTCTTTTTATACCCCTTTCCCTAGCTTTTATATTTTAATACTTTTAATATTTTACAGCCGAAATTCCTTAATTATATTGTATAGTTACAAGCTCAAATGTGACAAAAAGGACATCAAATGTGACAAAAAGGACATCAAGTGTGACAAGATAAAATAATTGACACATATAAAAAATAGTGACATGATATAAAATGTGTCACAAAACAAAATTTTTATGAGAGGTAATTCATGGTAGAACAAATAGTAGAACAAGGAAAACAGTTGGTAGTGCAGAGCAATCCACTAGTCGAGGCTCAATACCGGTTGGATATGCTCGCACAAAAGATCATACGGTACCTTGTTTCGAAGATCAAACCGAATGATCAGACTTTCAAGAATCGTATTTATACCCTCGTAGTGCAAGACTTTTGCGAGGCTGTGGACAGGGAATACCAAACGAAAGTTTTTCAAGACATACGGGCGGCGGCGGAGAAATTGTTGAGTACAAAAATTACGATTAGGCGGGGTAAAGAAGTTACTAGGACCGCATGGATCGCATCGTATAAGTATCACGAAAACGAAGGTTGGTTTGAGTTTTCGTTGTCTACTCATCTAGAAAGGGAATTATTAAAAATCAAAGATCGGTTCACAAAATACTATCTGAAAAACATATCAAAACTTAAATCTCAGTACTCGATACGATTATACGAGCTTTTGCTGCAATACCTCCCGGTGGGACAACGAAGAGAGACTATATCAGATATTAGGGCTATGCTTGGAATTGGAGAAAATGAATATATTATCTTCAGAGATTTTAAAAGACGGGTATTAAAAAAAGCACAAAGCGAAATATGCAAAAAAACCGATATAGATTTTGATTTTAAGGTAGAGAAAATAAGCAGAAAACCTATTGCAATTGTCTTTCACGGCATCCGACAGAAAACCTATATCTCAGATCGAATATTATCCCTGATACCTAAAAAATACCAAGACAACAAGCAGGTTTTGAACACCGTAAGAAAATACCTTGAGCTATGCGGCGAGGATTACATTGTTGAAAAGTTGCACTATACAAACAGCCGGAACCCCAAAAGGTGGACCGACTATCTTTGGAAGGCTTGCGAGTACAACTACGGGGAAGGCTATACCCCCAATCAGGATAATGAAACCCTTGTCTTTGTGGAGAACCCTGAAGCAAGAGCAGCGGCGGAAAGCAGAAAAAAAGAAAAAGAGCGAATCGAAGGATTGCAAAGGGAGTACGAGGGATACAAAGAAAAGACCATAGAAAAATACCTTGACACCTTGGATGCTCCAGGGCTCGAAAAACTCAGAGAAGGCTTTGAGAAAAGTCTTAATAACCGCTTTCTCAAGGCCAGATACGAGGAATCAGGCCTTGAAAGCCCGTTGATTAGGGCGGAGTATATGGAATATGTGTACGGAAAGTATATTCCTGTAGATGCCCGCATAAGCTTTTTAGACTTTTTGAAAAAAAGAAACTCTTAGATTGATTCAGTGTTGTCCGGTTAGGTTTTTGCATGCAAACCATCCTCCTCATATAGGGCATCATCAGTAATACAATCAGATTCATCCATCATAGCCGCCTCATTCCTTATCTTTGTTCGTAATTCCCTAACCCTCTTAATACTGACCTTTTCATTGTATTCCTCATGGCAGTATATGGCAAGAAGAAGATAGGTAATCAGTCCTGCCAGCATCTGAACGAGGACACCATACTGACTACGTGCAATAAGGTGATATACTTTAAGATGCCTCTTCCACCATCCGAAAAAGGTCTCTACTGTTTCTGCAAAGACCCTTTCAAATTCTTCAACCTTCGGTCCTGTCGTAAGCCAGTCGGAACGGAAGACGTCGATTACCGCCTGGATGTCATCGTCATCGATAGATTGTTTGCCGTAAGGGATGGGGGTCATAGTTTCATTAGTTTCATTGGTTGACTTATTCTTTATTAATCCTACTCGTTACATCACTGAATAAATATGGTTTTTCATAGTTTGAATAATAGGATTTGTCATCAAGTAATTTATAATTTGTATGAAAATAATAGTTCAAAATAACTCTAAAAGTATTAACAGGAGAAATAGTGTCGTAAAGAAGGCTATTACCACCTGATGGTAGGTAATATGCGTTAAGTATGGTTAACCTTTCTCTAAAATTAATTTCGGTTGGATGATCCCATCCACATTCGTATGGCGGGTAAAACGTTGCAGCTGGGCCATGATCTGCTTGCAGTATTATAATTGGAGGCCCCTTTGATTTTGATAGTAATTCATCAACAACTGCCTTAGTTTTTTCAGAAATAAAAGAAAGCTGAGACAAATATTTCTCTTTTTGCGCCCAATCATTGTTACCCAAATCGTATTGTGTTCCCGTAACAACCTCACCGTTGCGACCAAATATAAATGGCGGATGGGGACAAGTAATATGGGCAAAAATGAATTTTGGACCCTCTATCTTATGAATTTCAGCGAGTTTGGAAAAGGTGCACAATATTTTCTCCTTGGCGTCATTTATAAATAATCTTTCAAGCGGGGCTAGCATGGTACTTTGAATTAATAAGAAAGATAACTCACTTCTCCTGCCACAAAGGTTTATATCTGCATGGTTATTATAATTTGTTGGCCCCCATCCTGATGAGAAATTAATACATTTATATCCCTTTGATTTGAGGAAACTCATTACCTTGCTCTTTTTAATAATTTGGTAAGGTAACCTCCTGTCTTTTCTATCAGCGCCTATCTCGTTATTTAGATAATTTACATATTCCATATTTAAGGAGGATGCCAGGGATAGAAACGTCATCGTATAATTGCTCCGGCTTTTAGAAGCTATGAAAAACCCTTTTCGCTCTAAATAGTTTGTAAATTCACGATTATCATAATTATAGATCGTCTCCAATGTAGATGAACTAGCGTATCCGTCTAAAATAATATAATAAATATCCGGTAGTGTGTCGCCCACATCTTTAGTACTTATCACCCTGGCATCATAATTCATGATGCCTTTGGTATGTTCCCAAGGAACCCTATTTTTAGACACATAAACACTTATGTTAATCAATGGCATTACTACTAATAAAACAGCTATGGTATTCAAAAAAAACGTAATGTGACCAAAATATCTATTCTTCTGTATTCTAAAACATACAAAGTACCCGCTGCATATAATGAGGATGCACCATATAGGCACTAAAAATCTGTGACGGCCAATTGCAAAACCTATTATTTTCAATTCATTAATGATGTTGTAAAAGTGACCATACGAGAAGAATGCGATTAAAAGAATAGATACGACGACTCCTGCTTTTTTTATATCCTTAAGGATGACTGTAAACAGCAACAACAATATAGCAGTAATGCTTAATACACTCCCAATAACTATTGAAATATCAGAAAACGGTACTTCGTCTATATTGTGTAACCATAGATGAAGAATGTGGAAAACCGCAAATAAAAAAGGGTGAATGACAAACTGCTTCTTCATATTTATTTAATCATGCTTTCTGCACATTAAGTATAGGGTTCTTTCAGAATTCCCGATCTTAACAGCCGACTGGATTGTAAAAATTTCGCTAAAATTACTTTCAAAGGCTTGTTGCGTGTAATCGGGGAAAATATCTTCCCTGGTCGATAAAAGTTTTTGGACTTGGGAATCGCTTTTGGGGATAAATTCAATGATAAGCCAATGAGAAATTTTGCTTAGAAAATTAGCAATTTTACTGAGTGGAACGTTATTGGAAATTGCTAAATGGTGAATTAGGGCAAGGGCAAGCACTGCATCTGCCGGTCCCCTGTCTATTAACGACATTCTTTCCTGGTTTTCCCAACCGATTCCAGAACTTGGATTAGTTAGATCAACCAATAACGGAAGAATTTTGCTTTCACCACTTTTAATACAATCAAGATAATTTTTTTCTACAGCCACAGGATCGATGTCAAGCGAGATGGTTTCAATTCCTTTGTTACTCGCAATACGGCTGAATAATCCCACATTGGCGCCCAGATCCCAGACAACTTTTGGGCCAACGCTGTCCAAAAAGTTGTTCACAATTTGCTTTTTGTGTTGAAACGCCTGCGAAGAATAATTAATATCTTCATAATAATTTGCCCATTCAGAACTTTGAATACGCCACTTTAGCTTCTCAATGATGGATTCTAAATTATTAATTAGACCGAGAAAAGAATGGCGCGTCATTTTGCGGCCATTTCTATTTCTTACGTTCATCGTTTTATCGGCAAAGTATTTTTGACTCTTCGCGTGAATATGAATATGCAACAACAAGGCAATCCTGAGGTGCGTGCGAAATGGAAGGAGTATGCTTGTCAGATCTAAAGGAACCCCATCAATAAAAATTCGAGCTAATTGGTTTAACCTAATATCAGTATAACTCATCAGTGTTAGAGGTGCCAGAAAATGTTGACAAAATTGTCGATAGGCATCCCAAGGCTTCCCCTCATGATATTTTTCAAAAGAAAGCGTATCGATGAAGATAGGTCTACCCCTTTTAAACTGGATATTGTAAGCGCTGCAATCTTTTAGGGACATGCCAAAATCAAGAGATTTTTTTTGAATTTTAAGGGTAGTTAGGGCTGCATCCTGTAGTTGGCTGAAACACCATTCATATGGATATGATATGAATGGTATTAACTCTGGTCTGATTATTTTATAGACGTCAGCAGATCCTGCAGGTTCAATATCAACTTCCTCATGTGAAATTAGTAAATTATCTCTTATAAGGGCATTATAAAGGCCAGAATTGACCAAGCATTCGTAGTTATCTTTATACCCCATATTGACTTGACGATAAAGGGTACCCTTTTGAAAAAAAAGAAACCCGCTGGGATCTCGAAAGGAACTTGGAAGGATTCCGTCAGCCATCATTTTTATTTCTTCATATCTTGATGTGTTTTGGAAAAATGACTATGGAAAAACGATTTAATCTTTTTCCAGTAAACCTTAACTGCAAAACCTACCCCAAAAAAAGCAGCAATAATTAGCTGAAGAATGTAGCTCCCCGTACCTGGATCGAGATAAGCATACACTTTCTGGGGGTAAACCACACAGAACAATGCAAGAACAAAAAATAATGCTGTCAAACGTAAGTAATAGTACATTTTTTATCTCCTGTTTACCAAACTAAAGATCCGAGTCCCATAAATATAGGGGGTGTCAAGTTTTTAGTTGAAGTTTTATGTGGCTCCTTTCTTTATATAAAATTTGGTTTTGCGTGGATTATCCCACGCAAGGGAGCCACACTTCAAGTTTCAACTAAAAATAGTATAACGTCAACATATATTGACTATTAACGATCGTTGATATAGCACATCGCAACTCTGTTTTAAATACAATAGAAGGAAGAGGCGAGCAATTGTCAAATTTTGTGTATGGACTCTTCTCCAACGTATCCCCTTTCTTCATCCTTGTGCCACCTCTATTTCTTCGTCTTCCATCTCACCATCAATAAACCTTACCCCTTTTATAACATGGGGTATGAGCTTATATCCATTTATCCTCTTCCATGTCTTTTGTGCCTCACATCTGCCTGTTGGCAGACAGGTGCAAGCTTGAATACCATGGTAAGGGTGGCAAGCCTTGTTCCACACCCATTTGTCTTATTGGTTCTTAACCTTACAGTAGCAAAGGTTGATTCTATTACATTTGTAGATCTGATGTGTACCCAATGCTTAAGCAGGGAGTCATAGAAGGTAAAGAGGACATCCTTATCCTTATGCAAGGCAGTTACAGGCATCAGGAAACCTTTTTCTATAAAGAGAGATAAAGAGGATGTTTGCTGTTTTATGCACTTAAGCATCTTTGTTCTTTAGTCTTAAGGGTATACCTCACGAAGTGCTGCCCAGAAGCCCATGGCACCATCACCTATGGCAAGCTTGGGCCCTATCGTGAGACCTCTCTTTTGAGATCAGACAGAAGCTCTATCCAGGAAAGCGTGCTTTCCCGGTATCCGTCAAGGACTGTAACCAGTTCTTTTGTCCCGTCTTCTTTCGCCCCTATGATAACAAGAAAGCATTGTTTTTTGTTTTCAGGGTCTTCAAATCTTACATCGAAGTAGATGCCATCTACCCAAAAGTATATATACCGCTTATCTGACAGGTCACGTCTTTTCCATTGTTTGTATTCCTCTTCCCATTGTCTTTTGAGACGTACTATGGTATTGGCTGATAACCCCTTTGCATTCTCCCCTAAGGTGGCTGATAGAGCTTTAAGTGAAATCCCCTGTGGATATACCCTTGAGATATAAGATGGGGATGAGATTATCAATTGAAGGGGTACGGCGCATATAACGAGGAAGGATAGCACTGGTAAAGATTTCTTTATCTTTTCTTTTGTCCCTTGCCCTGGGCTGCTTTACTGTTATAGGACCAATACCTGTAAGAATAGAACGTTCAGGAAGAAAACCATTATCTTACAACCGTACGCCTGCCTCTTTCATCCTTTTTATCTGATAAAGATGAGATATATTCAGCAACCTCTTGTTCTATTGCTGCCTGCAACATCTTTCTTGCCCCTCCTGTCTGCCGACAGGCAGGTCTCGGATGATCTCTTCTAAAATGGATTTTGCTTCATCCTTTTCTTGCTTTTCTACCTCAACTGGTTCATTCTTTTCCATAAGACGTATCCTCCTTTTACCTCTGGACTCAAGAGGCAATGTTTGTTTGTGACTAATAAAGGATACGTCTTTTTTATTGCCATACAAAACTTTTAATTATATCTCCTATTTGTCAAGAAAAATCGTTAAGTTGTATAAAATCTTTTTCATTCGAAAAAAACCTCTACTTTGGGGATGTTTTGGTGTCGAGTACATGCAAGTTTCTAACCGGACAACACCGAGATTGATTTAAATTTATTTTATAGCTACAATGTAGCTATATTTAAAACAGAAGGAGTGTGTTGTTTATGTCTGAAACCAATACAGTAATACGTTCCCGTATAGACCCTGAAGTTAAAAACGAGGCATCAAAAATCCTACGGTCTATGGGATTAACTCTAAGTGAAGGAATTAGGTTGTTTCTTTATCAAATAATAGCTCAAAAAAAGTTACCATTTTTTGTAAAAACCCCAAATACCGTTACAATAAAAGCGATGGAATCCGCTGATAACGAAGAGGTGGAGCCAACAACCATAGAGCAGATTTCTAATGATTTATACGCATATATACAACCAACGCTAAATTAAAACAGGGAAGTTTTGTCAGTACAAAACTGTAACTATTTTTTTATTATTCTTTTTATTCTATCTATATCAAACATCACATTTTTTGC
>Ga0302244_1002243_pt1 | contig 10073 bp, 4 predicted proteins | sample AAG_UR_Phe_MG_FD_193513 | JGI IMG/M metagenome (GOLD analysis project Ga0302244, IMG submission 193513) | Enriched activated sludge microbial communities from anaerobic digester in WTTP, New Holstein, Wisconsin, United States - AAG_UR_Phe | ecosystem: Engineered > Bioreactor > Anaerobic >... | reverse complement strand
CCCGCATTCAAGCACATCTGGCAGTCATTCGCTATACTTATCCCGGTAAAAACCGTGGGAGTCATGGGCGATGAAAGGACATATGCCAACGTTATCGCGCTGAGGGTCGTGGAAAGCGAGGACGCGATGACCGCGGACTGGGCCCGCCTCCCCTATACGACACTCGATACGACGGCACGAAGGATCATTAACGAGGTACCCGGTGTAAACAGGGTAGTTTACGATATATCGTCGAAACCGCCCAGCACGATAGAGTGGGAGTGATCGGGAATGCCGGATTTCGTTCATCTGCATCTCCATACACAGTACAGTCTTCTCGATGGCGCTATCCGCTTCGACCGGCTTTTCAAGGCCGCGAGCGAATACGGGATGCCCGCCTGCGCCATCACTGACCACGGGAACATGTTCGGCGCCGTCCAGTTCTATCTCGAGGCAAACCGGAAGAACATAAAACCGATCATCGGGTGCGAAGCCTATATCGCACCCCGTTCGCGGTTCGACCAGAAGAAAGTGAAGGGCGAGGACGTTGCCTATCATGTAGTCCTCCTCGCCATGAACAACACTGGGTACCAGAACCTTTTAAAACTGATAAGCCTCGCCCATCTCGAGGGATTCTATTACCATCCCCGGATAGACCGGGAAATATTGACCCTATACAACGAGGGACTTATCTGCCTTACCGCATGCATCAAGGGCGAGATACCGAATTCGATCCTGAAGGGCAGCGAAGAAAGCCTCCGCAAGAATATCGACTTCTATCTCGGGCTTTTCGGGGACAGGCTGTTCTTCGAACTGCAGGACAACGGCCTCGAAGAGCAAAAGATAGTCAACGAGCGGCTTGTAGAGCTTTCCTCCTCCCACAACGTCCCGATCGTCGCGACGAACGACTGCCATTACCTGCGCCGCGAGGAAGCCAAGGCACACGAGCTGCTTCTGTGCATACAGACAGGCAAGACCGTCAACGACAGGGACCGCCTGAGCTTTTCTTCCGACCAGTTCTATTTCAAGTCACCGGAAGAGATCGCCCTTGCCTTTTCGCGGTACCCCGAGGCCCTGTCAAACACGATGCGTGTCGCAGAGATGTGCAATGTCGAGATCGACACAAACACCTACCATTTTCCGGAATTCCATCCCCCCGAGGGTATGGGCCTGAACGAATACTTCGAGAAGCTGTCCCGCGAAGGGTTCATGAAGAGAATGCCCGAGATACGGTCAAGATACGATGCGTTCGACGCCGGTCTCATGAAAAGATACGAAGACCGGTTCGAATATGAAATGGGGGTCATAAAAGACACCGGTTTCTCGGGATACTTCCTGATCGTCGCGGATTTTATCAATTACGCGAAGACGCACGGGATCCCTGTCGGCCCGGGGAGGGGCTCCGCGGCCGGAAGCCTGATAGCGTACTGCATGGGGATAACCGATATCGAACCCATAAAATACGACCTCATATTCGAGAGGTTCTTAAACCCCGAACGCATAAGCATGCCCGATATCGACGTCGATTTCTGCAGGAAAGGACGCGACAGGGTCATACAGTACGTTACGGACAAATATGGCAAAGACAACGTCGCCCAGATCACGACATTCGGGACGATGCAATCTAAGGCTGCGGTCCGCGATGTCGGACGTGCGCTCGGAATGCCGTACGCCGAGGTCGACAAGATCGCCAAGCTTATCACGTCCGGCGACAGGGGCATAGAACGGGCGATAAACGAAGAGCCCCAGGTACGGGAGCTGTATGAGACGGACGAGCGTGTCAGGGAGCTCCTCGACAATGCGTCCGTTGTCGAGGGCCTTGCACGCCATGCATCCACGCATGCGGCAGGGATCGTGATCGCGAACAGGCATCTGTCGGAATACCTTCCGCTCTACAAAGGGAAGCGCGATGAAATAGTGACACAGTACGACATGAAGATGATCGAGAAGATCGGTCTCATCAAGATCGACTTTCTCGGCCTCGAGACGCTCACCCTCATGGACACCGTTGTAAAGCTCCTGAAAGACGAGGGGATAGATATCGACCTGGCGAGTCTTCCGCTCGACGACAGGAAGACATACGAACTCCTGTCATCCGGAAATACGTCAGGGGTGTTCCAGCTTGAAAGCCGCGGGATGCGGGACCTCCTGACGCGCCTCAAGCCTTCGCAGTTCGACGACATCATGCCTCTTATCGCCCTTTACCGGCCCGGCCCCTTGAAGAGCGGTATGGTCGACGAGTTCATCAAGCGGCGCAACGACCCGTCGCAGGTGACATACGAGACACCGAAGCTCAAGGAGATCCTTCACGACACGTATGGCGTCATAATTTACCAGGAACAGATCATGAAGATCGCCTCGGTGCTCGCGGGGTTCTCGAGGGGGGACGCCGATGCGCTCCGCAAGGCTATGAGCAAGAAGATCCCGGAACAACTCGAAAGGTACAAACAGCAGTTCGTCGATGGTTCGGTCGCGAACAACGTGCCTAAAGATGTGGCCGAAAAGATCTATGACGTCATACAGCGCTTCGGCGAGTACGGGTTCAACAAGTCCCATAGCACAGCCTACGGGTACATCGCATATCAGACAGCATATCTCAAGGCCCATTACCCGGTACATTATTTTGCCGCCATGCTTACCACCGAGGTCGGCGATACGGACAAACTCGTGAAGTACATCGGCGAGTGCCGGGAGTCAGGCATCGAGATCCTGCCGCCCGACATCAATATGAGCCAGAGCGATTTCGCCATCGTCGATGGGAAGATCCGGTACGGTCTTGCCGGGATCAGGAATGTCGGCGAAGCGGCGATAGACAGTATAATACAGGCGCGGCAGGAGGCGGGCGGGTTCAAATCCTTCATACACTTCTGCAGCGTCATCGATGGCCGTAAAGTGAACAAAAAGGTCATTGAAAGCCTGGCCTGCTCCGGGTGCTTTGACAGCCTCGGCCTGAAAAGATCACAGATCCTGTATCTTGCACAGGAAATGCTCGATAAGCTTATAAAACGCGATACGAAGACGAACCTGAAGCAGGGCAGCATCTTTGGTGAAAACGATGTCGAAGAAATAATGGTATCTTTCGACATTCCCGCCATGGATGAGCTCAGCCACGAAGAGATCTTGAGCGGCGAAAAGGAAGCCCTTGGCTTTTACTTCAGTAAACACCCCCTGAAGCCCTTTGAGGACCTTATCGCCGAGCTTACCCCGTACGACAGTCAGAATCTGAAGGAAGCCGGTAATCTCGAAGACGTGGACATCGCCGGGGTCGTGAGCACCCTGCGCGAGATAACGACACGGCGCGGCGATAAAATGGCGTACGTCAATCTCGAAGACACAAAAGGGGTAATGGAGGTCATATTCTTTCCCGACCTGTACGTGAAGCAGTATTCCATGATCCAGAGCGGCAAACCGCTTATGGTAACGGGCTCACTGGAAAAGACCGATGAAAGCCAGGCAAAGATCAAGGCAAGGGCCGTCTCGCTTCTCGAATCCCTTACCGGGGAATTGCTCAAAACGGTCAAGATCACCATCAATTGCGAGGTTATCCGAAAAGACGAATTAAGGGTGCTCAAAGACATTCTCATAAGCACACGGGGCAGATCAGCCGTGCTCCTCGAGTTCAGGCTCAATGGGGAAAAACAGTCGGTTCCGGTCAGAAATATCAAGATCGACCCGAAGAAGAGAGATGTCATACTGAAGCACTTTAAAAAAGGCATAGACGTAGAGGTCATCGATGAGATATTACCTTGATTTTGAAAAAAAGCTTGAACCGCTTGAAAGACGGATTTTTGAAATACAGCGTTTCTATGACGAAAAAGATCCCTACTATGCGAAAGAGCTGGCCTCGCTGCGAAAGAAGATAGCAAAGCTGGAAAAAGAAATATATTCAGAGCTTTCCAACTGGCAGCGGTCGCAGTTGTCGCGCCACCTCAACAGGCCCCATACGCTCGATTACGTCGAGAGCATCTTCAAGGACTTCGTGGAGCTTCACGGTGACCGGAAATTCAAGGACGATGCGGCCCTGATAGCCGGATTCGCCCGGTTTGAAGGAATAAACGTCGCCGTGGTCGGTCATCAGAAGGGCAAGGATGTCCGTGAAATGGCGCACAGGAATTTTGGAATGGCGCACCCTGACGGGTACCGCAAGGCTATGCGCGTCATGGACATGGCCGCGCGCTGGGGAAAGCCCATCATCACTTTTATCGACACGCCCGGCGCCTTTCCGGGTATTGGGGCCGAAGAGCGTGGCCAGGCGGAAGCGATCGCGTCGAATATTTATTTCATGTTCTCCCTCGGTGTTCCCACTATTTCGGTGGTGATCGGCGAAGGCGGAAGCGGCGGGGCCCTTGCCATCGGCATCGGCAACCGGCTCCTTATGCTGGAAAATGCGACATATTCCGTCATTTCTCCCGAAGGCTGTGCGGCTATTCTCTGGCGGGACGGTTCAAAAGGCCATCTTGCGGCAGATGCCTTAAAACCCACGGCGCGTGATCTTCTCAAGCTCCAGGTCGCCGACGAGATCATTCACGAACCGTTCGGCGGTGCCCACAGGGATTGGCAGGAAACGTTCGACAACACACGGTCTGTACTCGCCAAGCATTTGAACGAGCTCATCGGGCTTGACCCGGATACGTTGAAAACCATGCGATACCAGAAATTCCGCAATATGGGCGTGTTCGAGGAGAAAAGAAGATGAAAACGATAACTATGGATCTGTCCTGCGCGCTTGCCGAAGCGGTAGGCGAAAACGGCATTCATGAAAACGATCTCAGGCTGACGCTCGGCAAGATCAGCGAATACTATACGAAACTTCTCGCGAGACCTTTTCCCTTTATGACCCTTCCGTCAACCCGTTTTCAATTCGACGAGATGTACGCATTGGCCGACAAGGCGTCGAAAACGAATATCAGGAATCTCGTGATCCTCGGTATAGGCGGGTCTTCACTCGGTACGCAGACAATATTCGACGCCCTTCTTCACCCCTTGCACAATCAGGAAGAGCGCTTCCGCGAGGGCAGGCCGCGCTATTTTATCCTCGATAACATCGACCCTCATAAGATGACAGCAGTTGTAGAAACGATCATTCCGGAGATCGACCGCACCTTTCTCGTGGTGATCAGCAAATCGGGAGAGACCCCCGAGACCATTTCTCAATTTATGTTGTTCAATGAACTTATGAAAAAGTCCGCTGGTTACAGGGAAAGGATAGTCCTGATAACCGACATGGAACAAGGACTCCTCAATAAAATAGCTCAAAAGGAAGGGTATCCCGTGTTGAACCTGCCCCCGGGGATCGGGGGCAGGTTCTCGGTATTGACCCCGGTCGGGCTTTTCCCGTCTGCTATCATGGGGATCAACATAAAGAAAATGTCCGATGGCGCAGCCGGTATGGCTGCCCATATAGTGCGGTATGATGCCGAAGAGAACATGGCCTTCGCCCTTGCCGCCATACTTTACCTCATGTACAAGAACGGCAAGCCCATTCACGTCATCATGCCTTATTGCGAACGGCTGGCCGCATTCGCCGATTGGTTCAGACAGCTCGAGGCCGAAAGCCTCGGCAAAAAAGGCCTCGGGCCCACACCCACGAAATCAGTGGGGGTCACCGACCAGCATTCCCAGTTGCAGCTCTACGTAGAAGGGCCGAAGGACAAATGCATCGTTCTCCTTTACAGCGCCACGAGCGAAGTCCCTATCCCGGATAGTTTCGACTATCTCGAAGATGTCTCATACCTTGCCAATAAGGATATGAAAGACCTGTTCCACGCAGAATTTCAGGGAACCCGCCTGTCGCTGACCGAGTCCGGCACGCCCAATCTTTCTTTAACTCTTGATGAAGTAAGCGATTACAATCTCGGCGCCCTGTTCTACCTCTTTGAAATGGTGACAACTTTCATGGGGCATCTGCTCAGCGTAAATCCCTTCGATCAGCCGGGGGTCGAACAGGGAAAGATCTACACAAAAGCGATCATGGGTAAAAAAGGATTCGAAAAAGAACGGGAACACACGGACAAGTTCCTTGCGAGCCCGGTAAGGCAGGTCATTTTTTAAAACATCGCCAGTTCCCCTCATCCTGGTGCTCGGCCCCGGGAGAACGCGAGTCCCTGGACGGCCGGGATGACGGCCGCCGGGAGGGTTGATTTACGAGTTTCCTCTTCGTATTGCATGCCGACCTTTCCAGTATTGATGGCGTGGACCGGCAGTGATATAATTTCCTGCAGTTCAAACTAATAATCCCATTCGTGAGGGGACGTTCCTGGGGCCGGAGGGAGAACGTAACCTCACGATTTTAAGACATTATTTCTGCCGATGTTTGGCCTGGTTCGCGTCAGCCTTTCAAACTTGACCTTCACGATCCGCAGTGCATCCACGTCGACAACGGTGAAGCGGTACCGGCCGTAGTAGATAACCTCCCCGCCATTGGCAATTCCCTGAAGCTGTGTCATTATAAACCCGCCGAGGGTCTCGTAATCGGGTGATTCCGGCAGGTCCAGGTCAAGCCGGCTGTTAAGGTCGCGGATCGAGTATGACGCATCGATAAGATACGATCCGTCACGATGGCGCTCTATCTTGTCGTCGACGTCCGTCTCGTCCATGATCTCGCCGAAGATCTCCTCCATGATATCTTCGAGGGTAATTATACCGATCAGCGTTCCGTATTCGTCAATGACAACGGCGAGGTGATGACGCGTGCGCTGCATCTGTTTCAAGAGAACACTCACTTCCATCGTCGCGGGAACAAAGAACGGCCGTCTCATCAATTTTTCCAGCTCGAACGATCCTGGGTCCCTCCAGATATGGCGCGACACGTCCTTCTGGTAAATGAAACCAATGACGTTATCGAGATTTTCCCGGTATACAGGATACCGGGAAAATTCATTCCCAATGATATACTCGAGAATGTTTTCCTTGTTCTCGTCCGCGTCGACCGCGTAGACATTGGGCCGCGGGACCATTACCTCGCGGACCGAACGGTCACTGAAGCGAAAGACCCTGTTGATAAGCTCCTCTTCCGTCTTATCGAAAACGCCTTTCCGCCTGCCCTCTTCCAGGAGGATCTTGATCTCGCCTTCACCTATATGTTCTTCACCCCTGCTGAGGTTCAGCGCCTTAACCAGAAACAGCGTGGTTACAGACAGGAAATTGACGAAAATAGAAAAAATACTGGATACGAAGTTAAAAAGGGGCAATACCGCGAGTGCCGCTTTTTCTTTATAACTGAGACCGATGTATTTCGGTACAAGTTCTCCAAAGACTATGAAAAGATACGTGAGAACGATAACGACAATGGCGACGGATATAGATTCGGAAAACGGTTCCAGGAACGCGACCCTGCCGATATACGGCATCAGGTATTTCGCCGCCATAACACCGCTTATGGCGGAAGCGAGTGTGCCGAAAAGGGTAATGCCGATCTGAACGGTGGAAAGAAAACGCTCCGGGTTTTCCTTCATGGCGAGGAGTGTCTCTATTTTCCGGTCCGGTCTTTTTTTCTGGATCTCCTTTATCTTGCTTTTGCGGGACGCGATGATCGCTGTTTCAGCTGCAGAAAAGATGCCGTTCAAAAAAAGTAGAACGACTATTATGGTTATGTCTATTACTGGAACGCCCATTAACTCCTGGTGTGCTCCTTTACCTGATGCATAAACGCCTCGAGCCTCGTCAGGATATTCGTATTGCCCTGCCCGTCGTAAGCGACGTTGATCACGGGTATATCATGGTTCTTCTGTATGAGGCGCATGATGGCGCTCGACACCGTGCCGGGCATGCAGGTGAACGGCATCGCATTGATAATGCCTGCAACCCCTTTATGGGCAAAATCAACGCTCTTGCCGACCGTAAGGACTGCTTCACCCTCAAAGCTATCGTGTATATAAGGGCTCGCTTTTTGGAGGATATCCTTTATCTTTGGCTCCGGCCCGTACTTTATAAAAGGCACGAAGATCTCTTCCATGAGATGCTCGTCTTTATTCTGAATATACTCGGTTACAAGAAAGTCGATCAGGCCTCGCAGACTGTCCCTTTTTCTGCTCTTCCTTCTGCCGGTGAAATTCACGTACGAGATCCATTCCGAAACGGGCGCCAGCCAGACCTCACCCCCCAGCTCCTCCACAGTCCTGACAAGCTGTGAATTGCTGAACCTGTTCGTACGTATGTAGATCTCCCCGACAACCCCTATTATTGGCCGTTTTTCATGTATGCGGTCTATCGCCGCAAATTTCTTGAGAACGTCCTTAAGCACGACATCGATGTCCTGCGCACCCCTCTCGATGCACAGGCACACCCGTTCCAGCGATTCGCCGTAGACCTTGTCCGTCTGTCCGGGCATCTTTTCATAGGGGCGCGTCTCATGAAGTATTTTCGTCAAAAGATCGGCTGCAACCACCGCTCTCCAGCCGAGGCGACTGAACTTGCTCCCGACAATATCCAGCTGCCTGTAAAACCGGTGGTCCTGGTTCGGCGCATATATGGGAACACCCGTAAAACCTTCCTCGTCGAGGACCATTCTGTGGAAACGGTTGTATTGACCAAAACGGCACGGGCCTTCACCCGACGGCATGAAAAAAGCGCTTCTCTCGGGATCGAAGCCGGGACCGCGCACGGTACGAAGCATATCTCCCGTAGTCAATATACAGGGATAACATTCTTTCCCCGATGTGAAACGCCGCCCTATCAGCACTGTCTCCTCGGTTGACTCTTGCATGACCTCGGCGTTCACCCCGCATGCCCTGAAGGCTGCCGCAAGTGCATGGGCATGATCGCACATATAGGGAATATAGATCTTCCTGCGCTTTCCATTCAGTTCGAACGGAACCTCCTTTCGTTCCGAAATGTGTTCGTCAAATTGCGCGTTGTTGATGCTGTCGAGGAATGCTTCAAGCCTCGTGACAACACCGGCATCCGCACTGTGCTCGTCGATCTCGAGCGAAAGGTACGGTTTGTTCCCCATGATCTTCTTGAAAAAATGGGATATAAAAGAATCGGGGCCGCAACCGAAACTGGTCACATAAATGGCATAGAGATTTTTATTGTTTTTTACTGCCCGCGCCGCCTTCAATATTTTCTGACCGTAGCCCCAGTACATCTGTTCGAGGTCGACCGGGTCTTCGATCATCTCGTTCACGGGCAGCATGTCCATAGGTATAGCCTGAACGCCGAGATTGAGCAGTTTCTTGTGAATATTGAGGTTCGCACCCGCATCGGCGCTATTGTACGGACGCCCGATTATAACCATTACCTTTTCATTTTTGTCGAGGGAACGCAAAAAATCATTTCCCATTTGGGTCAGGCTGTTATAAAAAGAGTCCTGGACCTGGATCGCTTTCTCAAAGGCGGCCTTTACCCTCCGTGCAGATATCCTGTATGGCTTTAAATGCTCCGTCAGGTCGTTAAGAACGGTTTCGTTCCCCTCACCGAATTTAATTATGGGAGTGAAGACGCGCACTCCCCTGCCATCAAAGTCGATAGAACCTTTTATGGTGTAAGGCAGGGACTGGGCGTAGGGACAGGCGAAGGAATTTTTCGCATGCTTCGACGGCTTCTTGAGACTGATGATGCTCGGGATAAATATATTGCGGATATCCTTCTGGATCAGGTTCATTACATGACCATGCGCAAGCTTTATCGGAAAACAGCTTTCAACTATGATATTCTCAACCCCGTCCCTGATCGTCTTCTTGTTTGTCATATCGGAAACAACGATATTGAAACCCAGTTCGGAAAAAAAGCTTTTCCAGAATGGCAGAAGTTCATGCATATGAAGGACCTTCGGCATGCCGATCGTGTATTTTCCGCCCTTCTTGTCATAAATATCGTTCAAAAGTTGTTCGCGCCTTAGGAACAGGTCCTCCATTTCCTTCCTGCCGCTCTTGCGGACAACGTCATATTTTTCGCACCTGCTGCCATAATAGAGCGGTGTTTCGTTTTCAACGGTAACCCTTCGTATTTCACACAGGTTCTCGCACCCTTTGCATTCGAAGGTATCTACCGTGTACGGCCTCTTGCTGAGATCGAACCCCTTGAAGCCGCTTACGTCCCACGTGCGTTCTTTCATGGCGAGAATGGCGACCCCGATGGCCCCCGTTACATCATGG
>Ga0302244_1002237_pt1 | contig 10085 bp, 15 predicted proteins | sample AAG_UR_Phe_MG_FD_193513 | JGI IMG/M metagenome (GOLD analysis project Ga0302244, IMG submission 193513) | Enriched activated sludge microbial communities from anaerobic digester in WTTP, New Holstein, Wisconsin, United States - AAG_UR_Phe | ecosystem: Engineered > Bioreactor > Anaerobic >... | reverse complement strand
TGCCCAGGATACATTTTATTGGTATTACAAATGCCCGAAGTGCGGACAGGAAAACCTTGTCTTAAAGGAAAAGGATAATGCCGGAGCAACTCCAACTGAACTTTGAAGGACACCCTTTGACGGAAGAGGAGAAGGCGATCTGGGATATTGTAGCCGCCAGATCCGGCAAGGGCTCTGAAATCCTCGGCCCGGAAATCGCCCGGCGGACAGGCATAGATTACACACGCGTCCGGGCAGTTATTGCCCATCTGATCAACGAACACCATAAATTGATCGGCAGTAATGGCAAAGGCTACTACGTGCCGGTAACGCCTTCTGAGGTCGCAGAGGTAACAAAAAGCCTACGTCATCGGGGGATCATGATTCTGGTAAGGGCAGCGCAGCTACAAAAGACAAGCCTGGTAGATATCTGGAATCAAACGTATCTTGAGTTTGAAAGGGAGTTGCATGAAACCAATAGATAAAGTCCAGATAAAGCTTATCCATGTGGCAATCTCGCAGATCGGCATGGGCGATTCGACATACCGGATGCTCCTTCAAGCCCGGTTCGGCGTCAAATCGAGTAAGGAACTGAACTACGAGCAGGCCGGTAAACTAATCGACGAGCTGAAAAGGCTGGGGTTCAAGCTGAAGCCGAAAAGGATATGCGGGCTGTGCGCCCCTCGCCCCAGGCGTGACAAGCTGCCGGACAACGTAACGATGATGGTCTCCAGGCAGCAAATGCTCATGGTTCAGCATTTAAAACAGGATGTGGTGTGGAAGACCCGGGACGGATACAACCGGTGGCTCATGAAGTATTTCGGGCTGACGGTCATTAAGACATCTATCGAGGCAAGCCACGTGATCGAAGCCCTCAAGGGGCTTTTAAAATCACAGAACAAATGCAATTGCCGCTGGAACGGGAGCGCGGGACAAGCCTTATGAACGACGATGCCATACTAAAACGTCTTGGAGGCGATTTCAAAAGGGTTGCCGAAATTATCGGCGTGGACAACGCCCTGCGTCTATCGCATGAATTTGGCGGGTTATGGATATCCATACCCAAGCTGGCCGATATGCGCAGGGAGGTCAGAAACACCGAAATCCGCCGGCAGTATGACGCTGCAGCAGACAAGACCTCCGCAGTACGCGACCTTGCAAGGCAGCACGACTTGACAGGCCGGCAGATTTATAATATTCTGGGCATACAGCCCGAAGGGGAAGACGACCTTGTGCTGCCTCTTTTCTTCACATCAATGAAATCAAATCAGTGAAATACTTCAAACTGAAATGCTTCAGTATTTAGCATTTCAATCAATCGATAGTAGCATACTCATATGAAAGAAAACTTCGAACCCACGCTTACATTCATTCTGAAGGCCGAAGGGGGCTATACCGTAGACCACGCCGGCGCCACGCAGATGGGCGTTACCATCAGGTTAATACGTGCCTTGAAACTTGACCTGGACCATGACGGCGATACGGATAACGACGATGTGAAGCTCGTTGATGCCGATGTCGTCAGGCGGGTTTTCAGGAAAGAATTCTGGGATCGTATCGGCGCGGATAAACTCCCTCCGGGCATCGATTTGCAGGCCGCAGATTTTGCGTACAATGCCGGGCCGCTTGCGGCGACAAAAATTCTTTACGGCAACTGCGACCCGATCCTTTACAGGGAACGCAGGATAGCATTTTACGAGAGGCTCTGTGTAAGGGACTCGAAGAAGTACGGCAAATATCTGCGTGGGTGGACAAACAGGGCTATGGCCGCGTATGAAGCAGCGATGAAAACAATTTGAAATGCCTTTAAAATTGCAGTTTGAGATTTTAGATTTGAGATTCTTTTAGGCAGGCCGGGAGGGAATCGTGATCGTTATAATCTGCATAATCATATGTTTGCTCAGTGTGCTGGACTATATCACAACAAAAAAGATTATTGAAGCCGGGGGGCGAGAGCTGAACCCGGCAATGAGGTGGTGCATTGAAAAGAAACTCTTTGCGCCTGCTAAATGTGTGCTTACGGGCATTGCTATCATATGCCTGGTATGGGGGGCGCGGATAAATGTTACAGCGTCTGTCGCATCGGGAGTGATCATTGCAACCGGATACGGAGCAATAATCATTAACAACTGGAGGCAATTACTGCGATGAGTGTTATCAGCGATATTTTATCGGGGGGCGTTTCCGGGCTGCTGAATTCCGCAGGACAGTTTGCGAAAGATATACGCCAGGCAATCACCGGAGAAATAAGCCCGGAAAAGAAGGCCGAGATCGAGCAGCGGGCACTGGAGATCGAATACGCGCTCACAAAGGCGCAGACGGATATCAATCTGGAAGAGGCAAAACATCCGTCAATATTTGTTGCCGGCTGGAGACCTTTTGTGGGTTGGGTATGCGGATTTTCCCTGGGCTGGCAGTTCATCGGAAGCCCTATTTTCGAGTGGATTATTAAAATAGCCGATAAAAATGTGTCTGCTCCCGAGATGGATACCGGGAGCCTTGTGACCGTGTTGTTTGCGCTGCTTGGACTGGGAGGCATGAGAACCTACGAAAAAACCAAAGAAGCACAAGGGAACCATTAATGACTCCCGAAGCGCTTCACGCTTTGAGCGCAGTATCCACATTAATTGAGCGCATGGGCACATGGCCGATAGGCACAATTGTATTTGCAGCAATAATCGGCCCCTGGGTTTTTTCATACATCATCAGCAGACAGAACGAAAAGCGTTTCGAGGAAGTACGGCAGATGTATGAAAACAACGCAAAACTTTCGGAATCATTCGACAGGCTGACCAGGATGCAGCAGGATATCATCAGTCTTAATACGGCTAAATGGAGTGAGGCAATAGACAAGATCGACATGAACCAGTTCTGCCCGTTGAATCGGATCAAAAAGCAGCGCATGGAGGATATACATGGGTGAAGTAGCGCGTTTAAAAACTGAGATACAGGCACGCAAGTTCCGTGCTACAGAGCTTGCCGCCGAGATAGATCGCCGTGTCCGGGACATTAAAGAGGCTTTGTCCGGTCATCCTCTTACAAAACCCGAAAGCATCAGGCTGTCGCTCGTTGCGGATATAGCTGAAGAGCTTGAGAAGATTCAGGGTGAATACCTGCAATTACTTAAAGAAATAGAAACGGCGGAGAAAGAGTTGAATGGCTAAAAAAAGCTATCTTTCGGAAACCCATGAGGCCGCTTATCAGGCGTGCCGGAAGGCAGGCTTTAATATGGAGCTTGCTGTCAGGGAACTAAAAAAGGCCGGCTGGGTCATCAGCAAACCCACGCTCTATGACTGGATGAATAAGTTCAGCTGGAAAGAACGTGCGGCCCGAGCCGAGGCCGAGGAAAACAGAGCCGCCGATGTTGTTGCCGATGCGGAGGGCCGGGCGCTTACAGGCCTTGAGAAGTTGCAGCGCAACTATGACAAATACTTTGATGAGTTGAAACCAGGTGAAAAAATTGATGCACAGGATGTGCACGCATATAAGGGAGTGATAACGGCAATAGTAGATATCAAGGCGAAGACAGGCGCTTTTAAGGCGTCGCTTTTTTTGGACTTCATGAGAGACCTTATCGACTGGCTGAGCAAAAACGATCCCGAGACGGTGTCGGCAATCGAGAAGATATTTGATGACTTTGTATCTTTTGCAAAGGAGAAGTATGGCGCTTAGCGCAAAGGAAAAAAGGTTTGACAGAGAGATTGAGAGCTTAAGAGCGCTCATTCAGAGTAAGGCGAAGCCCTTCCCGGATGACAAAAAGGCGCAGAAAGAGCGCATAATTCGGGCAAGGATAGACCTGGAGTTTTTCGGGAAGACATACTTTCCTCATTACTTAGATACGCCGCCCTCTGCGCTGCATAAATATTTCTGCGAACGATACCCCGTGATGATTGCCAGGGCAATCGCAACCGGGGAAGGCGACAGAGAGGCCGATGCTGCGCCGAGGGGCAACGCAAAGTCCACCTGGACAACGCTTATCCTCCCGCTTTGGTGCGCGGCTTATAAACACAGGCATTTCGTGCTTATTATCTCGGAGACAGCACTGCAAAGCCAGGACTTCATCTCGTTCATTAAAGCAGAATTGGAAGACAACGAGCGCTTGAAGCAGGACTTCCCGGATATGTGCGGAGAGGGGCCTGTATGGCGGGCAGATACGATTATCACAAGAAACGCCGCGAAGATCCGGGGCGCAGGCGCAGGCCAAAAGCTTAGAGGCATGAGACACGGCAGTAAACGGCCAGATCTCGTCATAGGGGATGATCTGGAAAATGACGAAGCTGTCGAATCCCCTGACCAGAGAAAGAAGCTGGAGAAGTGGTTTTTTAAGGCGTTAATGAAGATCGGCCAGCCCGACACGGTCTATATAGTTGTGGGTACAATACTGCATTATGACAGCCTCCTGAACAGCCTCCTGAAAAAGCCTGGATGGAAAGGGCAGAAATTCAAATCTATTTTGAAATGGTCTTCCTCAAAACTCTGGGAAAAATGGGAACAGATATTCACGGACGGCAATCTTTCAAAGGAAAATGCAGAATCAGCGGCAGATACATTTTATAAGGTACACAAAGCGGAGATGCTTTCCGGTACGGAAGTGCTCTGGCCTGAGCGCGAACCCTATTATTATCTGATGAAGATGTATGTTTCAGAGGGGCCTGCATATTTCAATTCGGAAAAACAAAATGAACCGATTAACCCGGAGGATGCAGTTTTTCTGGAAGAATGGTTTCAGGATTATGACGAGGAGGAGGTTGATCTGTCAGGCATACCACATGGCGGCGCATGCGACCCGTCGATGGGAAAGAGATCAAAAAATGCAGATCCATCGGCAATCCTCGGCGGAAAGATGAAGGACGGAATCATATATCTCACGGTTGCAGATATCGAAAAGCGGCACCCGGACAAGATTACCGATGATATTCTCTTGTATCATCAGCGGGATCAGTTTAACGAGTTTGCAATTGAAGAAATTCAATTTCAGGAGTATTTCAAGGATGCTTTCGAAAAAGAGGCTCATAAAAGAGGCCTTACCATAAATGTAAAAGGTCTCAAACCTAATACAGATAAAGACCTGCGCATCATAACTCTTCAGCCGTGGATCAAAAACGGATGGATTAAATTCAAGAAATACGGCATGGGCGAACTAAAAAAACAGTTGATGTACTACCGCCCAAAGGGCAAGGGCGGACATGACGACGGTCCCGACGCGCTGGAGATGCTCAAGACGCTGCTCGAATCGGGGATGATTAAGGCAGTGTCCGTATCAAGAGAAGCAGGCGACGATGATTACCATGCTGAAAGACCCGGGAGAATAAAGGATCGTTTCAGCCGACCGAACCATTCAAATCGTTCGATGGGTTTTTACAATCGGAGGGCAGCATGAATCTGAAAAAATGGGCGGCACAGAAGCTCTTCGGCAGCGAGATAAACACTATCGGCAGAGAGCAGCCGGCGGAGAAGATCGCGGCGGCATCATCCTCTTTATCAGCTCCTACGCTGGAGGATGTGCAGTGGAGAAAATTGACGGGCAACGCCGAACGGGAGCTTCTCCCTGTAACGCAGGACCGCATGATAGAAATAGCATACTGGCTTTGGGAGACAAATCCTCTCGCAGGTTGGCTGGTTGATGTGACCACCGCATTTATTCTTGCAGAAGGTATCCCGTATGACGCTAAGCACGAGGACACAAAGGCGGTTTTGGACGGATTCTGGCACGATCCGGTAAACCGTATGCCTCTTTATTTCCCGAAGCACGTTAATGAGCTACAGATATACGGCGAATTATGCTTGCCGGTATTTACCGCACAGCAAACCGGGCGGACACGATACGGTTATATTGACCCTGCCAATATTGATCAGGTCATAACAGACCCGGACAATGTCCGGATGGTTATTGGCGTACTGACGAAGGGTTGGACAGGCATGGTCGGAGGGTATACCGTGACGAGTGATCCAAAGAAATACATGACCATTCTCCCGGAAGACGCAGATTACTTACTATCTCCGAAGGCTAAGTGGCTGAGAGAACAATTTACAGACGGAGAGTGTTTTTATTGGTCTATTAACAATGTGACTAATTCGCCGAGGGGCCGATCCTCATATTTATCTGTTGCAGACTGGCTCGACGTGTACGAACAGTTTCTGTTTGATTATTCCGATAAATGGCCACAGTTTAATTCGTTTGTGTGGGATATGAAGGTCGAAGGCGGTGATAATTCGGCCATTCAGGAACAATTAAAAAATTTCAGCAAAAAATCAGGATCTGTATTCGGACATAACGAGAAAGTATCTTTAAATGCAATAACGCCTGATCTCAAATCTGCCGATGCAGCAGAGGGGGCAAGGCTCTTCAGAAATCATATACTGGGGAGATGGGGGTTTCCGGAACATTGGTTCGGCGGCGGCGGGGATGTCAACAGGGCAACGGCATCTGAAATGGATCAGCCGGCGTTAAAGATTATGAGCCAGAAACAGCTCAATGTGAAATACATCCTTGAAGACATGTGCACATATGCAATCAGGCGTGCACGAGAGGCACGGTACCTCAGAGTGGGCGATGAGGACGCAAAGTTTTCCATAACAACACCCGAGATGGGCACAAAAGACATTGCAAAGATGAGTACAGCCGCTCAGCAGATAGGAACTGCGCTGGTGAGTGCGGAAGTCCAGGGCTGGGTTGATAAGGACACGGCACGAAAGATATTTGCAAGCGTTGTGGCGTTTACCGGCGTTGACATGGATTTCGAAGAGATAAAGGACAACCTGGAAGGGCAAGATTCGAACAAAGGATATGAGGATTACAAAACAGGCAAACCGGATTTGCAGGTGGCAAAATGAAATCTGCGCTGTGGGTGTTTTTAAAAACAAATGAGGGCAAGAGGCCGTGTGTTTTCATTGACACCTGTTATAACTATGTCAACGGCGATTTAACAGGGCATTATCGGGTGCACAATCAATGAAAGTGACTTCGGAAATAAAACAATATCTGAAAGAGAAGGATGCAAACGTTAAAAACGGCCGGGAGGCCATGTTTGATATCATGAAAGACCTGCACGGACAGACAATGAACGAATTGGGAAAAGCTGCGCTCGGATCGTGGGACAGCTATTATCTCAAAAAGCTCTTGAACACACTGGAAGACAGGATGGCGGAATATGAGGGCAAGGCAACGACTGAGCTATCAGGGCTGCTGGATAGCATGTGGGGCAAGGGCACTGCGCTGGTCGATGCTGCATTCAGGGCCGGCGAGTTATCTGTCGGCGGTTTCCGGATATCGACAAGTGCGCTTGATGCTTTAAAAGATTATTCAAATGGTTATCTGGAGAAACTTTTCGGCGACACATGGTTTCAGATTAAGGGGGAAATCAATCTGGGGATGCTCGGTGCAAAGACCCCTCAGGACGTGGCAAAGGCGATAGGCATGACAATAGATAAGGGCAAATTCGCAAATATTGCCCTGCGTGCAGAGACAATAACGCAAACAGAAATGGGGAGAATTTTTTCAACGGCAACACAATCCCGTATGGCAGAGGCTGCGGCGTATGTAGAAGGGATTGAGAAGCAGTGGATCCACGCAGGTCATCCGCATATGCCGAGAGCATTTCATGTGGCTGCGCACGGGCAACATGTGCCGGTGGATAAACCGTTTATGATAGGCGGCATACCCATAATGCATCCGAGACACACCGACGCTCCTATTGCCGAGGTTATCCATTGCGGATGCGACCACGTGCCGTGGAAGGCAGAATGGGAAAAAGAGAGCTTAATCGAGGGGTTTGGGCCTTACAAAGAAGCATTCCCTGTGTGGCTTGATGATGTAATTAAAAAAGAAAAGCCGGAGGGGAGAACAGCGACTATAGGCTGGATATATCCTGCGATAAGCGACTGGCTTAACAAGAAAAAGATAAGGCTGACATCCCACGAGATAGTCATTACAGATAAAAAGGCATTTCATGCCATGAATGATGCAAAGATGTCGAGAGGCGCAGCGCTGGATATAGATGAATTCAAACGCATACCCGAAATGATCGACAAGCCGCAGGCGGTATTATGGGACAGTGAAGATCCCGCTCTGCTTTATGTGTCTCCAAGTGGGGACAAGAAGGCAAAGGTGGTAGTAAGAATCAATTATAAAATTAAAAAAGAGGAAAAGAACGTGGCGGTAACGGCAGGAAAAGTTTACAGGGAAAATCTAACAGCCAAACGGTATGAAATTGTAACGGGGGAATTATGATGGGGAAGGAGGGGCGCCACATCCCTCATAGGGCACTCATCCCGTATAACCACGGAACTACTGTCCAACTGGCCGCGGCGACTTTCCAGTTGTCAACCCCATCAGGAATAATTGTAGCACAAACAATAAATTTGTCAAGAAATGCCCCATGCTCTATGTGGGGGGAACAAAATAACAGGAGGTAATAAATCATGGCAAACGTACAGCAGAAACACTTGGAAGGTTTAGTGTACAGGACTGCAGAAAAAAAGGATGTTGTTGACAGCGATGGAGTGAAAAAACAAAAATCTGTGTCCACAACAAGGCCGCTTATGATTGATGACATTTTATCCGCGAGAGATGACGGAGATTCGTTCCATATAGTGGCAAAGGACGGCAGAAAGTACGATGTCCCCAAGACTCCGCCCCCCAGGGATGCCGGCAAGGAGGGCTAAATGCTGAGTTTCAACGACATAAGACGAGCTTTGTGCGAGGCTTTTTCGGCGGCTTTCCCGGGCACTCCGGGCGACATAGTCGATATCTACGATGATCACTGCATTATGTCGGACGGTACCGGTGCACTGTACAAGGTGCCGTATACCATAGATGATGACGGGAAGGTTGTAACCGGCGATATGGTAAAGGTGCGCCGTCAGGTGGATTATGTAAAAATGAGCGCCGCATCTCATCTTCTGGCGGCAGCAGACAATACAGACACTCCGGACGCAGATAAAGGGTTCAAGTGGCAGGTTCAGATCATCGAAGCAGGGCCGGATAAGGCCGGGCTGTTCGACTATCCTCTTGCTGTCCTTCATGCTTCGGCAAACCTCTACGAAGGTGCAAAGGTATTTGCGTTGACCCAGGGGCAGCACGACAACCCGAAAAATCCTATGGGAAAATCTGTTCGGGATCTTGTGGGATGGATATCTGACGTCATGCCTAATTCAACCGGGCTCGGAGGCACCCTGAATATATTAAAGACTGCCTCATGGCTGCGCGATGCGTTGATAGATTCGTTTGAGCGGGGAAAAAAGGATCTGATAGGGCTGTCTCATGATGTAGTCGGTTATGTACCGAAAGGCAAAAAGACCGTTGAGGTCATAGCCGGGGTTGATAGTGTTGATGTTGTATATAACCCTATTGGAGGGGGTAGATTTATACGAATGGCCGCAGCCGCACAGGCAGGCCCAAAAAAGGAGGAACACATGGTAAAAAAACTTTTGGCTGCCTTACAGGCGGCACGGCCCGACGAGTATCAGAAGCTTGTTGCTGCGGGTACTCTCGAAACAATCACGGAAGATGAGGTCATCTCATTGCTGTCCGCTGCACCGGTTGTCTCATCAAAATCCGATTCAGGTTCTGATGAGATCAAGGCGCTCCTCGAACAGACCCGCATTGCTGCGGCATCTGTTATTCTGAAAGACGAACTTAAGGAATGCGGCCTCCCCCTGCTGGCTGTTCAGAGAATTCAAAAGCAATTTGACGGTAAAATGTTTGAACCGGCAGCGCTGCAAGCGGCTATCAAGGAGGAAAAGGAATATGTCGATAAGCTGACAGGAAGCGGAGGCGTAACCGGATCTGGCCAGATAAGAATGTGTAACGAGGAGCCAGAGAAAATGCAGGCCGCCTGCGATCTCCTTCTTGGCGTCCAGGTTGATGAAAAATTTAAGGGCATAAAAGCCTTTGAAGGGATAAGGGCAGCATACGTGCAGATAACCGGAGATGCTGAGGTTAGGGGGTTGCCTACCAGAGATGGATTAAAATTCGGGCAGGCATATATGGAGATGATGAGACTCCCTGCGGCATATAGTTCGAGCTCGTTTTCGTTTCTTCTTGGCACATCGATGTACAGAAGAATTGTGCAGGATTACCACGCTGTTGATTTCGGCGAGCAGAT
>Ga0302244_1002233_pt1 | contig 10104 bp, 23 predicted proteins | sample AAG_UR_Phe_MG_FD_193513 | JGI IMG/M metagenome (GOLD analysis project Ga0302244, IMG submission 193513) | Enriched activated sludge microbial communities from anaerobic digester in WTTP, New Holstein, Wisconsin, United States - AAG_UR_Phe | ecosystem: Engineered > Bioreactor > Anaerobic >... | reverse complement strand
CATAGTAGTGCTGGCAGTATTTCACTACACAGAACGAGATATGGTCCTCGTTATGCTGCTCGTTGAGTTCGTCAGCATGGTCCCAGGCACGCTTCCACGCCAGATGCCCGTTGTCTTCATCGCCGCTATACCACGCCTCGTAATGCTCGCGGAGGAAGTTGCCATCATCAAACTTCTCGGTGATGTCGGGAATGGACATCTTCAGGGCATATTCAGCGTCGGAGGGCATCACAGCAAGTTGTCCTTGATGATGTCGTAAGCCTCTTCCAGCATATCGTCGCGAGCATCTACCCCGACGATCCCAGCGACTTCCCGAATGTCTTTCAGGGCGTCTGCCTTGGTCTTGACCTTGCCCCCGCAGCGCACGCCGACCAGTCGCACGCTTGCGCTTGCCCATTCGCAATCTTCATAGTTTATACACGCATCAACTAGGTAATCTAATGCTGCTTTACGATTGAGTGTCTGATTGGGATTGCCCGGAAGGGAATAGTTTGTCTTCATGCTTCATATCATATCGGGTATTCATCATTGTCAATAGAGTTCTTATTGACATGTCTTTCCATATATTCTATTATTTTTCGATGTTCCTCAATGCTTCCGCTACTTTTTAGATTATTAGCCCGGAAAGATATAACCTGAATATTTCCCTTGACATAGCCTTTTGTGTTATCCACTCTGTCAATAGAAGGGCAATTGGCTAGATTTGGATTTTCTACGTCAGATTCTATAGGAATGCCTAAAACTGGACATATTTTTGGTATAATAACATCTTCTATACTTATGTCAAACTCTAATCCATTTTCTCTTGCTCTTCTCTTTGCCCTTCTAAACAATGCCACCGCTTTATTGTCTCTAAGCCATTCTTTCTTTGCTTCTGATTGACATTTTTTACAAACACTATCTTTCAATCCTGCTTTTTTCATCTTCCAAGGAAACTCTTTTATAAGTTTCTCAATACCACAACAAGAGCATATCTTTTTTACAGGTAATCTTTGTAATATTTCTTCATCAGTAAGTTTTGATACTTCTATTTCCAGTTTTATTTTTCGTTTCTTTTTATATTTCCTATCTGCCTCTACTTCTGTTATTCTTTGTGTTATGGGTGTATTTGCTCTATACAATCTCTTGTCTTGACAAATACACGATTTACATTGTGAATATCTATTGTAATATTCAGTTTTAGGTTTCTCTAAATGACATTTGATACAAACTTTTGTCTCTTCCATAAAATAACTCCTGTCCCACTGGTGGTACGGAACCCTGGATGGAACACCCAACCAGGGAACAGGCGTTATAAACTTGGACTTTCCAGGGTTCCGTTTATGTTCCTGCTATACTTATTTATACCAGTATTATAGCAGGTTTTTACTTTATTTCTCTATCGCTTCGCAACCTCTGCCAAGCAGTCCTCACCAGACTTTTGCCAGCCCTTCGCAGTATCCAGCAAGTCGTTCAGAGCATTGGCGTTGCGGGTCGCCAGGATGATGCTTACAGCCCGCAGCATTGCCCACTTGTCGGTCATATGCTGCTTGACGCTGGCACTCTGCATGCCGTTTGCTGCCTTGTTGTAGCACTCGGCAGCGTCGGTGAGAGCGCGGGTGATCTGAGCGTAGGTTGCCTTGCGAGCCATGATAGTGTCCTTGGGTGTTGAGCAGATTATAGGCAGCGGCAGCCGAAGTCAAGGCTTCTTCATCCCCAACCGACCCATAACCTCGTCAATGGCTCGCGCCTTCTCGTACTCATGGTCCAGATGGGCAGCGATCCCACGATGGGCGAAGCACTTCCGCCGCATCTCGACCAGCATGGCTCGGACCTCATCGAAGTTGAGGAACTCACCGTCCTTGGCAGTAGTCAGTCCCTCACCGCACGAAGGATCATAACGCTTGAGAGTCTTGAGGGGCATGGCTTGTTCCTTGTTGCCAAGATTATAGGCACCGCCAACAAAAGTCAAGCCATAATAAACAAGCCACCCAGGAGTGTTGCGCTCCTGGGTTTCATATGTTATACCCCAGTCTGGTTGGGGCGAGGCTTACCTTTAGCAACAATCACTCGGATCCGGTAATAGAGCCAAGACTCCTGTTTTTTTACGCCTCCAGCGAACGCTCGAAGGCTCGCTCAGCGCGATCCATGTCCAGAACCGCCAGCACCTTGCGAGGAACCTTGGCAGCCTTGAGGATGCTGGCGAGGGTGTCCTTGCTCGGATCCACGACGATGCTGCGACCCTCGGTGCGCTTGACGATCAGCACATGGCGAGCAGCAGCGCGGCTCGGGTTGTCCTCGGGCGAGCAGGCAGCCACGAAGGCGACCTTGCCGGAGCCAGCGGAGTCGATCTTGACCGCCACGAGCGGGTGAGCGCCGGGGTTGGTGGGGAAGGCGTCCTTGCGGGTGCGGACGAAGAAGTGGGACTTGGGAAGGGTCATGTAGTTTCCTTGTTGGAGGTATTGTAGGAGTGGGGGAAGAAAGTCAAGCGTCAGATGAATGGGACGCCAGCCTCGTTGCTGAACGTTTCCATGATCTTGGCAGAACCACGAACCGCAAACTCGTTGCGAAGGTCGTAGTTGCCCGTCTTCTCATGGCTCGCCAGGATCTTGGCAAACTGGAGGAAGGAACCGAAAGTCGCCTGCTGAAGCGTGCGATGCTTGTGGCTGAGAGCAGTGGCGAAGACCTTGATTTCATCCTTGTCAGCGCCATTGATCCAGCGGGTGAGCGCCTCCGCCATCTTCTCGGCGCGATCCTCGGCTTCCATCTTGCGCTCCTGCCAGCGCATCTCGGCGTCAGACATCTCGGTTTCAGGCATGGTCAGGGTTCCTTGGGTGTTGAGCAGAGTATATCAGTTGGCGGCAGAAGTCAATCAACAAGTTCGTGGCGAATCTTGGAAATCTCCGCTTCCAGTTCCTTGATGCGGGCGAGCTTGCGACTGCGGGCAGAATCAACCCCAGGCATATCATCGCATCGATAGAACCCATCAGCAGCGAAATATTTCTCCATAGTCTTTGATGAAACCCCATGGCTCGTCTCGAAGGCGTCAGCAGCCCAGCGAGCATGCTTGCTCCGCATGATCCACTCGACCTGTTCCTCGGTGAACTTGGTGAGCAGGAACTTGATGTTCGCCAGCCACGACGCCTTGCCGTATCGGTCGTAGGAGTAGGCGTCCTTGGTCTTCTCAGCCAGCGCCTTCGCCTGGGCGTTGAAGGTCTTGGCACACTTGGTGAAAGCAGACTTGGCAGCGGGCATGTTTGTTTCCTTGTTGGGTAGAGTATATCAGTTGGCAGCCGAAGTCAAGACACAGCATTCCAGAAGGTATCGTGAGCCTCTTCACGGGACGCCGAATCGTTGGCACCCCAAGGCTCATACTTGCGGAGAACGGCAGCGACTTCCTTCCAGCCATCCATGACATCTTTCTTGCCAGCATTGACCAGATTGACTTGAGCCTTGATGACGGCGGCAATGTCGTTGGTGGCTTCCTGCCAGCCCTCGACATTCTCATAGAGGCAGAAGGGGTTTCTATTCATGTTGATTAGTATATGGATTATTCGTGGGTGTCAAGCAGCAAAAAACTTTTCCCAGCCACCAATCGGCTCTCCATTCTTGTCGGTCACATACTTGACAGACCCATCGGGGTTCATCCAGTAGCGCACCTTCTGGTGCGGCAGGAGAGCATCGGGGTAGATATACAGACCCTCGGCACCATCGTACACCCGCACGAAAGCCAGCACCTTGCGCTTGCCGACCTTGCCATTCACGACGGCATCAATCTCCATCGTTCCTGCGGGGAGCAGGTAGCACACGTCATCCTCACCGAAGTCGAGCCAGATGCAGGCAGGACGCACATGCGCCTTCTCAGCATCGGTCAGGCGGCGGAAGGTCGGGTAGGGCTTGTTCATGTGTGTCAGTATAGGCGTTGGGGGTGAATGTCAAGTATTACTTGGCAGCCTCAATCTTATCCCCGATCTTGATCAACTTGCCCATCTTCACGAGCGACTTGATCAGGCGCAGATGACGGTCGAAGGCAGTAGGATCGTCAGGCAGCCCATCCCATGCACCCAGATCCTTTTCAGTGATCTGCCCACGGGACTTGATGAAGTCAAGGAGATTATTGGTTTCCTTGACTTTCTGTTCCGCACGCTGCCCGCCAGCCACGCCGCCCTGTGAGCGACTGGTCTGGTTGTCCTTCGAAGAGCAGTCAGCAATCGGGTTCTCAAGGTCGAAGCCGGAAGCCGACATGCGGATCAGCAGTTCGCCAGAACCGCCGAAGCGGTTCTTGTCCACCACGATTTTCTTCGCACCGGGTCCGAAGTCCTTTTCCTCCATGTTGAAGATTTTGATACAGGCGTCAGCAGTATGCTCGACCGCAGTCTTGCCCATGGCGAGCTTGCCACCCTTGCACATGTGCTGGACAAGGAACACGACGCACTTGTTTACCTTGGCAGCCTTGTAGATTTGCTGGATCGCGTAAACCTCGACATCACTCTTATTGATTTCGGTGTTGCTGGTGTGCAGACCAGCGAGCGAGTCCACCACGAGAACACGATACTTGGGCATGATCGCAATGATATCCTCGACCGTGCTGATGTTGTCAGCATCGACTTCCGTCGCTCCGATGCGCTCGGCAGTGAATGCCAACTGCTCAATTGCCTCTTCATTGGTGGCGAACAGCGTCTTGACGCGACCATTGTACTTGATGGTCACAGCCTGGGCAAGCTGGAGCAGCAGAGTAGTCTTACCCGCACCACGACCAGCACCCACGGTCACGACCATGCCAGGGACGAAGTTATTGAACAGGTTGTCCAGAGCCTCAAGCCCCGTGGAGATACGATTGTAATACTCCTGGGGGATTTCTACATCGCAGAGCCGACGAGGACCGCTGGAGGTAAGCCCCAGATCCATGCCGCTGGCACGCTTGACGATGGGCATCTTCAGGTCTTCGAGAGCAATGGCAGAGTTCATGTTTGTTTTTCTCGCGTGGGTTATGACAACATCATAGCGACTTCAAGCGGAAGTCAAGTCCCTATCCAGCGAGTATCACACCCCGATGAACCTGGGTCACAAAGTCATTGACAGCAGCCATGTCAGGCGCTTCGGGCAGCTTACAGGAGCTTTCAGCAGCCTTCATGCCCCTCAGAGCGATTTCAAGTAACTCAATAGTCTGCTCGTAGGTGTACTTGCCCTGCTTCATGTCGAGAGCTACTTCCCGGTCCTTGCCAGTCATTCTCGGTGACGCCATTCCCAGCGTCATCCACTCGACAGCCTGGACCGCGAGCCGATAAACGTGGCTGGAGCACTTCAGATCGTAGCCATGCTTCGCAATCATTTCCGTGCGGTTGTTCTGTGCCCTATGCTCACGAACCCGAACGAACTGGTCCTTGGTGTAGCCGAAGAACGCAGGAAGAATTGCCTTGGTGATGAAGTGCTTGCGTGCGAAGTCACGAACAGAAGCCCACAAAGGATCTTCGTGTAGCACACACTCGCTCGGGATTTGAGCGATCAGTTCCAAGACTGTGGGGTTGCCCTTAGCCAGCAGAGCATAGAACTTCGTCAGCGAATAGACGACCGTATCACTCGGCTCGGACTGCTCCCAGTGTCCTCTGGCAGTGTCAGCCATGCCAAGCAGATCCTCGGCAGAGGGGAGAGCTACAGATTTCACATCAACGTCTGACCCAGGACCGTTCAGCCCATAAAGAGTAGAGCCGACGACACAACGGAAGATTTCTTTCATGCTCGTATTGTATCCGAAGTTGGTGGTAAGTCAATGGGAAAGAAAAAATATTCCTTCACTCGTAAATACTTCTATCTTCGCTCCTTTAGAAAGATTATCAAACTCCCAAAGAGGTTGTAAGTTTGTGTAATGAAAGCATTTTTTCTGCTCTTCTGGTAATGTCAAGTCAAACGAAGCACATGGTTGTATATGATCAATGTGCCAATCACCATAGTTTTCCCATGTCATACCCGGTAGAAACTTATTCTCTATATACTTACGACATTCTGCAATACTACACCCAAGTAATAACAAAGATGATTGACATTTTATTCCTCTTTGTTGGGTTATAGCTCGTCTCATTCTTACACGAATAGCATACGAAAAATCATATCTTTCTCTATTTCTTTGTAGTATTTTTTCTTTCCCACCATTGGCATATGCTTTTTTCTTGTATTTTCTAACTTTTGATTTATTTTTCTTTTGCCATTTTGTTACGCTTTTTACAACTTTATCTTTATTTTTAATAAAGTAATCGTGAGCATAATCTTTTTTACATGATTTACAATAACATTTATAGTATCCATTTTTTGCCCTTTTTTCCTTGACAAATGGAAAACAATCAATCGGTTTTTCAATACCACATTTACTACATACTTTTGTTTGCCACATAAAATAACCCCTTGCTCCCAGCATGGATAAGCACCCGCATGGAACGTCCATACGGGGAGCAGGTAGTTATAAACTCGCGCTTGCGGGTGCTTGCTTATCGTTCCTGCTATACTTATTTATATCTGTATTATAGCAGGTTTTTCAGAAAAAGTCAAGCAACATACACCGGATCAAAGGTCACTTCTGTCTCGTCTGCTGACGCCCTCTAGCGGATAGTAACTTTCATGCTACCATGACAGACATTTTTCGGGATGTTGCTTGATATGATTTTTTACTTGCGGACGATCAGCCCCCCATCAAGCAGGCAAGCAGCCATGCGATGGTAGCTGCCCTGGAGGCAGTAGAGCGAGCCATCGTCCAGAAGCTCCTGAAAGAACTCCACGACTTCCTCCTGGGTCATCTCCCCAGCCTCGTAAGCCATGATCTTGCTGACGTTGGGAATGCTCACTTGACCATCCCTTCCAGCACCGCCTGATCGACAGGCTGAGCTTCCTTGAAGCCGAACTGACAGATATGCTTGCCAGTGGTGCGGGACCATTTCTTGCTGGTCTTGTAGCACTTGCCGTCGCTATCACGCAGCGCCACAAGAGTCTTGTAGGAGAAGTAGAGTTCCTGCCCGACGCCATTACGCATGGCGACTCGGTTGGACTCGTTGATGAAGATGCTCGGTTGGCTCATGGGAGTGTGCCTTTCAGGCTTCTCTTGGGGTATGTTTAGATTGTATCAGTTGGGAAGCGAAGTCAAGGGCTATTCGCCCTGCCACCACTTCTGGACCAGCTTGCGAACGCGAGCCTTCGGGACTTCCAGAATCTCGGAGACAAGCTCGGGGAGCGAGAACGGAGGCACACCATTGTCAGCATGTTCCTCAATCGCTTCCAGAATCTGTGCGTCAGTGACGGAGTTGCTCATGGGTTTCCTTGGGTTGTTTCTTGATTGTATCGCTTACTTCACTGGTGTCAAGAGTCCGCTTTTCGGATCAACCTTGAACCAGATGATGTTTGCCGAATCCCATGGTACATCCTGTTGCTTCGGTGTAGCCTTGGGAGCGACTTTCTGCTTGCCCTTCGACTTCGCCTTGGGCTTCTCGAAGGCACATCGCGGGTTCTTACGAAGCCAATCCCAGTACGCTTCGATCTTCGCCTCGACCAGATCGCGCAACGAAGCGAACGCAGGAAGCTCCAAGAGCATTTCCAGATTATCCGCATCCTCGTCGCTCATGCGTTCTGGATGGTAGTTTTCGATGGTCTGCTTGAGTAGAGGAAGGGTCATGTTCAGTCCTCTAACTTTTCAAGTTCCCGGGCGACTGCATTTACTCCGTCGTTCCAGCCAATGTCATAGTCATTGTCCTCGAAGCCAGGGCAGTTGAGTTTGTTGATTTTCACAAACTCAATAACATCTTTGAGGTTCACCATCTTGTCACCATTTACATATTCAATCTTGGGGGTCATGGTCGTTTCCTTGTTGAGTAAAGTATAGCGACTTCCAGCCATTGTCAAGCGTTCAGATGCTCGCAGTCGAGTGGATGACAGGCGTACCAGCCTTCTCAGCCAGCATTGCAGTCACTTCGTACTGCTTGCGAGCCTTGAAGAACGCAGCCGCCTTGGTCTGTGCCTCGTAGGTAGTTGAGGCGCAGACCTCGGTACGCTTGCCCTTGTAGAAGCAGACATAGCCGTTGAGGGGGTATCGCTCGCCACACTTGTTGCAAGCGACGGTCTTTTCATCCAGCATGCGGGTGTCGGATGAGAGACAGGAGGGACAGGGGTCGTTCATGCTCATAAGTATATCGCCTCCAGAAACAAGTCAAGGGAGTCCTTTCAGACCCCCTTGTTGTAGCGGTTATCGACGCCACCGTGTTCAGTGTTTCTTTTTTCTCAGGCTACGACAGGAGCCTCAGTCCGCTTCTGGTGACGCAGCGGGAACAACTCGGGATGCTTGCGACGAAGCAGCACGATCTTGACATTGGTCGCCCCGATGCTCTTAAGCCCGCAAGCAACTCGGATTTCCTCGACCTTGGCTCCAGCCTTCCAGAGTTCGCTGATCTTCTGGACACCAGCAGCACGAGCAGCCTCGCGAGCCTGACGCTTCTCCATCGCCTTCGCAGTAGCCGCAGCCGACTTCTCAGCGTTGCGAGCAGCCAGTGCAGCACCAGGGTCTACGCCCTGCTTCTGGAGCGTCTGCGAGATTGCCTGATGCGTGACACCGAACTTCTCAGCGATCATGCGAAGGGTCTGCTTTTCCTCGGTGAAGAGACGCACGATTTCAGCGTTGCGCTCGACATTCTTGGTGGAAGTGTACTTGCGCTTGGGCTTGACATCAGCCTGGGGAGCAGTAGGGGAGGTTTCGATTTCAGTCATTTGGTTCTCCTTTCAAGAGATTTAGTTGTGACTACTCATATAGCATAACAGGTTATTTCAACCTGTCAATAGACATTTTTGTTGGGGTGGTTGCTGTAGTGGATCAAGCCGTCAGTGGAGTCCAAAGCAACCCATTCAACATCAATGTTCATCTCACTGCACTTACGGAAGAAGTTGCTTGCCAGTGCCTCTTGCTCGTTCTGAAAGAAAAACATTCGGTAGTCCTTGGGGAGACTCTCAACAAAGTTTTTCGAGTCAGCCAAGCCCCAAGTATCGCCAACGTTGCCGGTGACATTGGAAAGCGTCCTGACCATCTTGATGAAGCCGATCTTGTTGGTGAAGGTCTGTCCCGTGCGAGTATCCATCTTCTCGGTCTGTCGCAGGAAGCGAGGATAGACAGCAGTCGTCTTGAAGTGACCTTCGAACTCCGACTGGATTTCGATCAGATGCTCTTCCACGAACTGGACGAACTCTGTGGGTTTCTCACGAGCCATCACCCACATAGCATCGCACATGCTGCTCAATGAGAGCATGCTCTTGATGCACCTACACAGCCGCTTGGCGTTGCAGTTGAGGGGGTCTTCTTCACTCATGCGAAAGCAAGACTGAATACAGCAGCCCACTCAGCAGCGAAGCGACTGAAGATGATGGTGTAGAACACTGTGACATGCGCCATAGTGACTTCATTTGAGTCCATTACTTTTTCTCCACAGGAGCAGTGGGAGCAGGCTTATCTTCTAGCCCCTCTTGGGTCTTCTTGCTGATCAACTGACAGCCGCCCATGAAGACGAGCCAGAAGATGATCATGAAAGCTAGGAGAACGATAAGGCAGTTGCCGTTGCGAGTCATGTTTGTTTGTTTCCTCTCTATTGATTGTAACCGGGTTCAGACCAGAGTCAAGCAGTCTTTATCAGACCGCCCAACCCTCCAGCGAGGTCACATAAGCCGTTAGACCGACAGGCTTTCCGCAGAAGATGCCCGTGCGAACCACCGCCATGTCAGCAGTCGGCATGACACTCGGAGCCACCCCGCCACCATACTCGCGTGGAGTCGTGGGGTAGTTCAGGGTCGAAACCTGACCGCTCTTGTGCTTGGCGAAGTATTCCTCACGCGAACCACCGTCCCAATAGCCCCCACCCAGTTCGACAGGGTGACTGACCACAACGAGTCGCATGGTCTTCTTCTTCGTGCCCCAAAACTTCTTTCCAGCAGGCGTGAGAGTGATGGTGTGAGACTGATCGTAAGCCATGTGTGGTGTTCCTTGGTTGATGAGCATAGTATATGCGTCGGGAACCAATGTCAAGGGGCTATTTCAGCCCCACTTAGCCGCCTTGTACTCGGGAAGGTTATGGACGATCATTTCGCAAAGCTCGCTGATGGTGC
>Ga0302244_1002227_pt1 | contig 10114 bp, 8 predicted proteins | sample AAG_UR_Phe_MG_FD_193513 | JGI IMG/M metagenome (GOLD analysis project Ga0302244, IMG submission 193513) | Enriched activated sludge microbial communities from anaerobic digester in WTTP, New Holstein, Wisconsin, United States - AAG_UR_Phe | ecosystem: Engineered > Bioreactor > Anaerobic >... | reverse complement strand
CGCCCTCGAAAAGGGCCATAACAGGATGTATACCAGATACAGTGTCAAAGGCAGCAACAAGTGGAAGTTCGGTTGTACCTGCATTGGCAAAACACACTTCAATACCCGCAGCTGCTGCAGTCTGTAAAATAACTTCAGCGCCGTTCATTCCTTCTTCTCCTTGAAGAGTAACAACTGTCAATCCTATCAGAAGTCTTTTTTATGTGTCAACATGAAAAGCGCGAAGATATCCTCCTCTTTGTGTCTCTGATATGCTTGAGTCTTTAAAGGGGGGAGATAAATTTCGAAGGTTGTACTATTATACCATCACTGAACACCCTCAGGAAACTGGTATGCTGGTGGACAAACCCATAAACCGCATGCTGTCCAATGCCGGTATCCTACCGCCATTCAATGCAGCGAAAAAGGATTAGAATATTCTTTTGAACTTTCGTCCATACCAATACCAGTATCAGTGATAGAAACGCGAACAAACTGCCACGACCTTCCAAAACCATTTTTCGAAAAATGTTTCACCTGAGTTAACCAGTTCTGTCGAGATGGTCAGGATTTCACCATCAGGCATGGCATCCGTACATTGATGGCAAGATTCATGCAAGCCTGTCCTATCTGTACCATATCTACCAGAATAGATTGCCCACCCTTGCCCGTTGCGGTTACCGAATCACTATCTTCCCCAGTAGTCCTTGAAAGAAACTTGGGTAGAAAAAGCGTTTTCCTCTCATCTATCTCTATGCGGAGGTATCAGGTTATGCTGCCAAAAGATTACTCACAGTGAGGTTTGTTATGAGTTTCATAAGGGTAAATGCAGATTTTGGGGCAAAACAACCATTATCATACTGTTAGGTGTTTTCTGGCTTTATGTTTCAACTATAGTCTATTTGCGGGGATAACAGAATATTCCTGGGTACATTTCATTTCTTTCACGTTGTTTATTGTTGTAGACCCTATGAATTACACCGTCTAACAAACCACTATTGACACGAAAACCTCTGATTAAACATTTGGGTCATAAATTTTTTAAATCAGAATCATGAATAAGCCTTTCAAGAACTTCCTCAAGCTCTTCCATCTTATAGGGCTTCAGTATGGCTGTTTTAAATCCGTACTCTTGGTACTCAGACATGATGGGGTCGCCTGAAAATCCACTGGATATTATAGCTTTTATATGTGGATCGAGTGCAATGAGCAGTTCTATAGTCTCCTTGCCTCCCATCCCACCCGACACTGTCAAATCAAGAATAACAGCATCGAAGGGCTCACCAGACTCTTTTGCTGCCCGGTAGATGGCTACAGCTTCCCTTCCCTCCCGTGCAAATTCTACATCGTACCCCATATAGCTCAGCATCGCACCGGTAACATCCCGCACAGATTTTGCATCATCCATGACAAGGATTCTCCCCTTCTTTTTCATCACTGCTTCGGCAGTCTCTGTAAGGTCATTGTCATGGATTACGTCTTTGCCGAATGCCGGTAGGTAGATATGAAAAGTCGTTCCCCTGACAAGGCTTGATTCAACTGCAATGTGGCCTCCGTGTTTTTTGACGATGGAATACGCAATTGCCAGTCCAAGGCCGACCCCTTTTTGACTCCCTGCATCTTTTGTCGTGAAATATGGATCAAAAATCCGCTCGAGGTGTTCTTTTTTTATGCCAGATCCCTGATCCTGAAATGAAATCTTTACGTAATCCCCTTGCTTCAGGGGGAGATAGTCTTCACGACTGACCCTCACATTCTCAAAGGATATTGCGACAGTACCTCCTTGAGGCATGGCTTCCATGGCATTTCTTAAAATAATATGCACTACCTGCCTTATCTGCCCCTCGTCAACTTCCACAGGGAATAGATCATCAGACATAGTGTATTTCCCTCTAATATTGCTGTTACTCAGGGTTGAGCGTGTTATCTCCATAACAAGGGACGTAATTACCATGGCCCTCTTTGAAAGTTCCCCTCCCTTTGAAAACGTGATGAGCTGCTGAATCAGGTCTTTTGTCATCATGGAGGCCTTTTCAGCATCAATTAAGTGTTCAAACGCCTTATCCTCGCGGGTCAAACTTGTCTTGGCAAGAGATATATTGCCCAGTATAACAAGGAGAAGGTTATTAAAATCGTGCGCTATGCCGGCTGCCAGGGTTTCTACTGACTCCTGATTTCTGGACACAGGGGCACGCTCCCCGTAAACCTTTTTCCTGGTAATGTCACGGATGAGAGATACCACCATATCATCCATTGGGATAAACCACAATTCCCGCTCCAGAGATGCACCATCCTTTGTTGCAAGTTTGCCCTCAATTGGCTGCAAGATTTCCTCTCCGATATTTCTTGTTTTTACCGCACGCAACCAGGCATTCATCGCAACATCTCTGAGGGATTCGTCAGAACAAACTTTTTGCAACCAGGCATCTATTGACTGGAAATCGTCCCGGGAAAATCCAAAGACCTTTAAAAAACCTTCGCTCACATATTTAATGGTTCCTTTTCGATCAGATATTATTGCAGTATCGGATAGCACCTCGAAAAGATTTTCCAAAAGCTTTTCTTGTTGTTTTGAGATATCCTGGCTCTGAATGAGTTGGGTCATGTCCTGCCCTACCCCATACACAAACCTCTCACCCGAAAGCACCACCGGAACAATGCTGAACAAAAACCTCTTTGTTTTACCACGTACTTCGAGTTGCGTTTCAAAGCTTTCCATATTGTTCACCGGTCCCTGGCTTTCAAATAACCGGGCAAGCAATTTTTTGGGAATTAGGTTGCTGGCATCCATTTTACGAAACTCTTCCAGCGTACATTCAAAAAGCTCAACCATTTTTTCATTAAAATCACTGTAGCGATAGTCTCTATTGACCACAAAAAAAGGGCTTGGTGCGCGTTGAAAGAGCGTCAGATGTTTCAGGCGCTCCTCAACCAGACCGGCTTCTGCTTGCTTCATTTCAGTAATTTTTAGCTTGAGGTCAGTGTTGGATTTCATCAACTCTTCTGTGCGTGCTTCAATCTTTTTTTCATGGTCACGCGAGAGTTTGTCGAGCAATTCTTCCTGTCGTTTTCGTGACAGGAGATATAGCACCAGAAAGGTTGCTATGATAGCAAGACTGAAAGGAACGGCAATAACTTCCCACTTAATCTTTTTGTCTTCACTTGGCACCGGCTTCGGTTCATTTATAATGATACTGCCCTCCGGCAATGTATCCTGATTAATGCCAAACTTCATTAGCTGATTATAATCAAACATAAATATGTTCTGACTTTTATGCTCTACCGGTATCCTATCAACAGGTTCGCCCTGCAAGATCTTAAGCCCCATCTTTGCAGCAAGCATCCCCTGGTGAAAACCGCTTATTAGTTTGCCGCCAATGATCCCATATCCGAGATAGTATTCCACCAATGCATACAGGGGGATATTGTACCTTGTAAGGATCGGGGTGCTCACCTCGATAGGTACCGCCGCCCCACTACTTTCCCTAAATGATCCCATAAGGATAACTACAAAGTCTTTATCCTTATCTTTGAGCAGTTTTTCGAAATCTTCTAAAACAGGATCATCAATAATAGTTGCAATCAGATTTTTTCCTGTTGCTGCAAGGGCATCTTTGAAAATCTGTTTTTTAACGGCACCAATCGCTGTACCATCATTAATTGCAATAATTTCTCTTGTATTTGGATGCAGTTTTAGCGCAATATCCAGGGTCGCCTTTATGTCAAAATCTTCCAGCACTCCTGTTACAAGAGGCGCTTTTTGCCGCATCATCTCGTTTTGTGCGTCCACACCGCAGAAAACAACAGGTATCTTGGGAAATAGTAAGTCCCTGTATCTCATAGCAAAGTTTAAAGCGTCTTTATTAGAAACTATGATAAGATCAAACCGTACTTTTTCAAATTTGGACCGATAGTACAAAAAGAGGTGGTAGAAATAGTTTTTATCCACCACTCTTTTAGTATCCATAAACTCTATGTGCAGAGTAATATTGCTTTTACCATCTTTCAGAACCGATTCTATACCTGCAAGAACGTTGTCCGTCCAGGGATACCCTTTATGGTAAGAATTAATAATGAGTACATGTCTGTTTTGATCGGGCGGCTGTGGAATCGGAACAGCGTTGCTAACTGCGAAAAAGACAAGGAAACATGCTACACTTAATGAAAGGTACAGCCCTGTTCTCACTGATTTCTCTCTCCGCTTAACCTTGTCTTCATATTGAAAATATCCTTGTTTTACAAAGACTTTACTGATTCTTCGCATAATAGGAAACATGTCTTAAATTACATCACGGCTATATAATATAACAATTCCCATGACCTGCTGCAAAAACGACTTGTTTGATAAACAGAAATTATGTGGTAGAAATCTTACGAATTCTGTTAAGCTATCTCTCGTCTCTTTGCTCAACCCTGATATGAGAACAGTCCCTTTGAAGTTGAACATGTTCAAGGGGAGTAATAAGCGTTGTTTGGGGAGGATGTTATGAAGATCACCAATCTTGACAGTACAATAATGACAGAGGTAACCATGGAAGGAGCAAGTAAGGTAAAGAAGCAGCTCCCCATATCAAGCCAGGACGGTTCGCCAACATTTTCTTTCAGGGTATTTACTGTTGAGCCTGGCGGCCACACACCTTTCCATACCCATGCCTTTGAACATCTAAACTATATCATCGATGGCGAAGGCGCCGTTGTAACACAAATGGGAGAAGAAAAACCGGTGAAGAAAGGTGACTTTGTGCTCGTTCTCCCCGGGGAGAAACACCAGTATAAGAACAAATCCTCCTCCCGGCCTTTTGTGATGATTTGTGCAGTACCGAAAGAATATGAATAGCGGGGAAGCAAGATATGCAAAACCCAAGGTAAATCGAATTTACTCTCCTTTTCCCATAGTCTCTTTCGAAAAAATGATACTGACCAGTGATACTGTGTTCATTCCTAAAAATACCCAAAATGCCAATTGATATGCATGGGGTGGGTAGACCCCCTGTATCTTTCCGGCCATATCAAGTACATAACCAATGAGTGGCTGAAATACCACTCCTCCAAAAAAACTAAAAAGGTTTGCAGTTCCTATTGCTGTTCCTGCCATCTCCAGTGGAAAAAGTTCTTTCACAGCAGTAAAAACTATAACAACTATTGAGCTTGTTGTTATACCCATGAGAAAAAAGACACCGAATAAAGCAGGTATGGAAAAATCTTTATAGAATGCAGTCATGATACACCAGACAAGAACATTCACACATGAAGCTCCAATGAGCACCTTTTTTCGACTTGCAAGGATTCTGTCAGAGAGGTATCCGAGAAAAGGACTGCCGAATACCATACCGACTGCAATCATAGAGAGGATATTCCCGGCAGAAGATTGAGAGAGATTGTAGGTATCAATAAGGTATGGGCCTGCCCAAAGCGCGAAAAAACTGAAAAGAGTCCCTTGTGTGAAAAAAAGCCAGACTGCAATAACCCAGAAATGTTTCTGCCTGATGACAAATGATAAGTTTATAAGCAATTTATGTTCTGATTTGACAAGTTCTCGATTTACCTTCGTTGTACTGCCTGAATCCGGTTTGTCGACAACTATAAATAATGTAAGGAGCGCCAAGAAGATGGTTACTATACCTATTATAACAAAGGCACCTCTCCAGCCTAATGCCTCTGTAAGTAGAGCAAGAGGCGTTGCAGCGGTGAGCCACCCAATTCCTCCCATCGCCATAAGAAGACCAGATATTCGGGCATACTCACGACCGCTGAACCATTCTGCAAGTGTTTTCAGTGACGATACAAATGTTGCAGATACCCCCAAGCCAACAAGAACCCGTGCAAATACAGCAAAGCCAAAATTAGGGGCAAAAGCAAACAGGATTGACCCCAGAGCTGCAACAGAACTGAATAGGGTAACTGTCTTTCTTGTTCCCCAGGAGTCAGAGAGAAAACCAACTGGTATCTGTGTAATGGCATAGGAGTAAAAATATCCCGACGCAAGGATGCCGAGAGATGTGCCCGATATGGTGAAAGCCTTTATGAGCTCAGGCGCAACAACAGCCGGGCATACCCTGTGAAAATAAACAATGAGATATTGGCACGACAGTACCCAGAATATCACCCAGCGGTAACGAGCTGTTTTTGTCAAAAAACACCAGCCAAAGCTTGATACCCCCTACCTCATGTTTTCAACGGCATTAACAAGAATACTGTTATCCAATGATACTTCCCGGTAAATCGATTCTACTGTTGCTGCATCCAGTCGTTCAAAATCCGTTTCCATTGGGGTAACAAGGACACCGGCCATCTCAACCACTCCCGGACTGACAATAATCCGCCCGTCCCCTTCTTTATAAAAAACATCTGGACGGTGCTTTTGTCGGGGGAATAATACCACAAGCCACGATCCTTTATCGTAGAAACCGGCTATATTCACCATAGGTTCATCATCAGTCTGAATGGCCTCCTTGAGAGCATCGAATACCTTCGAAAAGGCTTCTCTCAATGATGTAGGGTCATCACCCTTGAGCACTACCATCTCACGCCCGAGATCATTTGCAATGTAAACAGAAATACCAGCAATCCGGGCAACCAGTAAAAACTTTTTATCTTTATTCAGCTCCTGCTCAACCGGCATATGTCCTGTGGGTAGAGCCTGAAAATGAAGGTGATCCGGCGCAGAGGCACCACACCTGGGCCCATTATAAAGAGTTATCCAGCCAGGGCCAAGGTCAGACATAAGGTTGAGAAAGGTATCAAAGCAATCTGGAATAGCCTGGGGGCGGTGCTCAACATGAGAGATAGTAAAGTGAGACTGCAAGACAGGCCTTGGATTACAAAGAATCCTGTATTCTTTCCTATAGAGTATCCACTTTTGCTCTGGTGGCAGGTTGTGTTGGCATAAGAAGCAGGGGCGTTCTTGAATATCCTTCTTGCCTACTGCAGCAGTTGCACTTATCAGTCTGCCGGGATTGAAATAGAGGAGAATGGAAAAGTCTTTTAAAGGGATTTTCCTCGTCTTCACAGTCTTTAAGGCTTCGTAAGCATCCTTGAGTTCCTGCCATGATTCCCTCTGTTCTGACAAGAGCATAAAACAGTGTTTGGAAAGACCTGAGAAGCTTTCGCAGCCATCAAATATGGCAAAGGTTTTCTGCTCTTTGGAAGAGGGGTTCGAGGGGTCAAGGATTCGAGGGGTCAAGGGTTAGGTCCTTTACTTATCTGCTGACGAGCACGTATCTCTTCAGTGCGGATAGAATCCTTAAAAGCATTATTCCGGTTTGCTTCTTCGATGGTCAACACCGCATCAGTATTTCCTTCCCATCGCCTGCACAGGTAGAGGCTGTCGTAAATCCTGCCAACCCTGTACTCGCGACAGACCCTGAGGGCTGCCGCGTAATCTTCTCCGTAGCTTACATTGGGAAACCCTATTCCTCTGATAATGTTTGTATCAAACCCCCTTGGTGCTCCAAGGCCGTTTACGCGCAGCGCGTTGTTGTGGCCGTTTTCATCTGTCCATTCACGGTGGTCAACCAAGCCTGGCGTAATCTTCTTTAAATGGGAGTCAACAATAGTATAGGAGCCGATCACCATAGCATACTTCCCATCACGAAGCGCATCAACCATTCTCTGGAGGGTTTTTGTGCTGCTATAGAGATCATCTGAGTCAAGCTGTACTGCATAGCGACCGCACATTTTAGAGTTGATAGCCTCATTCCAGCAACCGCCGATGCCCAGGTCAGTACTTATGGGGATGATGTGTTTTAGCGCGGGATATCTTTTGGCAAGACCTGAGAGAATCTCTGTCGTTCCATCCATCGAATGGTTATCAACAACGATTACATTGAAAGGGAAATCTGTTTCTTGAGAGAGCGCACTCTCTACCGCTCCGTTAATCGTGCTGACACGGTTCTTGACAGGAATAACTACAGTAGCGGTGAACGGGAATCGGTACTGTGTCTGTTCAGCCCGCCTCAATGATCCGGGAGACAAATAGGCTCCTATTTTTTTCAGGTAGTCAGTAAATACAATTTCCATCTCTTTCTGAACATCTGCATTCCGGGGGTCAACATAGGCAAAGAGTTGTCCATCGCCGGAATGTGTCTTTCCAGAAATCATCGAGTAGAGGGGTTCGGGAATATGATGTACAGGACACTCAATGGAAACCTTCAGTCGCAGGTCATAAAGACCGGCATAGCGTGTATCCGGTATGAGGCCATATTTTTGAAGCGCCTTTTGAATCGCCTCTGTTGAAAAAAACAATGCACCACCAAAGTCAAAATCGTCGCGGACACTTCCCGACTGATAACCGCTCAATGGGTGTACTGTTTTCCCTCGCTCATTGAGGTCGTAAAAATCAGAAAAGACAATCCCTGCCTTTGTCGATTCAGTGGCAGCTATCATCTTTTCAATGCTGCCAGGTTCAAAGAACACATGCCCGTCACCTGTTAGAAAAAGGAGATGGTTCGTGCCTGTTTCGTTGATAATACGCATAAGGGTTGTCCTGTCATGAATCTCACCATCCACAGGCGTGCAAAAGGCAGAGAGCTTCTGGCTGGCTGACTCCCGGCGTACAGCCAGGACCCTGTCTACTAAACCGGTCGCCTCGATTAAATGCACAGCCTTTTCAAAAAATGGGTCGGTCCTATATTGTGCAACAACGGTGACAGCTTTCATCTGACAATATCCTCATTATATCAAAACAAAACCCGGTACATCAGCATACCATGGTTTCAGGTTTAATCACTCGATTTTGTCTGAAAAAATTATATCAAGGGGGTTTTCAGTGTGTTGGCCATATTTCTCAACACACGGGGATAAATCATGGTGATCTCTACATTCTTAAGCACCAGAAGGCCAGAATCTCCCTGATGTTCACACTGTTCATCAACAAATGGGCGACAAAGCTGTGCTGCAGGGTATGGGGCGTAGCACACCTGGTTTTGCGTGGAAGACAATACGCTCTGTTGCAGGGCCAGGTAGCTCAAGTAACTCCATATATCGGCCTGGTTCACAAACAAAACCCTGCCCTTTCTTTTTGTCTGTTCCAGGTATCGAAGAAAACGCTTCGCCCAGTCGATGTATGTATATTCTGCGCATAGGAGTAATGTTTGATTTTTATGCGTGTTTTCATTGCCTCCAGGAGAGTGTTTTCACCAATCCCATCCCTTTGTGGTTTCCGGAGCTCTTGCAGCGTTCCCGCTTTCATAATGATCAGGTAAAGCCTGAGAACCTCTTCTGCCTGACGCACCTGCCACTCAGAAGCGTTATGTTCCGTTGTTAAAGAGTTAAGGGATTCGGGGATGAGCGCTCTTGCACCCTGGTCCTCTCTTTCATTGAAAAAGACGAGAAACCTGCTTACCCAGAGGGTTGTGTAGGATATGTTCTTTTCAGGCGCAAACTCATAACCATGAAGAAATCTTTGAAATCGGGTAAAATATCTTTTGACATCACATCTGACAATGCGGTTGCAGCATGGGTCAAGAACGATCATCTGGCCTTCGAGATTCTCTATGTCTATCGTGGTGTTGTTCGGAAATACAGACCGGACTTTCTGATCCGCATGAAGAACGGCAACATGCTGGTGCTGGAGACGAAAGGCCAGGTTAGTGAACAGGATAAAGTGAAACATCGCTATCTTGATGAATGGACGCAGGCCGTTAACACACAGAGGCTTCGGGAAATGGCACGCCGCGGTTGTCCGGAACTCAGGCGAGATTCGGGATGTGCTGCTTACACATGAAACGGATGAATTGACCGAACGGACACACAGGTAACAGATTATTCTGGTATATGGGCAACCCTTTTGCATTAATTCACAAACATCGGGGGAGGTTTTTGGGTTAGAAAGGAGTTACTGTTATTGACCAGACAGTGTAATTCATTGTTGAATATTTGAAAGGTATCCCGGCCCCAACAAGACCTGCCGGCGCATCGAACAACTTCTTCCCAAGATGGTAGACAGGAGTGACGATAACCGTACTGAATATAACAGAAACAAGAATACCGGCAAACTCGTAGTCCCCAACAAAGACATGGAGGGTGACTGTGAGCAACGGGTACAGGGCATTGGGCCCGTCTGTATCGGTCAGTATATATTTAGCCAGCCGGATATATTCAACACTGTCATTATGGATAACCTCGGGTACAACGA
>Ga0302244_1002222_pt1 | contig 10136 bp, 8 predicted proteins | sample AAG_UR_Phe_MG_FD_193513 | JGI IMG/M metagenome (GOLD analysis project Ga0302244, IMG submission 193513) | Enriched activated sludge microbial communities from anaerobic digester in WTTP, New Holstein, Wisconsin, United States - AAG_UR_Phe | ecosystem: Engineered > Bioreactor > Anaerobic >... | reverse complement strand
TTGCCCTCGCATTTATAAGCGCGTCGGTGTTCTTTGCCATAAGCAGCATTTCAGCGCTTCCTATTATTGTCTGAAGCACATTGTTAATATCGTGTACGAGATACGATGTGATTTTGTTGACTGTGAGCAGGTGCGGTTTTTTGAATGTAACAACGTCTGTGGTGCTTAGTTCTGTATTCAATTTCACCTCGTGCTTGATAATTTTACTTGAGTAACGTGTCCGGTATATTTGCTTACTCCCAAAATCCTCTCCTGTTTTCCCTCGCCTCTTTGTAAGCTTTGATAAATCGATGTTGATACATGACATTAGGGGGGACGGTCATTACGCTTGCGTAGCCGCCCCTGATGATTTCTTCGTTCAGCATTTGCCCGCCGGCAAGGTAGACATAAGCAAGCAGTCGGCCGTACCTGTCCTGTTTTTGAACGTCAAATTCGATAAAAACATTATCTCCAGGCGCGACAATACTTTTAACGTATGCTGTTGCTTTTTTCCCCATTGCGGTTATTTTTTTTACGTCCTGTCCGGAGCGCATTGCATCCTTATTTGCCTTTTTGTTCGCGCGGCTCTCCGGGGTGTCTATCCCGATCAGCCTGACTGATGCATCCTGTCCTTGATAGCGGACCTTGATTGTGTCGCCGTCAACGATCCTTACCACTGTCGCATTTTCTAATGCACATAATAATAGAGGAATAGGGCAGGTGAGCAGCAAGACCATGACAACTTGAATCAATATGAGCACAATCTTCCTGACTGTCATGCATGTATATTACTTTTTTTATTACCGCTTATCATTAGTGAAATCGACTTTTGTAACCCATTTATATTACTATTGAAATTAGAGGCAGCTTTTGTCAGCAGTGCGGTGTTAGACGATGAACCGCGCCATAGAACATTACACAAGGGGACTGACTGCTTTAGCTGTCAGAGTAATTCCACCCCCTCTTCCGCCGGAGCACAGGACGTGCGGAGGCGGTCTTATATTCCAAGAACTTCCTCTATAGGGTTCTATCAGAACTATAGGATAAATACAGACCCTGATTTTGTAATATGCCCTGGATCTGTCTGTGACGAAGATGAGGGTATTCCTTTTTCACCTCTTCGATGGCTGTTTTTTCATAGGGGGTGAGTTTGAAGTGTATCAATTTTTTTTAAAATATCCTTATGCTCGGAGTATTCCTCTTTTATAAGATAAACGGATAGCTTGTTTGTTGGTATTTCTTGGCTCATAAATCTAAAAATTTCCAATCCTTCAAATTGTTTGGATCGTAGGAATATTTTTTGCTGTCGTTATATCGCCAGCTGTTTTTATCTTTCAAAACTATGCCGCCGAATAGTTTTTTGCCGTTCTTATTTTCCGTCTCAATATACTCCGCCAATCCTTCGGCTCGCTCTTTCGCCGTCTTGGCATAAATCCCGCCTTTTGTGTCAAATAAACCAAGCCGTCCATCGTTGAGCATAACAATAAAGTCGATATAAAACGGCTTTTCCTGTCCGTTTTCAAAATAAGGCACAGCAAAATATGAGCCGTCCTGTTTGCCGTTCTTAAACCACCATTTCACCTGTTTGGCTTTTTCCAGATATTCAATAAAGGAAACTTCAATGTCGCTGTCTTCTTCAAATAGCGAAAGGTTATCCGTGCCTTTTGTTTTGGCGTAATATGGCTGAATGATAGACCGCTTATAATCTTTTTTGACGAAAGTCAAATTATAATTGATTATCTCCGGCACATTCCACGGTTCATCATTTTGCACAACTTCGTGCTTACCTTTGCCAACAACTTCCTGATATAGCTCTTTGGCCCGATTGATTGTATCAATTACGACTTGCCGGTTTTCTTCAGCCAAAACAATGGCTTGAATTTTCGGCCAATCATCAACGCCCATTTTGAAAAATTTATCAAAGAAACGATACAAAGAATCGTTAATGCGCTTTATTGAGCGAAGCTCTGGGTGAAAAGGCGCAAGGTTTTCCCGCGCGAAATAATCAAAAGCCACTTGTAATTCAACTTCGTTTTTCGGAATATTCAGTGTGCCTTTCTTCTCAATGCTTTTTGTCTGTATGTCCACATCATAAATCTTGCCGCTTGCGATAAGTTTTGTGTCCACAATACTATGCTTGAGCGAAATTTTGTCTTTCAGTTTCAATTCGTCCGCCGCTTTGAAAAAAATCGGCACAAAATCTGACGACAAGCGGGTTTCCTCACGAAAACGCTTGGAGTGATAAGAAGTCAAATCAATGTTTTCATAATCCTCGCGTCGCTTGCCTTCAAAAACCGTGATGTACTCTTTGGCAATGTCTTCGGCAATGCCGATGTCGCTTAAACTGGTATAAACATAGCCAAGATTGAGTTCTGAATTTTTGTAATGAAAATGTTCGGGCATGCGCATAATGCGCCCGATTGTCTGAATGGAAAATATCATACTTTTCCATTCGCGGAACAAAACCAGAATTGCGGTGCGCGGACAATCCCAGCCCACCGCTATGGCTTGTTTGAAAATCATCACTTCAACTTCGTTCTCGTTTTTTTCTATATTTTCAAGATTGATCTTGCTGTCTTTATCGGAAAGATAAATCGCCAGCCGTCCGTTTTCCGTAGTAATGCCGTATTTGCCAAGCAACTGCACAACTGAATCCTTTTTATCAATCAGCCCTTTGCGGCTATCTGGTATTTGTATCAGCATAAGCGGATTAACATTTGCGCCTTCCGCTTCGTATAATTTAGCAAGTTCGGCGCGTTTCTTTAGCCCTGCCTCAATGACAATCTCATCAGCCGTTTTGTCCGCAAGTTTCTTGTCCAGCTTAAAATTTTCAAAGCCCGGATTGATGACTACTTCCTTTTTAATCATTCCCTCGTCTTTTACATCTTTAAGTTCCACTTCTACGCCGCGAAATACGCCTTTAAGTTGCGGCGTTGCCGAAACTTCAATCGTTATCTTTGGGCCGATGTCTTCAATCAATTCTTTGGATTTATCCGTTTCAGCATTGCGGTGGCTTTCGTCAATAATAAGGATAATGATCCGTCCTTCGTCTTTTGTGCGGGCGACTATGTTTGAAAGATTGTTGTCACGTTCATTTTCGCGGACATAAATATTGCCTTTTTTATTAATGCTTGCCCAGTTCAAAAACAAAATCTCATTTTCGCCGATTTTTCTATCATCCAAATCTTCAAAGTAAGAGCATTTAAGCCCAACTCCAAACTGGTCATAATACTTTTTTAAACTGTTGCGGCTTTGGTCATGCAGTTTATTGACAGCAATCCAAATGAAAGAAAACTTTTTACCGTCAATACGCGAATCTATGAGTCGTTTTAAAAATTCGGCCATCATCAAGGTTTTGCCGGAACCAGTCGGCGATTTGAAAATGCAGATTTTATTTCCTTCCGCATCCAAAAGGTCGTTGACTTCCTGTTTCAACTTTACAATAGCTTTTTCTTGATAGTTTTTAAATTCAATCCACATAGTATTTATTTAAAAATCTCCCGATATACTTTTAAGATGACTTCGGGAATAGCGCAAAGGGTAACTTTGCTTTTGACATCAGCAAATTGTTTTTCGTGCGGGTCATCGCCAAGGGAAAAAACATAAGTGTTAAAATGCCCTTTGATTTTTTTAATCGCCTTTTTGAAGTCATCTATCGCTTCCTCATAAAAAACAATGCCGAGATATTTGTCGCTGTTTTTAAAAATCTTGAAGTCGTCCGTGTCTTGGACAAGCTCAAAGGCGTTTTCGCGGATACAAAGCATTTCCGTTGATTCATTAACAAGTTTTCGCTTGTTTTTGTCTGTCGGCTCTGCTTCCACAAAATCGCAAACATAGTATTTCAAATTGCCGCCGAGTCCAGCCACATTTTCGCCTTTGGTATTTTTGTAACCTTTAATGACTTTTTTTAGGCGGGGGTAACAAACATCAGTACAAATATTATTTTCATTATTGGTACAAAGTATAAATTTTCTATTTCCTCCATCTTCTTTATTCAATGCCAAAACCGCATGGCCCGTTGTACCAGAGCCAGCAAAAAAATCTAAAATTGTAGCGTCTTTTTTATCAGTCCCCGCCAAAATACAATCCTTAACAGCATATGGAGACTTTGGATATTGAAACATTTCCCTTGTACCCATTATAGAATCCAATATTTGAGTACCATATTCACTAGCTGAATATTTTGCGTCATACCAGATACTTTTTGGCATTTGCCCTTCTAGCCCGCCTCTAAATTTGAAATAAACTTGATAGCCGCCATTTGTTTTTTGGACCCAAAGATCACCTTTTTTATACATTTCATCAATAACATCTATTGAACGTCGCCAGATTCTTTTTTCGCCCCTTTGGTCAATTGGCAAAATTTCAACTTTCAATTTCTTTTTTGTACTTATTTGCTCGGTCTTGGGATCAAAATAAATTGGATAATATCGTTCGGATAATTTCCCTTTTCGATTTGTAGCAGTGCTATCAACTCCTTGTTTTCTTAAATTAACGGGTAAATACCACGACCCGTCTTTATCTTTTTTGTAGTTATGAGTTTTTTCTTCGGGGGCAACTGGTAATTTCTTAATAGTAGAAAGAGGTGATTTTCCAAAGAAAAGTGCGTATTCGTGAATGAGCGAAACTTTACGGGCGGTCATTCTACCTTTTGGATTGTTGCGAATCACAACCGTGCCAAGATGACTAAATTCATCAAAAATTTCATTCATTAACATCCAAAGCGGGGCTAATTCATTATCATCAATCGTTACGCATATAACACCCTCTTCTTTAAGTAAATTTTTTGCCAACTTCAATCGTTTATACATTAACGAAAGCCATTTGCTATGACGAAAAGGATCGGTAATATCAACATAATTGTTGTTATACATCCAATCACGCGCACCCGTGTTGTAGGGCGGGTCAATATAAATAAAATCAACGGATTCATGATGCGTAAAACTCAAAACCGCAAGCGAGTGGTAATTGTCGCCCTCAATCAGTAAATTCACCGGCTTGCTTTTGTCGCCATTTATTTCTTTCGTTTTGACTTCTTTTAAAACCGGAAACGGCTTGCCCGCCATTTCGTTCGGGAACATCTCATTTGGCGTGCGAGCGTCCGGATTGATAAGAGTATCAATTTTTTCTTCCGGCAAGTCGCGGTGCCACACAAGGCCGTACTTCGTTTCCTTGATACGGCGAAGCTCCTTTATCAGCTCCTCTTTTGACCAATCGTCGTAGTTAATTTTTCTTGCCATAGGATTATTTAATCAAGCTATCTACGCCAACCTCTAACGCTTTGGCGATTTTGGTTAATGTTTCTATTGTAGGGTTTTGATTAACGCCGTTTTCTATCTTAACAATGGTATTCAGCGACAAATCCGCAAGCCGAGCCACCTTTTCCAGAGAGTAGCCTTTCTTTTCCCTTAGCTTTTTCAGATTATCAGAGATTTTATTTGACATTCCCATAATTTTTGTTTAACATTATAGTATATAGAATATAATCTAAACTTTATCCGCTTTCTATTATAATGATAACTAATTATTCAAAAAAAGTAAAGCAAAAACATCAAGGGAGTTCCTTGTTGTCGCCCGCGCACGGGAGGGCTGGGGCAAGCTTAATGGCAGCAAATCGCGTATCGCTTTCTTGATTTGAAACTCTAACTATAATAGATGATAAAACTATTTTTAAAAAATCCCGAATATCATTGTCTTTTTGTTTTAAGATTTTCGTTGAGTAAATAAGTTATTTCTTCAGAAACATTATTTTGAAACCAGTGTTCTTGTCCCTCAATTTTTTTAATTATTATTTTTGGTCTTTTCTCAGATTTCCATTTTGGAATTTCGCTTTCAATGTTGGAAATAAAATTTTCTACAATTGAAAACTGTTGTTCAGTTAGAGGTGTAGATTTTACTTTTGAAAGCAAAACAGAAAGTCCGTTTACATCAACTCCAATCGCGTTTACTCCAAAAATTCTTGCTTCTACTAATGTGGTCCCCGAACCGCAAAAAGGGTCAAGAACAGTTTGCCCTTTTACTGCATAAATTTCTAAGATTTTCTTTGGTAGTTGAGGAGGAAACTTTGCTGGATATGGATGCAAAGAATGAGTTAAATAAGAAGTATCCTCTCCACTAAAACTAAATTGCATTTCGCTTGTTTGAGTAATCATTTTGATTTTGGCTTTCTAAATACAACAATAAATGAACAATTTTGATTCACATAAAAAACACTCGGATAACCAAGTAAAACTAATCTACGTTGACCAGTTTGATCCCAAATAATTAAATCATGATATAACCAACCTACTTCCTGTCCAACAGCAGCAAGGTCAGAATGAAAAGGAATGTATGGAATATTATTTTTTGTATCACGATAATCTTTTACCACCCAACAAGAATGACCTCCTGGTTTTGTAATTTCAAAATTATCTTTTAGAACAGATTTTATTTCCTTCAAAAAATCTTTGTAAGGCAAATTGCCAAAGTCATTTTCATGTTCACTATATTGTTTAACCGTACTGTTGTTTTCGTGCTTAATAATTGAAGTTTTATGAACTGTTTCACGGTCTTTCAAAGATTTCTGAATAAAGTCAGCATAAGGTGGTGATGTGACAGTTAATTGTATTTTGTCTTTACGGATATGTTTAAGCATATTTCGACAGTCATCATTGATGACTTTGTAATGATAGTTGTTTGCAAACAAGCCTTGTACATCATTAAGCCACAGTTGTGCAATGTTTGCAAATTTTGTATTAAGTTCGATTCCAACGGCATGTCTGTTTAATCCCTGTGCAGCAATAATTGTAGAACCAATTCCTAAAAACGGGTCAAATACCGTATCACCTTCGGCAGAATACATCTTAATAAGGCGCTCCGCAAGTTTTACAGGATAAACAGCTCCGTGTTCAAGTTGATATTTGTTACGAGGTGAAGATAAATCGTTCCAAACAGGATTTAATATATCGTCCTCATTTATTACATTTTTTGAAAGCAAAGCCCATTCACTAGGTGTCAAGTTGTTGAACCCAAGTTTTGATTTCTTTTCTTCGTTTTCAATTTCACGTTTTACTAAATAAGGACTTTCTGCTTCAGAAACAATATTTGATTTATGTTCTTCTTTTATTTTTTCAAAGAAACTGTCCCATACATCATTTTTAATAATTCGTCTTGCACCACCAATTTTAACTGATGGTATAACTTCCTTTGAAATGTATCGTTTAACAGAAACTTCTGAAACTTTAAGTAATTCTGCCGCTTCTTTTATTGTTAAAAGCTCTTCTTTGTGTTCTGCAACTGTTTTTTTATTTGCCATAATTTTTCTTATTACTAAAGTTTCGCACTTATTTTTATCATGGAAACACTGTTTAATCCCTTGATAATAACCCATTTTTTCAGTTCACCGTTGTCGGTAATGAAATTAGGTTCTTTCTTCAATGTCTTTTCAAGCGTTTCTAAAAGCTTCATTCTCTAACCTCCTTTTGCTCTTTTCTTCAGCCCGCCACGGACGGCGGGCATTCTTGGGGGCGGGTTTAAGAAATTGTTTTACCAACCACATTTATTTTTACCAAAAGTCTGGCGCGGTTTTTCGTCTAACTGGTATATCATGAACCACACATGTAACGTTAACACATATCTGATTGAATTTCAGCCAGTTCAGACATATCGGGTTTTTATTCTTATAAAATAAATATTTCTGCCGATATATATATAAATGATTTATGTTTTTTTTATCGAGTTTTTTCGGCGTTTATTGTTTGCCATAATCCTTAATTTATGTTTTTTTTTGCCTACTTGATCGCAGGGGAGATTTTGTATGAATAAAATGTATGAAAAACTGTCAAGAGAAGGCCTGACAACGATTATCAACAACATAAACAATGCGGTGTTCATCCATCGTGCCGACGGCAAAATCCTGTATATCAACGATATAGCACTTCACATGTACGGCATCAAGCGAGAAGAAGTAAAGGAGCTATCTATTATTGATGACCTGTCAGGACCGATGGCTCCAATAGAAAATGTTCATGCCATCTGGGATAATCTTATCAAGTCGCCTGATAATAATCGTACTGAAATAGGATGGGAAGCTAAAAGGCCGCACGACGGCACAACCTTCAGCGTAACCGTTCAGGCTATGAAAATTAAATTTAAAGACGAGAACTGCGTGCTTGCGCTGGTCAGCGATACGTCTAAAGAAAAACGGCACGAGTGTCAATTGCGCGAGTGGGAAGATAGATACAAAAATGCAATTGAATGCTCCAATGACGGCGTGGCCATGATATCCGGCAACAAGTTTTTGCTTATCAACCGCAAATTCGCAGAAATATTCGGATATGATAGCCAGGAAGATCTTATCAGGCGCACCTACCAGTCTACGGTTCACCCGGACGACCTTCCGATAGTGCAGGGCAATTACAAGAGGTTGCAAAACGGCGATCAAGCGCAGACAAAATACGAATTTCGGGGTATTAAAAAAAACGGCGATGTTATTGACCTTGAGGCATCAATATCTCATATGGACTACAATGGCGCCCCCGTGTTGCTTGCATACATAAGGGACATTACCGAGATAAAACAATATTACGGGTTGGTGAGAACACAGCGTGATTTGGCGATGGAACTGGCAAGGGCAAAATCTGCCAGGGACGCCATGATAAAAGCTTTGAATATCATAGCCGGCGCAAGCCAGATGGATTCGGGCGGCATATATCTTTTCGGCAAATCTGGCGACCTTGAGCTTGCCTGTTCTTTTGGGCTAAACGATGAATTTGTTCAAGCAGTAAGGGTTGTCAAAAAGGATTCCGCTGAAATGGAAAAGATAAAGCTGTACGGAAAGCTTGATAGCATTTTGTGCTACGTCCCCCCCGAAAAGACGATATTTTTAGAAGCCACTGAAAAGGAAGGACTTACGATGATCGGCTGTGCGCCGATTATATATGAAAATCAAATAAAAGGCATTATCTCCATCGCATCGCATACAAAAAGGTTCGCATCGGAAAACATCGTAGTCAATGTGCTTCACACGGCCGCCGCACAATTATCGGTTGTTCTGAGCAGATTTGAAGTTGAGAGCAAGCTGAAAAGAAGCGAGAAACTGGTAAGGCGCATACTCGATAATGCCATGTTCGGCATGTTTCGGACAAAGCTTGATGGCACCATAGTCGATTCAAATCTGGCGTTGGCAAAAATCCACGGTTACGACAGCGAGGCCGAGTATCTGCACGCCATATCCGGCAATGCTGCAAACACATATGCTGACCCTTCGGACTGGCAATTATTTGTTGATAAGCTGCAGGCCAAAGGATCTGTTGTCATGCACGAGGCCAAAACAAGGCATAAAAATGGCAGCGAGATGTGGGTTAAACTGAGCGCCAGGCTTGTTATGGAAGACGGGGTAAATTACATAGAAGGCATGTTTGAAGACATCACCGAACATAAACTTGCAGAAAATAAGCTTGAAAGCCAGTTGCAACTTTTGAACAGCGTGCTCGATGGCGTGCCTGATATCATCGGCATACAAAATCCCGACCACACTATTGTTCGCTACAACAAAGCAGGATACGATGCGCTTGGCATGGTACACGAAGATGTTGTCGGTAAAAAATGCTACGAGCTGATTGGAAGACATGTCCCCTGCGACCCATGCCCGACGGCGAAAGCGTTGGTTAGCAAGAAGATTGAGCAGATGGAAAAGTACTTCCCCGAGCTCGGGCGGTATATGTTTTGTTGCAACAGCCCCGTACTTGATAAGAACGGCGAGGTTTGCTTAATTGTGGAGCAGCTGCAGGATGTCACGGGCAGGGTTCATGCAGAGGCGGACATAATAAGGCGCTCGGAAGCTATGGAGGCGGCAACCGACGGCATAGCGATAACAGATGACAATGAAACATACATATATGTTAATGACGCGTATGCGAAAGTCTACGGATACGACAGCTCAGAGGAAATTATTGGCGGTTCATGGCATATGCTTTATTACCCCGATGAACTGAAACGATTCAAAAGCAAAATAATGCCAGTCCTTTACAACAGTGGTAAATGGCAAGGTGAAGCAGTAGGGAAGAAAAAAGATGGCAGTACGTTTCCGCAGGAGCTATCGTTGTCTTTACTGTCAGACAGCAAGCTGATATATGTGGTACGAAATATATCTGTGAGGAAACGCGCGGAGAGAGAGA
>Ga0302244_1002219_pt1 | contig 10139 bp, 10 predicted proteins | sample AAG_UR_Phe_MG_FD_193513 | JGI IMG/M metagenome (GOLD analysis project Ga0302244, IMG submission 193513) | Enriched activated sludge microbial communities from anaerobic digester in WTTP, New Holstein, Wisconsin, United States - AAG_UR_Phe | ecosystem: Engineered > Bioreactor > Anaerobic >... | reverse complement strand
GTTTTACGTAGTATAAATCCTACTGCCTGCCCTTCACGATCTCATCAACAATTGCTGGATCGGCAAGTGTCGTGGTATCGCCAAGCTCGTCTATCGCGCCTGCGGCAACCTTTCTCAGTATCCTTCTCATGATCTTGCCGGAACGTGTTTTTGGCAGACCAGAAACAAACTGGATTTTGCCAGGAGATGCAATAGGACCGATCTCCTTTCTTACGTGGGCTACCAGTTCTTTCTTCAGAGCATCACTTGGCTCAACGCCTGATTTCAGAATAATATACGCATAGAGGTCTTCGCCCTTCACTTCGTGCGGGAAGCCAACAACTGCCGACTCTGCAACAGCTGTAGTGAGGGAGTTAAGGGCTGCTTCAACTTCTGCAGTTCCCATCCTGTGACCGGATACGTTAACAACGTCGTCAATACGGCCCATGAGCCTGAAGTAGCCGTCTTCGTTCCTGATTGCGCCGTCACCGGAGAAGTAGAAACCAGGCTGCTGGACAAAGTAGGTGGTATAGAATCTTTCAGGATCGCCAAAAACACCTCTCATCATACCAGGCCATGACCGTCCGATGCAGAGCTCGCCCTGCTCGTTGACCGGTGAGTCCACTGCTGGTTCTTTTGCAGATGATCTCGCCTGAAGTACTCTTGCGTCAACACCAAAGAACGGCAGCGTTGCAAAACCGGGTATTGTCGGCCATGCTCCGGGAAGTGCACAAATAAGGATACCACCTGTCTCAGTCTGCCACCACGTATCGGTGATGGGGCATCTCTCTCCACCAATATACTTGTGGTACCACAGCCATGCTTCAGGGTTGATAGGCTCACCCACGGACCCGAGGACTCGCAGTGAGGAAAGATCTCTGCCCTGTGGCCATTTTTCCCCTTCTTTCATGAGCGCACGGATAGCTGTAGGTGCTGTATAGAAGGAATTAACTTTGAATTTCTCAACAATTGCCCAGAACCTGTCAGGGTTCGGAAAAGTAGGAACAGACTCGAAAACAATCGAGGTTGCACCGTTACACATTGGTCCGTATACGATGTAAGAGTGACCGGTTACCCAGCCGATATCAGCTGTGCAGAAGAAAACGTCTTTTTCCTTATAGTCGAAGATATATTTGAATGATATGTACACATACACCATATATCCACCGACTGTGTGAAGAACGCCCTTGGGCTTGCCAGTGGAACCTGAGGTATAAAGAATGAACAGAGGATCTTCAGCATCCATCCACTCTGCAGGACAAACATCGCTGATATCCGAAGCAGCTAACTCTTCTTCAAACCAGGTGTCCCTTCCGGCCTTCATGGGAACATCAAACTTATCAAGCCTCTTGACTACGATGACTTTATCCACAGTGTGGCCTTCTTTTGCACAAAGATCGCATGCGATATCTGCATTTGCCTTTGAGCTCACATTCTTGCCTGAACGCCAGTAGCCATTCGCTGTAATAAGGACCTTTGCGCCGGCATCGAGGATTCTGTCTCGGAGTGCCTCAGCAGAGAATCCACCGAAAACGATCGTGTGGATGGCACCGATTCTTGCACATGCGAGCATTGCAACGGGAAGCTGCCATATCATAGGCAGATAGATGGCAACCCTGTCGCCCTTTCTCACTCCTCTCTTTTTCAGAACATTGGCAAACTTGGATACGTATGTAAGCATATCTTTGTAAGTAAGTTTCACAACATCATCTTCAGGCTCACCCTGGAACAGAATAGCTACCTTGTCTCCCCTGCCTTTCTTTATCTGTGCGTCGAGGCAGTTATAGGAAATATTGGTCTTGCCGCCGATAAACCACTCTATCTGGCCCTTTGAGAAGTCTTCCCTGTTTACCTTGAGCCATTTCTTGAACCAGGTCAGTTCTGATGCAATGTTTCCCCAGAACTCTTCCGGTTCATAAACTGACTGTTTCCACATTGTTTCATACTCTTCGCGGCTGCTCACATAGGCCTCTTCCACGAATTCCTTTGGGGGATAAAAATATTTGGTTTCTTCCTTAACTTCTGCCATGCTAAACCTCCTGATTTAATGTTGGGATATTACTGCTTATAACTTTCTTGTTTTAAACAATCTATTTTAAACACAAGGGTATGTGATGTCAATAATATATTGTTAATATTTTCACAATTATAGTGTGGTATGAAGATGTTGTCAATATAAAAATAGGTTGTATACAAAAACGAAAAAACATCCTTGTGAAAAATATCTTGAAGGCGACAGCAAAATCTCGTAATATAGCTTATCTTAATAAAAACTTATACTGGAGAGGTAAAATGGCTGAGACTTTAAACGTTAAACAAAGTCTAAAGAAATTACTTGATGGTAACAAGCGTTGTGCTGCTGGCACACAACAGAACCCAAGGCAGGATGCGAAACGTAGAAAGGAAGTAACGAAGGGTCAGAAACCTTTTGCCGTTATAGTAGGTTGTTCGGACTCCCGTATCCCACCGGAGCTCATTTTTGACCAGGGACTTGGTGACCTTTTTGTTGTTCGCCTTGCAGGCAATATCGTGGATAGCCTTGCTATGGGAAGCATCGAGTATGCTGTTGAACACCTTGCCACCAAGCTCGTAGTGGTGCTCGGCCATGGGAATTGCGGGGCTGTCACTGCAGCAGCTAAAAGTGCAGACGCACCCGGTCATGTTGGGAGTATTGTGAAGGCCATTCAACCTGCCATAAAAAAAGCCCGCAAGCTGAAAGGAGATCTTGTCGACAATGCTATTCGGGCTAATGTATCATTGGTGGTAAACAAAATTAAGTCTTCAAAGCCTATTATGATCGAAATGATAGAAAAGGGCGATGTTCAAGTCATAGGCGCATACTATAATATTGAAACAGGGGAAGTGGAACTGTTAGAAGGTTGAGTGGTTGGTTAGTTGACTGTACCCAGGCTATAGGTGCAAAATAATAGAATAGACAGCCCCTGCTGCCCTACTTCTTACTTTCTCAGCCTCTCAATAAGCTGGCCTGCTCGTGGTAGATAGACAAATTTGATCAGGAGCCCGACAATGATCATAACAATGCTCAGTGCCTGGCCCATGCTGAGGAAACCAAGAATATAGCCAACTGGCAGGTCTGGCACCCTAAAAATCTCGCAGATTATTCGGAAGATGCCGTAGAGTACAAGAAACGCTGCAAAAACATCTCCTTCCCGCTTCTTATGGTTCTTATATATCCATAAAATAATGAACAGAAGAAAACCCTCCAGAAAAGCCTCGTAGAGTTGGGATGGGTGTCGGGGAATATTTCCTCCCTGTGGAAAGATCATGGACCACGGAACATCAGAGGGTTTTCCAAAAAGCTCGCCATTAATAAAGTTCCCAATCCTGCCAAACATGAGCCCAGGGGGACAAGTTGGAATGATAAGATCAGCAACAGAAAAAAACCTGAGCTTTTTTCGTTTAATAAAGATATAGCCGGCAAGAAATGATCCTATCAGGCCACCATGGAAGGACATGCCCCCATGCCACAATACAAAAACTTCCAAAGGGTTTTCAAGGTAGAAATTAAGGTTATAGAAGATCACATACCCGAGGCGGGCACCTATGATTAAGCCAAGGATCAGATAGAAATAGAGATCATCCAGTTGCGCCCTTGTTAAAGTAAACGCTTTCTTCTTAAGCTGATAGGCTGAGAGTAGATAGGAAGATACAAAACCAAAGACATACATAAGCCCGTACCAGCGCATTGCAAATGGACCTATTCTGAATATTACAGGATCAATGTTGGGATACGGGAGCACAACAACACCTCGAAGCAAGCTTTAAGCTGTAAGCTTCTAGCAAAATAACTACTTAAGCTGAGAGCCATGAGCTGTCAGCTGACTTATATAACATTTTTCTGGATGAAATCCCACAGTTGAGCAGCACTCCTGAAGACCACGCCATGTAGCCCAAGTTGCTGTGCTGTTTCCACATACTTTGAGATATCGTCAACATAAAATACTTCGTTCGGTTTAACATCCATTTTTTCAAAGATAGCATCGTAAATACGCTGTTTTGGTTTCTTTGCACCCACTTCAAAGGAAAGAAGCCATTCGTCAAACCAATGAACAATAGGATAGTTCTCCATTATGTAGGAAAAGTGGAGTTCATTGGTATTACTCAGCAGAAACAGAGGATATCTTTTTTCCTTCAGGTAGAAAATCACTTTATTGACTTCAGGATCATCACGGAAGATAGGGTTCCAGATATTGCTGAAAGCATTCATATCTATATCCAGCCGAAACTGTCGTTTAAGGTTAGAAAGAAACTCTGCAGAAGACATCAGCCCCTCTTCATAGGGGTTTATAAGACCATTCTGGAGGTCAAACATTACATCAAAAAGTTGTTCTGGTGTGAACGCCTCTTTTTCTGTTGATTTTTCGTGAAGCTTCACTGCAATTTGCCGGTGTTCGAAAGGGAGAATAACGTTGCCCAGATCAAATACAAACAGTTTTATCATGGAAAAAAACCTTAATGGGATTCAGTGCGTTGTAGAGCCCTGATGGATCCTGCAAATGTTGCCAGCCGCACACGTGGACAAGCCTTTTCTTATTACTGTGTTTCATCAGGTCCTGAATCTTTGTGGACATGTATCTGTCACGAATATACATCTCTTTGCCGTATCTCGTCAGTGCAATACCTTTTTCGAAGTAGAGTCGTGCTGTTGTCATTTCCAGGTTACCATTCTGTAATTCTGGAAACGAGAACATTCTGTCGATGTTCTCCTCGCTGAGCAAATCTTCTATGTTTCTCAGTTTCACATAAGAAAAAAAGTCCATATCTATTAAATAGAACGGGATGCTATGTTCGGTTCCATAATCAGAGACTACGTCGTACTCGTAGGGCATTCTCACATAAGACAGGAGTGATGCCATGACTTCTTCGTTACATGGTTCGCCTTTTTCTTTGCGGTTGACAATTATCTTATCAATCCTCCTCGTATACTCTTCGCTAAAGTTCCTCCGGAATCGCATCCCGTAATGGGACAACTCCAGGGTTATAGAATCGGGTTGGATACGGTCCAACCAGTATTTCAGGAGAACGGGGCCATATTTATCACGATGAATAACGCCAAGCATGAAAAACATATTTCCCGGCATGGTTGTTACATTACCATATTCCCAATCCATTTTCATTTCTGATGTGGTCATGGGTAGTAATCATTTTTCTTTACGAGTCTTTTTTCCTCTGCAAATACTTGCCAACATTCCTTTCATACGTTATAAACAACACATGAGGATCATAGATGTCCACATCCATGTAGGGCACTGGTACGAATGGACAGAATCCGCACGCACCGTCTGGATGGATACAGGTCCGTACGTTACCAAAATATTTGACAAGTCCGGAAACAGGCTTTCGCAACAGTACGGTGATGTTATAAAGGATGAAGGGGTATTTGGTGGTATCCTGATCCCGGAGTACTCTCCAGAAACCAATGGTGTCCTCCCATTTGAAGGGGCAGCCGAGGTCCATACTTATCATCCTGAACTCATACCAATAGCCTCCCTCAATCCCAATTACCATCGGGACCCCGCAGCAATGCAACCGGAAGTTCCAGCGTTGGCCCAACGAGAGTTCAGCCATTCCGCGGTCCTTATGGGGGCATTTGAAAAGCAGTTGAAAATGGGGGCACGAGGATTGAAGCTACACCCAATCCACGGGCATTTCTTTGCCAATGATCAGGCCCTTTATCCTGTTTACGAGAAGTGCGAACGAGAAGGACTGCCTGTTATGTTTCACACGGGGAACAGTCTCCTCAGTGGTTCAAAGATGCGTTATTCAGACCCTTACACCTTTGATGACGTGATCAATGATTTTCCGGATATGAAGGTTATCCTGTGTCACGGCGGAAGGGGGTTCTGGTACCAGATTGCAGAACTTCTTGTCAGGAGCTTCAAAAATGTCTATATCGATATATCAGGACTGCCTCCGAAAAACCTGTTGACCTACTGGCCCTCCATGAAGAAGTTGGCTCACAAATTTCTTTTCGGAACCGATTTTCCAGGGGTACCGGGTATCAAGAAAAACTATGAAGAAGCGAGAGAGCTTATCAAAGATGATACAGCCATGGAGTTGATCGGATTCCAGAACGCTTATAACCTCTTCGGATTCTGGAAGGAAGGTATTTTTGAGGTTAAAAACCCAAATGAAATTTTTACGGTCATAGATAATGGATCAAAGCGCTACAGTGGTATCATCCCCAATGATTGCTACCACGAGCCATACATGCCAATGAATGAGTTACTTACAGAGATGGAGCGGATGCGTTTTTATGGATATAGGAAAGATCTTGATCTCCTGGGTGTCATGGCAAAGGAACCCATCAGGGACACAACTCTCATCCGTCACGCTTATGTACTAACCGGGCAACAGGGCAAAGGCATCGGGTCAAAGCTCCTGCATTTCATAGAGACACAGGTTGACACAGAGTGGCTCATCGTAGGCACCTGGAAAACCGCTACCTGGGCTATAGATTTTTATAAGAAGCACGGGTACGAACTGATGGGTAACAAAGATGAATTGCTGCGCAAATACTGGGACATTCCGGAACGTCAGATCGAAACCTCTGTCGTGCTGGGAAAAAACATGAAAGGTCGGCGATAATCAGGGGTTTCCTTCCATTGATTATGGAGGCTTAGACAAGGTCATTATCATCTTGATTCCCTTTCCCCGGATTGTCAGAAACATACTCAACTTTCATTGACAATCCTCTTCCTCTGTCTAAAATTGATGACATAAGATAATGAATCAACCTGGAAAGAGGAGATATTTATCCTGAAAAACTGAAAGGGGAAGCATGGCAGGGATGCTAAGTTTCTGCAAGATGCACTATCTCTTAAAAAACTCCAGACTGGACAATGTTGTAAGATTACACAGAAGCGTATATGTCTTTGTCCCATTACATGGAAGAGACTCTGCAAAGCTATCAAGATTCGGTATAGAGGCATTACGTTGGACTTCAGAATACACACAGGAATTAAGATGATTAGATAACGCAACAAGAAAAGAAATACTTTTATGTGCGGAGGTTCATCGATGGATAAAGATACATATCAGGCTCGGATCAAACGATGTACAGAAATGATGAAAACAGAGGGATGTGATATTCTCCTGCTTACAAAACCATCAAACATGCAGTATCTCACAGGTGACGGCCGCCTATGTGCCTATGCCATGATCACCACAGATGCAAAGGTAGCTATGGGGGTACCCAAGACAGATATTGAGGATGTAAAACAGGGCGCCTTTTTCCATCACATTGTCGGATTCGAGGATGAGGTGGGCATGATTCATTCAATTGCACACTACTTTGAACACTTCAACCTCAAGGAAGGGACAGTTGGATTGGAATTTACCTTCCTCACCCAGTCCATGATGGGCATCGTAACCCATCCTCACGCCAAACCTAAGGATGTGATGCCAAAGGATTGCACCCCTATTCTGTCGGGCCTTAGACTTGTAAAAGAGGAAAGAGAAATAGATCTCCTCAGGCAGGCAGCAGTGGTTGCTGACATTGGAATGAAGGCAGCAATAGAAGCAGTAAAACAGGGGATTACAGAGAGCCAGATAGCTGCAGAAGCTGAATACGCTATGCGGTATGCTGGCGCGGAAGATTTCTGGCGCACCTATTTATCATCCGGCCCCCGTACCGGTATTGCCCATGGGCTGCCAACAAACCGGAAGCTTGAAACTGGTGACCTTGTAATGATCGATATACACCCTATAGTCAATGGGTATAGCTCGGATATTTGTCGAACCGTATGCGTGGGAAAACCGTCAAATGGAAAGCAGGTGGCATACAACCTCTATCTCAAGGCTCAACAGGCATCTATTGCAAAAGCAAAAGCAGGTATTGGCATGGTTGAATTGGGGGAGGCAATGCATGGAATTATACGGGATGGCGGATATGGGGAACATATTTTTGGCCCGCCCATCCACGGGGTTGGGATTGACTTTGAGGAATCCCCCTTGCCTCCAGGACATGCATTTTTCCATGGCGAAAAAGAACCGCCACCCCTTCCTGTAAATGTAGTAATTGCCATTGGCAATTGCGGGCTTTACACCGACAGTTGGGGAGTCAGGGTGGAGGATACTGTGGTCGTTGGTCAACAGGAGCCGATTGTGCTTACCAGATACCCATATTCACTGGAGGTAAAATAACTTACGTCTATTTAGAAATGGCGTTTACCAATATCTAAGGAGGTTTCACAATGTTTATCGTTATTATTAATTTTCCACCAATCAAGGATGGCAAAGATGCTGAGTTCAGGGAATGGTTCAGTTGGTCCAATACGGAATTTGCAAAACATGAGGGTTTTATCAGCAGACGACTTCTCAAGCCGTTGAAGGGTGGTAATTACGCAGCTATTGTGGAGCACAAGAGCCAGGAAACATTCATGGCCATGCACACCAGTCCTGCTCATGATGAAGCTGGTAAACGCGTCCAACCCCTGTTTAACGGAAATCCGACGCCGACATTTTATGAAGCGATTGTTGAATAATCAGCAGGAGATTACTGATACTGCCTGTTGAAAAAGAACCCTGCCAAATGAGGGCTGGAAATATGGCAGGGATCTTATTCATGAGATTTGCTACGACAAGACCGATATCTGGTCAACAGACCCGAACCCGGAGGAGAAACGCCCATGATATCAACAAAAATGGTCTATGATCCTCCTTCTAAGGATGATGGGTACCGGGTTTCGAGTGGACAGGGTGTGAGCAAGGAAGAAACACATAGGGTGTGAAATGAAACAGTTGTTCATTGACGTTCTTGCATTGGCCATGGCTCATATTTAGAAATATATCAAGAAAGAAATTCTTGTCCCCGGTGATCGGAATTATCCGTCATGTCACAGGCTTTTCCGTCGGATTTATCCGACTAATGGACAGTACACAGCACTATCAGTGTTTTCTATTTTTCTTTATCTATAGAGGGTTACATCTGTGGCACAGGTGATGCTAAATTACAGTATAATATTATTCTACCACAAAAGGAGGTACAGTATGAAAAGATTTTTGATTGTCACATTGGCGGTCCTTATGGGTGTTTCCCTGATAACAGCGGTTTTTGCACAGGGACCAACAGACACTGCAGGTACGTCTCAACCTTCAAAGAAGGTGGTCAAGAAAGCGCCGGCAAAAGCGAAGGCCCATGAGTACAAAGGTGAAGTTGTTGCCATTGATGCCGCTGCAAAGACTCTAACCATCAAAGGCAAAACAGATGAGAAGACTTTCGATGTAGCTAATGTCAAGATGAAGAAGGAGCCTAAAGCTGGCGACAAGGTCTTGGTGAAATACGCAGAGAAAGACGGCAAGACTATTGCCAAGTCTGTGACTATTCAGAAGGCTGGCAAGAAAGCACCAGCACCGAAAGAAGAAACAAAACCAGGCCCCTCTACAGCACCCGCCCCTGCTAAGTAACCCAACGTTACAGAATAAAATAAAACCGGGGAGAAAGATGTTTCCCCGGTTTTATTTTATTCACCCCTATACTTTCTGGAACCCGATAATCAGGCTGTTCTTGATTCACCGATTGGACATGAAGAGATACAACCCCAAACAGATAAATTTGATGTTCCTTCAGTAAGGGCGTATGCATTGGCGTTAAGGATCCAGATCCTGGAAATTAATATTAAGCCTGCTCATTGTGGCTATCAGAAGCGGGGGTAGCATAGGTGGGCAAAATCGGGGACAGACATACTCACAGTTTCAATACAGGACGCAGATGCTAAGAATTAATACGTTGATGGCCAGGTCATCAAGCTCTGTTTTCATATCGTATGGGTATTAAAACCAAAAATAGACCATGTCACAATAATATACTCTTCGTGGCTTTATCTCCCAGAATACTTCATTTTCTCCATTTATCCCTGGTGTGAAGACCCAAGTGCCTCATTCACGTCCAAGGCCTGCATCGGCATCAGTTTGGTACAAAATATGTGTTGACAGGCTTTTCAATCCCTGTTATTCAGAGATATGTTCGTAACTATAGTTGCCATAGGATGGTTGACATCTCCAGACCCTGGGCCCTGTGCTGTTCGTGTAGTCACTGGGATGCTCGCTTGAAGGTAATATTTATCTCAAGTAAAACGCGAGGTTGCCATGATGAAAAAAGAGGATTCTGATTCTGGAACATCTGCAGAACTGTCTGG
>Ga0302244_1002218_pt1 | contig 10143 bp, 10 predicted proteins | sample AAG_UR_Phe_MG_FD_193513 | JGI IMG/M metagenome (GOLD analysis project Ga0302244, IMG submission 193513) | Enriched activated sludge microbial communities from anaerobic digester in WTTP, New Holstein, Wisconsin, United States - AAG_UR_Phe | ecosystem: Engineered > Bioreactor > Anaerobic >... | reverse complement strand
TGTAGACTATTCCCTCGAGTGTATAGGATCCGCCGCCGTAGCTTTCTGATATTATGGTATCCTGTTTATACTGTCCGACGAACATCCAGTAGTTATTGCACCACATTTTCACCTGGCCACCCTGGTAAGAGTCCGGGAATGTGGCTATGACCGAATCATTTACCACCTGTTTGGCATAGATCAGATCCCATGCACCGATAACAGGATTCAATTGCTCCTGTTTGCATCCGAAGAAGGTCAGCAGGAGCAGAGCGCTGAGAACGGCAGTCTTTTTCATAGGCATTGATTTTTAGTTTTCTCCCCGGTAACGCTTTATAAATTTACGCCATTTGACTGCTGAAGTCAAGTAAATCTCGCAGATTCTAGGTTCATAATCTGATAAATGACATTAATAATCTAATTAACTCAAGTTGCTATTTATAAAATTGTTCTAGAGATCGCATAACCAAAAATGAATATCACCACTTTCAGCAAAAATCCGAACTCAGTTACAGCGTGGATTTTCTTCGGTAAGAAATTGGAGATTTCACTGAAGGAAGTCTCGATTCTTTTTCGTACAGATGATATCAAATACTCCACATAGGGTTCATGCTTTCTTTTTGAGTCAGATTTTCTGGCTACCAGCAGGTCGATGTTTTCAGCATCTTTCAGCATGTCTTCGATGGAATAGTTGGTATAGGCATTATCGGCATATATTATACTCCCAGATGGGACTTGTAAAGGCATTTGCTTTAGTGCATTTGAGTCATGGGATCTGCCTGGCAGGAAAGTATATTCTACAGGGATCCCATCCGCTGTACAGAGAACATGAACATTGTACCCATAGAAGTATCTACGCATGGACACCTTCTTGCCCCGGTAGATCTCTCCCTGGATTAGCTTTGAGTTTGCAATACGGATATTATCACAAGTATGTATGGGAAAACTGTCAATGGAGTACTCAGAACTGATATTCAGTTTCTTAATTAAAGCAGATAGCTGGAAAAACAGATCGACAACCAGCTCACGAATCAGGTGTAATCGCCGGTTGAACCTGCTTTTACTTAGCATATGTTTTATCATCCCAGTAGACCCCATAAAGCTCATGGCTTTTTCATGATGACCAGAGAAATATATTGCCGAAACAAGAACTGTTGTAATAACCTCTGCATCAGACATATTTCTATTTGTAGGCTCATTGTGTTCAATATCTTTAAGCAGATCATCAATAAATACGTAAATTGCAATACATTTATTAATCATAATCCTTCAGGTTTTATTGGTTTGCCGACCTTAATCTGGAGGATTATTCTATTTTTACCAAATAAAAAACACGCTCAATACGCTTATTGTTAATAATTTACGATATAATGTTAATCGACCCCGTATTTACGCAAGCACATCACCTTCCCAAGGTTGAAAACCCCGGGCAATCTGTTGATATCAGTCGTTTTTCGAGATCGCAAATCATTGTTGTATATTGTTATAGCTAGCAACTTGAGTTAATTAACCGAATGTCATGATTGATTGAAGATGCCTTCTTTCGACAATATTCATTAAAATATTTTACAAAAACTGTTGACATTCTTAAAAACCCTTCTTAAATTTGAGATGCTGCATTTCTAAAACTATTATCATGTCGTTGGCAAAGTACATTGCACGTTTGCAACGGATGGATTCCCTCATTGCAATGAAGGCGACAGGTCCGCCTGAGGTATTTGCGTACAAGATGAATCTAAGCCGTTCCATGCTTTTTGAGACTCTTCAGGAGATGAAGGGGATGGGTGTCGATATCAGGTACTCCAATGCTCGGGAATCCTACTACTATGGTGATTCCAGAAGAATAGTGGTAAAAGTAGAAAAGGCCTTGGAGAGCGAATGATGTGAGACAAAAGTATTTATGATTGCCATCGGATAGTTTAACGGGGATTAACTGATATATCTTAAAATGAATTAATAATGATTGCCCAGGCTTTGTCTTTAAGAGGGTGGAAGTTGTTCTCAGGGATTGTATTGGTTGAATTATTGATCCTCTTGGTTTCTCAAACCATCCTTATTGATGAAATAGTATTCTTCAATACATACAGTGAGCAACTCACTTACGAACTATCCATGGAGATCTTTAGCGCAATGAGATCTTATTCCTGGATATCCTATGCTATTACCCCCATATTACTACTGCTTAAGTTTTCCGCACTAAGTGTTCTTATTTATATAGGTGTATTCTTCAGCGATCTTCACAAGGATATTACTCTTGGCAAGATATTTAAAGTAGTTGTAGTTAGCGAAATAGTGTTTGTTGTGGCTTCTGTGATAAAGATGTTATGGTTTATTCTTTTCGCCGGCAATTACACCCTTGATGATATGAATTTCTTCTATCCCCTATCATTGATTAACCTGTTCAGCCGGTCAGAAGTTGCATCCTATTGGGTCTATCCATTGCAGACAGTAAACATCTTTCAAGTATTTTATGTGTTGCTGCTGGCTTTTGGCCTATCCAGGATTGGCTCAGTGAAGAAAATATCGGTGGATAGGATAGTTCTGTCCACCTATGTCCCTGCTATGGCGGTCTGGATAGCCATGATTTTATTTTTGACAATTGATACGATGCCATGAAACGAAAGATAGCCAGATACTTACTACTGGTCCCATTAAGTCTGGTTGTGCTATTGATAATCGCAACTATGACACGGAAGGCACATACGGAGGTTGAAGCTGAAAGGATCAGGACACTGCCGGAATTGGTATTGACTGACTGGAATGGTATAGAATTTAATACTCTAGATCTGACGTCAGGACCATTATTGATTACTTTCTTTCATCCGGAGTGTGATCACTGCAGGTATGAGATATCCTCCCTTTTGATGGCGGAATTAAAAAATCGTAGTTTCAACATTCTTCTGGTCAGCTATGCAGATACATCTGAGACCAGGTCATTCATTCAGGGGCTGAGAATAGCTGATATCAAACATATTCACATCATTCATGATCCTGAATTTAAAATGAGTGACCTGTTCGGGGCAGAAATAATCCCGACGAACTTTATTTACAATGACAGTCTTCGGCTTGTTAAGGTTCTTAAAGGGGTGGTGAAACCGGAGACTATAATGAAGTATTTGTATGGCAGCAATTAACCTTAAAAGAATTAAGGAGGTATCATTGTTGCAGCACGACTCGACAGACTGTGGGGCAGCCTGCCTTGCATCAGTCATAAAATATTACGGTGGGGATTCTTCAGTTGAACAGATACGCCGGCTGAGTGGTACAAGCCAGTCAGGAACATCAATGCTGGGTTTATATCAGGCTGCTCAGTCTTCAGGAATGGAGGCTTTTGGTTACGAGGCTTCAATTATTGATGCTATTGCCTATACCGGAATATTAATACTGCATGTAACCCCTCAGCCGGGGTATGAGCATTATATTATTTCATATGGTTATGCTGATAACAGGTTCATAATCTGGGATCCGGCACAAGGGCTTACCATAAGAACCCAGTCTGATATTGAAAGAATCTGGTTGAGCCACAAATGTCTGGCAGTAACTCCAGGAAAGGATTTCGCATATCACGAAACAAGAAGAAGAAAAAAACGGCTTTGGGTAGCTGATACCGTTAAACCTGATATTGAACTGTTGGTGGTTAGTTTTGTTATCGGCATACTCGTTTCAATATTGGGTGTTGTAATGGCAGTCTTTACACAAAAATTGCTGGACAGTATCTTGCCTTCAGAAAGCAATCAAATGCTGATTTTCTCAATTCTGTTGGTTTTTCTACTTCTCGTGGTAAGGGTAGTCCTGACTGCCGTAAGGCAAACCATGCTGTTATCTCAGGGCAAAATTTACAATATCAGGGTGGTCGATGGATTCTACAGTTCTCTGCTTAACTTGCCAAAGCCATTCTTCGATACACGTAAAACGGGTGATATGGTCGCTCGTCTAAATGATACTCTCAGGATTCAGAGGGTTATTTCAGAAGTAGTCAGTGTTTATGTAATAGATTGCCTGATTGTTTTGATAATGCTGGTAATGATCTGGTCTTACTCAAGAGTTGCAGGATTAATCTCGAGCGCGGCGGTCCCTATGTTTTTTCTTTTGGTCCACAGATGGAATAAACCTGTTATAAAATCGCAGCAGGACCTGATGGCAGGTTATGCACTCAACGAGAGTAACTTCATCAGCACTCTAAAGGGGATTACTGAGATTAAGAGCATGAGATGGCAGAGCTTTTATGCGGCGAGAAATAAATCAATTTTCAGTTTGTTTCAAGAGAAGGCATTCTCACTTGGAAAGATCAAAATAGGACTTGGGATAATTACTAATCTGGCAGGGACCGTATATCTTATGGGACTGCTGTTATTTATATCGCTTGAAGTTATGGGGACGAGGATGACCCTGGGTGAACTGATGGCTATCATTACTCTTAGTTCGACCCTGCTGCCTTCAGTTTTGAACTTGGCCCTCGTTTCCATTCCTTTAAGTGAAGCAAAGGTCGCAATCGAAAGAATGTTTGAATTCACCCAATTAAAGGCAGAGGAAGAGCAAGCAGATGTAAAAGAAGATTTTCCGCCAATAACCAGCATTGGGTTAAAGGATATTTCATTTCGATTCCCCGGGCAAAAACGGCTACTAAAGGAAATAGATTTAGAGATCAGGAAAGGAATTATAGTCGCATTGGTTGGCGAATCCGGTTCAGGTAAAAGCACTTTGGTTAATATTTTAATGCGCTTCTACCAGCCTGAATCTGGCATAATAACAGTAAATGAACACTTTGAACACAAGGTAATTCCCTTGGACAAGTGGCGAAAAGCAATTGGTTTGATCCCGCAAGAAGTACATATTTTCAATGGGACTATCCTTGAAAACATCATTCCTGATCCTGATGATGTCAAAGTTGCGAGACTTGTCCGGTTGACCACTGAATACAGACTTGAATCCTTCGTAAATAGTTTGCCACTTGGCTTTGCTACTCTGACGGGGGAGGAAGGCATTAAGCTTTCTGGCGGTCAGAAGCAGTTAATTGCTTTCATGAGGGCATTGTATTATGAGCCAGAGATTTTAATCATTGATGAAGGAACCTCAGGTATGGATCGGGATACGGAGGCTCTTATTCTTAAAACTTTACTTCAGATCAAGGCATCTGTTGGGATACTTCTTGTTACACACAGGATGCACATTGTCAGGAAGTTATGTGATAAGATTTATCTCCTTGAGTATGGCACTATTAATGCCTCGGGCAACCACAATGAGCTTATAATGAAAGAAAACCTCTACAAAAGATTTTGGGAGGAGTTTGACATGGCAGGAATATCTAAGGCCTAACCATTAAATCTCCATATATCCGCTTTTTAAATAATAAGGGTGAAAGTGGAAATAAATACACTAATCCGGTATTCTTGGACTAACCTTATTTTATTTTACTGAGGTTGAAGGGGAAGAAAGGGCTTAAAGTGGTAGAAAGTAAAGCTATAAAGAAATGTGCAAATACAGTATAATGTACATTTAAGATGAAAGAATAAATGCAGTAAGGGTTTTATTTAATTACTATATGTAAAACTAAATTGATGTTATGATGAAAACACTAGAGTTTGGACAAATGGAGAACGTACAAGGTGGAAATATCTTGGACGGTGCCTGCGCTGTACTTGGTATCACAGCGTCGGGAGTTGCGGTAAGAGCTGCTATGGCAAGGCTAGGTATGACCGTCTTCTTCGCAATTCCCGGGTGGGGGCAAGCACTTTTAGCGGCTGGTATTGTGGGTTGCACAATATATAGGCTAACTTAATAAAAACAGAATATCCTCTTAATCACTAAGAGGATATTCTTTATTCATAGGCCAATGCCGGATCTTTAATCTTAACAGCATCGGCATTAACATTTCCATTTTAGACTGTTCACAGTCATTATTTTACATAAATGATTCTTGATTATTGTATAGGGCTATTTTGAAAAATTATTTTAGTAAATTCCTGATTCTTTTTTTCATCCTGCTAGAAGTGTCGAGAGAAAAATGATTCTAACTTTACTTTTCAGATCAGGTTACGATAGACTTTAAAATATTTTGCCTACTTATTATGAATTAGATCTATTGCGTAATATTAGCTTATGCTGATGAGGAATATTAAAAAATTGTTCAATTGTATAATATTGATCGTAATCCCCATTCTGCTAGTGAGATTATTTATGTTTGGAGAACTGTCGTTTAATCATCATAAACTCGAATATATCCTTTTAATGGTAATCTGCCTGTATTTTTTAATTACGGGCATAATTAAAAGACGACATTCAAATTCCAAAGGACATGAAGTGTGATGATAACAATCTGATATCTTAATTTCATGATTATTACGATTAGGTCCTTTAATGCTTCGCTGTTTCTAGGTGTTTATCAATGTAATCAGACAACTGGACCGGAATACCAGCCTTCTGATTAAATCAAATTTTACATTTATGATCTTGTACAAATTCTGGCTAGTGTTTACAGTCTTCTCTGTCATTTTTTTCATCCTTTGCCTTCTTATGGTAATCTACTTGAATAATCCCATAACCCGGAGCTTCGGGGAAGAGTTAACCTTGCTGGTGTCTATATTCAACCTCGGAATGGCATACAGCTTCTACAGGCATAACAGGGATGAGTTAGCTGCCAGATGGCGACAACATCATAAAAAATAATGACGCAAAATGAACACAAACAGACGAAAGAAGTTATTGAGGGCAGGATTAATCCTGAGCATCATATGTCTGATCGCTTCATTGATAATACTCATACAACCACCTTCCGGCCCATACGGCAGACTGGCAATGACCGGGACCATGATTGTGGCAATATTGACTGGCCTCTCCTTTTTTCTTCAAGTCAGGAAAAATAATCCGTAGACCCAAACAACACCAATAACATAAAAAACACTCTTTCGATTCGTCGTGGCATTAGTGGGCATGATAAGCATGAGCCTCCTGGTTTTTACACTCTTCGACCTGTTTGATGGGTCAGCAAAAGAATATTTCCGCGAAAACCTACGAATTTCGGTCATCATGGGTGTATTGACCTCTCCCTTACTGGTTTTCTTCACAAAATTTTTCACGAATCCTAAAAGATGAAGACCGCAGGACCTTCATCACCCCGGCAATCTTGGCATTATTCCCGGTTTTATTTACCTTTATCGTTGAAATCAATTCAGCCCTGATGAACCAGCTGGTGCTTAGAGACAAAGCCCAGGAATACGTCTTCCGGTTTCTGGGAGGACTGACACTGCTCGGTGTCGGGATACAACTCTTCGTCCAAAGTCCCAAAACCGCCATCTTCTGGATACTGGTGGTGGTTTTTATCCTGGCTGCCATCATCTTCCTGACCCTGAACTTCGGAGCCCTTATCAACCGGATCACCGCTGACCGCGGAATACTGACAATCAGATGGAACACAAAAATCTTCAAAAAACATCTACACATTGACCAGATCGCTGAGATCACGGAGGACAAGCGATACATCCGCATAACCATGAAAGACGGCAGTAACATCCGCCTTCACGTGAAACTTATGGACGCTGACAAACGCCGGGCAGCACGCAGGTTCCTGAAGGAGAACACGGGACTGTAAGACCCGCAGAATTTCCTATCTTTACAATTATAAATCTCCTGTCATGAAACAGCTTATACTCCGGAACTCACTTTATGAACGGATTTACCGCTCACTGGGGATCGTATGCCTGGTCATGGTTATCGTAATAATCATTACCGGTGATAAAAATGAGTGGTCATTCTGGATCCAGATTGTAGCCATGCTTCTGCTGGGGCTGGCATTCCTCAGCCTCAACTTCGGTACCCTGGTCAACAGACTGACAGTAGAAAAAGGTGTGCTGACAATAAGATGGTACACAAAACCTATGAGGATAATCCTGCCGATACACGAGATCGATGAGATCCTGGCCGACGAAAACTTTGTCCGCATCGTGATGAAAAACGGCCGTATCATCCGGCTCCCGACAGGGATGCTTGAGTTCGAGGAGAAACGGGCCGTCCGGAAATTCCTTAAAGAGACAACCGGCTTCTGATACATATGCGCATCCTGCTCTCTCTCACTTTTACAGCACTCGCCCTGAGCCTGTCCCTTGAGGCGCAGCGAAGTGCAACCGGCTCTTCTGCCGCAGCTGCAAGGGTCACCGTCAGCGGCTTCGTCACCGATGCAGGCAGCGGAGAACGAATGATCGACGCCACTGTCTATGAAAGAGCCTCCTTCGCCGGAACCACAACCAACAGCTACGGTTTCTACAGCCTTCCACTCCAGGAGGGAAAGGCTGAACTTATCGTCTCCTACCTGGGCTACAGCCCTGACACCCTTGTCGTGCAACTCTCCCGTGACACGGTTATCAACTTCAGCCTGGTCATGTCATCAAGCGAGATAGCTGCAGTAACAGTTACGGCCTCCGGCCGAAGGGCAAAAATCGAAAGCACCCAGATGAGCATGATAGACGTCCCGGTGGAGAAATTCCTCAAGCTGCCGGTGATCTTCGGCGAAGCCGACGTGCTGAAGGTGATACAGCTTCTCCCGGGTGTGCAGTCGGGCACCGAAGGATCCACCGGCATCTACGTACGCGGCGGCGGCCCCGACCAGAACCTCTTCCTTCTCGACGGGGTGCCCGTATACAATGCCAACCACCTCTTCGGATTCATGTCGGTATTCAATCCCGATGCCGTCAAATCAGTCCAACTCTACAAGGGCGGATTCCCGGCCAGGTTCGGCGAGCGTCTTTCATCAGTGGTTGACATACGAATGAAGGAGGGCAACGAAAAGGAATTCCACGGAAATGTAGCCGTCGGAGTGATATCTTCCAAACTCTCACTGGAGGGACCGATAATAAAGGACAGGACTTCATTTGTGATCTCCGGTCGCCGTACATACTATGATGTCCTCGCCCAGCCGTTTATCATGAAGTTCAACAAGAATCAGGATGACAAGACAAACGCAGGCTATTATTTCTACGACCTCAATGCCAAGATCAACCACAAGTTTTCGGAGAAAAGCAGGCTATACCTGAGCTCGTACCTCGGACGCGACAGAGCATACATGAGAAACACCTACAGGACAAACTTCGAGGGTGAGAGCGGCGAAAGGTTTGAATATAAGGATGGCTTCGGACTGGGTTGGGGTAACTTCATCACTGCTCTCAGGTGGAATTATCTGATATCCAATAAGTTATTCAGCAACACAACCCTTACCTACAGCAAATATGATTTTGATGTGACAATTGAATCATCTGTTGAGGAGCTCAATTCCAAGTCAAAGGGAGTGGATTACTTCAAATATTTCTCGGGTATCGAGGATGTGGGAGCGAAGATTGATTTCGACTATTACCTGTCGCCCAAACATTCCGTGAAGTTCGGTACCGGTTACACATTCCATCACTTCAAGCCAGGCGTCACCACTTTCAGGTTTGCTTCGGGCATAATTGGCGATACCGGGCTTGATACTGTTGTGGGAGACATGAAGGTAAGGGCCGGTGAGTTCATCATGTATGCCGAGGACAACATAGACCTCACCCCGAAACTGAAGATGAACGCCGGCGTTCGCCTGTCGCTCTTCAATGTTCAGGACACAAGCTATTTCGTCTTCCAGCCGCGGCTTTCGCTCCGGTTCATGGCCACCGAGGACCTGTCGTTCAAGCTGTCATACAGTAAGATGGGGCAGTTTGTGCACCTGCTTACCACCTCTGCCATAAGTCTTCCGACAGATCTCTGGCTGCCGGTTACAAGGCGGTATGAGCCACCTGTCTCGCACCAGGTGGCACTGGGGTCAGGATTCCTGATACCGGGAGACCTTGAGGTTACGGTGGAAGCATTCTACAAGACCATGGATAACCTTATTGAGTACAAGGAGGGAGCTTTCTTCGGAGGTACGGGTGCCGGATGGGAGTCGAAAGTGGAGAAGGGCAGGGGGTGGGCCTACGGATCAGAGTTCATGGTTGAGAAAAACTACGGAAAGCTGACGGGATGGATAGGATATACACTGTCATGGACCCAGCGCAAATTCGAGAATCTGAACTACGGGAACACTTTCCCGGCGAAGTATGACCGAAGGCATGATGTAAGCCTTGCACTGACCTATAAATTCAGTGACAGGGTTGATGCCGGACTGGTATGGGTATACGGTACAGGAAACGCTGCAACGCTGGGAGC
>Ga0302244_1002205_pt1 | contig 10193 bp, 9 predicted proteins | sample AAG_UR_Phe_MG_FD_193513 | JGI IMG/M metagenome (GOLD analysis project Ga0302244, IMG submission 193513) | Enriched activated sludge microbial communities from anaerobic digester in WTTP, New Holstein, Wisconsin, United States - AAG_UR_Phe | ecosystem: Engineered > Bioreactor > Anaerobic >... | reverse complement strand
TCAAAATATTTCTTTACAGATCAATTTTCAACCAAATTTGATCCCGCAATTTTCCAAAGGTATATTTTCATCAGTTATCAATTTTTTAACACTTTTATTAATAACCCCTTTTTAGAGGGGACTCAATATTTAATGAATTGCTGAAATGAAAATAACAGATTGGAGAACTCAGGAAATAAAGGATACTCCTCACAAGGTAGATGTCAGACAATTGTATGATACTGCTGATGCTCAGGTAATGCACATTACCCTTCAACCGGGTGAGAAGCTTAAACCACATATTACGCCGGTTGATGTATTCTTTTTTGTACTTGAAGGAACTCCCGATATCATGGTAGGAAAAGAAAGACAGACTATTAATGCCGGACTTCTGGTCGAAAGTCCGAAAGACATCGTCCACTGTCTGTACAACGAGTCGGACACTATTGCAAGAATTATGGTGGTTAAGGTTCCAAAACCAACAACTACAACCAGATTATTATAGGATTGGCAGTTCTTACAGGTTCGAAAAATTTGAATTTGTTAAGCATTTTCTGAATCAGAACTGGTAGGAAATCCGATTCCTTTTTATAAAAAATAATATTGTTGTGAACAGCAGGGCTAAAATTCAGGTTCAGAACAAAACATTTGAAAATCTGCCTGCATGGGTATTTTTTCGGCTTCCCGATAGAGACTCTTCTGTTTTTATGGGTGGGAATCTGGAAATTATAGATAATGAACAGTGGGTGGAAAAGAATGGTTTTATTTTTTCTCCTTTTAAACCATCTGAAAAATACCCTTTATTATTTTTACAAGAAACTACGCTCATTGAAAATGTTGAGAATCATGGCTTTAGCTTCTTAGACGCCAAGCCTGTATTAAATTTTCAAAGTAGCAATGAAATATCTTACCAGATCTCCAAAAATGAATATTTGCACAATCTTGAAGAACTCATTTTGCAGCACAAAGCCGGCATTGCTGATAAAGTCGTGCTTTCCCGAACTATTATTACCGAAAGTATTTCTTTAACGAGGTTGCCCGCCCTATACAGGGACCTATGCCTGAAATATCCCTCTGCTTTTGTTTATCTGGTACATTTTCCGCCTTATGGAACCTGGATAGGAGCCACTCCCGAAACTTTGATATCCTGTACAGGCAATAATTGCACAACTATGTCACTTGCCGGCACACGCCCTGTAGGTTCTAAAGGAACATGGGGTGATAAAGAAATTGAAGAGCAGGCTATTGTTACCAGGTTCATTAATGAAAAAATCCAATCACTGAATCCTGGAAACATTGACATTTCAGCGCCTTTTACCATGGCTGCTGGTCAGGTTGAGCATTTATGTACTACTTTTCATTTTGATATCTCTCATCTTTCAAAACTGGGGCTATTGGCAGAATCATTACATCCAACACCGGCAGTTTGTGGTATGCCTCGCGAAAAAGCCTTGCAACTGATAGAGCAATTTGAAAAGCACGACAGGGAATACTATACCGGATTTCTGGGTCCTGTTGGTTTCGAAAAAAGAACAGAATTGTTTGTAAATCTACGTTGCATGAAAATTTCACAGGAGCAAATGGTTTTATATGTCGGAGGAGGCATAACATCTGATTCGGTTCCTGAAAAAGAATGGCAGGAAACCGAATTGAAAGCCCTAACTTTGATGGCTATTATAGAAAAAATACAGAAATTAGCACTTTAAATATTTTTTCATGCAGTACAAGGGCAAAGAATCACTTATACAACTTGCCGGTTTGCTTTCTGCCAAAGGCATTAATATTGCTGTCGTATCTCCCGGATCGCGTAATGCACCGCTTATTGCTGCCCTGAACCGTCAGGGAATTCAGTGTTTAAGTGTAGTTGATGAACGTTCGGCAGCTTATTTTGCACTTGGGATTGCACAGCAGAAAAGGGTTCCGATTGCAATTGCATGCACTTCGGGAACTGCCGCACTGAACTATGCTCCTGCCATTGCAGAAGCATATTATCAGATGGTTCCGCTTCTTATTCTTACAGCCGATCGTCCACCTGAGTGGATTGACCAGGGCGATGGACAGGCTATAAATCAAAATAGCTTGTATTCTAATTATATCCGCAAAAGTGTACAATTGCCTTCAGAACCATGGAACGAGAGCACTCTTCGTTACAACGCAAGGCTGATAAATGATGCCATTGATGCCTGTACGTTTCCGGTGGATGGTCCGGTTCATATAAATATCCCGCTCAGTGAGCCGCTTTATAAGGAAGAAACCGTTGCTCAGCCTGAGGTATCTCTAATGCAGTTGGTAAGAACCATACCAAAAGTCAGTTACAGTGATCTTGAAATATTTGCAGATATATGGAACAATACAGGTTCAAAGCTTGTAATAGCCGGAATGCTTGCGCCAAATCCGGATTTGAACCAGGCTTTAAACCAGTTGGCAGAAGATCCCGGAACAGTTGTTCTTACTGAGTCAACTTCAAACTTGCATGGCAGATACTTCTTGCAAAATATTGACCGTCTGATAGACGGTTTTGAAAAAAACTCAGATCACGAATTTATTCCGGATTTATTACTTACAATTGGCGGGCATATAGTTTCACGAAAAGTAAAAGCATGGCTGAGGCGGTACAAGCCTAAAACACACTGGCACATTGCTCCCGTGAATATTCATGTTGATACATTTAAAAGCCTTAGCCATACCATCCCTGTAAAAGCAGAAACATTTTTTGGGGATTTTCTTCCTCTTATCCGGAAATCAAAAGGTAGTTATCGTGAGCTATGGCTTGAACAACATGGTAAGAGAGCTTCAAGACACAAAGAATTTTTGAAAAACTGCCCATGGTCAGATCTAAAAGCTTTTAAAATCATACTTGATTATATACCTCACGGGACACTGATCCAGGCAGGTAACAGTACTCCTGTACGCTATCTGCAGCTTTTTGATGCACCCGGGCAGACAATATGTTTCGGAAATCGTGGAGTTAGCGGAATTGACGGATGTACTTCCACTGCAGCAGGAGCGGCATGGGCAAATAGTGCCCTTACTGTGCTTTTTAGCGGAGATATTGCGTTTTTGTATGATTCAAATGCGTTGTGGAATAATAACCTTACTCCGAACCTTAGGATTATTGTTATGAATAATGGAGGTGGAAATATTTTCCGGATCATTGAAGGACCTGATACTATGCCAGAAATGGAAACCTATATTGAAACTCCGTATGTTCCTGAAATTAAATATCTTGCAGAAATGTTCGGACTGAAATATTTTCAGGCTTTTGACTCAGAAACCCTTAAAAACTGTCTTCCTGAGTTTTTGAATAGCAATATTTCAATGCCTGCATTACTTGAAATTAAAACTGTGAACAAGATAAGTGCTTCAATATTAAGAGAATACTTTAATTTTTTGAGATCATGACTGAAAAACGAGATTGGACAACCATAAAAGAATATGAAGAGATCATGTTTGATTTTTTCGAAGGAATTGCCCGTATTACCATAAACCGTCCGCGTTATCGTAATGCCTTTACTCCTAATACAATTAAGGAAATGATTGATGCCATGCATCATTGCCGTGAAAATAATGATATTGGAGTTGTGGTAATAACCGGTGCAGGCGATAAGGCGTTTTGCAGCGGAGGCGACCAGAATGTAAAAGGTTACGGTGGTTATATTGGCAAAGATGGGGTGCCAAGATTGAATGTGCTTGATCTTCAGAAACTTATCCGGTCTATTCCCAAACCGGTCATTGCAATGGTAAACGGATATGCTATTGGCGGAGGACATGTTTTGCATGTGGTTTGCGATCTTAGTATTGCATCTGAAAACGCAATTTTTGGTCAGGTTGGACCTAAAGTTGGCAGTTTCGATGGAGGTTTTGGTTCATCATATCTTGCCCGAGTTGTGGGTCAGAAAAAAGCAAGGGAAATATGGTTTTTGTGCCGACAGTACTCAGCTAAGGAAGCTCTTGAAATGGGTTTGGTAAACAAAGTAGTTGCACTTGAATGTCTTGAAGATGAGGTGGTTGAATGGTGCAGGGACATTATGCAGAATAGCCCTCTGGCAATACGTATGATCAAATATTGTTTGAATGCTGAATTGGACGGACAGGCTGGTTTACAGGAATTAGCAGGTAATGCTACATTATTGTATTATCTGACCGAAGAAGCTCAGGAAGGGAAAAATGCTTTTCTTGAAAAACGAAAACCGGATTTTCAAAAATACCCGAAGTTCCCATAGCAGAGTTGATAGTAAACCGTTGATAATATTGCTGATTTGCTTTTATCAGGTCATTTGATTTTGTAAATGGCTGCCCTAAAATTAATTAATCATTCTCTGAATCCGGAAACCAGAATAGCGCTTGGTGTTTTGCACATTAAATCTTCGCTTTTCTACTATCTGCATACATGATTAATTTTCCGAAGCCCTGAATTCAAATTTTTATTCAATCTGAATCTATTAATATGCCTTAAATTCATGTTATACATGTATTTTTGCAACCCGAATATTCACAAGCTCAATAAGGATTGAGGTTCAAATAATTGTAACTTAGGTGTCGTTAAAACTCAAATACTGGATTTCTGCTTTCAGGCTACGTACACTGCCTTTAGCGCTTTCAACCGTTTTGCTTGGAGGTTTTATCGCTTATTTTGATGGAGTAACAAACTGGACGGTTTTTATTCTTGCGCTGCTAACAACACTTTTCCTTCAAATTCTTTCAAATCTCGCAAATGATTATGGTGATTCATCTCATGGAGTTGATAATATACACCGGGTAGGACCACAAAGAACCGTTCAGAGCGGGAAAATCAGTGTCCGACAGATGAAAGTGGCTATTATTGTTTTATCAGTATTATGCCTTGCTACCGGTATTCCATTGGTTTTCATGGCTTTGCATGTTGGTAATCATTTTGTCAGGGTTTTGTTTCTGATAATGGGCTTGCTTGCAATTATAGCTGCCATAAAATATACCGTTGGAAATAATCCTTATGGATATTATGGTCTGGGAGATTTGTTTGTATTCATTTTCTTTGGTCTTGCCGGTGTTTTGGGAACCCATTATCTTATCACAAAGCAATTTCATGCTGATGTTATATTACCGGCTTCGGCAGTTGGTTTTCTGAGTATGGCTGTTTTGAATCTGAACAATATGCGCGACAGGGAAAACGATGCCAATTCAGGTAAGAAAACCCTTGTAGTCAGGTTTGGCATACGAACTGCAAGGATCTATCATCTTATTCTGATACTTGGTTCGGTAATATGCGGACTGATATATATGATAATAAATTACCGTTCGCCGGTACAAATGTTTTTCCTTGTCACAGTACCCTTTTTCTGGATGAATGTTTACGGGGTTTTTAAGTATACTATTCCTGCTGAACTTGATCCTTACCTCAAACGACTGGCACTCACCACACTGCTTTTTTCAATTATTTTTGGGTTCAGCCTTGTGCTGTAAGATTTATTCAATTTCTAATGATATAATGCTGAAAGCCACTGCATCTAAACATGTTCTGAACTTTTACACTCCGGCCGGAACCTCAAGAGGTTATCTTACCACCAAGACTTCTTACATAATTTCAATTTCTGACACCAATGAACCTGATATTAAAGGAACGGGTGAGTGTAGTCTTATAAAAGGTTTAAGCCCAGATCCTGAAAATGATTTTGAGGTCATGCTTGCTAAGGTTTGTGAAGATCCTGCAAAATATATTTCAACTGCCAATCCTGATCTAAATTGCTATCCTTCAATTCGTTTTGGACTTGAAACAGCATGGAAAGACCTGCAAGGAGGTGGTAAAAAGATTCTTTATCCTTCTGATTTTACTGAGAACAGATCAGGTATTCCCATCAACGGGCTTATCTGGATGGGAAGCAGAGCAAATATTCTTCAGCAGGTTCGAATGCGTATTGAAGAGGGATATCGCTGTATTAAGATGAAGGTAGGAGCTTTGGATTTCAAAGAGGAAATTGGGATTTTAAAAACCATCAGACAGGAATACAAAAATGATGATATTGTTTTAAGAGTTGATGCAAACGGAGCTTTCCAATTTGAAAAGGCACTGGAAAAATTAAAAATATTATCAGAACTGGAACTTCACTCAATTGAGCAGCCAATCAAACCGGGTAATTGGGAGCTGATGGCGGAATTATGTGAAAAATCACCTGTTCCTGTAGCTCTGGATGAGGAATTGTTTTTTAAGGACGCGGTTGACAATAAATCAAATTTACTTTCAGTGATCTCCCCACGTTATATTATTCTGAAACCTTCAATGCTGGGTGGTTTTGCAAATAGTATGGAGTGGATACACGAAGCTGAAAAAACAAATTCCGGATGGTGGATAACTTCAGCACTTGAATCAAATATAGGGCTTAATGCATTGGCACAATGGGCTTTTACTCTGAATAATCCAACATATCACGGGCTGGGAACCGGCAAACTATTTTCCAATAACTTCCCTTCAGCTCTTGAAATCAGAAACGGAGAACTGAGGATGATTTCAAAATCTGCTTTCTGAAAAAACTGTGATAAAAATAAAAAAATCATTGAATTATGATGGTTTTTCCAAATGCTAAAGTTAATCTAGGACTCAAGGTACTGAGGAAAAGAAATGATGGTTTTCATGATATTGAAACGGTAATGATACCAATTGGCTTGTACGAAGTGCTGGAAATAATTGTTGCCGAAACTGAAAATACAAAAATGTATGTTAGCGGGATTGATATAAGAACCCATGGCAATTATTATGAGCCACCGGCAATACAGAAAAAAGAAAATTCATTGATTTCAGGGCTGGTAATGGGTTCAGAGAGTAAGTCATTGTCTTTAAGGATGTTAAGTGGTGAGGATCTGAAGCAGAATCTTGTGATGAAGGTATATGAATTGCTTAAAAAAGATTTCGGGCTTCCCTCAGTTTATATTCATCTTCATAAAGCCATACCTGTAGGAGCAGGTCTTGGCGGTGGCTCTTCGGATGCTGCATTTGCTATAAAATTATTTAATGAACTTTTTGAGCTTGGCTTGACCGATGTAAAACAGATGAACTATGCTTCGGTGACAGGCAGCGATTGTGCATTTTTCATTAGAAACACCCCGGCAATTGCTACAGGGCGGGGCGAAATACTTAGCCCTCTGAATCTAAACCTTAACGATTTATTCATTTATGTGGTTAAGCCTGATTTCAGTGTGAACACAGGGTATGCATATTCATTGACAAAGCCAATAGAAACCGGAATGTCATTTAATGACATTGTCAAAATGCCTTTGGAAGACTGGAAGAACAATCTGAAAAACGATTTTGAGAAACCTGTGTTTGGCATATACCCCGAATTAAGTGCAATAAAGAACAAACTGTATGCTTCGGGCGCTGTATATGCAGCTATGAGCGGCAGTGGTCCCGCTGTATTTGGAATATTTAAAAACCTTCCTGAAGCTATTGATTTTCCTTCTGAATATTTTCAATGGACAGGGAAATTATAGTTTTAATGCGCATTCATTATCATGCTGATGATCAGGAAGTTTAGCTAGTAAGCTTTATTTTGTGTTTTATTAAAATGTTAGAACAGGGTGAAATATAGTGCTTTAATAACTTGATTTTAGTAGTTTGATCCTGAACTGCATACCACCGGTTTATTACTTAGGTGCATATCTGATCAGAAAGAAAGCCATAATACCGAAAATAATATTGGGTATCCATGTTGCTATTATAGGAGGCAAGCCTCCATAAACACCGTAAACTGTTGAAATTTGCATAAAAAGCACATAAGTAAAAGTCAACGTCAGTCCTATTCCGAGGTGTAATCCTGTTCCGCCCCTAATTTTTCGGCTCGAAACGGCTACTCCTATCATTGCAAGTATTATGTTGGCAAACGGAAATGCAATCCGGCTGTGTTTTTCTACCTGTAATGCAATAATAGCACCTGAACCCTTCATCTTTTCCACGGCAATAACTTCATTTAACTCGGGCGAAGTCAGAGTTTTAAGGCGGGCAGCATCAATCATGAAATCATCGGGATGAATGTTAAGAACGGTATCTATCCGTTTACCCTCTTTAAGACGCTCTCCGATACTGTCAATGAAACGCTCTTTGTAATCCAAAATACTCCAGATATGATTTGCGCTGTCGTAACAGAATTGCTCGGCATTTAGCCGGTAATATAGACCTGAATTGTCAATCTTCTCAATTGAGAAGTTTTGCCCCGTATTATTATAACTTGAGTAGCGCCCTAAATAAACGTAAACTCCCGGGCTAATCTGCAAATGAATATTATTAGGCTGGCTATGCTTGGGCTTTTTGATATAGGTTCGTTCAAAACTGAACAATGAACGATTTGTAATGGGAATCACATAACTGGAAAGCATAAACGATAACAACCCTATGATAGCAGCCGAAATTAGATAAGGACGCATCATTCTCCAGAAGCTGATACCGCTGCTAAGAATAGCCACAATTTCAGTATTGGTAGCCATTCGGGAAGTGAAAAAGATGACCGTAATAAATGTGAACAAGGCACTGAACATGTTCACCAGATATGGAATGAAGTTCAGATAGTAATCAAAAATGATAGCTTTAAGCGGTGCATCTTTTTCAATAAAATCATCTATTTTTTCAGAAAGATCAAAGATTATAATTATAACTGCCAGTAAACCAATGGCATAAAAGAAGATTCCCAGAAATTTACGGATAATATACCAGTCAATAATTTTCATAGAGGCAAACAGGCTAAAAATGATTCACAGCCATCGGCAAAAATACAAGCTTTTGATAATATTTCTGTGCTTAATTCATTTCATGGTTTATTCATTACTTTTGTTCTTTGTTTAAATGATACAATTGCAATGAAGAAACATAAGAACTTGATCTTTCCACTGTTTATTTTTCTGCTGCCTTTTTATTTACAGGGGCAGATACCATCAGGATATTATGATGATGCGTCAGGTAAAACCGGTTCGGAGCTAAAAACTGCTCTTTATAACATCATTAAGGATCATACGGTAATTACATATAATTCTATCTGGACTCATTTTCAAAACACTGATAAAAAGCCTAATGGTAAGGTCTGGGATATGTATAGCGATATTCCCGGAAACCCGCCGTACGAGTATGAATTCATTCTTAATCAATGCACTGAGGGATCAGTTCCGTTTGAAAATTCCTGCTACAACCGTGAACATACATTTCCACGTAGCTGGTACGGCAGTCAGGAAGATGTACCTATGTATACCGATCTTTTTCATATTTACCCCGCTGATGCCTGGGTTAATGAACTGCGTTCAAATTATCCGTATGGTGTGGTAAATTCCTCTGTTACTACTACATTGAATGGCAGTAAGCTTGGAAATAATTCAACGGCAGGTTATTCAGGGCTGGTGTTTGAGCCCATTGATGAATACAAGGGCGATTTTGCACGTACATACTTTTATATGGCAACTCGATATGAAGATATGGTTGCCGGATGGCACAGCAATTCACCCCAGTGTGCTGCCGTATTGCAATCCAATACTTTCCCGGTGTTTAAAGACTGGTATCTTGATCTGCTTCTGCAATGGCATACTGATGATCCGGTTTCGCAAAAGGAAATTGGCCGCAACAATGCTGTTTATGCAATTCAGGGTAACCGCAACCCTTATATTGATCATCCTGAATATGTTAATTGTGTTTGGGCTGACTGTCTGGAAGATGAACCGGCTTATCATGTTACTGATTTTTCAGCTCATACCATTACCCTGAACTGGGAGGATGCGGTAGGAACCCTTTTGCCCGATGGTTATCTGATACGTATGAGCGATACAGGCTTTGAAAGTATTTCTGATCCTGTGGATGGAACCCCGGTAAATTATGATTTCTGGAACAGAAATATAGCCTATGGTGTGCAGCATGCTGTTTTCGGTGGTTTAACACCCAATACGACCTATTATTTTAAGATTTACAGCTATCGTGGCTCCGGCAGTTCAATTGATTATAAGACTGATGGCAGTGTACAGCAGTTAAGTATCATGGCAAAATAAACTTCAATTGGGAATCAGTGCGTTCTGAGAAGGTAATCAGTCAGTCATACTGGTTCGGAAGGGGGAAAACAGTTCTTCGTATCAGGATGATCGTATAGGCACTTTCAGAAAATAGATTAATTTCTACTTTTTGGGATTAAAAACAGCTTTCAACAATCTCTCTTTGGATAAAAATACCCAAAGGGAGATTTTTTTTATCATAGAAATCATGTGTGGAAGAA
>Ga0302244_1002204_pt1 | contig 10198 bp, 15 predicted proteins | sample AAG_UR_Phe_MG_FD_193513 | JGI IMG/M metagenome (GOLD analysis project Ga0302244, IMG submission 193513) | Enriched activated sludge microbial communities from anaerobic digester in WTTP, New Holstein, Wisconsin, United States - AAG_UR_Phe | ecosystem: Engineered > Bioreactor > Anaerobic >... | reverse complement strand
CTTCTCGAGGACATCGATGGTAAGGGGCTCCACGTATGTCCTGTCGGCCATGCCCGGGTCGGTCATGATCGTGGCGGGGTTCGAGTTTACAAGGACTATTTTGTAACCGGCAGCGCGCAGGGCCTTGCACGCCTGGGTGCCCGAATAATCAAATTCACATGCTTGGCCGATAATGATCGGACCGGAACCGATGATAAGCACCTTTTCGATGCCTTTTATCCTGGGGGGCTTTTTCATGGGAGGGTGTCCTTTCGGATTTGTTCTGCATCGTAACAGAAGAATTTGAACGAGTCAAGCGTTTTCAACCTGTCGTAACCGGAAGGTTTGAGCACCCTTTTTGACCGGAAACTTTCAAGGCGTACGGAACGGACCATGTATCAAAAGCGACAAAATAAGGGAAAGCCGGCTTTTTAAAAATGAACCCTCCCGTTGCGGGAGGGAATTGGGGGAACGTGAAAATATTAGGGGTTGTGAAGGGGGGACTATGACTCGGATTTTTCGAAAGCTTCCTTTGGCGCATTGCAGATCGGGCAGTTCCAATCAGCCGGAAGCTCTTCGAAGGGGACTTTCTCTACGCTTTCATCGTATCGGTAACCGCATACTGTGCATGTCCAGACCATAATTCCTCCTTAATAGTTTTTCAGATTTCTCTAAGTTCTGGCAACCGCGCAATCCTTACATATTCCGTAAAAGTCTACACGGTTCCCAATTATTTCGAATCCGTATCTTTCATCCTCGGGAAGCTTCATAGGAAACTCTACAAAAATATCCACGACCACCTTGCATTTTATGCATATCAGGTGGTGGTGCGGTTCGGTGTTAGGATCAAACCGTTTCTTCGCCGGATCGATAGAAAGCTCGATCACCCTTCCCTGATCTTTGAGGGTTTCCATCGTATTATAGACGGTCGCGAGGGACATGGTCGGAAATTGTCCATGCAGAGCACTGTATATGTCTCCTGCACTTGGGTGTGTCACATTTCCCTCGAGGTATTTCATGATCGCTATCCTCTGTGGCGTCATCTTCATTGTCTTATACGAGTTTCTAATCATACAATAATCAATCTCAAGTACTATATACTATTACTTTAGAATCGTTCTTGTCAACGTTTTTTAAAAAAGTTTATCGGTGGTTGAAAATAGTGGTTGTTAGCCGCCATCCCACATCAAGTGTTCTGTCTTGACGAACCAGCCGGCCGGGTTCTCGAAATATTCTTCGGCATCCCGGAGTGAAAGGTAATGTTCGTATTCTATAGATGAAAGAAGTTCGAAAAATGCCTTTTCCCTTGGGTCGGTTGACGATGCGGCAAGGTCTTTGTAGAATTTGACCCCCTTTTCTTCAAATTCCGCCGCTATTTTGACGGCTTCACGGTCATCGGCATCGGTTGTTTCCGCCGCATCGATATTCTTGAGCGTATCAAGGAGAACATCTCTTACGTTTGTCTTGTTGATTTCGAGCGGTACGGTTTCCGGCCATCTGGCGTTGGCCTTCCATTGTTCGTGCAACTGTTTCAGTCTTTCGTAGTGCTCGACCTCATCTTCGGCAATACGGCCGAACATCTCTTTTCCGAGGGTGTTGTTGGTTCGGGAGGCATTCTTGAGGTAAAATTCCCGCTCGCGGATCTCATTGTTAAGGGCCACTTCTAGGGCATCCAGTCTTTTTTCATTATCCATGGGGCACCTCTCTCTATGGTCTCACGTAAATATAGGGTCGTGAAGGAGAAGAATCAAGTGAAGGGAAGAGGTAGCGGGTTATCCAACCCGTCATCCCAAGCTTGCAGGTTGTGTCCGTGAGCGTGCAAATCGCCGAAATACACTACCCACCCTCATTCCGGTCAAGAGGATGTCGCATTAGGTTCCCCACGGCCGGATGCATGTACAATGCCGGAATCCAAGGTTTTTCTTTTCGGTTTTTCCAGAATCATGAAAATAGTAAACAGCAAGAAAAACCAAACCTTGTATGATACTCCCCATGGAATATCACAGACCATCCATGATAAAAAGGAAAAAATAAGGTTACCGGTGTGGCAGGCCGTACAAACCGAGGGACAACATCCCGTATCCAAGCCCGGGCCGCCACACCTTCTCCTTATAAACCCGGACAGCTGCAGGGGACTCATAATGGGAGATCCCGCATTGCACAAGGAAGGGACAAGGGAAAAAGGGGCCATATCATGGACGGAGTTTTCATCGGGATCGACATAGCAAAACATTACTGCGACCTGGCAGTCATACCGGACGGTACACAGAAGAGGTTTATGAATGACGAGGAAGGCCAGCAGGCGATCCTTGCCTTCATACTCCTCTTAAAGCCTGCCCGCATCGTCATTGAGGCGTCGGGAGGATACGAGATGTGGGTGGCCAGGGCCCTGGCGGAAGGTAGGCTTCCCGTTGTAGCGGTCAATCCCCGGCAGGTGAGGGACTTTGCCCGGGCGACCGGCAGGCTCGCAAAGACCGACACCATCGATGCAGGTATCCTCGCGCAGTTCGCGAAGGCCATTCAGCCCGACATACGGCCGCTGCCTGAGAAAGAGGCCGAGGCGCTCCGTGCGCTCATCGCCCGCAGGAGGCAGCTCATCCAGATGCTCACGATGGAGAAGAACCGCCTCGAGAAATCACCCTCTGCCGGAAGCGAGGACATCCGGAACCACATATACTATCTCACCGAAGCCTTAGAGAAGATCGACAAGGACATCTCGCGGAACATCAGGAAAGGCCCCCTGTGGAAGGAGAAGGAGACGATCCTCACGAGCACGCCCGGCAGCGGCCCCGTTATCTCCTGCACCCTTGTCGCAGCGCTTCCCGAACTGGGGACATTGAACCGCAAGGCCATAGCGGCTCTTGTCGGGCTCGCTCCCTTCAACAGGGACAGCGGCGCATACCGGGGAAGAAGGACCATGTGGGGAGGCAGGTCACATGTCAGGGCCGCATTATATATGGGGACTGTCAGCGCGATCAAGTTCAACCCTGCCATAAGGTCCTTCTATAAAAGGCTCGTTGATGCCGGAAAGGCCAAGAAGCTTGCCATCACTGCCTGCATGAGGAAGCTTCTGACCATCCTGAATACCATGATGAAGAATAAGGCAACATGGATTGAGGTCGCCTCATGAAGAAGAATTCAATTGACATTCAACACAGTTGCTTGGATCCAGGCGTCAAGCGCCGGGATGACGGTGGGGGGTGGATCCCGGCATTTTGGGCATATCCGGTAGGAGGATGATAATTACGACACAGTCTCTTTGTCGGGATGACGAGAGTGGTTGATTCCTGCAGTTATGCTAACCCATTTGATGATGGGTGAACTATGGTGTCACAGCCTTCAGGTCCGGGATAACGGTGAGCTTAACTTAGCTATGCACATGAGAGGAATCTGTGTGCATTTTGCATTTTATCGCGATAAATACGGTGAATGATATGCCGGTCAAATTCCGTTTCTTCTTGCAACATTTCATCCCTTTCCTGCGACGAAAAATAACCCATCGCGGGTTGAAAAAACAATTTGTCCTCCCGTTCTATGTGTGCGGGATACAGACTCTTCAAGAACCTCAGGCAATCGATCATCACGGGAAGCGCCATTTTATCGCCCTGTACAAATTTGTCCCGTGCTTCGATGAGTCTTGCCACTGCTTCCTTCGACAACCTGTGCTCGTACATCAATTCTTTCATGATCGTTTCGTGTTCTTTGGACAATTGCTTTTTTTTCAATTCCCGAAATAGGATGTCTTCCTCTTTTCCGTGATGACATCTGTCGCCATAATTCTGGATAAAATCTATCACAGCATCGACAAGCTCGATATTGATACTGCCGTTCTGGTCACACCAATCTACTTCGTTCTCTATGATCCCGATCATTTGTTCTATGACCCTGTGTTCGATCATGAGGGGTGCTATGGGAAGCATCTCATTCTCCTTCTGAACGGGCCCGCTGCGATGAACCCCTCGATCCACGCCGCCGCGTCTTCATCATGATGTATTCCCGCAGGGCAACGGCGTTATTATGTTCTTCGTCTCTGGCACCGTAAAGCAATGTCACGTTCTGTCCGGCGCCATGACGGATTTGGTTCACGATGTCTTCTTTTTGATCGAGTTCGGCAAAATATCTCTCTTTGAACTCGGTCCATTTTTGTACGTCATGATGGAACAGCTTTCGCAAATCTTCGCTCGGCGCAACATCCTTGAGCCAGAGGTCAACCCCGGCCTTTTCTTTACCGAGGCCGCGGGGCCACAACCTGTCGACCAGTATCCTGAAGCCGTCGTCCGGCGACGGGTCCTCGTAGATTCTTTTTATCCGGATCATAATTTCACCATGCCAGGGACGCCGTTCGATCGCCTCCGCGGTGCCCGGCCTTTATTTGCTTGCAGCCATGGATCAAGCCGGCTCTCCTTTTACAAAAAATATTGAGCACGGGAGCCTTCTCATGAGTTCGTGATTGCTTCTGCCGTAAACAACTCTCTCGATCCTGCCCTCCGGGTGAGCGGCTATGAGAGCGAGATCGATCTTCAATCGCTGAACGGCTTCAATGGTCTGCTCAACGGGTTCACCTTCCTGGACTATCTCCCTGATCGTCATCCCGGTCGCTCGCTCCTGGCGCACCAGATTATCTATCTCCTCCCTGATCTCTTTTACACGGGCCTGAAATTCATCCCTGAATATCGCAAGGCCCGCAAGATAATGAAAACCGATCTTATCGAAAGGATCATACTCGATATGAAGTATCGAAAGTTCGGCAGACAGAGCCCTAGCCAAATAGACACCATAATGGAATGCTTTCTTGCACTCCTCGGTTGATCTGCTTACTACAAGTATCCTCCTGACATCTTCCATCTCAAGATCTCCTTTTCCGGAAAAGCAGCCGTCTTTGCCATGCGAAGATAACCCCCATACCGGACGCTTTGCCCTTTCTACTACGTAACTTCGAGATCTTTGCCGCTTTCCCAAAGCCCGTGGATATTACAAAGGCTCAGAGCATAGATCCTTCCCCCCTCTTTTACCGAAACAGATACGCTTACCGTATGGTCGGTAACGACAGGGCCCTTATCGGGGCCGGCAGCAGATTCGCCATGAGCGGCAAAATCACAGTGTGCTACCTGGTAGGAGAATTTGTCATTTGTCGGTTTATAAAAGATCTGAACCCATTTTATATGGTGATCGGTGGTGTTCGGATGCGGTATCTCCTTGCCGACTGTGACGTTGATGACGAACGGCTTTCCGGCGACAACTTTGTCGGAACACTCTATTACGGGCACATGCTTCTCTTTTTTCCAATCCTCGAATTGAAACAATGGTCCTAATCCATTCATCGCTTCTCCTCCCAGGGAGTTAACCACTCCACAATTAGTCAATTGCTATAGCCCACATGGGACATGCCTTCAGGGGCTTCCCGACAGGCTTCCCCATATCATTTCTTCTCCATGCCCGGTTCCCCGTGAACGGGCTGCCGTATCAAGAGCACAGGGCATGCTGCCTTTTTCATCACTTTTTCCGCCACGCTTCCCAGAACATGGCCCAGTAAGCCTGTTTTGCCGTGAGATGACATGACGATAAGGTCAATATCCTTCGCTTTTTGCTCGTTCAATATTTCTTCGTAAGGAACACCTTTTCTCACGTCTGTCGTAATATCCACGGATTTGGCTTCAGGGAATAATTCAAGCTGCTTCTTCATCATATCTTCGGCCGTAGAAGCACTTTTCTTTTCAAGGGCATCGAGGGTGGGCTGATCGAAACAATAGTCGACCGCGCAGGTCTGTATCAAACCAATAACGTGCAGGAGGTAAATTTTCGCACCTCGTTGCCGGGCAACATCGATGGCATACTTCAAAGCGGCATCGGAATACTCGGAAAAATCCGTCGGTACCAAGATCTTCTTTGGGGCAAACATGTAGGACCCTCCTTAATCTTTGATATGCGATTGTGCTCCCCGGAAAATTATGGGCCTCTCCGGTAATTTTCCGAGTTCCACCGTCATCGACCGCCTTTAGCTGTGCACGTCCGCCCCTGGTGTTTTCGTCGAAAGAGATGACGGAAGCGGGATAGGAATCTCCTGCGCATGGCCAGTTTTTACGAGAGGAAGGAATATCCTGACACTGGTTCCCTTGTTAACACTGCTGTCTACACTTATTCTTCCATTGTGACAGTCCACGATGCGCTGGGCAAGTGTACAACCCAACCCCCTGCCCTCACCCGGCTTTGTCGTGAAATAAGGCTCAAACATTCTTCTTTTGATCTTTTCGCTCATTCCGGTTCCAGTGTCCGAGATCGAAACAAGAGCGCACTCTCCCGCCACATATGGACCTAACAGGTCGGCACCATTGGAAAATTCAACACGGCTCGTGCTCAATGTGAGCGAACCACCCCGAGAAAGTGCATCCCGCGCATTCTGGATAAGGTTCAAAATGGCGCCTCTGAGTCTCAGCGGCTCTGTCATGATCTTAAGTTCCGAACTTGTGAGATCGATAGTCACCGTTACACCTTCGGGAAGAAAACCCGGTAACATCTCTGCCACTTCTCCAACTATTCTGTTGAGATCATCGCACTTCAGTTTCATCCTGGAATCAAAACTGTAAGCCGGCAGCCTCCTTTGTTCCAACAGACTTGCTGTAGACGTATACATCCAACTCCTCCTTCATTACTCTTCGACCACGCATGATCATGATCCTTCTGGACATATCCCGCTGTGTCCTTACATTCAGATTCGCGACTTAATTACCGAGTTACTACACACATGCAGCGTGTGTACTCTAAAAGACATATCAAGAATCATGCCACGGCAAGCTGCGGTGCTCAGTTTTCAAATTTCTCTAAGATTTCAGGCACTAACAGCCCATGGGATAATGTGATGAATGTCGAGGGTCGTCTTATGCTGCAAGATTTGTCTTGTTTTGCAAGACTTATCTTGTTTTGCAAGACATTTGGAATTTACTAGATGCTCTGCCTGGTGAGGTTATATTTCTTGAGGAGGGCATAAAGACGGGGACGTGACAAACCTGAAAGCCGGCATATCTCTTTCAATTCACCGTCCGATGCCCTGATAACCCTTTCCAGGTATTGCCGCTCGGCATTGGCAACCACTTCTTCACGATACGTCTTGAGATCCGGAATTGACAGATCGGAGCCTAAATATGTTTGCCGCGGTGGTTCTCCATCGCTATCTGTATCGAGTTCCGATTTCTTGAGTTTGATCCGTATGTCTGTCGGGAGGTGCTTGGGATAGAGCGTCGGTTGGTGAAATGCCTCGGCAATTGATTTCTCGATGGTGCTGATAAATTCCCTGATATTACCAGGCCAGTCGTGCCCCTTAAGGGCAGTAAGAAATTCCGGCGAAAAACCTTTATTGCCTATTCCGTACTGTTCGCATAATCGGGCAACGTAATGGATAAGCAATTCCCTGATATCCTCGGGATGCTTGCGCAAGGGAGGCAGATCTATCTGGAGCGTCCTCACCCTGAAAAGAAGGTCTTCCCTGAACTGCCCTTCCTCGACCATCTTGTCGAGATTTCTGTTCGTTGCCGAGATAAGCCGAAAATCACTCGATATTTCGGCATCGGAGCCAATAGGCCGGAAACTGCGCATCTGCAAGACCCTCAAAAAGTTTTTTTGCATGGAAAGCGGTAATTCCCCTATCTCATCAAGAAACAGGGTTCCGCCGTGAGCCTGCCTTACGAGGCCGTCCCGCGCCTTGTCCGCGCCGGTGAAAGACCCTTTTTCGTGACCAAAAAGGGTGCTTTCAACAAGATTTTGGGGAAGCGATGCACAGTCTACAACAACAAAATTCTTGTTGGCCCGGGAGCTATTGTTATGAATGGACAGGGCGAAAAGCTCCTTTCCTGTGCCCGTTTCACCCGTTATCAGGACGTTGGCCTCAGCGTGGGCTGCCTTGGCCACCATATTTAAACAGGTTGTTATCAGGGGGCTTCTTCCAATAATGCCCTCGGTCCTGAGCGCTGAAGGCGGTTTTTGATGTCCCTTTTCGCGCCTGTACTGCAGCGCCCTCAAAAGAGCGAGTTGCATGTCCTTAATTGACGATGGTTTCTTTATGTAATCCCATACACCGTTTTTCAATGCAAGTTCGGCTGCCCCTGATTCATCGAAACCGGTTATCATGATTATTTCGGGCGAGGATGGCGACTCCTTGATGTCCTGCAGGACATCAAGCCCGCTTCCATCAGGCAGGTGCACATCGAGAAAGACAACCTCGTAGGAACCCTGGGAAGCATTGTCGAGGCCATCCCGGATGGTACCGGCCACTACCGCATCGTGACCGGCCCGCTCCACCATCCCCGAAAGCATAGTGGAGAAATGTTCGTCATCGTCTATAATAAGGATCCGCGCCATATACTGCCCCGGTTACCGATGCCGATCATTCTTTTCTCGGCATCTTTACTGATAAATACATATTATTTTAACGAATTACAACTCTTTTTGCTCTATTTTAACGTCCTGTGACTCAACCACTTTGTATTTACTGAGGCTGTCCTATCTTGATAACCTTCGCACCGCGTATTTTGCGTTCTTTAAGTTCAAGAAGCGCCGTATTCGCCTGGTCCAGAGAGAATATCTCCACTTCAGGACGGATTCCGATACGAGATGCCAGATCGAGAAATTCCCGGATATCCCGGGATGCCACGTTGGCAACGCTCTTTATCTCTTTTTCCAGCCAGAGATGCTCCGGATAAGAAAGACCGAGCAACTCTTCCTTATCTATCTCTTCCTTCCTGATAGCATTGATGACAAGGCGCCCTCCCTTCTCGAGGTTCTTGAGGGCATGTACGATGGTGCCCCATACGGGCGTTGTATCGATAGCCCGATCTATCTTCTCCGGGGATGGATCGGTCGTATCGCCTGCCCACGACGCCCCGAGCTCACGGGCAAAATCTCTTTCACCGGCGCTACGGGCAAAAACGAATATCTTGGAGGATGGGTACACATTCCGGGCCATCTGGATAACGAGATGTGCAGACGCACCAAAACCGATAAGACCGATAGTGTCCCCGTCCTTGATGTCGGCAAGACGAAGTGATCGATATCCGATGGTTCCAGCGCATAAAAGAGGTGCGGCCTCAACATCGCTGAAGCCTTCAGGAACCGGAAAGGCATGCGATTCGGGCACGGTCATGTATTCCGCGTAGCCGCCGTTGACATCTCTGCCGGTCGCCTTAAACTGATCGCAAAGGTTTTCATTTCCCTCCCGACAAAACCTGCATGTCCCGCAGGCCGAATTGAGCCAGGCCACGCCCACCCTATCGCCCGTCGTGTAGCGGTTCGAACCTTTTCCGCACACTTCCACAAGACCGATGACTTGATGGCCCGGCACTACCGGAAACTTTGGTGGAGGCGTTCTTCCTTCGATCTCGTCAAGTTCGGTATGGCAAACACCACACGACGAAACCCTGACAAGAATTTCCCCCGGACCGGGCGATGGAATTGGCATGTCGACGAGGCGAAGCGGCTCTTTGTCGCACGTCAGATCGCAGATCCGGTCGATGACCATTGCTTTCATGCTCTCTCCGTTCCATCCTGTGCCAAATGACAAGAAAAAACAAAGACACCGGATTCCGGCTTTCGCCGGGATGACGAATAAAAGTGACTCCTTACCCCTTACTACCTCATTTCACCGATATCAATTCCAAATCGCATATCAACACCGCGTTGGGACCAATAATTTGTCCTGCTCCACCTTCACCATACGCCAGTTCAGACGGGATATAAAGACGCCATATTGACCCCGCAGGCATCCTTGTCAATGCTTCGGCCCATCCTTTGAGGGTCTGGTTCACAGGAACTTCGGCCGGTCTATTCTTCCAACGAGAATTTTCAAACTCGTACCCGTCCAGAAGGCGTGCCTGATAATGTAGCGTGATAATATCGCTCATGGTCGGGACCTTGCCCTTGCCTTCCTTGAGGACCCAATATTGAAGGCCGCTTGGAAGCGTCTGAACGACCTTGCGCTGCTTGTTCTCCCTCAGGAACACTTCACCCTCACGCTTGTTCTTCTCGCCGAGTTTTGTCATAACCTCTTTATCATAATTGTCGAGGGTTGCCTTGATATCCTGATCTGACATACTTATCTGTCCGCGTACAGCATCCCGAACTCCGCGGGCGATCATATCGGGATCGATATCGAGGTCCAGGGTTTTCATATTGCGCCCGATGCCCGCTCCCAGCGCATAGCCGATCTTCTCCTTGTTCAGTACGGGGGCAT
>Ga0302244_1002203_pt1 | contig 10199 bp, 14 predicted proteins | sample AAG_UR_Phe_MG_FD_193513 | JGI IMG/M metagenome (GOLD analysis project Ga0302244, IMG submission 193513) | Enriched activated sludge microbial communities from anaerobic digester in WTTP, New Holstein, Wisconsin, United States - AAG_UR_Phe | ecosystem: Engineered > Bioreactor > Anaerobic >... | reverse complement strand
TTGAGAGATACATCGCCGAAGAGTTTGGAAATGATCGTTTATTGAGCGTCAGGAGACAGATAGAGCTTCGTAAAATCAAGAAGGAAATTGCCAATCTGAAAAAGAGACTGAATGAACTTGAGGCCAGGAGAATGGAACTTGAGAATCAGCCAGAGAAAGAATAGGCTGGACAAATGCTTTACCGTGGTGGCACCGCTCAGACCTGCCGTTAGGCAGGTGAAAGGAATGACAGCGAACCAATTCAGATACCAGCATAGATATCTGGGGGGAAAGAAGGCTCAACTGCTGACAAAGGATATTAGCATCTCTGTCTTCTATTTCATTCGGTCTTTGAGAAGAATATTTTCTTTTGTTCGTTACCCCTTATTGTAATATGGCAAGCTACCCCTTTGTAATTTATCTGTAACCTGTCTATTATCAGGGTTGATCCTGTTAGTGCTTTCATCAACACAAAGCACTTGACTTGCCTGTAACTCCTTTATAGAATTACAACAAATACAGAATATGGTTAAAAGATAATGTTAGGTTAGGACTGGGAGGTACGATCCAGCGATAGAAAGAACGGTTATTGAGGTGTTCATGCTGAGCAAGCTTTTCAAACATTTGGCAACAAGGCTAACCAACGAAAATAACCTTTCCGATCTTACTTGGGCAGTAGCTGAAACTAATCCTGTCTTCCTGGAAACATTCATGGAAGCACTCAAATTCCAGGAATTCAAGACTGGCGAACCGGCAGAGATCATGCGCGAGGTCCAGACCGGAGACAGCAGACCGGACTTCATGGTCAAGCAAGGCGGAAAGTGTTTCGTGATCGAAAACAAGATATGGGATCGTCAGCATCACTTCGAACAATATGCAACAACATTCCCTGATGCGGCAAAGGCGCTGATTTCCGCATACAAGTTGAGCTCACAGGAGCAAGAACGTGCAAACAAAAATGGATTCAGATACGTCACGTGGAGGGAAATGGTTGGCCTACTGGAAGACAAACTCAGCCAAGGACTGTTTGACGACGGTGGCATTGTCGCTGCGTATACCCAATTCGTCAAGGAGGTTTGCACAATCATGGAACTGAAACAAGTAAGGCTTGAAGATGGGGTGCGGTGTCTCCACGCTTTTACGAGGTTAGCAGCCTGGGTGTTTACAGAAGGATTCACAAAGGAGGGCTTTACATGTACGAACTACAATCCCCCAAGAGCGTTTGGGGAGTGTTGGGCAGGCCAATATGGCGAGTTGACTTCCTCCCAAAACAAACCTCCCCTCTATCTTTTTCTGGGAATGGAGTTTAGCATCGACAAAGATCGCCCTGCAATAGTCGTATGGATCGAGGAAGACTGGAACAACCAGATCTATCAAAATTTTAGTGAACCTGCGTACCCTAAAAGTTTGTTCGATTACAAGAAGGATAAAAACAACGGTTTCTTAGAATTCAAGCTCAATGACAATGCATTCGCCGCATTTTTTTCGAAAAGTTTGGAAGAACAGAAACAATTTCTACTGGACTTCTTTAATGCAGTCGTCGACGAGGTCACCTTACATTATTAACGGCCTATAAAGGGCATGGACCAAGATTTCAAGTATTGCTAAAACCGAACAAGCAAATACCTTTAGCCCATATTTTCCATCAGGATTAGTATCTGTGTCGGGCTATTCCCCGCAAACACGCTCATTTAAGCTGAAGTGGCTCTATTCACTCGCGTTCGGCTTTAACCCAACTTCATGGTCAAAGGTCAAAATTTGGGCTTATTTTGCCTGTTCCAAATATCTGTAGCTTATGATATCAATGAGTTACACAGCAGGTCCTTATAAAGACTGCCTTGTAGTCTCAAGACATTATAGATTATCTTGACACCTCAACTATTATGTAATAGGAATTATCCGTGTATATTCGAAGGGTCACACATATGAAACCCCCCATGCCATCCCATATGGCACAAATGAGAATGAAAATCATGCTTGTCCAATTATCCCCAAGTAAATGGATTTTCAGGTGAAATGGAAGCTCCTCCGGCATAACTGACGACATAATTCTAAAGACAGGAGGAAATACCAATCTTTCTCCCCAGTAACGATCGACGAAACCATCTCGAAGGAATATTTTTATCTTTTCTCACTCTCGATACGTTCTTCCTTTTTTCTCCATTGGTTTGAAGGGGTAATTCTCAGAAATTATCGCCTTCGCCTCCGAGATCATTCCTGCTCTCAGTGCTTTAAAAGCCTCAGCGATGATCTTGGTTTTGGTTGTCATTGTCTCATTTTCCACAAAAAGGTTTATCCGGAGATGGGTGTGTCTGTGATCGAAACGCCGTTATCATCAAGTAGCATTTGATCAAGTACTTCGGCAATCCGAACAACCTCTCCGATGATTCGGTTCACCAAAGGTGATTCTCCTTGCTTTGCTGCATTGAGAATCTCGATCCAGGGTTCACGAGAGATACTCCAATCATAATATGGCGGTTCAAAATCCCGATACCAGGGCCACCACAAACTCTTTCCTCCATGTCCCAGCTTATCATCTATCCCTCCAATATCAGCTATATTTTTTGCTTCCTCATCGTCTCTGGCATTCTTCGAGACTCCGTACGCAAAAGCACGACCCTGAGCGCCATCAAATTCAAAAGTGATTTTATACTTTTTCCAAGTGTCCCTTTTAAAAGAAAAGCTTTGGTATCTTGCGCCTCCGAAGTTATCTATACCCCAGTCCAGTGTAATATTTGCGGGACATTTTTGATGGAGAATACCCCTTAAATCATTCAAGAGTTTCTCCTTGATATCGGTTTGGATTTGAGAAACCGCAAGCGCTATCTCCAGATTCTTCGGATCTTCGAGGATATACTCCTTAATCATATCCTTTTCATACATTGCCATGCCCCCCTCAAATTGTATCCTCAGATAGTCTTCAAAATCCTGTAAGAAACAGCGTACCCGTTCCGAACGACAGTCCTTTTTGAATCTATTCACGCAAGTAATGAATTCACGGTAGGAAAGGATTTTCAGATGCCCGCTGCTTGTAAGCGCTTCTCGTTCTTTTTCCGCAACGCTTTCTTCTGATGGGGGCTCGCCTGTTCCGGATAGATAGATGAGAAGATATCGGTTTTCCCCATATCGTTTCAATAATTGTTTATTGTAATCTGAAACTTGATCAATCTGATCACATGCCCATGGTTTATTTTCAATGGCGAGGCCAATATTACCAATATTCAGTTCGATATCGATCCGGCGCTGTGATGTTTCAATCAAATCCGTGGCTTTTTCCAGCGTCAACGTGGCCTTTACTGCGCCATTCAAGTTATTCTCAAAGGCTTCCAGAAACTTTCGCAGGGGTTTGTCATCTTGTTCTTTGCCCTCACTTCGGCCAATCATATTCAAAAAGATGCGCAAGAACACATCCCCCTGCCCATGCGACGCCATCGGGTCCAGGAAGAAAGCTATGATTTCGGACAATTTATTCTCATTGGGACCGATGAAATCAAACAGGTTGAAACGCGGCGCCAGCGAAGATTCATACAACCTCATAAAATGAGCATAGCTATCGCATTTTGCCTGTAGCGTAGAAAAAAAATGTTCAATTTCTGTTTTCTTGTTTGTCGCCTCATCCATAACCGCTTTCCCCTTAACTTATCGGCCAAGCTAACCCTATCAGATTAGCACAGTTACCTAAACTTGACAAGCTCCATTTTAATATGCTAATCAACTGTTATAAACAGGGGGGTAATTCCATGAAACAATTAAAGATTACAGCTCTTTCATTGGCTATTGTTTTTTTGTTCATATCTATTGTATTGGCTCAAGTAGGCATCCGGGGACATTATCGAAGTGACGGCACCTATATTCAGCCACACTATAGAAGTACTCCAAATGATTCTGTAACAGACAACTACAGTTTTAAGGGGAACATTAATCCTTACACAGGAAGGGAAGGAACTAACTACTACCGTCACAACCCAGCCAGTCCATATTATGACGGCTCACCACGAAAATCGAAAGGACTCTTTGACTAAAGCTTTAGCTTTTTCCAAATTTATGACACTATTAATTAACTCAAGTTTTTTAATTAAAGAAGGGGTGTATTATGAAAAAGCTATTGGCAATTGCTGTTATCTTTCTATTCTTCACAACCTTTGCATTTAGTGCAGAATTCTGGGCTTCAAAGAACTCAGACAAATACCACTATCCATCCTGTAAATGGGCACAGAAAATAAAACCCTCAAACCTTATTAAATTCAGCAGTCCTGAAGAAGCAGTTAAGGCAGGATATATCCCCTGCAAGGTGTGCAAGCCACCAGCAACCTCTAAGATTCAACAGAATAAGGTGAAGGGCAATGAATAAGCACGTATTAAAATCATTTGTTTTAACCATTATAATAGTTCTCTGTTTCCCATTCATTACTCAAGCCCAGTGCACCGTCGAACCATATTTTAGCCCTTATGACAATGTAGAGAAGGTTATTGTAAAAAGACTCTCAGAGGCAAAAGACTCTATTAAATGCTCACTCTACGGCATAACCAACAAAAGAATCACTGAAACTCTTATCAATAAGAAGTCTGAAGGTCTTGAGGTTATTTTGTGCCTTGACAAGACACAGAGTGCAGGCAAACACAGTACGCATAAAGAACTGGAAAATGCAGGCGTTGAGATAGTCATCAAGAAGACCGGCATCCTTGAACATAACAAGTTTTGTGTCATAGACAATAGCAGGGTAATTATGGGGAGCTGGAACTTTTCTGAAAGCGCCCAGAAACAGGATAACTCCCAGGTAGATATTTCCGGATGCAATGATGTTGTTAAAAAGTTCTCTGCTGCTTTTGAGAGGATTTACAAAAGAGATACTGAGTAATCTGTATATCCTTGCCACTATTGAGAAATTGTCCTTAGAAAAAATTATTAAAGGAGGGTCTTATGGGAACAGTCGATATTACAAGCATAATCGCACTGCTCGGCGCAATGAGTTTATCTGTAGAAAGAGTAGTTGAGATTATTAAAAGCATGATTCCTTTTCTCGCACATCCACAGCAAGATGCTAATCAAGAAAGGTGGCGCAGGTTTTTTCTATACCTGCTCTCTACAACCGTAGGAACCTTAATTGCATATATAGCTCAGGAGCAAATTCAGCCACTACTTTCAGGTATTTTTCAAACTCCTAGTGTGATAGGCTTGCCAGGCTGCATTATTCTCGGTTTATTAACAAGCGGTAGCTCAGGGTTTTGGAACCAAAGCCTCAGCATTGTTGAAGAGATACGAAAGGCTAAGAAACTGGAAGTAAAAAAATTGCAGACTACTTAGAAAAATATAAAATCAAAAAATGGGTCTGGCAATGATACATTGATAAAGGAGAATATTATGGCGGGAACGTTTACACATTGGATGGTTGTGGAAGAAGCTTTAGATAAGTATAATAGTCATCCAAAAAAACATCCGTATTTTTCGACAATTCTTAGACTTAATCATTTTGTATGTCTTGGTGCTGTTGGTCCTGACTATCCATATCTTACAGACCTTTTGAGTGGTTTCTTGAAGGTGCATAGCTGGGCTGACAGGATGCACTATGAGAATACAGGTGAGTTTGTCCGCTATGGTATCAAGAATCTGCTTACCTTGAATGGCGATGTCTTTGATATATGTCTTGCCTGGCTTTGTGGCTTTGCAACCCATCTCGTTACAGATTCCGTTATTCATCCGGTTGTGCAGGCTATAGTCGGACCGTATATCTTCAATGCCAGTGAACATCGCCATTGCGAGATGATCCAGGATAGTTATATCTTCCATAGGGTCAAGGGTATTGAACTCAGATATGCGGATTACGTCAGACTTTTTAAAATGTGTTCATCTCCAGCTGATGAAGACAAAATTAATCCTCATCTCAACAAATTATGGACTGAGACGCTAAAAGCAAGCCATCCAACCGCCACTGAATGGTTTGATAAAATTGATCCTGACAGATGGCATGAAAACTTTTTATCACGGATAGACTCTGCCGCAGACCCGATGCCAATCTTTCGGCACTTCGGGGAAGAGAAACATCTTGTTTATAAAAAAACCGGGGATATAGACCCTGAAGAGCAGGAGCGCTTTATTAACAAGGTCAGACTTCCAGACAACAAAACTGGTGAATTCAAGAAAGATGTCTTTGATAAAGCAGTTGCTACTGTTATCGATACGTGGGGTCGTCTATTTATTGATGTGGTGAATAAAGATCCAGACGGGGTCACCGCCTACATTAAAAACTGGAACCTTGATACAGGGATTGATGAAGAGAAAGCCTATTTCTGGACTTAAGAAGGGAGAAACCATGAAAAGGTTTTTAATAATTGCAACGGTTATCTTTCTTTTTGGCTGCATTCATAGTGGTGTTTTTTTGAATCCCAACGAAGAGAATATACGGGAATACTCTGCTACAGCCATTACGCTTTCTGATTTTTCTATGAAGATCGTAGCCCATTATCAATCTCAGAATCTCTCAGTACCAAACAATTTTGATGCAGACCAGTTCTTTGCCCTATTAGAAAAGATATATCCTGACCAGTCTCGCGTGCAATCTATAAAAGACAACTATAAAGTATATGTACGGCCCGTTAACGGGGGTTATTCGGTTATGCTTTGCAGCCCAAAGGCAGACAGGAAGATTATGGAGGACTTAAGTTGCCATCTGAACCGAGTTGAGATCAGGTCATGGGAAAACAACCAGGACACCAGATGTGTTTTTGAGGTTAACTGGAAGCCTTTTTGTGAATGAAGATGATTGCTGCTTTAGAGCCCTTGCCTTTGAGCAGGATATGGGGGTCCCTCGATTATGATGGGGATATTCTCTGTCTTGCCAAAGCATAAGGTGCCAGCTGTCATGTGAATCTGATCCATCCATTTGCTCTCATGACTTTTTGCACCTGAATCATAGTCTTGCACCTCAGTTTTTGGTCCAAGGCTACAATATTTCAGGTATTCACTTTTCAAGTTTAAATTGAATAAAAAGTGTCCACTTTTCAAGTTTAGGTAACACAATAAAGATTGCATACTTACTTTCCTTACTCTTACTCCGAAGCTTACTTCCGAAGTGTATATTGTTCAATCAACTTCATGTGCAGTCAAAAACATTGCTTTCGAAAGGGAATTAAAAAAATCCTGGTAGGGCTGAGGATCCTCCACTGCCTGAATATTGTATTGCGCATTTGCTCGAACCACAAGTTGCGACTCGCCACGCGGTCTGACTGTTACCGTCATTCGGAGATTATACCGATCCAATTTTGTGGCACTTATCGTTCCTAAATCTGCATCGGCTTTATCGATTATAAATCCCAAATCCTGCAGGGTGGCAATAGCTGTCCGGAGCATTTTGTTTTTATCGTTTGTATCAAAAGCGCGGCTCTGAATTGATCGAAGTTTCAACTGGGATTCCCCGGTCGCTAACACTTGCTGGGTAGAGGGAGCACAAGAAATTAATACAAATATAGAAAACAAAAATACCAAAAATATTAAACAATGTTTCTTCATAAGTCATGGGCCTCCAAGAATAATGATTGGGAAAGTTTGTTAAAAAATTGCTGGTAGATTCCTTCTTCGATGATGCATTCTCTTATTGTGACTTGATTAGCCGTATTCACCACGACCCTTTGGAATGTAACCCTCACAGCAGTTTGACACTTCGATTTGTCAGTCTCGTCTATGTGAATTGGTCGTGTGACAACCGAAGCACGAATTAATTGATTTTTATCCACAGGGGTAACTGCGCCAGTAAACGCCGCCATTATTCCCGCAAAAACTATTTGGCCCGCGCTAGTTGCGTCACGGTGTTTTGAACTTGTTATAACTCCCACTTTAGTTTCAGTTTCATCAATATTGTACCCCAAATCCTGCAGTAACGCTGCCGATGCGGAAAGTAAAGTTTTTTCATCTGTATCAAATCGTTTAGTTTGAAGCTGTCGAAGCTGTAAACTTTCTGGGGATAATTTGAGTGCCTCTTCTGGAATTGTAGCGGCACATCCTGAAAACAGAATTAATAACAGTATAGCAGGGAAAATAATTTTTTTCATTTTCTCCCCCAATTTAGAAACTTGATTGTCTGTATGCGAAATCTCGAACCTTATTTTCTTCATCAAATTTTATGATTATTGTCAAAGTTCTCTGTGTTGTCGATGAAGCTCCTGCGCCGCTAGAGTAAGACGGGCCTATACCGCCCCCTCCAGCACCGCTCTCCCCGACAATCCCCCCAAGGATCAAGGCAGAAACACCACCCGAGCTCGCAGAATAAGCATGTTCGGTAGCGACCTTGTCATAGACCCAGACTTCCCTCCTTTTTTCATCTGTTGTCACCATATTTGGTGATCCTAAAACCTCGACAACCTGGGCGTTTGTCATCCCAACGCGAATTTCACGCTGCACCTTACCAACACTGAGACGATCGGCACTATCATCTCTAACTGCTTGACGGTGCTCTCCTACTGACGCACAGCCAACCAAAATAGTTAATAAGAAAATAGATAAAACGATATATGAATTTTTCATTAGAACCCCCTAACTGCCTTTTTTTCTTTATTTTTAATATTACAAAATAGCCTTTTTTTCGTCAAGAAAATAATAACGTGGAGTTTCCTGAGTTTTTATTTTACCCGCATTCTTCCCAAAAGGGAAAACTTAACTGGAACTCAGGCTTCTTGGCTTTCTAAATGGGATGAATGCCAGTCCTGTCAGAGGAGAGGAGATTATAGAGACCATCGGCAATGGCATAGTTGAAGAAGGTAGGCACACCGAAGAACCTTTGGGAAACAAGGTAAATCCTTTGCATGAACATTTTGAGCCTCAGATTGTCTCCCGGGTAAACTGCGGCAAAAGTGAGTTATGATGTCTTTACTGTCCACCAAAGTTAATAGACAATGGAGGTGCCATAATGGAGAAGATTCCAAAGGCAGTATTTACAGAAGAATTCAAGGAAGAGGCAGTAAAGATGGTAAAATTCTGAAAAGCAAATTGAATTTTTGGAAAAACTTACCTATCTTTATATTATCTGTAAATCAAATTAAACAAGCGGTTGGATAGATTGTTATCCAGGTTTTTGAGAATCTTATATTCATTCAAGGCAGAACCCCTGTCTCCTATAATCAAGTAAGCCACTCCCAAGCCGTAGTGCGCCTTAGCATCATCCGGTTTGATGCGAATCGCCTGCTTGTAGGCTTCAATTTCCTCCGTATAGCGTCCAAGGCTGCCGTAAGCCACTCCCAAATTATTGTGCGCATCAGCATAATCCGGTTTGATGCGAATTGCCTGCTTGTAAGCTTCAATCGCCTCCGTATAGCGCTCAAGGCTGTCATTGCAGAAACCAATTTGAAAATAGGCGTCTGCAAAGAGTGGGTCTTTTTTGGCCGCATTTTCAAAATAGGGAAGGGCCTTCTCATAATCATCTGCCCAGAGAAAAATAAGTCCTGCATAGTAAAGCCCTTCAGCAGAATCAAGCGATTCCTCAGTTTTACCCATTTTCCATTCATCAAGCGTCTTTCCTTTTTCCGTTTTAAGTTTGGCTATCCTTTCACCTGGGATGGCAAAGTTCAGGTTTTGCCCTTCGACGAATTGAAATGTTGCAACACCGATGACCTCACCTTTCATATTGACCACCGGGCTACCGCTTGATCCCGGTGAAATGGGGGCAGTAATCTGATAAATCTTTCCAAATGCTGGAATATCCCTGACAGCCGATATAATGCCATCCGAGACGGTTCGCTCAAGCCCTAAAGGACTACCAATTACTACGACTCGCTCGCCAACTTCAGGGATAGAGCTGCTTATCGATAAAGGATAAACAGATTCTACAGGAATATTTACTGATGCCCTGATGAGATCAGCTTCCTTATCTTCTGCGACAATCAGCGTGATAGGATAAATCTTTCCATTGATTGTTTTTACTCCGGCGCTGTAAGCCCTGGCAAGCACATGCCTGCTGGTGATAATATCACCATTTTTACTGATAAAAAAACCGCTTCCCTGACTGATAATCTTTCCATCTTTGTCGTAGGTCAGGATAACAACAGTGGATGGCTCGATCTTCTTGATAATCTCCGATAACCTTTCCTGTGCCAGTGTCGGTAAGGAGATTATAAGACAGAAGAGAAAAGCAATCGAAGATATTAAAAGACGTCGAAGTTGCCTCATATTTATTCCTCCTGTAAACATTGCCGCCTAACAATCTGCGTATACGGCGTAATTTGCCAGATCC
>Ga0302244_1002202_pt1 | contig 10203 bp, 8 predicted proteins | sample AAG_UR_Phe_MG_FD_193513 | JGI IMG/M metagenome (GOLD analysis project Ga0302244, IMG submission 193513) | Enriched activated sludge microbial communities from anaerobic digester in WTTP, New Holstein, Wisconsin, United States - AAG_UR_Phe | ecosystem: Engineered > Bioreactor > Anaerobic >... | reverse complement strand
GGAACTGGGCATGGGCCAGAGCCATACCGTAGCCGGGGACGATGACGACGCTTTTCGCGTCACGGACGATCTCTGCTATCCCGCTAATGCCCACTTCCGCCCGAGCAGTTCCCGCCGGCACCCCCTTCGCATCCGCAGGTTCTTTTTTAAGCTTGGGGCGTTTAAGTCCGCGCCTGATTCCCAGAAACACATTCATAAGATCCCGGTTCATAGCCTTGCACATGACATACGACAAGATACAGCCTGAAGCAGCCACGGTAGCACCACTGGCGATTAGAATGCCATTCTGGACAGCCAAACCGACAAGTGCTGCCGCAAGGCCTGAACAGGCGTTTAGAAAAGAGATAACAACAGGCATATCAGCGCCGCCGATGCGTAGCGTAAATATCACCCCGAGGACTAGTGAGACGACAAGGAGAGTGAACAGCAAGGGAACGAGAACTTGATTTGCTGACACGATAACAGCTTGACCACCAATCAAAATGATCACAACAATGATCCCTAGTTGGATAAGGTTGTGTGCCGGGAGAACTGTCGGTGTCTGCTTCATTTTGTTCGCAAGCTTCGCGGCGGCAATTACGCTGCCGCTCAAGGTCACTGCACCGACGACGATGCCGATGATTCCTGAAATTTTGCTGACCTGGTTTAACGGCATACCTATTCGTGTCAACTCAAGAAAAGAAACCAAGAATGAGGCGGCACCACCCGCACCATTTTGAAAAGCGATCATGGACGGCATATGCAGCATGTCGATACGTATAGACCATATCCATCCGACTGCTGAGCCGATCAGGAGCGCAAAAATCACGCCAAACATTATGCCGGGGCTCGCAAGACCATAGCGGTATACTGTTATAAGAACGGCACAAAATATGGCGAGGGCGGCCATCATATTACCTATTCGCGCCCCTCGTGGAGATCTAAATTCCCTTATTCCTACAAAGAGGATCAATATTATTACAATATCAAATACGATACTAGCCGAATTGATCATTTTTGTTTTCCTTTAATGTATACATCTATTTCAACTAAATAGGGTCATCAACCCATTCCACTGAACAGTCTGGCTTTACTCTCGCCTCGCTGACCTAAGGGTTGCACGTCCGTACTTCCCTTGAAAAATCTCAGCATACGTTGAGTTACAACAAAACCCCCAACGATGTTAAAGGCGGCAAAAACGAGCGCCAACATGCCAAAAACATTCTCCAATAGATTCGTCTTTACTGCAAAGACCATCAGGGCACCAAGAATTGTTACACCAGAGATGCCGTTCGTCATAGACATGAGTGGCGTATGGACCAGCGAGGGCACTCTGGAGATAAGAAAATAGCCGACTATGGAAGCAACGGCCAGCACGCTAAGCATGATAACAATATCGAACACCGGCAACCTCCTTATTGTGTGCGACCCAAGGCTTTCAACGTACCATTATGCACACACTGTCCATTGCGACAGACAAGAGAGCTGCGGACAATCTCGTCGTTAATATCGAGCGTTTTCCCATCCTTGAAAGCGTTTTCGACGAAGTAAAACATGTTGTTGGCATACATCCATGTCGAATCGGCGGCCACCCTACCCGGAATATTCTGTAGGCCGGAGACTTTCACGTTGTTTACTAGGATCTCTTTTCCAGGCTGAGTGGCTACGCAGTTTCCTCCCTGATCTATCGATACATCGATGATAACAGAACCGGGTTTCATGGAAGCTACCATCTCATTGGTGATCAGAAGCGGTGCTGTCTCTCCCGGCACAAGAGCGCTAAGGACAACAGCATCAGCTGCCGCTACCAATGGCTGCAGCAGCTGTCTTTCTTTCTCGATCCATTCAGCCGGAAGCGCCTTGGCATAGCCCCCCGGTCCTTTTGCAAGATCATCAGGTACATCGAACCCACCTATTGCTGCACCTAAAGTCTCAGCCTGCTCCCGGGCTTCCCTTCTGATATCGACTGTATGAACAATCGCTCCCAGCCTTTTTGCCGTGGCAATTGCCTGGAGCCCTACAACACCGCATCCGATGACAAGAAACGTAGCAGGTTTTATAACACCAACTGCCGTGCTGGTCATGGGTATCATCTTGGGTAATGCTATGGCCGCCATCAATACCGCACGGTAACCGGTTACGGTGCTCATCGACGTCAAGGCGTCCATCTTCTGGGCCCGTGAAATCCGGGGGATGCCATCCATGGTCAATGCCGTAATGCCCCTTGCTTCCAACATTTCAACATTCTTCCTGCTTCCCGGTGCTGCCGGGTGCAAAAATGTAATCAGAACGCTGTTGGAGTTGAGCATTTCGATCTCGTGTTTACCCACCTTTTCGTTGTATTCCGGCTGTTTCACCTTCAGTACGACATTGGCGCGGCTGAAAACCTGGGTTACGTCGTTGACAATTTCTGCGCCTGCCTGTTCATATTCGCTGTCCGATCGAAAAATGCCCTGACCTGCAAGTGTCTCTACGAGAACCTTGTGACCGGCCTGAACATATTTAGCGACTGTCTCCGGAATAGCTGCAACCCTGTTCTCCTCTACCATAATTTCTCTTGGGATTCCGAGTATCATAAAATTCTCCTTTATAAAAATTGTTTTATCATAAAAACAAATAGCAAGATCGATGCCAGAGGCAAGTTAGATGAAACCGTCACTAATCCAGAGAGTTACGAGGCGGATGGAAAACCAACGGTTACGAGGTGAGCTACTAAATACCCATGGATTTTTTGAGGATCAAAGTTAGGACAGGATATCAACCATCAAGGAACAACAAACTGTATTTGCAGGGGTGGGCAGGGATTGGGCCTATAGAAACGCGATGAAAACATGTGTGTGGAGACCTGAAATAATATGGTGTAGAATATACCCACCATGGATGGGCAGTACTCACTTGCGGTAATCCTTTGCCGATATTTCAAAGTGCCTTAGCAGTTTGCGAAAATTGGCTCTGTCCATCTCGGCCTTGGCCGACGCTTTGCTTACGTTACCGTTGAACATCATGAGGAGCATCAGAACGTACTCTTTCGTGACTTTTCCCAGAGTCTCTTCCTTAAATATCTTGAAGGACGGAAGGTACACGTCCTTTTCTGATGTCAAGGTGTGTATCGCTCTAGGGATATCTTCGATGGTTATGAGATTCCCCTCCTTGAACGCCACAATTTTTTCGACGGAATTCTTCAACTCCCGCACATTGCCGGGCCAGGCATAATGCATCATACAGTGCAGAGCAGACTCTTCGATTTTTGTAACCCGCTTCCCAAATTTTGCATTGATCTCCAAAAGAAAATAGTTCATCAACAAGGGAATATCCTGGGGTCGGTCTCGCAGCGGCGGCACCTGCAACGACATTACGTCGAGACGATAAAAGAGGTCTTCCCTGAAGTTTCCCGCCTTCACCTCCTGCCTCAGATCCCTGTTGGTAGCCGCTATTATTCTTATATCCGCCTTTCGAGTCTGCGTATCCCCTACTCGTGAAAACTCCTTTTCCTGGGTCACTCTGAGTAATTTTCGTTGCAGGTGGAGGGGGAGTTCACCTATTTCATCAAAAAACACACTCCCCCTGTCAGCCACTTCCAAATATCCCTTCTTGTCGTTATACGCACCCGTGAAAGCCCCTTTTATGTGTCCAAAGATCTCACTCTCCAAAATATTTTCCGGCAAACCGCTGCAATCTATCGTAATAAACGGTTTATTCCGCCTGTTTCCAGCCAAATGGAGCGCCCTGGCAATGAGTTCCTTACCAGTACCGCTTTCGCCTGAAATCAAGACAGTGCTATCCGTGTTAGCGAGGGTCTTAATTTTGGTAAATAACTTTTTCATGCCAGCGTCCTGAGTAATAATGTCTGAAAAAGGGGAATCACGAAGCACTCTCTCCCGCAGCATCTTGTTTTCAATAAACAGCTCCCTCTGTTTGATTGCTCTTTTGAGAATCACATCTACTTCGTTTATATTGTACGGCTTCGTAATGTAATCAAAGGCCCCTTTTCGCATCGCCTCGACGGCCGTCTTGATGCTGCCGTATCCTGTAAGCACAATCACGGGAAAGTCAGGGTCGAGGCGCATCACCTGATCAAGGAGGTCTATGCCGGAAATATGCGGCATGATAAGATCGGCGATCACAACATCTGGGACTTCCTGCTTGATCATCTTAACAGCGAGTCTGGGATCCGAAATCTCCATGGTAACGTAACCAAACATTGTGAGCGATCTTGAAAGGATTTTGAGGGTTTTTTCTTCGTCGTCTACGAGTAATACCTTAACCACCGTGCACTCTCCTGCTGTCCCTCTTAATTTTCCGTTCCATGGGGCTCGGTATGTTTTTATCATTCCACTCATCCGGCGCCTGTGGGAATATTGGTAGCACGATCGTTACTGATGTTCCTTTCCCCAGCACGCTTCTAACATATATATCTCCGTTGTGTTCCCTTATAATGCCATAGCTTATGGAGAGACCAATGCCGGTCCCATGACCTTGCGGTTTCAAGCTGAAAAATGGATCGAAAATCTTGTCGAGCAACTTCTTTTCCATTCCGCGTCCCGAGTCTGTGATGGAGACCTCGATAGTATTCTTTTTTGCGTTCTGCATTTTCGACGTACGATACCTACTTCTAATGCCGATTCTTCCTTCTTTTCCCACTGCCTCGATGCTGTTCAACGCTATATTGAGGAAGGCCTGCTGAAGGGAGGTAGCGTCCCCGAGCATCCAGGGACACCTATCATCATACTGTTCGACAAGTTCGATTTTTTGAGATTTCAAATGGAGCTTCACGAAGTTGATTGTCTTTTGGAGCACCTCATTTATCTGTATCGGGCATTTTTTGACCATGGTCTGCCCGGAAAAATTGAGAAGTCCCTTAATAATCTCGTTTACCCTATGGATCTCTTCTTCGATTATTTGCACGTCTTCTCTGGTCTGCTGAGGAAGGCTTGCGTCATGTGTAAGAATCTGAATATAATTGTAGATAATGCCAAGCGGATTATTTATTTCATGGGCAATACCAGCGGTAAGTCTGCCGAGTGCAGCGAGTCGATCCATCTGGCTGATCTTTTTGTACGCACCCTCAAGTTCTTCCTTACGCTTCTTAAGCTCCTTCGCCATTTTATTGATAGAAACGGCCAGAAGCCCCAGTTCATCTTTTCTCTCGATGGTTATACGATGATTGAGCATCCCACGACCGATCATGGCAATGCCTTCGATCAGTTTCTCCACCTGTTTGAGTGATTCGTTAAAGGAACTCACGAAGCTTATAAGCGGATAATACGACCGCTCGCCGGATATATTATGCATCAGTGATGCGTCGTGTTCAGACCTGACTGAAACTCGCAAGGCACTGTCTTTGTTTGTCTTTGGCAGGACACAGAACAGGTCCCAGTCGTTAGAACTGAAATGGTGGTAAAAAAGACAGGCCCTTCCGGATGAAAGAACTACCTCTCCACTCAGAATATTGCCAGTCAGAAGTTGGCTCTCGCAGTTTGTCTTCATCTCATGCTCTAGGAGGACGATCGTGTCCTTGGTCAGACTGTTCATCCCCGCGTCACTTGAAATGATCAGGTTACCCTGAGGCGAAACTAAAAAGGTATACCCGCCGGGTATAACAGCAAAAACACGAGCCAAGCCCTCGATTACTCTCCCAAGGTTTACGTCGATTCCAACAACTCCTTTGAAAGTATCATCCTGATAAACAGGGCCCACACACGTCGCCAGCCATATCTTTGTCAACGGACAAAGATATGGCTCGGTCCATCTCTCTTTCCGTTCGGGGTTATGCTGCTCGTTCGCTATACAGAAGAAAGGTTGCATGGTCGCGTCGAAGTCTGGTGGAAGTATCGAGAAATCCTTCGTTGGATAGCCTCGCGTGATGCCGCGATTATTTATAATGTAGATAAACTCAAGATTGGGATTATACCGAATGACGGGGACAAATATGAGATCCATGGCCTTTGATAGATTCAGAAACTGGATGCAATCAAGGGTCATCGGTTCTGCTTTTCCAAGCAGAACCGATGATTTCTGATCGGTCCAGGTTTTCGTTCTTTCCATCACATCGCCATGTTCAAAAACCTCATTGGCAAAACTGGAAAGCACACGCGCTAGGCCGCTGATGTTTTCAACCTCCGATTGGATCTTTAAAATCTCTGATACAATTTTGTCCGTATACTCCGGGTTCTGCAAATTGACAGCTCTAATCAATCGTCGCATTGCACTCTCTTTGTTATCTTGTTATCATGGATCGCTGACGCTGATGACGTCTCCTTCACAATGCCACCGCCCGGCTCAACATGGCCACCAACGCTGCCCGCACCACTCCCGGTTTTTTCTGACACATTTTTGATCGCACCATCAAGTTTTCAGTATTGCATTCAACAGTCAATTTGTCACAGCTTAAAGCATATTTAAAATGATCTGCACTGGAGCTTGAGAGTTGAAAGCAAGAATTATGGGTATTATAATGAATAATCGGGCTAAAGAAGCTTCTTTTTGTTAATTCACGACTTTCTTCTGAGCAACTTAACCTAACCATACGATATTGCAACTCCGTAAAGTGATAGCTTCCTTCTGTGTGGCAACGAGTTCGTGCCCCATTTCCTGGGATTTCCGTTTCAGGTTGTGGACGACCATTATCCGATACCGTTGTTCATAATTATTTTGACCAGCATCGACATAGGCGGTTTCCCTGGTGAGCATGGCACAAATGAGGCGGGCCAACTTGCAACTCCCGGACCACGCAAATGCCGGGCATAACGCAGCAATGACGATACGGCCTAATCATTCCTGGTACCGTAATATGAATACCACATACAGCCATCAATAACAAGTTACTCCTTCACAGATCACCCCGAAGGGGCGTGAAACGCTAACATGTTTCTGTTTATTAGAAAATATGGTTTTTTAAAGCAAGCATAAAAGAATGTTCGAATAGCGCCGCGAACGAAGTAGAACATTATTCACCTTTCTGAATATGTCGAGTGACACCGATCGAACCGGTGACAAAGCTCGGAAGGGAGAAAGCGTAAAGACTGTCGACAACAGAACGCACCCCTACCCCCGAATTTTTTCTTGCCGCAAATGGGAGGTGATCCGGTCCTCTCTGGCAGATAGTATTGATATTGATCCTACACACCTGATTTTCTAGATGCTTGACCAATTCCTCCGGAAAACTTTGCCCACAAAAGATGCTTACCTGTTGGCTGTATTCTGAATTCATTACATAGGTTATGACTTCTTCAAGGTCATCGTAAGGGACGATAGGGATAAGGGGGCCAAACTGTTCTTCTCGGTACAAGCGCATTGTCTTTTGCGTAGGATAGACGACAGCAGGGTACATGAAGCTCCCTTTGATCGCTCCTCCGCTCTCATTGAGCACACCAGCGCCCCGATCGATTGCATCTTCGAGCAGTTCGTGCAAATACTCTATTCTGTCAGCATCCGGGATCGGTGTAAGAAAGACATCCTTTTCCCAAGGCATACCGAATGCCAAGTTTTCTATAACAGAAACCAGTTTTTGAATAAATTCCTCTGCAATGCTCCTGTGTACGAAAAAGATCTTCAGGGCCGTGCAGCGCTGTCCGTTCAAGCTCAACGCTCCATAAACCGACTGAAGGACAGCGACATCGAGCTGTGCCGTTGGGAGCACGATAGCCGGGTTTTTGGCCTCGAGTCCCATACAACAGCGCAGTCTATACGGCTGAGGGTGCAGTTGGAGAAGATGGTGTGCCGCCTGGGAGGAACCCACAAAGGCAACAACATCTATTTTGCCTGATGCCATCACCGGCTCTGATATTTCCGCGTCTCCCCATATTATATTAATGACATCCGACGGAAAGGAATCTTGAAACCCCTTTGCAAGCAAGACATACAGAAGGTTGCCAAAGCGTGGAGGTTTGAGGACAACCGTGTTGCCCATAAGCAGAGCGGGTATTACCAGGCTCAGCATCTCATTCATAGGGAAATTATAAGATGATAGACAAAAAACCACTCCCAGTGGTGCGTATCGTATACCAATCCTGGAATGCCCGGGCAGTGGGAAAGTAGCTTGGTTTTCGAGCGCTTCGATCGAACGCTCCATATACTCGATGGTCCGGTCGACTTCATTATGGCATTCCTTAAGCGGTTTGCCGATTTCCCACATTAGCATGGTGACGATTTCCCTGCGCTTTTCCTCAAGCCAACCGGAAAACCTCCGTACACAATCGATTCGATGCTTCATTGTCATGCTCGGCCAATGGCCGAGGCCCTGTCTGTACGCACACAACGCAGTGCCAAGAGTTGAAAGGGCTTCCTCGGCCCCCATCAAGGGGATTCTTCCGATAACACGAGGCCGTGCAACTGAATTGACCGACATCCAAATCGGCGATACTACTTCACGCGTCCGACCCCGCCGCCCCACTATATTCTCATTGAGGAGATATTCATTCAATCCAGTGCACCCCGAAAGTCGCCACTCCTTCGGTATCATATCTTCTTTAGGGAAAATCGATTCTAGTCTGACGGCGATAGGCGTACAGCGTGGCATCTGCTTTTCACTCCCGATGTCATACAGTCTTTTCCACTCCGGTTCGTATGCCCGAAGCTCTGTCTCTTGATATTGATTCGATAAAAATATCCGGCCAAACGTATGTTGCTATAATACTGCAAAAAACATACCCATCCTCCTGGCTTTCCCGACACAGTTTGACCCCTGATGTCAATAGTGGACTCCAATAGTATTCATGCTGCCTTCCTTCCTGCATAGAATTGCTGTTCATAAACAACAGGCGAAACGTATCCAAGTCTTTTCTGACGCCGTTGCCTGTTGTAGAATATCTCAATGTATTCTGTGATCTCTCTGATTGCCTGTTCTCTTGTTGCATAGCGCTGATGATAAACGAGTTCATTCTTCATGGTTCCCCAGAAGCTCTCCATGGGGGCATTATCATAACAGTTTCCTTTCCTGCTCATGGAAGCTTTCATGTTGAACCGTTCAAGAAGTCTTGTGTAGTTCTCCGAGCAGTATTGGCTTCCCCGGTCAGAATGATTGATGAGACCGGGCTCAGGTTGTTTTCTTTTCACCGCCATGAGAAGGGATTTGATGACGAGGTCTTTGGTAATTCTCGATCCCAGGGCATAGCCTACAATCTCTCCGTTGAAGAGATCCTTATGGGCAGCACAGTAAAGCCAACCCTCGTCTGTAGGGATATAGGTAATGTCGCTCATCCAGACACGATTCGGTGATGCTGCCTCGAATTTCTGGTCCAGTAAGTTTTCTGCCACAGGCAATGTATGCTTCGAGTGTGTGGTGGCTTTGAACTTCCTTATCTGCTTGCACCGTATCTTCAGCTTCTTTCTGATCCGTCTGATCCGGCATATACCGACTTTGACGCCATGGGCAGCAAGATCCTGCTGTAATCTTTCAGGTCCAAAAGTGCCGCGCGTTCTCTTGTGGGCAGCCTTTATCTCTATCTCCAATCTCTCTTCCTCCTGAGCATGTTTTGAAGGAAGACGAGAAGACCAAGCGTAATAGCCGCTTGGCGATACATGCAGCATGCGGCACAGAAAAGGGATTGTATAGTGGAACCGCAGTTTTCTCATGAGCGCTTACCTGACGTGGGCTCTTTCGCAAAGTACGCCGCTGCTTTTTTTAAGAAATCACGCTCCATTTTTACCTGGGCAAGTTCACGTTTGATCTGAGCTAGTTCTATTTCTTTTTCTGTAAGGGTTTTCTTTGAACTGCCCAGAGAGGAGAGGTTTCCTTTCTTATCTTCTCTGACCCAATACGCTATGGTTGATTTGGGAATTGATAATCTTCGGCCCACATCAGGTATTGTTAACCCCTGTTCGGTTACCAGCTTCACCGCTTCCTCCCGAAGCTCCTTTGTGTAAACTGCGTTGGGAATCCGTTCCATTTTGACACCTCCGTTGTTGTATTGTACATCAACTTTGGTATCCACTAAAAGCATCTTACCTTATCTTACCTCAATCTATCTAACGCCCGCCTACACGATCTTTTTCTGTTCATATTTTCGGTATAACTTACAAGAAAAACCTATAATTGTCAAGGGCCAAGTTACCTAGAGTTTCCTGAGTTTTATTCTACCCTGTCTCCTCCCAGAAATCGAAGCATAGCTGAAACTCAGGTTTCGTTGCCCTTCTTGTCTCATGAATGCCGGTGTTGCCGGAGAAGAGGAGATTATACAGCCCATCGGCAATGGCATAGTTGAAGAAGGTGGGAACGCCGAAGAA
>Ga0302244_1002200_pt1 | contig 10212 bp, 10 predicted proteins | sample AAG_UR_Phe_MG_FD_193513 | JGI IMG/M metagenome (GOLD analysis project Ga0302244, IMG submission 193513) | Enriched activated sludge microbial communities from anaerobic digester in WTTP, New Holstein, Wisconsin, United States - AAG_UR_Phe | ecosystem: Engineered > Bioreactor > Anaerobic >... | reverse complement strand
ACTGTATTTCTGGCATTAGTTCCCATTCTTATCTTCAATTAATTCAAGTAACTCATTATCATTTATTTTGCTTTTCATGCATTCATCGAACACCATGTTCTTCACATCCTTCCAGCGAATGAATATGCAGCTTGGGTGTTGATTATTAACGTCAAGTGAATATTGGACTGCCTTATTTGTTGAGACTTCAGTTAAAGAAAGTATGATTCTTCCATTCTGGTAATCAGCGGAGTTTATACGATACAATCCAAATCCACTTGGAGACACAGCTAAGAATTCTTCTCCGAAATCCGGAATACCAGTGGAATTATCATGTCTTAGAAAAATTTTCAGGTGTTGATACCTATCTGGATGCTTTTCGATATCCTGAACAAGCTCATTAATGCTTGTTGGTTTTGATAATTCGTTTGTTCCTGTCTTCATAGGCAATTTATAACTATTTGTATATAAGGCACTACCACCGTAACCGCCACCTATAGAACCGCCCACCTATTGGCTGCTTGGGGGACTGTGGGTGCTACCTGTGTATTATAAATACGTTTGAGATGAAAATCCGGACAGGATTCAGGGCATGAAGAAAATGACAGGAAAAAAATATTTGGAAAAAATTTTATAAAAATTTGAAATTCAAGTATATAAAATCAAATAATTACCTGAAGAAATTTTGGAATATCGTAAATAGATTAAAAAAATAACTTACAGAATGTTCAAAAAATGTTCAAAATTCTGTAAGTTATTAATAATCAGCATACTTAGTAGCCCCACCAGGAATCGAACCTGAATCTAAGGTTTAGGAAACCTTCGTTCTATCCATTGAACTATGGGACCGGATTTTCCGGGGTGTAAAATTATATCTTTTTTTCGTGATAGCAAAGCCCCGGAGATTTTGCAGGGAACTATTGAAAACCGGAGAAACAGGGAAATAATACCGGATTTCCCGAAAACACTTAATAAGCTTTTTGTTGAGTCAGCGATCTTTCATAATTTCATGCACAAATTACACAACCATGAACTGGATTGATTTTGTCATCATTATACTTCTCGTTTTCGGACTTGCAAGAGGTTTTATTGACGGTTTCATAAAGGAACTGGCATCGCTGCTGGCACTCATTCTTGGAATATGGGGAGCCATTAAATTCTCCTCATTCACTGCAGAAAGGCTCTATGACTACTTTGACATGACCGGTCAGTATACGGGCATAATAGCATTCCTTATAACCTTTGTGATCATTGTGATCCTGGTTCATTTTGTGGGAGTGATCGTTGACATGTTTCTTGACAAGATCTCGCTGGGAGTGCTGAACTCACTTCTCGGACTTCTTTTCGGCCTTTTTAAAACAGCTTTGATACTGAGTGTGATATTCACGATATTGAATGCAATAGATGCAAAACACAGGTTTCTGCCTGCACGAACGATAGAAACTTCCAGATTATACAGCCCCATAGCGGATATTGCACCGGCTCTCTTCCCGATCATTGGCGAAGGCAATTTTGATAAAAGCTTTGACAGGCTGAAGAAGAAACAGGAAACCAAAAAAAACCCGGCCGAGACAACGGTTTAACTGCCTTTGCTATATTTGCAGTCCGGATAAAAGCACAAATTATGACTTTTGTTGAAGAATTGAGATGGAGAGGCATGATCCATGACATCATGCCGGGTACTGAAGAATTGCTCGCGAAGGAGTCAACCCTGGGATATATCGGATTTGATCCGACTGCCGACTCTCTTCATATAGGCCATATGGTACAGGTTATGCTGCTTGTTCACTTCCAGCGGTCAGGACATGTTCCGATAGCCCTTGTGGGAGGTGCAACCGGTATGATTGGCGATCCGTCGGGCAAGTCGGAGGAGAGAAATTTACTTGACGAGGAGACCCTTCAAAGAAACCAGGAGTGCATCAGGATACAGCTGGCGAAATTTCTTGATTTTTCCCCTGAGAGGAAGAACAAAGCCATTATGGTTAATAATTATGACTGGATGAAGGATTACTCTTTCCTTGGATTCATAAGGGAGATAGGAAAGCACATCACGGTTAATTACATGATGGCAAAGGATTCGGTGAAGAAGAGACTTGGGGCCGATTCAAAGGAGGGAATGTCCTTTACCGAGTTCTCATACCAGCTTGTCCAGGGAACCGATTTCCTTCATCTTTACAATGAACTTGGCTGCAAACTTCAGATGGGCGGATCGGACCAGTGGGGGAACATAGTCACCGGTACCGAGCTTATAAGAAGGAAGACGGGTGGAGAGGCTTTTGCAATGACCTGTCCTCTCATAACCAAGTCGGACGGCACGAAATTCGGAAAGACTGAAGCGGGAAATGTCTGGCTCGATCCGGAGAAAACTTCGCCCTATCATTTTTACCAGTTCTGGCTCAATGTTTCGGATGAGGATGCCGCGAGGTATATAAAGATATTCACCCTGCTCGACAAAGCTGTCATAGAGGAGCTGACTGAGAGTCACCGTCAGTCTCCTCATGAAAGGATACTTCAGAAGCGCCTTGCTGAGGAGATGACCGTGATGGTGCATTCACGCGGGGAATATGAATCAGCTCTTGAGGCTTCACAGATACTGTTCGGGAAAGGCACCACCGAATCGCTCAGGAAGATGAATGAGAAAACCTTCCTTTCGGTTTTTGAAGGGGTGCCGGTATTTGACATAAGTATGGATGTGATCCGTAACGGTGTAAGCGCGGCTGATCTGTGCGCTGAACACTCCGCTGTGTTTGCTTCGAAGGGTGAACTTAGAAGGCTTGTTCAGGGCGGAGGGATGAGCATAAACAAGGTCAGGATTGATAATCCTGATATGATTGTAGGAAGTGATATGCTTCTCAACAATAAATACCTGCTTGTTCAGAAGGGAAAGAAGAATTATTACCTGCTAAGGATAAGTTGATTGAACCCCCTTTGGGGGCTACATTTATTTGATAAAGTCGGCGGCAATAATGGAGACATCATCAAAGAGCCCGGGATTATTATCGGGGATTCCCAGTTTATCCAGCATCTTTTTGACGTTTTCCTCAACAGGCATCTTGTTTTTTATGTGCTTCACTATTTCAGAAGTTAGTATTTCTTTGCCGTTGTCACCCTTAAGGTCGGAAAGGCCGTCGGTGTAGCAAACTATCTTCGAGTTGGCGGTAACATGCAGGACCTCGTGTTTTACAGGAGGCATTTCATCTATCATTCCGATGCCTATGCACTGTGAATGGAGATGAGTAAGCTGACGGCTTTCATTGTTGAAGAATACGGGAGGGTTATGGCCGGCGTTGAGATACTCGAGGATAGCCGTCTGATGATCGTAGCGGGCCACGAAAAATGTTATAAACTTATCTCCCTCGGCATTTGTCCAGATAAGGTCGTTGAGCTTTATGACAAGTGTTTCGAGTTCAATGTCGGAAGTGAAAAGCGCCCTGAGTCCGGCCTGGAAGTTCGACATAAGTATCGCGGCCGCGATTCCCTTTCCGGAAACATCGGCAATGCAGAATCCGGTTTTTGAGGGGGAGAGCCTGATGCAGTCGTAATAGTCTCCGCCGACCTCGTAATGAGGGTAATAAAAGCCGGTTATCCTGAGCTTTTCATTCACCGGCATCGACCTGTTGTCGGGGATTAGCTTCTGCTGCATCTCTGCGGCCAGTTCGAGCTCTTTTTTTAGCGCTTCCTGCCTGAGACTTTCCATGAAAAGCCTTTTATTCTCGATGGCTGCAATAATTATTCCTGATATGGTCTTAACGAAGTTTAGATGTCTGATCACGGGGCTCATACCCTTGCGATCTTCCTCGATATCGCCTATTAGGATAAATGCAAGCGGTGTATTGTTGCTGAAAATGGGGATAAGTATCTCCACTCCCTCTATTCCCAGGTTCTTGTTCCTTATTTCTGTCTCGTTGTATTTCAGGAGTTTGTTCTCTACATCGATACCGGTTTCAAATTCCTCGGGGAAACCGGCATTGAGAATACATTCCCAGCGGAGGGAATGCTTGAAAATAATGATTTTACCTATTCCCAGCTTATTTCTGAGAATCGATTCATATTTTGATAAAAGATCTTCGGTCGGCAGGTTATCGTTTATCGACAGGGTAATATCCAGAAGTGAGTCAAGCTTGAACCTGGATATCTGAAGTCTGTCAACCGAAGTCTTTTTTTTTCTCATTAAGCTATAGTTTTGCCCTTTCTATATAGGTTTTGCTCGCGGTGTCTATCCTGATCTTGTCGCCGGTATCGATAAACAGCGGTACCATGATAGTGCTCCCGGTTTCGATGGTAGCCTGCTTGAAGGTGTTGGTTGCGGTATCGCCCCTTAGTCCGGGTTCGGTATAGGTAACTTCCACCACTACAAACTGCGGAACCTCTACTGATAGAACGGTATCGGTGTCGGCGTGGTATACAACCTCAACATTTTCTCCTTCCTTCAGGAATTCATGGGCGTCGATAAGTTCCTCGTGAACGTGTATCTGCTCGAAGGTTTCGACATGCATGAAATAGTATCCGACTTCATCTTTGTAGAGATATTGGTAGGGGCGTCTTTCAACTCTTGCCACGTTAACTCTTGTGCCGGATGGAAAAGTATTGTCAAGCACCCTTCCTGTCTTGATGTTCTTTAGTTTGGTTCTTACAAAAGCCGGGCCTTTTCCGGGCTTTACATGCTGGAACTGCACAATGGTATGAAGTTCCCCGTTGTACTCAATTACCAGTCCGTTTCTGAAATCTGCAGTAGTTGCCATAAAAAAACAATATTTCTGTTATTGGTTAGTATCTTTTCCTCTTATTTCCAGCGGATATTTCAGTCCTTCGTAATCAACTATTTCAGCTACAAAGGCTCCCACAAAGATGTTGAACCTGATTCTTACGGGCAGATAGTTCCTGTCGGCCGTGAACCAGAATGTCACATCATCCTGTGTTTTAAACAGTCTTCCAACCTCAGTGACCGGGTTGAACTTCAGGCATTTGAGCCTGCCGATCTTTGTTTTGATCTCTTCGGTTCCCATGTATCTCATAATAATCGGGTAGTATTCATCAGCGAACCATGTATTGATGGTTATAACATCTCCCTTTTTCATCTTTTCGTAACCGGGGAGATAATTGTTCCGCATGAAGTAGAAACATGAAAGGATATCGTGTATACCTTTTTCGGTCACATGCACACCAGAGAGGTCGCTTGTCAGAACTGACGAATCGGGTCTGCTGTAGTGGTCAAAGATCACCTCGTTATATTTGGTATAACGTCCTTCCCTGATGTTTCTGATCGAGAACACCGGTAATCCGGTCGAAGGTTCCATGAAGCTTTCATAGATGTCCTTTACCTTGAAGACTGCATCTACCATCCCGGTTGTCCGTCCCAGCAGGGTTGAATGCCACACATTCCTGCCTCTGAAGGTATCAGTCTGGAGTTCAAGAGAAACGGCACCTCCCTGGATGATTCCATAATTTATTACAAAATTAATCTTTTCACCCGGCAGGTAAGCCTTTTCCTGTCCGGAAGAAAGCGCCGGTATCAGGAGGGCCAGCAAAAGAGCTTTAATATGCCTCATACTGCTTTTTTAAGGGTACTTTGATTATAACAATCAAATTACCTGCCAAGTATATTTTTTTTAGGACGTGAAGTTATGAAATCTTTGAGATAAAACGGTTCAAAATAAGCAATATCTTCAAAAGTCTGTTGTCTAAGTGATTTAAATGCAGGTTGGTACATATGGGCTGCCGAGATCCTGAATTCATCGGCAAATGCTACATTTTCACGTTTAATAATACCGCGGCATTTTTCTGCACCGTCGCCGAAGAATAGCAGTCTTATATCCGTGGGTATGTCAGTGAATGAATATTCATCAATAATTTCAGCGGATGTTTCCTTAACGGTTCTGCCTTCATCATCCAGTATTGAGTAATAGACTTCCATCCGGCGTGCGTCAAGCATCGGGATGAAGAGAGAATTGTTATCGAGTCCGTATTTCTTCCTCATTCTGTCGTCGATACCGTGGAACATCGAAAGGGTGGTTTCGACTCCGATCAGCGGCAGTGAAGCCGCGTATGCAATCCCCTTAGCGGTTGAAACGCCTATCCGGAGTCCGGTGTATGAGCCGGGGCCCTTGCTAACGGCCACTGCTTCGAGGTCTTTTGCCTTTAATCCGGCTCTTTCAAGAAGTTCAGCGGTAAAAACGGTAAGCAGTGATGCATGGGATTTCTCTCCGGAGCTCTCTCTCAGGTAAGCCGGACCATTGCTGTCGCAGAGAGCAACCGAGCATATTGGAGTTGAAGTCTCGAGACAAATTATCATATTCCCTTATGAATCCTTCTTCCGCAGGTTGTTTATTCGAGGGAGAAGAGGTCTTCCTTCTTAACAATTTCGACCAGTGTGCTATCAGACAGCTTTTTGCTTATGGCGGAAAAGGGTGCGGAAATAACACGATCTCCTTCGGCAACACCTGAAATAATTTCTATATAACTGTTATCCTGTATTCCTGTAATCACATCCTTTGCCAGGGCGCGTTCACCGTCAGTAATGAATACCAATGTACGAATTTTTTCGTCTGACAGATTCCTGACCACCACGGTAGTGTCTGTTCTGGTTGTTACCGACTGAATGGGTACTGAAATGATTCCCTCCCTGATTTCTGTCCGGATGTCGACAGTAGCCGACATACCCGGTCTAAGCGGGTTCTGGTTATGGCTGGTAACAAGCGCCTCATAAGAGTCAGGCAGCACTAGTATGTTAACGTCAAAGTTGGTTACCTGATCGGCTGAGACACCGGTTGTCTTTGCCGAGCTGGCTATTTCTGTTACAACACCCTTGAATTTATAGTCGGTATAGGCATCGATCTCGATGGTAGCGGTATCGCCGAGCTTGACTCTCGGGATATCATTCTCGTTGACTTCAACCTGGGCTTCCATCCTGGAAAGATCTGCAATCCTAAGCATATCAGTACCTGCCATCATACCTGTACCTGCCACTCTTTCGCCGAGTTCCACCAGCAACATTGAAACGGTTCCCGACATGGGTGCATAGATGGATGTTTTTACAAGGTTTTCATTGGCCTCTTTAAGAGCTGCTTCCGCGCTCGTCACGGAGAATCTGGCCGCGTCAACCTCAGCTTTGGCAACCAGATAGGATGCTTCTGCCTGTTCAAATTCCGACCTGGATATAGTCTCTTCGTCATAAAGCTGTTTGTTCCTTTTATATGAAAGTTCAGCCTGTATGAACTGTGCCTCGGCCTGTGAAAGTCTTGCACGAGCCTGACTGATAGCAGCAAGAGAGCGGTCGCGCTGTGAGATATAGACGTCAGGTTTGATCCTGAGCAGCAGCTGACCTTTTTCAACATTGTCACCTTCACGGACGGTAAGCTCAACAATTTCACCTGAAACGTCGGGAGTGATCTTGACTTCCTTTTCAGGCTGTATCTTCCCGTTGGCGGTTATTGTTTCTATGATTGTTCGTTTTTCTGCATTTTCAACTGACACTTTTACCGTGGCCGCCTTTCCGAACCAGCCGGCTTTTTTCCCAATCAATGCGAAAACTATAAGGACTATTGTCAAAGGGACGAGGATCTTAAGTATTTTATTGTTTTTCATCAGTATACCATATTTATAATTACTTGTTCAGAGTCAGGGGTAATCCCTTGTAAAAATCCAATACTTTGATTTTAAATATATATTCATATTTTGCCTGCGACATTTCAGACTGAGCGTTCAGGAGCTGCGTTTTTGCCGCGTTGTAGTCGACGGGAGTTATCATTCCGACGTTGAATTTCTGTTCGGTGTATCTGAACGATTCTTCAGATGATTTAACAGCTTTTGAACTCGCGTTGTACTTCTTGAGGGCGGCCACGGCATCGGCATAAGCCTGCTGTATATTCTTGTAGAGTTCTTTTCTGGCTCCTTCGAGGGTGAACTGACTGTTTTCAACGGCCAGCTTGGAGTTTGCAATATTCTTGTTGACCAGCCATCCGTTCAGGATAGGGATACTCATGGAGAACCCGAGTCCGTAGTTCTTGTTGTTCTTCAGCTGATCCTCGAACGATTGCTGTCCGGGAAAGTTGGCAATATGCGAATACCTTGTCCCGAAATTATGACTCATCGAAATGCTGGGGCTTCTGGCTCCCTTTGCAATCCTGAGGGCATACTCGCTTGCAGTGAGTTTCATTTCCGAACTTCTGATCTCGGGCCTCGACTGAACTGCAAGTGTGTATATTTCTTCGATGTTTCCATCAATTGTTGCTGTTTCCTCAACATGGATATCCGGTACAACTATCTCGAATCCTTCAGTTGTTTCAAGTTCAAGCAGCTGTGTCAGGTTCAGGTATGATATATCAAGCTGGTTAAGCATATTTACCAGGGTCACCTCTTCCTGGGCTGCCTGGGCTTCTATCTGCAGAAGGTTTCCCCTTGCCATGCTTCCGGCATCAACCATTATGCCGGTTTTGGTTATTTGTTCGCGGGTCGTGTTCAGCTGATTCTCCGTGGCAGTTACCAGTTCCTTGTTCAGCAGGATTTGGAGGTAAGCTAGGGCAACGCTGAGGGATACATTGTCGCGGATTCTCTGAAGATCCTGTTCACCTGCCAGCAGTTCATACTTGTTTTTCTGAATGGTGTTAAGGTTCTGAAGTCCGGTAAAGAGATCGGTTCTTCCTCCCAGATAGAAATAGTTGGATCTTAGGGTTTGGTTATGAAAATCATATGTTGTCTGGTCGAGGGCCCTTCCAAAGGAGTAATCGTGCGATGCCTGGCCTGCAACTGTAGGAAGGAGACTGAGCTTTGACTGCTCCAGTGTGTTCTTCTGAACTTTTGTCTGGATGGTCTGCTGTTTTATCTGGATATTATGGTCAATGGCATAGCGGATGCAATCCTCGAGCGACCATTCCTTCTGAGCGTCCAGCGGTCCCCAGGATGCAAGCAGCAAAGCAATTGTAATTATGAAAATTCTTTTCATTCTGATATAATTTTGATTTTAAAGGTAGCCCGCTCATGCGTGGGCCCACATGGCTGAAAATTATATAAATATATAAATATAAATATAAATATAAATATGTGTTTATGCATTTGACACACGTGGGTTTCATGATAAATTGTTTGTTAGAATCATTGAGATCGGCTTACCTTATAATGATTGATTTTTCTCCTGAATGCTGCATATAACACAAAAAAACTCACTACGGCCGCTGCTTTAAAATAAGGCTACGAAGATAAGCAATTAGGAGAATATGGCATAAACGGCAGGTTCTTATATCATTTTTTGTCTTATATTTTGGTTGCGATTTTCAAATTACCTATCTTTCACGAATCATTTAAATACTTAATATTATGCTTCATTATAAAGAATTAGGCTTGGTTAACTCGAGAGAGATGTTCAGGAAGGCAATGGCGGGCGGATATGCGATTCCCGCGTTCAATTTCAATAACATGGAACAGCTGCAGGCTATTATCAGCGCCTGTGTTGAGACCAGATCTCCGGTTATTCTTCAGGTGTCGAAAGGTGCCCGCAAGTACGCAAACCAGACTTTACTTCAGTATCTTGCCAAGGGTGCAGTTGAATATTCGAAAGAACTGGGATACGCGATTCCGATAGTGCTTCACCTCGATCACGGGGATACGTTTGAAACCTGCAAATCGTGTATCGAGACGGGATTTTCGTCAGTCATGATCGACGGATCGCATTTCCCCTATGAAGAGAACGTCAGGCTTACGAAACAGGTGGTTGAGTATGCTCATCAGTTTGATGTCACCGTTGAAGGAGAGTTAGGAGTGCTTGCCGGGATTGAAGATGAAGTATCGGCAGAACACTCGACATATACCAAGCCTGAGGAGGTTGAGGATTTCGTGAAGAAGACAGGCGTTGATTCACTGGCTATCTCGATAGGAACATCGCATGGAGCATTCAAGTTCAAGGTAAAGCCCGGTGAGCTTCCTCCTCCACTTCGTTTTGACATTCTTGAGGAGTGCGAGAGAAGGATTCCCGGTTTCCCGATAGTGCTTCATGGAGCATCATCGGTTCCCCAGGATATTGTTGCCGAGATAAACCGCTATGGAGGCAAGCTTGAGAATGCAGCCGGAGTTTCGGAAGACCAGCTCAGAAGAGCAGCTGCATCGGCTGTTTGCAAAATCAATATCGACAGTGACGGAAGGCTTGCCATGACTGCTGCCATCAGGAAGGTGTTTGTGGAAAGCCCCGGTGAATTTGATCCGCGCAAGTATCTCGGGCCTGCCCGCGATAAACTTAAGGAA
>Ga0302244_1002197_pt1 | contig 10238 bp, 9 predicted proteins | sample AAG_UR_Phe_MG_FD_193513 | JGI IMG/M metagenome (GOLD analysis project Ga0302244, IMG submission 193513) | Enriched activated sludge microbial communities from anaerobic digester in WTTP, New Holstein, Wisconsin, United States - AAG_UR_Phe | ecosystem: Engineered > Bioreactor > Anaerobic >... | reverse complement strand
ATGATCTTTTTCTTTGCATCTCTACGATATTCTGGATTTATTCGAGCCATACTGACGGATAACGGTATGATGACTGACTTTATAATACTGGATCTTGAACAGTAGTTCAGTAAACTAACCGTAAGTTTAATCATCTGACTGGTGATATCGTTTTACGAGGAACTATGAAACAGATACCCAACGATCGACCTTCTGGAGAGAGAGTGCTCAAAGTGCCCGAAAGGAACCGGGAGGGGTCGGCCCCGGCGACAGGAGATCGATCTACATATGCAGTACTGTCTTTGATAGCTGTACTGCTGGCTTTCGGTCTTGTCTTCCCTGCCGCGGCCGCAGGATCCACAGTCATCATCACCGGATACGAGGTAAAGCCGTCGGTTATCCTCCCGGGCGAGATGGGGACGATCACCGTCACGCTGAAGAACACCGCAAACCAGGCGACGGAGTCCGAATCGGATACGTTCACCCGGGGCACAGCGAGCACCGTCACCACGACGAGCACCGATATCAGCGCGAAGATCGAGAGCGCGATCCTCGTCGGAAAAGGGGTGGAGGTCGTGCACGGGTCCTTCCAGGACGTCGGGTCGATCGGACCCGGCCAATCCTTCCCCCTCACCTTCCAGATCCGTGCCCCGGCGGGTGACGGCATCTACTTCCCCGAGGTCTGGATCAGCGTCCGGGGCGGCGATAAGGTGCGGTATCCGGTCCCGGTGAACGTCAACAGCGCCGCCCTGCTCCCCAAAAATCCCGCCATCACCGTCGAGAAATCAGTCCCGGAGAGTGTGAGCCCCGGCGACGACTTTGTCGTATGTTTGACGCTCACCAACACCGGGGAGATCAGGGCAAACAATATCGACGTTGTGGTTCACCCGAACACCTCCACGGTTGCTCTCAAAAGCCCGGGCACGCACCACCTGGCCCACCTCGACCCCGGGGCGTCGCGGGCAATCAACCTCAGTTTTGCATCGGATAGGAACGCTCCGTCCGGGCTAGAGATCATCTCGGTCCCGATTGGGTATGTCCGTGCCGACGGCTCCCGCTTCGAGCAGGTGGAGCAGGTGGGCATAAACCTGCAGGGCAAGGCGGCGTTGAGCATCTCGGCCGTCTCGACGGACCCGTCCCCGGCCGTCTCCGGCGGACCTTTCACCCTGATCCTGCGGATCGAGAACACCGGCACCGGCGATGCAACCGCCCTCAAGGTCAGGATCGACGCCCCCGTCTCCGGCTCAAAGCAGGCATTCGTCGGCAAGATAAAGCCGGGGAGCGACGCACCCGCCGTCTTCACCCTGAGAACGGATCAGTCCGGCGAGATCCCCGTCACCGTCAACCTGTCGTACGAGGACTATTACGGCCCGCACAGCAGGATCGAGGAGATGGCCCTCGTTGTGAACCCGTCGGCCGGACCGTGGGCCGCTCTTGCCGTTCTCGGCCTTGTGATTGTCGGGGCGGCGCTGGCATACCGGCACCTCCGGGGACGGAAGGAGACGGATCATGCGTGACGGCGGATACGGGGTCTCTTTCTTCCTTGCGGCCCGGGCCATCCGGCGCGGGAACCGGTGGACCCTGGCCCTCACAATCCTGGTCATCGCCCTCGTCGTCGTCCTGATGAACTTCATGACGATGATCGTCGGGGGAGTCGTGCAGGTGTACAACCAGCAGATGATCGACTACCAGTACAGCCATCTCACGATCGAACCGAGAGAGAAGGAACTTTTCATCACCGGATCTGACGACCTCATCGACCGGCTGAAGAGGGTCCCGGGCGTCACCGGCGTCTCGTCCCGCATAAGCGTCGGCACTACCATAACCAATCCACGGAACGGAAAGTTCCAGTCTAAATCCCTCACCGCGTTTGATCCCGGCGATGAAAAGACGGTGACCCGCTACCACCAGGCGCTCCTTGAAGGAGATTTCCTCTCTCCGGGCGATACCGACCAGATCCTGATCGGAAGTCTCCTTGCGGGCGACACCGACGAGACAAAAGACAAAGTCCCGTCACTCGGCGGCGCCAGGGTGGGCGATCTCCTGGAAGTGACCTACAGCAACGGCGTCGTAAAGGCCTACCGGGTGAAGGGGATCTTTGAGACCGACGGCGTCCTGATCGATTCGGCCGCGTTCGTCACCCGTGAGGAGATGGATGCCGTCATGCAGACCGGCGGCAGGGCGACGGAGATCCTGGTCCGGGGTGGTGATATTGGGGACGCGGGGCAGCTGAAGACCGCATGTATGCAGTTCGGGGTTCAGGAACCGATCAAGACCTGGAGTGAGAAGGGGAAGGGTATCCTTGGCGACGCAATCGGGAGCTTCAACCTCCTCACCTCCATCATGACCGTGGTCTGCCTGATCGTGGCGAGCGTGATCGTCTTCATTATCACCTTCATCAACATCGTCAACCGCAGGAAACAGGTTGCGGTCCTGAAGGCAATCGGCGTTCAGCGCCGGATCGTCATCGGGAGTTACCTCCTCCAGACCGTGTTCCTCTGCGCCGCAGGCGCGGTGGCCGGGGTACTGCTGCTCGCCGGCATCGCTCTCGGTCTGAGCGCAAACCCGATCCGTTTCCCGATGGGGTTCATCAGCCCGGTGCCGGACATCGGCGGGATCGTGGTGAGCGTCACGTGCCTCTTCCTCGTTTCGCTCGTCTCCGGCTATATTCCCGCGTGGTACGTCGCAAAAGAGGAGATCCTGATCGCTATGAGGGGATAAGATGATCGAGGCGCGGAATTTAAGTAAGATCTATCGGATGGGGAGCGTCGAGGTTGCCGCACTCAGGGGGATCTCCCTCACCATAGACGCCGGCGAGTTCGTCGGGATCATGGGGCCAAGCGGAAGCGGGAAGTCCACGCTCCTCCACCAGCTCGGTCTTCTCGATACCCCGACATCGGGGAGTATCATCATCTCGGGAACGGACGTCTCAGGGCTCGACGATGAGGAGCGGACGCTCTTTCGGTTGATGCACCTCGGGTATGTCTTTCAGGACTATGCGCTGGTGACCGATCTCGACGTGGTTGAGAACGTTGCAATCCCGGCAATCGCACAGGGAAGATCTTTTGGCGAATCTTATGCCGCGGCACGGGACGTCCTCGAACGGGTGGGGCTCGGCCGGAGGCATCACCACCTGGTCGGAGAACTCTCCGGCGGCGAGCAGCAACGGGTCTCGATCGCCAGGGCGCTCGTGAACACGCCCTCCATCGTCTTTGCGGACGAACCCTGTGCAAACCTTGATACCGAGAATTCGCGGATCGTCCTGGATCTCTTCCGGAAGATAAACCGCGACCTCGGGCAGACGGTCGTGATGGTCTCGCATGAGCCCTGGCATATGGACTACTTCGACCGGATCGTCTTTCTTAAGGACGGTCTCCTCGACGTCGAACGTATCCGGGAGGCGGGGAGATGGATATCCTGAGGGGGAAGGAAAAAAACCACATGCTGCCCCCCGGGCCACAAGCACACCGGATGAAAATATCTGGGGGGGACATTTTCATGCCAAAAGCTCAAATCGGGGGGGCGTTTCCATTAATCAGTTGTTTTTTAGAGCACTACCTGTTTTCTATGAGGAACCTCTTTTTGGTGGGCTGATTTCATCCAGATGGACATATATGGTGAAGGTGTCTCCAGCGGAAGGTATTTAAACATGGGGAATAAAGAACCAAAAAGGGGACAGGGCTCAGACAAACTACAGAAAATCAGAGAGCACCATTGCCACCATTGAGAATTCTGGTGGTTGCCGGGGTGCGGAAAGATAGGTAGTGGAGGAACCCTGGTGCAGGAGTCATAGAGAGTGAGTGGAGTTCTGGTCAGGTTGTTTAAAGATCCCAGAGACCTGTCTGTATGAACAACTAAGAGGTGAAAACTATAGCATATATCGTTCAGTTGGAAATCGCCGGTAATACCGCCATGTGGACAAGACCAGACACCGGCGACAGCCCTGTCAGCTATCCGGCACCTACATACTCGGCGGTTAAAGCTATTTTTGAGTCCGTGCTGTGGGGACCTGCGATTGAAATTATTCCAATTAAGGCGGAAATTTGTGCGCCGGTACAGTTTCACAATTATTACACAAATTATGGTGGCCCGCTACGAAAAACAACGAACATCAAACACGGAGACAGTTACCAGCTTTGCGCCACCGTTCTTATTGATGTCTGCTATCGCCTGTACGCCGAAGTTGTTCCGTATAAAGTAAAAGAGAAACTTCCTCAAGCGGCGAAGAACTGGGATAACGCGACCACGTCACCGGGGCACGCATATCAAGAGATATTCGCCAGAAGGCTGAAGCGTGGACAGTGTTTCTCTGTGCCCTGCCTGGGGTGGCGGGAGTTCACGCCATCCTATTTCGGTGAGTTCCGCGATGGTACACGTGTCATGTCTGATATGGAGACTGCAGTTGTCCCCTCCATGCTGCGGCAGGTATTTTCAAAAGGCTACCAATCCGAAGTCGCGTATCAGTACGACACGGATGTTGAGATTACAGATGGCGTGCTGACTTACGGGAAAGGAGAAAGGCCATGCTGAACGAGCTGCATCAGCTGTCTGCAACCCTTGCAAACCACAACATCAAGCAGCAGAGGTGGCACCATCAGTATAAGTCGTTGCCGGGCGGAGCCTGCTATCGTATATGGCTTGGCGATGATGGCGCGGTGGCGGATGTTGAGCCGATGAGCAAGGATCTGGTGAATGTCTGCCGAAAATTTGGCAATAATCAGGGGACATTTCCCGCTTTCAACATTGCACCGTTGTACCGCGTCACATCAGATGAAGATAAGAGATATTACGATGCGCTTTACGAAGGGAAAACGGAACTGGATATAAGTTATTTGCGATCGATATGCACTACCGATAACTGGAGCCCCAAACTTCGCAAAAAGATACCGCGCTGCCTGTGCACGCAAGTACCGAATACGCCTGGAGAAAGCGCAGTCGCCGCGCTGACGAACATCACAGCATCGCTTGACATTGACATGTTGCGTAGCACCCTTGAGCAGCAGGTTTGGAAAAGACTATCAAGCGATATAAAATCTTATCTGCCGTTGCTTATTCGTAAAGGGAACGAAAGGAAGCGGCCGGAAGATGATGTTGGTTCAGTATCGATTGTGCTTGATTTAATACATTGGGAGAAATTCGAATATCCAATAGCTAACGAAAATACCACAAGGCAAGTAAATGATTGGCTTTTTGCCAATGAAAGTGACCACCAACCTGAAACAAGCGATCAACTTGACGCTTTCGGATCTCCGTATGTGGAGCTTGGCGAACCCATGCCATCTGTGCGACTCGCACCGGGGTTTGAGGTGGCGCTACGTTCTATGTTCCGCGAGCAAGGGTGCCAGTACCGCTATAAAAAAGCTGATGCCCACTCTTTTCCGATTAACAAAACGAATCGCGACACCCTGAAGACCTCGCTTGAATGGATTGTGAAACCTGACAACGAGAACGTTACGTGGCGCAGAATAGACAAAGATGCAATGCTATTTGTATATCCAAACAAAGTTCCAAAAGTTCTGCCTAAGTTTGCTGCGCTTTTCGGTAGTACGGAGAATCGTGAAGGTAGCACAAACAGGTTTGAGAATGTCGCAAAGGATTTTATTGCGACACTCAACGGGCTTGAAACAAAGCAAAAGCCGGAAAATATCCATGTGTTTGCATTACAGCAAATGCCGCCAGCCCTATCTAAGCGCGCAAGGGTGGTGTTCTCGCGCAACCTAACCTCAAGCGGGCTAATAGATGCAGCTATCGAGTGGCAGCGGGGATGCCTCAACCTACCGCCGATCGCACGAATTGAGCTTATCACACCGTTTCCTTTGAATATCTCCAAAATCGCAAACAAAGTTTGGAAGCGGAACGGCACACGTGCAGACGGCAAGAACGAGGTTAAATTAATACAATATTATCAAGGCATGGAATTGCTTTTGGATAAACCCGTGCCGTCGCGAATAATGCGCATTACCAGAGGTGTGACCGCGAACTCATTGGGTCTGATATTGTTTGCCGGCGACAACCTGCCAAGAGGCAGGAATGCTGTTAAAGATGCAATGAAAGCGGAAATAGGCGACTTATTTCCCTTACTCGGGCTGCTCCTGTACAAGAGCGGCATAACAAAGGAGGTTTATATGCAAGACATGGCATATTCAATCGGACAACTACTGAAAATATCCGACGAGCTGCACGCGCTGTATTGTGAGATCAAGCGCGATGGCGAAGTGCCGCCACAACTGGCGGGAAACTCTGTGTTCGTAACAGCATCAGAAACACCGGCACAGGCCGTGGCTCTGCTCTGTACGCGAATGGTTCCGTACATAGCTTGGGCAGACCAGTACAGACGGCAGGACAAGGATAAAAGCGGCTTAGCGGCGTGGTACAAGCGGCAGTATGGCCGACTCATGCCACAGCTGCGTCAAAACCTGACAGAGAATATCCGGTTCGGCGACCTGGAAAAAGCACAGTTGTTTATCGGTTACCTTGCGGATCTTCCCAAATTGACGAACAAAGAATCTACTGAGGAGGTATGTATAGATGCAAAATGAAGTCAAACGTGCAACGGGGCTTTTGGTAATAGAAGCCGTGAACTCAAATCCTAATGGCGACCCCGACCGGGAGAGCGAACCACGCCAGCGCCCGAATGGCCGCGGCGAAATATCACCCGTATCTTTCAAACGTAAACTACGTGATTTACTGGAAGATTCTGATAGCCCATTCTTTAAAAGCCTGCCGGAGAAGTTTAAGGATAATCCGGATCACTACCGCATACTTGAATCGCGTGGGCGCAACCGCGATGAAATTAAAAAGGAGATGGGTGATAACGAGAAATTTGATCAACAGTCCTTCCTAAACAGCATCTTCGTAAAAAAATATTGGGATGCTCGCGTGTTCGGCAACACGTTCCTTGAAGAAGGCGGGGCAAAAGGCTTCATCAAGACGGGTGTGGCACAGTTTGGCGTAGGAGTTTCCATATCGCCGATAGATATTGTGCGCCATACGAACACAAATAAAGCCGGTGTGCAAGACGGGAAAAATGCTGGTATGGCACCACTTGCATTCCGTATCGTACAGCATGGCGTATACTGTATGCCTTTCTTTATCAATCCAAACTACGCGGGAAAGAGCGGTTGCACCCCGGACGATATAGAACTGCTCAAACTGTTGATTCCGAAGGCGTACGATTTAAATCGCTCGGCCATACGCCCTGACGTGCGAATCCGTCATGCCTGGTATATCGAGCATAAAAGCGCGCTTGGAAGCTGCCCGGATTATCTGTTGCTTGAGGCGTTGATGCCTACTCGCATAAGCAATGTATCTGATCCCTCCAACGGGTGGGCAGACTACGAGGACAAAACTTCTCTGCCAGAAAATCTCAAGTCGCGGGTTGGTGATGTGGTCGATTTGATGGAATTATGACAGAATATTTCGCTCATAGTCCGAAAGGTGGGTATCCCGCCCAGACATATGCGCAACATATCAACGGAGTATCGGAGCGAGTCAGGTGTAATGCATCTGACGCTGCCCGATACTCCCTTGACGATAGTGCATTGCTTTTACATACAGCGGAAGTTGCGGCAGTTTACCACGATCTGGGTAAACTTGATGAGGAAAATCAGTCAGTTTTGTCCGGCCAGAGAACGGCAAAACGTCTGCCGCTTAATCACGCGGATGCAGGCGCGGCTTTTTTGCTGGATGATGCATCCCCCGCCCTTCTTGCGGCTGTTTCTATCGCGGCGCACCATATCGGACTTCCGGATTTTGGCATGGAGAGCATCCGCGAGGATTCCGCGTTCCGCGATGATGAAATAAAGGCGCGGGTTGATGCGGCGTTGTCGGAGTATTCGCAGATACACAGCAGCAATGTAAGCACAAGGCCGCTAATAGAGAACACTGTGCCGTCGGGGGACTTATCGGTATTCCTGCGTATGCTGCTGTCTTGTCTGGTTGATGCCGACCACACCGATACCGCTTCGCATTACGGCAAGTATCCTGAGCCGGTGGATACTATTCCACTTCGTCCGGCAGAGCGTCTCGCATTATTGGATCACTATGTCGAAACACTTAGAAAAATAGGCGAAGATGACGAACGGAATAAACTGCGCTCTGAAATGTATACCGGGTGCAGAGACTCCCAAATATATGAAAACATTGCCTCCTGTGACGCTCCCGTCGGTTCGGGCAAGACAACTGCGGTAATGGCACACCTCTTGGCGCAAGCGAGTAAGCGTGGATTGCGCCGCATATTTGTGGTGTTACCGTTTACAAATATCATCCAGCAGTCGGTCGAGAGGTACCGTGAAGCACTGGTTTTCCCGGACGAGAACGGCGAAGAGGTTGTGGCTGAACTGCATCATCGTGCCGAATTTGAAAGTGAGGAGACCCGGCATCTCACAGCGCTATGGCGCGCGCCGATCATCGTCACCACAGCGGTTGCGTTCTTTGAAACCCTTGCGGCGAAAACCCCGTCTGCACTTAGGCGGTTGCATGAGTTAGCAGGTAGCGCGGTATTCGTAGACGAAGCGCACGGTGCATTGCCTGCGCACCTATTGCCATTAGCATGGCGGTGGATTAATATTTACGCTAAAGAGTGGTCCAGTTATTGGATTCTGGCTTCAGGTTCGCTTAATCAATTCTGGGAAATAAAAGAGATCGCCGGACAAAAGTTGGAAGTGCCGAATATAGCCGATCCATCTTTAAGGACTTCGCTCAATGCATTTGAAGGCAAACGCATCGAATATCAGGCTAACCTGACGCCGCAGTCGCTGGAGACGTTTGTTGAAGGTGTGGCACAATCAAAAGGGCCAAGGCTTGTTATACTCAATACAGTTCAAAGCGCGGCAGTGGTTGCAAAGTATATTTGCGAGGAGTACGGGCGTGGGAGTGTAGAACATCTTTCAACCTCCCTTACGCCGAGCGACAGGGAGAAAACGCTTGGACAGGTGAAGGCGCGGCTTAACGGGTCCAATGATGACGATTGGGTACTTGTCGCTACATCTTGTGTGGAGGCAGGCGTTGATTTTTCGTTTAGGACCGGTTTCCGGGAGCTTGCATCGTTGACCTCACTGTTGCAGGCGGCAGGGCGTGTCAACCGAAATGGTGAGTATGGTGTTTCTGAAATGCACACATTTTGTCTTTCAGAGAGCAATATGTTAAAATCAAATCCCGACATTAAAAATTCCGCCACAGTCCTACGTAAACTCATAGAAACAGGAATTGACATTTCCCCATCGCTCGTGACCGGGGCTATCGAACAGGAACTTAAGGAATATGGCAGCAGGCCGATACACAGGGTGTTGCTTAAAAAAGAATGCAGCAAGGATTTCCCATTTGTAGAAAAGAATTTCAAGGTAATCAACTCGGATACACGTATTGCGGTGGCAGATATAAAAATCGTCGATAGAATACGCAATGGGCATTGTGACTGGCGTGAATTACAGAAGCATTCGCTGCAAATAGCCAATTATAAACTACAAGAACTGCGTATACCACAAATCGCAGAAGATATTTACCACTGGAACCTCGCATATGATGATTTTCTGGGATATATGGCAGGGGTTATCCATAAATCTGAGCCCGAACTCCTCCTTTATTAGGGAATATGTCGATATTAGGGAATATGTCGAAGTTGATCATCCTGACGATCTCCCGTGCCTGTTCTCGCATCCCGATCATCCCCTTCTCCCCTCTTAGGCACCCGATGTCGAGGAAGAATGGCGGAATAAAGTCAAACTGAAGGGGATGAGAATTGAGCGAAACACTAAGTTTGCGTTTCAGGTTCATAGCAAGCAAGGTGCATGAGCCATCACGTCTGTTGATAGGTTATTATAATGTGACTTATAATAATGCCTTATTGGGATCGGAACTTCCATGAATCCTGACGACTACCTCCTGCTCAGCGGCATCCAGCATTTTGCATTCTGTAGACGTCAGTGGGCGCTCATCCACATTGAGCAGTTGTGGAAGGAGAACGTGCTTACCTTCGGCGGCAGGCAGATGCACAGGAATGCGGACGATCCCTTCTTCACAGAGAGTCGGGGGGATATGCTGATCTCGCGGAGTGTGCCCCTGGTCTCCCACGCATTGAAGATCTACGGGGTTGCGGATGTGGTAGAGTATCATCGCTCGAACACAGGGATTATGATTTCTGGACGGGAAGGATGCTGGATCGCTGTGCCGGTGGAGTACAAGGCGGGGAAGAAGAAACCGGACGATCGCGACGAGGTCCAGCTGTGTGCTCAGGCGATCTGTCTTGAGGAGATGTATCA
>Ga0302244_1002191_pt1 | contig 10250 bp, 3 predicted proteins | sample AAG_UR_Phe_MG_FD_193513 | JGI IMG/M metagenome (GOLD analysis project Ga0302244, IMG submission 193513) | Enriched activated sludge microbial communities from anaerobic digester in WTTP, New Holstein, Wisconsin, United States - AAG_UR_Phe | ecosystem: Engineered > Bioreactor > Anaerobic >... | reverse complement strand
AAGTCCTTTCTGCGAGTTTGCCAGCTTTCTTACGCATTATCCGGCAATACCTTATAATCCGCCTGGGTCACAGTATATACTTTAGTATTGACTCAAAACTACTTCTCGTTTGGCTGACATATTTAGCTACAAACGTTTTGTACAATGAGTTCTATCGATTATGAGGATTATATGAGAGACCAAATACTTCTTTATAGGGAAATGTGCGATGGAGAGAAAAAGCAAACTCTCCAGAGAGGAATGAATTATCGTTTAAACAACCAATACTCAGTTATTCTAATGTCCCAACGCTCGAATGCTCCATATAATGATCGAATTCATGAAGACGGCGTAACTATAGAATACGAAGGACATGATGTACCAAAAAGCAAGGCCGTACCCGATCCTAAATCTATTGATCAGGAAGCAAAAACAGCAACTGGGACTCTAACACAAAATGGTTACTTTATTGAAGCAGTAGAAAGATATAAGGCTAATAAACAACCTCCAGAACCAATACGAGTTTATGAAAAGATCCTACCAGGAATATGGTCTGATAAAGGATTTTTTAAACTTATTGATTTCAAGCGTATTCGTAGTGGCTCCAGGTTTGTGTACAGATTTGTTATGCAAGCTACAGAGTTTGAAACTCAGGATGACCATCTTTTAGAAAATACTCTATCACCTAGATCTCGCGTGATACCAACTGAGATCAAAAAGATCGTATGGGAAAGAGATGGCGGAAAGTGTGTTATATGTGGTTCTACCGACGAGTTGCACTTTGATCATGATGTTCCGTATTCTAAAGGGGGAAGCAGTATAACTGCTGCAAACGTTAGAATTCTATGTGCTCGACATAACCTAAGTAAATCAGACAAAATCGAGTAATCATATTATTATTAAACTTGAATACATGCCAATATACTGTTATTCAAGTAAATGGACAGAGTATGGAGCCCGTGATCCAGCATCAGGACATCGTGGTCATCAAGAGCGATCAAAGCTGGGAAAATGCCGCTGGTAAAAGGTAGTGTCTCAAAGGTTGGTGTAAATTGGGTAACGCCCGATGAAGAAAAAGGTTGAGCCGGATCCCGCTCTTTGTTTTGATGGTTTTGACAAAACTAAAAAGACCTTTGCACATAATCCTCAGGGTCTGGTTAAAAAGTAAGAGCATTTAGGATCAAAAAGTAGTTTTTGAAATCTGCAAATAATTCTTGACAAAATAGATAGGCTCATATTTTGTCACTCTATCACAACGATGGAGTCCACCATGAGAACAGACAAAATGACCCTCACCGATTACGAGATCCAGAACAGCCTGGCCAAACTGGATCACTTTCTTCTTCAACTGGATGAAAACATCAACTGGGACAGAGTCAAGAAGACCCTGGAGCCCCTGGATCCCAGCCGGAAGAATGTTGCCGGCCGCGATTCCTACGAACCTCTCAAAATGTTCAAGGTCATGTTGCTGCAATCATGGTACGATCTATCCGATCCCGAGATGGAGTTCTATCTCAACACCAATCTTTTGTTCATGAGTTTTTGCCGGTTCAGCATCAGCGAAAGCAAGCCGGACCACAGCACGATTTGCCGTTGGCGGAACCGCTTTGCCGAATCCGGGATGTTTGACCTGATCTTCAGCGGCATCATGACTGAGCTTCAGGAATTGGGACTAGAGATCAGGCAGGGCAAGATGGTGGACGCCACTCTGGTGAAAGCCCATGCCAGGCCAAACAGGAAAGTGGTGGTGGAAACCGAGCCGACCGGAGATGACGAGCAGACAGCGATACCGACCTATGAAGCCAGTGAAGTGGTGGTGAAGGAATCCTGTGATCCGGACGCGAACTGGGTGAAGAAAGGTAAGGTTTGTACCTATGGCTACAAGGCTCACACCATGACAGATTCAAACGGCATTGTCGTATGTGTGGACGTGACCTCTGCCAATGTCCATGACACGGTCATGTTCCCCGATCTGATCGAAAAGGCCCAATTGTCAGAAGGCGACACGGTTTACGCGGACAAGGGTTACCACAGCGAACAGAACAAGAAGATCCTGGAGCGGCGCAAACTCACTGACCAAATCATGCACAAGAGAAAACGCAACGAGCCCGAAAATGAGACGATCGTGAACCGCAACAAAAGCATCTCCAAACGCCGCTATGTGGTGGAACGGACCTTTGGTTCGCTCAAACGGAGCTATGGCTGGAGCAGGACCAGATACATAGGATTGCCCAAAACTACTTTCTATCTGCAGATGAGGTGCCTGGCCTTCAATATCAAACGGGCCATGAAATTGATTTCTCTAAGCCCGGTATAGGGAAAATCCGTCCAGATTCTGTGAATTGGGTCTGAAAATGAGGGAAACGGGATGGAATGAGGGCAAAATATGTGGATAACTGAGCTTTTTCAGGGTTCATGTTGGGAAATTCTGGAAAAATTGTGGATAACTACAAAGTAGATCCTGGAAAGCTGGACTCTTTGGTATTACGCAAAGGTCTTTAAAGGTATCTTCAGTTGTGTAAATAGTGTGTTGGTGTAAATTAGGTCCGCTCAGGGTAGTTAATGTATGACCACTTTTAAATCATGCAAATAATACCTGTGTGCGTGTCAAGGTTTATTTTGGGCCATCGTAATATTTGCTTATCGACTTCCCTTATCACTACAAGAACTTTGAACAACGCAGCCCGTCGCGTTAGGGATCAATTTGCCATATTCCACATAAGTTTTTCTGATTCGACAGACTTTTCTGGATCACAGCCTCCACTAATATGATATGACGGTGGCGTCGGAATGACAGTGCTTCTACCCATCCTGATTGAATATGATCCTTTGAGTTGTATGAATTCACCCCATTTGTGGAAAAGAAAAAGGGCGGGACCGAAATCCCGCCCATATCTGTGCGTGAAGATGCCGTGGCATCTCCGCGCGGGTTACTTGTTTTTCTGGAGTTGGGGCATTACGCCATCAGCTGCGGCGATTTTGAAGAAGTGGAATGGATCGGTGGCAGCGCTGTAGACATAGTTGTTGGTGGCGCTGTAGCCCACGACGGTGTAAGTGCCGTAGGGATCGTGGGAGCCGTAGATGACGTAGTAGCTGGCGCCGGGTTCCGCCGTCCAGTTAAGGGTCACGGTGGAACCGTCGGTAGCGGTGGCAACCACGTTCTGCGGGATGCCAAAGATGCCGAGGGGATTGGAGATGATGGCTTCTGATTCCAGGGCGCCGCTGTAGTTGGCTTTCACCGCCCACTTGTAAGCGCCGTTTGACAGGGACGCGAAGCCGGTGTCAAGATAGGTTTCGGTGCCGCAGTTGTTACTCAGCTGGGTCCAGTTAGCCGGAGTTCCTTCCTCGGCAACAGGGAAGCGATAGACGCTGTAGTTCTGGAGGCTGCGGTCGCCGTCGCGCGAGGCGAAGCGGGCAACCTGATGCCTGTTTGTGGCAGGTCCGATGTAGATGTCGTCGATATACCAGCCGGCATAGTTGACTGTAGCGGTTGCGTAGAACTGGAATTGAATGGACACAGTCTGATCGGCATAGGCAGAGAGGTCTATCACCCGTTCAGTCCAAGCTGTGTTACTGTGTTGCCAAGAAGGTCCCCAAACCACGGTGCCGTTGACAGCAACCTGGCAATAGTCGTAGTTGCCGAAGACATTCTCCCAACTCCAGAAGCGCAACTGCGGATTGACAAAACCAGCCAGGTCGATGGTCTGGGTCAGGTAGCTGAAAGCGCCTGAGTTGCTGTAGTTGGTGAGCATCTTTGTGCCCCACATGCCGTTGCCGGAATGGGCAGCCGGTGGCGGGGTCACATTGCTGCCAGTGTAGGAATAGACGAAATCATCAACATCGTAGTTGTTACTCCATTCCCAGTCACCGTAACCGCTGCCTACCCAACCGCCGTTGTTAGCCTCGAAATCGTAGAACAGATAGTCGGGTTCTTCGGCGGGATCCCAGTTCAGCCTGGCGTCGTCGCCTTCGTGGCTGGCAACCAGGTTGTATGGGGTCCAGAGGTATTCGGTGAGGTTGATGGTGCCGAGGTTGATGTCGGTTGTGATAGCGTCGAAGGTGCCGGTCTCACTCTGGTAACCTTCCTTGGATACTGTCCAGGAATAAGACAGGGTGTCTGCTCTGCCTTTCACGTCTGCAATGCTGAACGCGCCGTTCGCATCGGTGGTGGCGCTGTAGTTGTGGTATCCGAAGAGCTCGACCGTGGCGCCTGCCAAACCGGCGGGATAGTCGTTGGAGGTGACCACACCGCTGACCGTAAGACTGGGCAGTGGCTGCAGATTGAAGTTCTGGGTCACGGGGGTTCCGGGCTCGAAGGAGATGCCGGTAACCGTGCTGCTGTAGTAGTCGGTGGCGGAGCAGGTCAGATCCACGAAGGTGCTGTCCCAATAAACGAACTCATAATATCCGTTTACGTCGGTGTAGGCAACCGCGCGTTCCGTGAGGCTGACCATGGCGCCTTCGATCGGGCTGGAAGTTACGCTATCATACACATGTCCGGAGAGGACAGCCTCGGGACTCGTCACGGCGTTGTCCACCACGAATATGGTGTTGGGCACATATCCTACCAATGTACCCGCGGCTGAGGGAGCCATTGGATCATAGGTAACTGAATCACTCAGCAGATAGCGTGAACGGTTGGGATGGTCTGCAGTTGTGGTGTAGAAGAACTTATCGCTGCTTGAATACCATTGTGTATCCACAGGGCGGTTGACACGTGTTGCCAGAGTGCCGCCGGTGAATTGATAGGGCGTAGTCAGGGGTATTACAATATGGTTGATTCCTGAAGGGAAATCCACCAAACCGTCAAAGACCAGGGTGTAGTCCTGCGCGGGGAGCCAGCCGTCGGAAAGGTTGGTAGCCGCGGTGTGCGCCATCCAGATCTTGACGGGTTTGCCCTGCAGATTGCTGGAGAAGGTGTTTTTGTACACGATGGCTGTGATGGTTCCGGATTGCAGGTGCATTTCATCGTTGAAATACAGCTCTTCCGTTACACTGTTTTTGTGATACATGCCCAGAGGCAGGTAATATCCTGAAGAAGTTGTGGCGTCGTTACCGACACTGAACAACGCTGCTGTGCTTTCCAGCGCATACACTTTCTTCAGTGGCGTTGCGTCGTTGGCGGAATTACCATCGCCGGCAAGGACCACCTTTCCATAGATCTGGTGAAAGCCACTGGTCATCATGGGGGTCCAGGAAAGTGTGTGTTGTGCTGTGGCACCCGGATCAAGGGGAGTATTCACTGTCACAGTGGCAAGAACAGTGCTTTCACTCATCAGGTTGACATTGTAAGCGCTCTGCGCTGCTGTGCCTTCGTTGAACACGCTCACAGTGAAGTCGTAAGCCGTGCCATATTCCAGTAGGGCGGGGCCACTGATGGCAGTGGCTGCCAAGTCGTTGGCCAGCAGTTCAATGAGCTGCACGTTGTCCACATAAAGGCTTCGGTAGGTGCTACCCAAGCCGTGCTTGAAGCAGATGTACTGGTCGGTGCCCGTATAATCTTCGAAGGAGACATCATACACCGTGTGGGTTGCGGTCAGATCGATGGAGGCTATTTGGGTGAAGGTTCCGGTACCATCAGGCGTATCGACCGTTCCAACCAGCAAGGGATATCCGGCTGAGCCGCTGCGGGAGGAGAATTTCAGCTTGATCGTGTTCAGCGGGATGCTGGCATCGATGGGAGGGGTAATCAGACGCAGGTCGGCAGCCGTGTCGCTGCTGTTGGTCAGATAAACGCTGTTGGGTGCGCTAACCGGGTAAGTGGTGGTTGTGCGAACGTAGGCAGAGGTTGATGTTGAATTGATATAGGCCGACCAGCCATAGGGCAAAGCCGGAGCAGTGACGCTGTCGAAGTATTCTTCATGCGGCAGGGCCACGATGGTGGGGTCGGGCAGGGTTGTGAAACGGAACACGATCATCCCGGTAGGATCGGGGCTGCCAACTGAGTTGTAAGGCAGTACCGCCCAGTACCAGGTGGTGTTGAATCCCAGAACAATGTCGCTCTGGGCGTCGAGATCCAGGGAACTGGTCGTGCTCTCATAGAGGTATTCGCCATAGTAGTCATTGACAGGATCAATCAGTTCCGAGCCAACGTAGATCTCAAACCATTCAGCAGCTCCGCCGCTAATGTTTTCCGTCCAACTAAGCAGGACATTGCCTGGATCGACTAATGCCAAGTCTTCCGGTGAGTTCAGTGTGACATGCGCAGGAGCTTGTCCAGCCTGGCGGATGCGCACATTATCCACGAAGAAATCGTTGTCCGCGTTGCTGACGGTCGATTCCCCGTAGAAGGCGATATACTGGATGCCGGTATAGTTATCCAGAGAGAGCACGTAGTGGTCGCCAGTATGGGAGATGTCGTTGTACACCTCGTAAATGCCGCCGCTGGTCTGGTCGTCATTATCCCAAATCTTCACGGCATTGGCTGTTGACCAGGAGGTTCCGTCGCCTATGAGGACCACGAACTTGTCGTCAACACCCGTGGTGCCGCTGGGATCATCAGTAATGGGATTGTTGGTATTCCAGTCAGTGAGCGCGATGTCAAACTCCAGTTGATAACTGGTTCCCGGCATCTGGATGGGCGGGGTCATCAGCCAGTGTCTGATCGATGTTGAGCCGTAGATGTTGATTTTGGCGCACTTGTTGGTGGGATCAGTGACTATATTGGCAAAATCGTCCTGAACCCAACCAGTGGTTGCGCTTGAAAGAGTGACCGGGTCTGAGGTCAGTAGGCCCGACCATCTGGTCCAATTCATAGGCGGGAAGGTGGTGCCGGTGGTGCCGAAGTCTTCCATCCAGGGAGCGTAGATGGTGGGATCAGCCATGACGGTGAAGCTGCGGATCTCACTGTCAGCCGAGTTGCCAGTAGCATTGTAAGCCACAACTTTCCAGTAGTAGGTTGTGGAATAGGCCAGGGCGGTGGTGGCAGTGAAGGTGGTAGTGGTAACATCCGCGATTTGGGTGCTGGGGTTGGCGTTGGTGTCGCAATATACCTTATAGCCGGTGGGGATGCCACCGATGGCGGCGGCGGTCCAGGTGAAGGTAGGCTTGGCCGCGACATCAATAGCCGCGTTGGCCGGCGCGGTTAGGGTTACAGGATCCGGCGCGACCGAGGCCGCTTCGGGGCCAAACACATGGTCGATATAGATGCTGGAAGTGGAGGTAGAAGTAGATACCTCAAAAGCCAGGTAGTAGTTGCCTGCCGGAATCGCGCCCAAGGCTACTGACGCGTTGTTCCAGGTGGTGGTTGTGGGCATCACGATGGTGGCGCCGATCTGGTTCCAGTTCTGGCGGTCGGTTGAATATTTCACATTAAGCAGGCCGTAACCAGTGGTGGAAGCTGTGCGGTAACAGAAATCCAGGGCGGAGCTTCCATTTATAGCCAGCAGTGGCGTGGAAAGGATTGCAGGAGTCGTGGAAGCTGATTTGTAGGCACAACCGGCTCCATAATATGGAGTGGTGGTGCTACGGCTCCAGGAGTTTGGATTAGCCCAGCCGGTAGGAGGGAAAGTAGTGGCATCAAAGCTCTCAGCCAGTTGAGTGGCGGTCGGAGTCTTGAAGCTCCAGACGGGGCAGTTAGTGGCCGGCCCATTGGCGTTGTAGGGTATCACTTTCCAGTAATAGGTGGTTCCGGGGGCCAGGGTTGGTGTGTAAGTTGTGCCCGTTTGGTTATCGCTCACCAGGGTGCTGCCGTTTACTGTGTCCAGATAGACATCGTAGCCATCGGGCATGCCGCCACCGTCACTCCAGGACAGCACTCCGTCCAGGAAGATCCAGCCGGCATTAGTGGGATAGACAAGCACAGCCGGGTTGGGAGGATCCATTTGAGGTGTAACGATTGCCAGGTTGGAGCGGTAGGTGGTACGTGTTCCAGTTGTGGTGGGGAAGCTGTTGTCCTGTTGTTTGTAAACCACTCTGTAGTCCGGGGTGATGTTGCTGTAGCGCCAGGTGGGGTAACCTGTCACGTAATCACCATCCCAGTTCTTCCAGAAGATCTCGATGTTACTGGTCCCATCCCAATCGAAACTACCCAGGTTGAAAGAGATGTAATACCAGCCGCCGCCATTGAAGGTCAGATCGCCGGAAAAGACCTGGGTGAAAGCGCTGGAATCCGGCATGGCGGTTCCGGTCTCGTCGGTGACTGTGGTGTAGGATGAGAGATCGGTGTGCCGGATGAACATGTGCAGATCCACCATTGTGTAGTTGGATGGCGTGTTTCCGACGTAATATCCGACACCGATCATGTCGTCGGTGCCGTCATAACCTGCTGCTGTCATCTCCGCGGCGGTGACTATCGTCTTGCTCCAGCTGTAATCATAGTAGCCGGTGAAAGGACCATAGGTGGCTGCAGAACTTGTACCCAAATCGCCGATGGGGTAAACATCAGCCCAGGCAAAAGCCGCCAGGATCAGGAGCAAGCCCAAAAGTAAGAGTTTTTTCATTATAACTCCTTATAATACAAGGGTGGGTGTCATCAGACGGGATTCAGGCGATTGCCCTGACCCGCCTGTCTGGATTGTGAAGTGAGAAATAAGGTGTAAGGGCTTCCGGGGCGGGCGCGGGCACAGCTTTTTCGTGATAATGTGCGATGTTATCCTCTTGACCTGAGTGCCTGTTGTCGGAGTGGGAATGTCCCTTGTTTGAGTAAGTAGTGATTTTGTGGTTATTATGAATGCTTCTCCCCCAATCGGGGATACGGATGTATCCTCCAAGCCCAGATCCCTTAGAAATCCAACTATTAAAACACAAAAACAAAAATCTCATCCAACTCCTTGTCCTGTCTTGTCGGGAAGGTCCCGCCAGCGCGGCATCCTTACCCAAAAACTAAAGGTCTCTTCAATATTATAAATTGCGTATTGGCATGAATCAGGTTCGCAGGGCGATTTACTTATAAGCACCTAGTCATCACAATAAAAAAGTCTGTGGGCGTGTCAAGCTTTATTTTGCTCATCAAAAGTTTGCTGACCTGCATCCCTTGTCACCACAGTATCCAAGGGGTTTTCAAAAGGATGAGTGAGGGTGTCCCGCGATGCGAGTGTTTGCTGTTTTTGTAGTTCTCTTTCAAACGGGCGGGAAATCCTGTTGATAGAGTCTGTAGAGCGATTGAGCGGTAGCGAGAGCGCGTAAGCTCCTTGTACACTGGATTCCGGGTCAGGCCCGGAATGACGCAGGTTTAGGGCCAGGTGGCGGTTTATGGGCTATTCCGCCCGGTCTGGATTCCGGGGCAGCCCGGAATGACGTAATGGAGGGGTGGCAGGCTGGCGTTGAGCGAGGAACGAGCATCGACGATAGCAACATTTCCTGCCGTCCATACTCACCGCGTTCGCTGGACGCCAGGGGTGGTGAAGTGACAGTGTTTTCTGGATTCCGGGTCAAGCCCGGAATGACGCAGGTTTAGGGTCGGGTGGTGGTTTATAAGCTATTCCGCCCGGCTTGGATTCCGGGGCAACCTGAAATGACGTGCAAGACCTTGGCCAGAAGAACCGAACATACGTCATCCCGGACGTCACCGAGCCAGCGAGGTGACTTTGATCCGGGATCCATAACGGAATATGAACTGGATTCCGGGTCAAGCTCGGAATGACGTGAAGGAGGGTGGCAGGCTGGCGTAGAGCGAGGAACGAGCATCGACGACAGCAACATTTCCTGCCGCCCATGCTCACCACGTTCGCTGGACGCCAGGGGTGGTGAGTTGACTTTGATCCGGGATCCATTGTCGAGAGGGTTTTCTTCGCTGCGCTCACCGCACACCCTTGCTATGATCTGCTGCCCTCCGGGATACCCACCCGGTTTGATAAAGAGCCTGATTTTTTGTGGACTAAACTGCCCTCAACCTCAAATCTGACAATTCCCTGACTCCCTTTCCCTGCCACTCAGTAGGGTAAATTAGCGAACCTATGAATTTGCCCCCGCGGGTCAGGTCCTTAGCGCTCGCTTCCGTTCCTCTCCCACGCCTCCCGGATAATTCCCGCACCAAATGCGGCCATCGTGCGGGAGGCGTAACCAGGGTCTGTCAAAGGGGGCTAAGGACCAAACGCCCTCGCGGTCGTAGCAGGCATCAAGTCAGAGCTGTTTGCGACCACAGGAATTATCGGCTCAAGAGCAGGCGTGGATACGAAAAACCCCCGCGGCGATGCGGGGGTTGATATTGGTTGGCGGAAAGTTCCGCCAGGGTTTTATTGGGGTTTATTTCTTAATGGGGTTGAAGGCTCCCATTTCTGCAGCTTTCGGTCCTTTAGCCCTGATGGACTGAACCTTGGTGGGCTGCATCA
>Ga0302244_1002178_pt1 | contig 10316 bp, 8 predicted proteins | sample AAG_UR_Phe_MG_FD_193513 | JGI IMG/M metagenome (GOLD analysis project Ga0302244, IMG submission 193513) | Enriched activated sludge microbial communities from anaerobic digester in WTTP, New Holstein, Wisconsin, United States - AAG_UR_Phe | ecosystem: Engineered > Bioreactor > Anaerobic >... | reverse complement strand
CCAATATCCATTTTTATGGCGTATTCGATCAACCTGTCGGCGTTCAGATTCTGTCGGCGCATCCATACCCCTTTAGCGGTTTCCGTGATGCCGCCACAGTACTCAGGCTGCCGTAAACCGTCAATGATGGTTTTTTCCATGTCACTGACCATCACTTTTTCCTGCTTGGTCACCCAGTGTTCGCTTATGCCGAAAAAATGTTCCTTTTTGCAGGTAATAAATTGAAAGTCTGTGCCCATAATGTGAACAGGGCGGCGTTTTTTCATGGTCGTTACGTGGACGACAAGCTGCGGTTGGGTAACCATCCCATGAAGTTCCATGGCCGTTCCATGAGAAAGGTAATAACCCTTCCCCCTGGCCAGCTCACGAGCGACAATGAGCGGACTTCCCATGTATTCTCTTTCCCTTCCCAACTCTTGAGGCACCAGGATGAAGAGGCCCGGCTTCAATCGCGTAGCCACGCCCCTGTTCACAAGCTGTCTCACGAAGCTGCTGGCGGGGAGTTCTTGAAGGTTCAGAATCCTCCTGACATCCTCCAGACGGAAAACGGGTTTGTTTTCTTCATAGAGAGTGGAGACCAGGCGCACGGATTGGGGTCCTAATGTTTTAAGGTGGCTATTGTGATTTGGGCACATAATATGTCCTCTGGAGACAGATAATGCGCTTGAAATATGACAATGTCAATGAAAATTATCTGCATGATGCATCTCAGAGTAAGAGCTTTGAAAAACCGCCATTTTTGTCATTTTGACCGAATGTTTTGCGGATCGGTCGGGGACCGATCCCTACTTACGTTCCTCGAAATGACATTTTTCAAAGGTCTCTGTGTTAAGAGAAATGATTGTTGTGGTGCGTGGCTTCAGCTGCTCTGGTTTTAGCGGGGTTAATGAAAAATAGAACCGTCTTCTGTTTTTTTATATTTTAGCTTGCATACAGGGCATTGAAGGTCATTGTTCAGTTTTTCGCCACACATGCACATCCAACCGATTTGGCGGGCGGGATTGCCCACCATGAGGGCGTGGTCGGAAACGTCTTTGGTGACTACTGAGCCTGCGCCGACGAAAGCGTAACTACCTATGGTGTGGCCGCAGACGATTGTGCAGTTGGCGCCAAGGGTTGCCCCTTTTTTTATCAGTGTTGGTCGCACCTGGTCCATCTTGCCGATTTCCGCGCGGGGATTGTAGATGTTGGTAAAAACCATCGAGGGGCCGCAAAAAACGCCGTCCTCGAGAGTGACGCCTTTATAAACGCTGACGTTGTTTTGGATTTTGCATTTGTTGCCTATTTTGGCATCGGGGCCGATGACGACGTTCTGTCCGATGTTGCAGTTTTCACCGATTTGTGAACCGGAAAGGACGTGGGAGAAGTGCCAGATTTTCGTCCCGGAACCTATTTCGCAATCTTTATCGATTACGGCAGATTCATGCGCGAAATAGTTTCGGGACGCAGGTGAGAGGTCAGAGGTTATGGGTAAGGGGGAAGGAGAAGCGTCAGGAGTGAGGGGTGAGGAGTAAGGAGGAGTAACACCTCTTTCTTTTGCCTCTATGGATTGCTGGCTTTGTTCGAGAACTTTTAAAACACGAAGGCCTTCTTCGCCGGAGGTCAGGGGTTTGGTATTGGTTTTGATGGCGGATAGGAAGGCTTTGCATTCGGCTTTGAGGGGTTCTTCCCAGATGTCGCTTATGTCAATTGGTATGCTTTCAGCCTTATTTGGCACGGGCATACCGTTTTGCCAGTTGATGGTGTGGGGATAGTGGACCAGCTTTCTTTCAACTGGCTCTGTATCGTCAAAGACAAGCATGCCACTGCTGCCTACGATCACCAGCTTCTGTTCTTTATAAGGATTCAACCAGCTCACAAAGATGTGCGCGCCGATGCCTGAAGGGAATTTGAGATTGGTTACGGTCACATCGGCAATACGCGCATGGAGAAAGTTATGGCCGACGGAATCGACATAACAGGGTTCTTCGCCGGTTAAGCTCAGAATAATCGAAATATCATGAGGTGCAAAGGACCAGAGGATGTTTTCTTCCCGACGGATTTTTCCCAAACTCAGGCGACGGGAATAAATGTATTGAAGCCTTCCAATTTTGCCGTCTTTAACGATCTCTTTAAGCCTGACGACGGCCGCATGATAATTAAGAATATGGCCGACGAAAAGGGTTTTTTGTTTTTGCGCGGCAAGGCTCACCAGCTTTTCGCCATCCGCCTGCGTGAGCGAGAGAGGTTTTTCAACAAAGACGTGCTTGCCTGCTTGCAGGGCTTTTTCAGCAAAATCATAATGATGAGTGGCCGGCGCAGCAATGACAACACCTGTAATTTCTTCATCTTGTAAAACGTCACCAAGGTTGTCCGTACTTCCGATATCAGGGTAGGCCTTCTGCATTTCCGTACGCACGGCTTGTGTACCATCGCAGATGGTTTTGAGAACACCCAACTGGTAGAAATTGCGAACAAGATTTTTCCCCCAGTAGCCGCTTCCAATTACAGCTATTCCGGGGTGCGGGGTGAGGAGTGAGGAGTCAGGGGCGGAAGAGTTAGGAGTTAGGCGTAAGGTGTCAGGTGTCATGAGTTTTTCCTTAGTGAGTTTATTAATCCGCCGAGGAGGCCGAATACTTTGTCTATTTGTTCCAGAATATGGTCTGGATTTTCGATGTATCCCAGATTTTTTGCAATTAGCAGTTGGGTTTCTACTTCACTTAAAGAACCACGGCTAATATTGAGATATTGAAGAAATTCTTTATAACCATTGCGTGCAGCACCCTCAGCAATATTACTGGGTATGGAAACTGCGGCTCGGCGAATTTGACTTTTAAGGCCATACGTTTCTTCTGCAGGAAATTTTTTTGAAATTTCATATATCATTTTCACCAGGAACATTGATTCCTGCCCGCTTCGACAGGCTCAGCAACCAGCGGGAATGACAATATTGTTGCTTTTATGTGGTTATGCAAACGCCTCACCCTTAGATCGCGGTGCGCTCTCTTCACGCCTAATTCCTGACGCCTAACGCTTCTATGATCTTTTCCGCTGCATGGCCATCACCATATAATGGCGGTTGTTCCATATACGGTTTCATTGTGTCAACAGCCTGAATAATACGGTCATAATCGGCACCTGCCAGAACATTCCACCCTGTTTCTACCGTTTCCACCCACTCCGTCTCGTCACGCAAGGTAATGCATGGCACTTTTGACCAATAGGCTTCTTTCTGCATGCCGCCGGAATCAGTGAGAATCATTAATGCTGACTTTTGAAGTACTACAATATCAAAATAGCCCACCGGATCGATTATTCTTAATGCAGGGTTGAATGTACTAATTTTGTCACTCAGGATTTTCTTTGTCCTAGGATGGAGCGGCAATATAACAATTTCATTTTCTGCAATTTTAGAAAAAGCATTCATGATATTGTAGAGCCGCTGCTCATCATCTGTGTTTTCAGCTCTGTGAATTGTGGCAAGGTAATAACGCTTTTCTTCGATTTTAAGACGCTGCAGGACATCCAATTTTTGAGATACTTTGGCCGCTGCAAATTGGAAAGCATCTGCCATTACATCGCCTACAATAAGGACATGAGGGGTGAAGGGTGAGGGGTGAGGTATTTGCGAAGCGCAGGTCCGAGGTAATGGGTCAGAGGTTAGAGGTGAAGGGATGCCTTCGGCCCGGAGATTATCCACTGCGGTCTGGCTGGGGCAGAAAAGCAGCGTCGAAAGGTGATCAGCCATAACGCGATTTATTTCTTCCGGCATACGACGATTGAAACTTCGTAAGCCAGCCTCTACGTGGGCAATTGGAATATGGAGTTTTGAAGCTGCCAGGGCACCGGCTAATGTAGAATTTGTATCGCCATAAATTAATACCCAATCAGGCTTTTCCTTAAGAAGAATGTCTTCAATCCCGGCGAGCATTTGGCCTGTCTGAGTGCCGTGCCCACCAGAGCCGATGCCCAAATTGTATGCCGGATTTGGTATTTCTAACTCGCGGAAAAAAACGGCCGACATATCATCGTCATAATGTTGACCAGTGTGGATAATAATTTCCGTGAGGAGTGAGGGGTTAGGCGTGAGGCGTGAGACCTCACGGTTATGGGCGGCAATGGCGCGGGAAACGGCAGCGGCTTTAATAAACTGCGGCCTTGCTCCAATTATTGTGCATATTTTCATAGATAATAACAGGTTATGGGTAAGAGGTTATAGGTAATAGGTTGGGGATCAGAGGGTTGAGCTGGCCATGCGGGCTTTGATTCGATTTCCAAGCTTTCAATTCTTCAAATCAACTCATAAAAAATCACATTAGCCATTACCGCTAACCTATAACCTGGTAGCCATTACTTCTGCAATTCTTTCCTGATCGGCCGCTAGCAGATACGGATGCATCGGCAGGCTGAATATTCGACTGGCGGTATCTTCGCTTACAGGAAACGCGTCTTCACTATATCCCAGATAGGAGTAGGCTGTTTGTCTGTGCAGCGGTTTTGGATAATAAATGGCCGTGGGAATTTTATTGTCCTGGAGTTTCTTCAGCAGCACGATACGTGCGTCTTCATTTTTGGCCAAAAGTGAATATTGGGCCCAAGCGCTTTTGTAACCTGCGGGCACGTCAGGAGTCGTAAGTGAGGTGTCAGAAGCCAGGAGCGTGGTATAACGAGCGGCAGCGGCGTTGCGCATTTCAACTTCTTCGGGGAATATTTCAAATTTGGCAAGAAGAATGGCTGCCTGGATGGTGTCGAGGCGGCCGTTGATGCCGATTCGCACATTGTCGTACTTGTGTCCGCCTTTGCCGTGAACGCGGATGGATTCCATAATTTCAGCCAGTTTATCGTCATCAGTAAAGCACATGCCACCGTCACCGTAGCAGCCCAACGGTTTTGCCGGAAAAAATGACGTGCAGCCGATGTCGCCCAAAGAACATGCCCGCTTTCCTTTATAGGTTGCGCCGAACGACTGAGCGGCGTCTTCGATGACAAACAGACCGTTCTGATCGGCAATGGCATTTATGGCATCGTAGTCGGCAGACAGGCCGAACAGATCCACAGGGATGATGCCGCGGGGAGTAAGGCGTGAGGCATCAGGCGACAAGGGTAAGGGATGGAGAGTGGCATCGCCGGCTTTCAGGGCCTCGATGGCCAGGGCAAGTTTTCCCGGGTCGATGTTGAAAGTATGGGGATCAATGTCCACAAAGACCGGTGTTGCACCAAGCAGGGTGATGACTTCAGCCGTAGCGATAAATGTAAAAGGGGTAGTGAATATAGCATCACCTGGTTTCACTCCATAGGCCATCAATGCCATTAACAGCGCGTCCGTTCCTGATGCACAACTAATTGCGTGCTTTGCGCCGGTATAGGCAGCCAGCTTCTCTTCCAGCTGTTTTACTTCTGGCCCCATGATGTAGTTGCCGTGTTTCAGAACAATTTCGATATTCCTCTGAATCTTATCCTTGATTCGCGCTTGTTGTGTTTTTAAGTCAATGAAGTCCACTTCCCCCGTGTCTCCTTATTTATTGTTTTTATGTGATATCTTCTGCGTTACGAAGTGTAACTAAATATTCCAATTAATATGGTTACTGGAGCTCCCGGTCATTGGTTAATCCTCGTTATGTGCAGCATGCCGCTAAAAAAGAACTGCTGGGAATATTAATCAATCTTACTTCCAGGTTGTTTACGCAGGACAGGTCTCACTGAATCCCTCTTTATCATTTGTGCTTTCTTCCATCCACCATCCACTAGCCACCAATGTCCACCCCCGGCCTGCTAAAGCAGGCCACCCCCGCCGGCCCCCTTCGACAGGTTCAGGGCAGGCTTCGACAGGCTCAGGGCGAGCGGGGGACACGAAGGATGCGCTGCGCATTTTATTGACCGTTCATGCTGAGCTTGTCGAAGCATGAGATCTTCGAATAATATCTCCTCCAGTCAGTCCGGGCTTGACCCGGAATCCCCAAAGCACTTGATACTCAAATAATCTCTCCAGCAACCCATCCCTTTTGTTTTATTCTCTCAAAGGCGCGCTTAATTTGGTGTGACGTAAATTGCCGTTTCCTGTCATTCCAGGAATAGGTTCGGTACACGATATCCTCCATAGAGGCAACTGGTTCGTTATTGACAACCCAGTGCACTGTGGAGAGCAGTTCCATGCCCAACGTCGATTCAAAACCGGCGACCAGTTCTGAGACGAGTCCCAAACGGCTGCGGGTTTCCGGATGTTGTTCGAGAAAGGCATCGGCATCCTGAATTGAACCGGGTACAAGGTTAAGCTGCTTGGCTGGATTGTCACCCCCGTCGGCATATCCAAAAATCAAATGGCCTTCCACGGCATGCAGCACATGCCGCAGGTTTTCCGCATAAGGCCCATAGGGACCTTTCTGAAATCTCAATCTCAGAGGCTCGCCGGCTTCCTGCATGAAATACATCAGCTTATGTACTTCCAGCAATGTTACGAAGGGGTCGAGCAGTCCTTCCAGATACCTACGCATCAGTGCGACAAGGGCGGCGCGGCCAGGGGTCATTCCGGGGGTTTTGCGACTGTGCGACATTTTTTCGGCAACTGGGGGACTATTTGGCTCATATACTGTTATGTGAACATTATCCAGTTGCGCCAACGCCGATTCGATGCGCGTTTTAACCTCTCGCCAATTTAGCCCCCCCAAACCGCTTCCCAACGGCGGCAAAGCAATTGAACGAAGCTTATAGGTGTGGATAACATTGATAAGATCTTTCAAACCCGCTTCTATATCCTCGATGCGGCTTTTCCCCTTCCAATGTCGTTTTGTTGGAAAATTTATAATATAACGGGGATGTATAAGCCGTTGGGTATCGTAAACAAGCATTCGCCCCGGCTGAACCTTCCCCTTTTTGCATGCATCGACATATTCCCTGTAATTCTCGGGAAACGCCAGCTTAAACTGCAACGCTACCCCCCGCCCCATAATACCGACACAGTTAACCGTATTCACGAGGGCTTCAGCATCGTCTTTGAGGATATCACCCGTTTTGTAATCAATCATGGCTTTCTCTTTGTCTAATAGTACCAGTCGCTACGTGCCTGAATCAGCGGCCTGTGATCGGCGGAAGACACGATTTGCGACGCTTTGCGGTGTACATGATTTGATAATACACCAATGCTTTCTACAAGACACCATGGAAAATTGTATTCCATCAGGAACTCGGCCTGCTTGCCATCCTTTACCGCTGGTGAAACATCGAGGCCACTCCATTGATCGGCATGGACCGCATCCCAATTAATTTTCTCCAACTGTGAAACTTCGCATCGATCTTCAAAATAATAAGATCCAGCATTCGACAGGGTAAATGCCCAACGCCCCCCCTTTTGCTTGGCCCACTCAATGGCAGCATGTAAATCGGCCTCCAGGTGTATAATCAGGCCTTGCCCGTCCCGATAGTCAATTTCCGGATGATTTCCCTGATAAATCAAATAGAGCATGACCGAACGCGGGCAAAAATAAAAAGGCACACATTCACCTATATATAAATCCGGATAACTTGTTAGTGTCAGCTCGTACAACCTCCGTTGTTTTATTGCGGTCAAACCGATAGCTGTACCCGGGCGATGAGCGCTTCACGATTTCCGCATCGCACCACAGGCAATCATCTTCTATTATGGACGGCAACCGATCCAGATGGACAATGTGATAGATTTTAGGATTTGAAGGTACGATGGACAACACCGATGCCCTTTTTCGCGAGTTGATCGGTAAAATTCCAGATAATACCGACGGTGGTTTTTTGTCTTAGGCTTGTAATTCTTTTAGCAAACTGAAGTTCCTAAAGTGACGTGGGATGCAGGTGATTGATTTTTCACGGGCAGTCCTGCAAGAAGAAGTGGGATCAGGTCTTGCAATCACGCACCTTTTTGCTGGAGCAATCATGCTGGGGCTGTTGTCCAAATGGTTTTTGACGCATATTTTATAAAAAATTCTAACAGCCGGTTAACGCTGCTATCTGATATAATTGTACTATTTTGCGGTGATAATTTCAAAAAACCAGCGAAATTGGTTTGGGCAACAGGCCGATGCTGATTGCTTTTGGGCTTTGAAAAAAACTTTTTCGCCATACCTCACAATCTCCTGGTGGGAATCCACATGGATGCCCGATAAAAAATTTGGATCCCCGACAGGAAACATGGATCCCCGACAGAAACATTCGGGGATGACAGAAAACAGGTCATTCCCGCAATCAATGTAGTGCGGACATTCATGTCCGCTGGCGGTTGCCAATGTGATGATTTAAAATTAAAAATCGGGGACGCTACATAACGGCGGGGTTAAAACCCCGCACTACATTGATCATTTGTTTATGCAGGCTAAGAGACATGGTGAGAGCTCTGCAAAACTGCATAACTTGCAACGGGAAGTCATTCCCGCAATCCCCTGGCGGGAATCCATGCCTGCGTTTATGGATGCCCGACTGACAACCTCGGGGATGACAAAAAACAGGTCATTCCCGCAATCAATGTAGTGCGGACATTCATGTCCGCTGGCGGTTGCCAATGTGATGATTTAAAATTAAAAATCGGGGACGCGACATAACGGCGGGGTTAAAACCCCGCACTACATTGATCATTTGTTTATGCAGGCTAAGAGACATGGTGAGAGCTCTGCAAAACTGCATAACTTGAAACGGGAAGTCATTCCCGCAATCCCCTGGCGGGAATCCATGCTTGCTTTTGTGGATGCCCGACAGACAACCTCGGGGATGACAGAAAACAGGTCATTCCCGCAATCCCCTGGCGGGAATCCAGCAATATCATTAACTTTCCGGATTCCTTTTTCAAGGGAATGACTGCAAGGTGAGTTTTTCAAAGTTCTCTCAGCCTGGTCACTTCCCAGGTGACCAGGCTCGGCGAAGTTGGTCACTCGTTTGGTCAGTTCAGCAGCCCATTTTTTCTTTGGTGATCTCAATAAAGCGTTTTGCCCAAGGAGATACTGCTGTTACCCGATCCGGTAAGATGCGCGACAAAAGCTTGAACGAATGTTCCCCTTTGCCGTACTTTGCTTTAGTCTTACAGTTTCTGGTGGCCTTAGAAAGGGCTTGAAAAATATCTTCTTTGGCAACAGATTCGATCTGATCTCCTTCAGAGGGCAAGAATTTTGCGTTGAATCCTTGTCCAAAGAAATCTTGAAGACTTCTCCTGTCAGCCAGGAACCAGGCCTCCATACATTGGACCATGAGATGGCAATCTTTAGCAAACTAAAGTTCCGAAAACTTAGCGGGGCAAGGGAACAGAGGCGCGATGGTAAGGTTTAGCCGGGGCAACTCCCGGATATAGTTGAGAAAGGTCATGCCTTTCCACTGCCATCATATTGCGCCTCTATCCCCTTGCCCTGCGCAGCATGCATATGATTGATTTTTCACGGGCAGTCCTATATAGGATGTTTTGCGTAGAAATGTCCTACAGGGAGGAACCACCCGTGAAGAATGCATTTGTGCAACAATTCTCCGAAAATATCAAGTTCAAATACAGTTGCTTCGACCGTGTCATCCTGAGAGGCTACATCCTGTGGCTGTTCTTACCGGCAGGCGTGGTCAATCTCCTATATGCGATGGGTTTCAGGAAACTCTCCAATGGCGTCATGCGCATCTTGACAGACCAGTTGAACGCCCATATACAGAAGGTGGCCCAAGCAAAGAAAATCCCCATTCACTGGTGGCCATCAATGGGAGGCGGAAAGGACGGGGCCAAACAAAAGTTCGTCCAGGAAAAATACGCCCATGACACCAGCAAAGGTAACCGCCTATATTGCATCCTCACGGACAAAGAACCGGTAAGAACCTTTGTGTGCCGAGAAATCATCACCAAAAATGGTAAGAAACACGAAAAAATCTATGACTGCCGCAAACCGGTGAAGCAGTACTACATCTACTTCCACGACCAGCTATTGGGGGGACCGTGCTACCTGAAAATCTCATCCTATCTGCCCTTCCAGTGCGAATTCTATTTCAACGGCCACAACGCTATTCAAATCCATCTGGACAAGCACGGCATCCACTACCGCCGAAAGGACAACGCCTTCGTAGAGGTGGACAATCCGGAAGCCATCCGTAAGGCCATGGAGTCACTCAGCGGAAGAGCGGTCCTAAACAGGGTTGAATACTGGATGAACATCTTTTTCAAGTTCGACAAAGGCAAATACTCCACCTGCTCCAAGTATCTGCATCACGAGTGGTATCTCTCCCAGGTGGAAATATCCTCCAACATCGTGTTCCGATCAGCGCGTTTTTGCACCAGTCTCTTCGAACGCCTGCTGGATAAGTTCCAACGCCTCGGATTGCCCGGGAGCATTGCCCAAATCTTCAGCAGA
>Ga0302244_1002160_pt1 | contig 10374 bp, 2 predicted proteins | sample AAG_UR_Phe_MG_FD_193513 | JGI IMG/M metagenome (GOLD analysis project Ga0302244, IMG submission 193513) | Enriched activated sludge microbial communities from anaerobic digester in WTTP, New Holstein, Wisconsin, United States - AAG_UR_Phe | ecosystem: Engineered > Bioreactor > Anaerobic >... | reverse complement strand
GGGATTTTCTTTCATTTCATTGAGCAACCATTCCAGTTCATTCATTAATTCATCGTTGTTTTTTCCCTCTCTGCTGTAATCCACCAAGATATCAAAATCAAACGAACCTGCCTTAAGATATTCACCGGAAAAGAGATTTACATTCTGCATGGAGTGTTCACATAACTGTATGCGATGGAGAATCTCTGTATCCGGATTGTTTACAATTGCATCGGAAACAGATACTATTCCGCCCTTAGCGCCTGAGCCAAACCATTTGCATTTAAGACAGATGCAGTCATCACTATCACTATTTTTATTGCCGCTTTCACGGTATTGATTACACTTATCGCATTGACAGAAATAAGCAAGCGAATCACAAATGTTTTCAGGTTTTATGGTCCTAAGCTTTCTTTCAATTGGTACAGATAAAAGGGCCTGCCTTATTGACCTGCCCGGAATGATTGTTTCGTTGCGTATACTTTTGCTATCTGCATCGATCACATAGCCCTTGAATACGAAAGAATCAGGATATTCCTGGTAAACCATTGACGGATCAAATGCTGGATAACTGCTGTGTATAGCAAACAACTGACCTTCTGTAATTTTTGCCTTCACCTTAATTTTTTTCCAATGTTTGGCGACTGTCGGAGTTTCTTTGATTTCTGCTTCGGTTATCGTGCTATCCCATTTTATTTTATCGAAAACCCACAGATTCTTTCTATCTTCAGGCAAGGTAAGATCAATGTACTTAATGCTTATTTTTGTGCATTCAATCCGACCCAACCCATATGACCAGCCTCCGCCTATGTTTTCTATGCCTTCATTCAATGGATACATGGCACTCACAAGCATGCCTTGCATCTTTTCTTTGTCTTCATCAGAATTAAAAAAGAAGCAGCCATTGAGGGTAAACCTGATACCAGGCGGCACCACCTCGTCGTTGTAAAGCGCCCCTGTCTTACCTGTACCAAATTTTCGTTCAATAGCATTACCGGTGCGTACATCGTAAGTCATATTGTCAACTATAGAAGGTTCTACCCACAGCGGAGATACATGAATCTCCTGGTTTCCATCACTATCTTTTTTGTATTTTCCAATACGTTCTGCGATTTCTTCACCGCCCTCTATCCTTTTCAGACATCGCCGTAAAAGGCTACTCCATACGTACCCATTGATGTGGAGTTTTCCATCGTATGTTCTTTCGATAGACGAGTCCGTGAATTCACCGCCAAAACCTGAGCGCAAAAGAAGGGGGGTTTTGAGGGTGAAACTAATTGAAAATTTCAAAGCCTTGTTGATTTTCTCACTTATAATTTCCATATTTATCGCCCCACTTTTTTACAAGCAATTCATCGATTATAGACCTAACAAATCTTCTCATGCTTTCACCTGTCGGATCTTCATCTATATGCAACAAAATATCGGCATACAGTTTTTCATATGATGTTTTCTTTTTTTCTTTGTATTTTTCCAATCTGTCTAAAGCTACCAATTTTATTTCTTTAACGCTTCTCGATTTATTGAGAAATTCCTTTATCATTCCTATCTGCGCACGTGTTATATCGTTCACAAGGCTTACAAAATCGGCCGATGGCTTTTTTTCAGTTCTCGTTTTCTCTTTTTCGGGAAGATGCTTTTTATCTTTTTTATCTATACGCTTAGTTTTTTGACCAAAACCTCCCCAGTTTACTGTCGCAAAATCGTATTCCTGTATACTTTCGTGTAAAACAGAGCCTTCTGAAATTGTTATGCGGAAACGCCGAGGTCTTTTTAAGACTGTATTAAAAGATTTATAGGTCTTTATTTTCAAAATGTTTGCCCTGTCTTTTAAAACTTTACCGTCTTTCTCTATGTAATTTTCGCTTTCAAAATTAACTATTCCATCTAAATAAGGGATTGGAGAAACCACGAGAAAGGGGGGCTTCTTTTCATCTAAATTTATTTTATCAATCTTTTGTTTTGAAAAAAGACATCCGCCAATAATTGGATATACAATATCCAAGATCATCCGTGCCTTTTTGTTAAAATCGCCTTTTCCGTTCTCTAAACACACATTTCCAGCCCATACGGAGCCCGAATTTACGAATTCCTGGACAAATAGTCCTCCCTCCCTCTTTGTTGAGAAGTCTTTTTCTGTTGTGTTCCTTGTCCTTAATCCTGTTTCAACAGAAAAAACAGAAGGATTAATCTCGTTTGTTACAAATTGCTCCGAAGAAAGCTGTTTTGTCTTTGTTTTAAAGAATTTTTCTATTTCTTCGTAACCCGGGGCAGCATTCATAACATCAAAAAATTCATTTTCTTCATTTTTAAGAAGAGTTGAGGGTGGTGGAAGACCTGGCAGTACCTTCCCGTCTTTAACTAAGCAAGGATAAAGGTCAGGAAATGTAATACAAGCCATATCTTCTACGGATGGCCACTCGTTAAATATCTTGTGATAGGTCTTAATGAACCAACCTCTGAGTTGACCTGAAAGTATCTGGCGGCTTGAAGGCAACTGTTGTGTGCTTCCTGGATTTACTGGTTTATTTCTCATGTTCACAAGGGATTTAACAACAAATGGAAATACGTCAGAATTCCCATTTGAAAAGGCTGGGACATCTTTCCCTGATTTATCAGAAAGCTTTATATTATTGTCCCATTCGATATGTATGTTCCCTCTTCCGTATCCACGGGAACGAAATGCGCCAAAACCGCTGAGGAGGTGGACTGATTGACTTAAAAGGGATTTTGCATTGTCTAATGCTTCTAAGTCTTCATAGTAGCCAAGATAAATATCACATTGAAGTTCGAGTCCTTCAAGATAAGAACACTCCAGAGAAACAAGCATGTGTTCCTTGACGGAGCGCCTATCATCGTCTACTTCTATCCTGGGCTTTACATCGAACCTATCGGGTTTCCATTTTCTTTTTGACTCCTCAGAAAGAAAAAGGTCTGTCATGAAGATCTTTGATGCGGCATCACGAAAATCAGGCATCGGATCGTCGCCAAAAATTTCTCTGATTAAACCTTTTGGTATAGATTCATCGAGTGCAACAAGCCAATTGGCAGCCATGCGAAGATCCCCGTTGATCTGGGTGTCCGAGAAAATCGGATACCCGTCGTAGTCTTTAAGATGAGGATAAAACCCAAAAGAACCCTTTTCGCCGCCGGATGTAAACCAGTATCCATGGGCATTAACTTTTAGTTTGCCAGATGCAAGATAGAGATTAGCAGAACATTCCATAGCTCATTCTCCCTTATTGAGTAAAAATAGTTCCGCAAAGGTGACAAAGCGGGGTATGCTGAAATTTCCGTTTTTTCTCAACAACTCCTCTCTCAACAAGAAATTTAGAGGATTATCTTTTTTTGCTGCATCTGATAGGGTCATTGCCCAACCTTCCAGTCTGTCAGAATCACCTTTGAACTCGATAATCTTTTCTATCATCTGGTAAATCCTCGATGAGGAGAGATTGCTTAATTCAGAGCTTCTACATAGGCCCATATATTGCTCAAAAGTGATTCGCCCATCAAGCCCTTTGTGATCTTCAGGTTCTTCCATAAAAAGTGGTTTTTCTGGTTTTAAGAATTCTTCTAGCAAGGGCCGTGCATCAACAGATAGAATTTCCCAGTCAATGCTATTTCCTCTGCGTTTTGTTTTCTTTTTTGCCTCTGACATTATGTCTTCACATAATGAATGAACCTTTGTAAAAGGGGCATGAATCGAAGTTACCACAAAACCACCGCCAAGAGAGTAGTCAGTAAGATTAAACCCCTTTGGTCTCTCACCTCTTTCTGCTTTTATTGCAATAACCTTTTTTGCCTGATTTTCAAGCCATGCCTTGCTCAATGGGCTTTCTTCTCCGTATGAATTGAGTTTTGTTTTTAGAGAGGATGCAAGTTTTTCTGCAAAAGGCAAAATATATCGGTCAGGCATGATTATACACAAATCATCACCACCAGCAACAACGATTCTGAAGGGAAGAAAGCTTCTGCCTTCTCGTGTTTTAACAATAGCTTTTTTTCCAAAAACGGCCTTCAGGGCATCGCTTATTATTTCGACCATAGCATCCTTGACTGTTTTAAATATGTCAAGAATATCTTCTTCTTCATCTACCGAAAGCCATAGAGAAACCTTGTCGTTCATACTGTTTAGGTCTGAGCTCCAAATAGCGATACGTTGCTTCTTTGTTTCTTCACTGTCTTTGTTTTCAAACATATCTTCCATGTTCAATGGCACAGAAAGGTCTGTGTAATGATTGATATGTTCGGATTCGATGTAATGCTTGTAAACTCTTTCTATACTTGTGAGTCGCTGCTCGTCCTCAAATTTTAGCCTGTTCAAGTCTATGTCTGCTTCCTTCTTTGCTGATGCACATATCCTGCAAACCCTTATTCGTTTATCTCCCGTCCACATATCGGCGACCGCCGGATATTCTTCGCACTCCTGACATACGGCGATATGTGGGTTGAATGAAATACCGTATCCCCTAAAGCATCTTTTCATCTCTGAAAGTTCGTGAATAATCCCGGGATAAATGCTGTCTGACGTTCTTCTCTCTTGCGCCTTCTTAAAAGTTTCTGCCTCAACGACTGATGATGTTTGAAACTCCATCATTGGCAATCTGGTGGACAACATTTTTATGATTTTGGATTGAGCCTTTTCAGCATCTTCATATTTTTCAAAACGTGCTGTAAACTTACCTCCTCCCGCGATCAGAACCAGTCCATTGCAATCTTTTTCAGTTATTCTCGGGAAATCTATTTCGTTCATCTTGGATAGCTTTTGGCTTATCCCAGCAATAGACCAAAGGCGGTCATGTCGCAGAACTGTTTTTTGTATCGCTGAATATTGCAATGAGAAATAAAAACGGTTGGCTGATGTCATTGCTCCCCCTTTTTTTTGAAGATGGCAACGTAAATTGAAACTTTAATATTCCGTTTTATGTAGTGTAGAAATCTATAATATTTGGAAAGGTTATTGTCAACAAAAATAGTGTACTTTGATGGAAATATGCTATCATAACATCAATAAAAGAGCTTCAAACAATTAAATTTAATGAATTTTATATATCAATACAACACTAAAAAGGAGTAATCATTATGGTGAATGGCAACATATTTTTGCTTGAGTCTCCTCACATAAGTTCATACAAAAATTTTCTTAATAAATTAGGCAAAAACTTGGGCATATGGTTGACGAATATTTGCAATGAAAGCCCATATTTTAAAGGTCCTACAAAAGAAATAACAGTTACGATAAACCGAATAAATGACTATATTTCGTCCAATTATGATGAAGAGAACAATTGCAGATTGGAAAACAAAAATCTATCAAAACCTCTTGAATTGACAATTGAAGATGACATTCGTTATTCCCGCAATATAAAGATCGGAATGCTGCCGTGCATCACCGACAGAGGCACCTTTATTACAAAAGGGACCAAAAGAGCACAGGAACGATGCCTCATTGCCCTTTTGGATGATTCACCCGGTATCTTTCTCAAGGAATTTATTAAAAATAATGTTTGTACAAAAGAAGTTGTCTTTATGCCTAAATCTGGTTATCGCTTCAGATTCCGCCATAAACAAAAAGGTCCCATAATCGTAGTTATGCCAAATGGAAAAACATGCAGTATCTCTATGTTTTTTAATATTCTTGGTCTTTCCAAGGAAGATATCGAAAAAAGCGTCTTTGACACAAAGTATCTTGACAGATATGACATATCTGAAGATAAAAAGACAAAAATTGTAAAGGAAATAAAAGAACTTTTTGTAAAATGCGGCTTTACAAAGACAAGAAAACCAACTTTAAGTTCAATAAAAAATTTTGCAAATAATTTGGGTATATCATTTGAAGATTGCCAAGCAGATTGCACCGATCAAGACCTAAAAGAAAGATACATGAATAAAATAAGAGAAAAAATGAAAAATACAGTGATTGGAGATCTGGGCAGAGCCCAAATAAACAGAAAAACAAAATTAATAGCGGATGATAATACAAATACATCAGAATTTATCGATATAAAAAAGGATTATTCGATCGCGATTAAGGCACTGATTGCATACATTAATGACCTAAAAACTGCTGACAGTCGATGGGACCTTGGTAATCTTCGTGCAAATCTTGCGGGAGAACATTTTTATACAGCTTACATGAGGTGGTGCAAATGGATTGAGAGAGCTATTGCCGCTAAAGCAGGTGATTCTGGAATAAAAGATATAAGAACGCTAATAGATCTTCTGGAAAATGTAAATACCGTGAATAATCAAATTAGTCATTTTGACAGGTACATTACGGATTGTTTGATTCATTCCTCGATGTCTCAACTAATTAGAGAGGACAGCGGCAACCCCCTTGAAGCGGTTTACTTAACAAGGAAAATAACATTTAATGGCGGTGGTTGGGGAGGCATCAACATTGGTCACGAAAGAGAACCGAGAGATATTCACTGGTCGCATTATGGACGTCTCTGTCCACTCGACACACCTCAATCAGAAGATGTAGGTATTACACTTTCTTTGACCGTTTCAGCCCGTATAAATGAGCTCGGAATTATTGAAATGCCGTGCTATAGGGTTATTCATGACGAAAATGGTATAAGCATAAACAAGAGCGAAATTGTATGGCTTTCGTCTTGGGAAGAGACTGAGGGCAATGTCTGGATTGCATTCCCTGACCAGGAATTCTCTTTGCAGAATGGTATTGATGTTGAAGCCCATAATGCATGGAATACCCTGAAAATTATCAAACCGTCGATGGTCAACTATATCCATGTTTCATCGGAAGGGATGTATGGGATTACTGCTAATCTTATTCCGTTTCGTCAACACAATCACCCCATAAGAGGTACAATGGCATGCAGTTTTTTAAAACAGGCACTGCCCCTTCAAAACAAAACAGCACCAAACGTAAAGACAGGTTTTGAGCAGGCAATACCGGATGCTTACAGCTTTTCTTTTTGGACGCTGGATAATAATGAAATGGCTTTTGGAACAGATTTGCTTACCGGATATATGCCCTGGAAAGGTTGGAATTTTGAGGATGCACTTGTAATATCAGAAACCGCTGCTCATAAATTAACAGATATTCAAGAACATTGTATTACGGTTAAAATTAAAAGATCGCTCAAAAATCATAGCAAAATATTCCAGAGCTTTAGAAAAAGTTTTTCAGAGGGGGTGTTCGATAATTATGACGAAAACGGGTGTCTATTGGTAGGAAATACTGTATCAGAAGAAGATGCCATTGCGATAGAAATCATAAAATTAAAAGGAAGAACTAAAAAATATTCTGTTTTGGCGCACAAAATATCAGAATACACTCAGTCAAAGGCAATACGTGGCAGAATTATCAGTTGCGAAAACCTAAACAGAGGGGATAACGTTCCCCCACATTTCAGATTTACAATAAAAAATATTCGTGAAGCAGTACTTGGCGATAAGCTCGCCAACCGTCATGGCCATAAAGGTGTTATAAGCAAAATCCTTGATGACTGCCAGATGCCATTCTTTCTTTTGCTCGATACACAAGTGGAATCGGTTGCCCAATGTCCATGTGGAGAAACTCGTCCTCACAGACATCTTGAAATACTTATCAATCCCTTAAGCATCATATCCAGAATGAATCTCGGTCAGTTATACGAAACAATTGAAGCTCGGGATAAATATATGAGGGAGTTACCAGAAAAGGTAGAGTGTTTTATACCTGATAATAACGGCGGCAGTACAAAAATAATCAATAGAGTTTTAGTTGGAAGACAATATATAATGAAACTCGACCATAACGCCGGAGATAAAGTTCACGCACGTTCGCGAAAACCCGAAGCGTATAGCTCATTTGTCGAACAACCTTTGAAAGGTAAGCGCCTCGAAGGGGGACAGAGGTTAGGAGAAATGGAAGTATGGTCTTTGATGGCGCATAATTCAGTTAATACATTGAAAGAATTAATCACAATAAAGTCTGATGACCTCAGAGGCAGAAACACCTTTTATGCATCCTTATTGTCAGGTAACTATACAATATCATTCGATTATGATTTCCCTGAGGCACTCAAGACATTTGCAGCATTCTGCATGGGTTTAGGCATAAATATAACGCTGAAAGAGAAAAACAGGGATGTATATTACCCTTTCGAACATTATAAGAGTTATCCCGAAGTTATTAAGGGTGTGCAACTCTCGGTTATGAACACCAACGACTTTGTAAAACATATTTCATACGGGGAAGTTCTCACCGCAGTCACGAGCGGTATAAGATCAGGTTATCGTTACCATCCAGAAGGGCTCGAATCAGAGAAAATTTTTGGTCCAGTCAAAAGTTACTCGTGCGCCTGCGGAAAACACATAAGGAGCAGAGAAGCAAAAGAGAAATCACAAAAGGCTTGTAGCATTTGTGGTACCCCGCTTTCGAATTCCATTCTGAGACGTTGGCGTTTTGGTCACATCTGTCTTGCCGCTCCAATACCAAATCCCTTTTTTATGTATTTTCTTATAGAAGAGCTAAGAAGCTTTATAGGGCTTTATAAGGTTAGTATAAATGCGCTTTTTAAAAACAACAACTTGATCATGTTTAAACGTATTGAAGACGCCGAATCTTTTTTTATATCTGCTCTGATGGGTTCTTCGGAATTCAGAAAAGGGTTCATCAATATTCATAAAGAAATTGTGCTCTCTAAAAATACAAACAAATATGAAGCAAAAGAGATCTTTAAAAACTATGTGGCAAAAGTAAGAATTATTTCTGATAGTCTTTTGAAGGACATTAGCAACGATTTTAAAAAAATAATTAAAACTGAACAAATATCAGGCATAGATCTAGTGACAGATATGATAAGTGTGCACAAAGAGATTTCAAATCTGTGTATAACCCATCTTCCAGTTATTCCACCAAAATTAAGATTTAGATTTCAAATGCCCGACGGCAAAACTAAACCTCATGACCTAACTCAACTTTATAAAAACGTGTTGCGCGCCAACGAATTATTGAAAGAGGTTCTACAATACAAAAATAGTTCTGAAATTAGCGAAAAAAACAACTATATTTATCGGAGAAAATTGCTTTACATATCTGTTCTACAGCTTATGTGCAACGACAAACAGTCCTTTGCTGAAAAACTCAGAGATTACAGCATATCAGGCTATCCAGTCCGACATTCATTGTCAACTTATTTAGAAGGCAAGGAAGGGCTAATCAATGGAAATCTTATGGGCAAAAGAGTTGATTTCTCAGGGAGAGCAGTCATAATCCCTGACCCATCACTGCATATCGATCAATGCAAGCTTCCTCCTGCCATTGTTCTGAAGCTCTTTAATCCACTTATCTTGTCTCATATCAATGCAAATGATGGTTGTAAACCGACAGTAGTTGATGGAAAACTGAAAGGAGACAGCGCTATATTGCAGGCAATAAATGATATCCTTAAAAATAACTATGTTCTTCTCAATCGTCAGCCTACACTACACCGACTCGGTATGTTGTCGTTCAAACCACTGCTTGGCGAGGGGTCGGTTATATCTATCTCTCCCTTGGTTACAGCAGGATTTAATGCTGATTTTGACGGTGACCAAATGGCTGTGTTTTTGCCCTTGACAGAAGATGCAAAGAAGGAGGCTGAAAAATTATACCCCTCTAAAAATAAGTGGCATCCTGCAAATGGCGGTCTATCTTTAAGCCTTGCCCAGGATATATCTTTAGGTAATTACCTCGCAACAGGTCTTAGTAAAAAGGCAATCAAAGAAGACATTGAACGTAAGGTAAAATCAGAAACAATAGTCGAAGATATCATAAAACTATCAATAGACGCATTCGCTAAGGTGACTTATGAAGGTATCAGTTTTTCTATTGGTGAATTACTAAAAATACATAAAGAATTTCAAGTGGAATTTGAAAAGGGAACTGAAAAAGATAAATCCCTTTCCAGCGCAATAAAAAATAATAGTCCTACATTGTGGGCTACTCTGGAATCAGGCGCCAAGGGGAGCATAGACAATATGATGTATCTTGCTGGCACAATCAAGGAAAACAAGAATAACTCAAATCTGTCAATGGGGTTGACAATTGGAGAACAAATAGAAGAGGCTACAGAAGGAAGAAAGAATCTGGTAGACACAAAACTTGGAACAGCAGAAGGCGGTTCTTTGACAAAACATCTTGTATTTTTGGCACATTCGTTATGGATAACCACTCGGGACTGCGGTACCCTAAAAGGAATTGAGATCAACTCAAAAAAGTTAAATCTTAATAGAGATGAAATTTTATATCTCATATATGGAAAGGTGCTCGCTGCAAATTTCGGGGAATATAAAAGGGGGTATTTTATTGGATACAGTGATGCAAGTATATTAGCCCAGTTGCTGATGGATTCAGGACAAAGCTTATTTGTGCGGAGCCCAATATATTGTAAAGCGAAAGAT
>Ga0302244_1002148_pt1 | contig 10415 bp, 17 predicted proteins | sample AAG_UR_Phe_MG_FD_193513 | JGI IMG/M metagenome (GOLD analysis project Ga0302244, IMG submission 193513) | Enriched activated sludge microbial communities from anaerobic digester in WTTP, New Holstein, Wisconsin, United States - AAG_UR_Phe | ecosystem: Engineered > Bioreactor > Anaerobic >... | reverse complement strand
CTTCTATTTTAGTAACGGCGCGATCTTCTTCGAATAGATAAGAGATACTAATCATATTGAAACTCCTCTGTTTTTAAGCAACCAAACTGGTTTCTTTCCTTGTTCCAACATATCCTGTAACCTATCTTTGAAAATTTTATCCTTTAACTTCTCAGCATCTAAATTCTGTTTGTTATCTAATTCTGAATTTTGTTCATGATTCTTTTTTAAAGATTCACCAATCTTACCCATAAATCTTTTAATATCTTCATCTATTTCTTGATCTGATAATTCTTCAAATAGATAAGAAACACTAATCATAATATACTCCTACTCATTTTGTTTATAATTTTTAAAGAATTTAAACATTGTATTTTCTAATATAGCAATTATTTCGTGTCTAGCTTCATCAATTTGTTCTTCTGTAGTAAACCTATCTTTAGCTAAGAAATCTAATCTTGCCAATAAACATTCTAAAACTTCATGTCTTGCAGTTTCTCTAATAGATTTTTCATTGTAATATTCAGCTCTATATGTTGTTGTTAGAAAGAAATTAATATTTTTACCATTTAAATCATAAGTAATACAAGCTAGTTCATGACTTGGTAGTTTTTTATGTAGAAAATCAATATTCCAACCGGATAAACCAAAGAAACTCAACCATTTTTCAACTTCTTCTTGAAAAATTCTAAAATCTCTTTTTGTTGTTCTCTTAAATTTATTATTATCTCCCATTATACTATTCTCCCAAAACTAAATAAATCTCTCAAAGCTCTTAGATTTAAACATTAACCATTGATTTTCTTTGTATAAAACGAAGCTGTATTGACCTTTTATTTTTTTACCGGCAAAATCTAAAGTGATCAATGTTGGTGTCCACTTAATCACTTTAAAAGTTCCCTTATCCCAGATACTTACTTTTCCAGCTCCATATCCATCAGATATCTCCCCTTCAAAATCAAACCATGAACTATCATGTTGAGGTTGCTGAAAGATAATGATTCTTTTTACATTATCATCAATTAAATCTGGGATTTTCTTCGAAGCAAAAGATTCTAAGACACCATTATATCCTAAACGAAGATCCCAATGTTGACCGGCTCGGACAGCTTTATGATCATGTATAAGAAATCGATTATCAATAGCGTGATTGATATTGATATTATATTTTGGAGCGATTTCAAATAACTCAACAATACTAACCATATTTTACCCCTTTATTCTCATAGCATCAACAAATCCATATTTTCTTCGATAAATTATCTTATCTGGAATCTTATCTTTTGCTAATTCTACCATTATCTTTTTTCTACCATTAGAGTCGAATCTATTGTTCATTGGTATTCTATTATATAATTCAATAAGATCTTTACTCATATATGGTAATAACACATTGATCTTACCTGAATTTTCATTTAGTGGTCTCAACTGTTCATCTTGTAATCTAACCATAAAATCATAATAGGTTTCATGTGTAGGATTATGAAGATGATCATAGTAACCACCCATAAACTCATCTATACCATCACAACAGATTATTTCGCTTACTTTCTTTTCACATTCTAACCAATTAAAAAATTTCTTAACTATTAAATTACCATCTTTATCTTTAAGTAACTCTTTAACTTCTTTATTCGAAGGAATATAATAAAACCAATTAACTATCCCTAGAGCTTCAACTATTTGCTCTGAACAAACATAATCTGGATGATTATTACTTAAAGCTATAGTATAACATTTAATATTTTCCTTTCCAAAAACCTGAACCATACACCATAACATATATGAACTATCTATTCCTCCAGATAAAGCTAAATTCTCACACCCAAGATCAGCAACAACCTCAAAAATTGAATTCTCTATTTCTTTAATTGTAGGTGTTTTTCCTATATCTCTCCAGTTATTAGGATAAACAATCATCACCACTCCTTAGCCTTCTGTTTATACGTCATTCCTGCGAACATACGTTTTGGTCTAATTCCGTTTTCTTCTGCTTGTGAGTCACTCCAGCAAACTTCTTGAGTAGGTTCTAAACCTGAAATAATGTGATAAACACCATCCTTTAACAATTTATTATTCTCATCGTAACATCTTCCATCTTTAACAATGATCTTATCTTGAGTAAACATATTACCTAAGTGATCATATACAAAACAATGATGTAAATTTTCATTCCCATTACTATCTACTTCAACATGATGTAAGAGATACGAAAAATCATCTAAAGGTTCATCTAATTCAGATTCATTAAACAAATGTATTATACTAAGCATTTTTCTGCTCTCCCTTTTGACCGAATTGTTTTAAAGGATTCACATTATAATCTTTAATCTGATCTGACTTTTTTCCAAAAACTTCTTCTCTCTCTTTTTTTAATCTCTCGAGATATTCCTTCATCTGTCGGCTAACACCCATTCTCATTGGAGGAGCATACTTTAAAATAGTTTCAAGTAAACTAATCATTATATATCTCCTTAAACTACAACTTTTCTAATATTAACAAGTTGTCTATTTCGAATCTCCATCACTGTATAACCAATCTCAACTGGAGAATATTCTAACGCCTCAGAATAACTCACAACTCCAATTCCAAATGTTTTCAGAAAACTGCCTGTACAAACATACCATCTTAAATATGGTGGAATATAATCTCTTCCAGTCTCAGAACTCACAGTATATCTTTGTCTGATCCTTTTCCCATCATCAACAAGATATAGTTGTCTCTCCGGTTCACTAACTAATAATTGATGAGCATGAGATTTCTGCATAACTAAAGCATCTCCAGCCATCTGTTCAAGATGACGACGCAAAACTCTCAATTTATTCTGAACTTGCATTTTAGGATCACCAGCTCCTGAATTAATTATTCGTCTTCCATGGGTTGCATACACCTTAAACATCAATTTCTTCTGCTCATCATATAAAGATAATTTACTTGAAAAACCACCATAAACATGTTGAATACCAAGATCTTTAAGAATGATATCTTTTGTCAAATTTCCAAATCTCCATAATTTCATGGGATGATTTCCGTATAACCATAAAAGTATCTTATCTTTAATAGGTGCAAACATTTTCACAACATTTTTGCATTGTAAAAGCGGTATAGGTTCTGTGCAAGATTCAGGTTTATATCTTATATCATCAACAATAATAGCATCTATTTCATCTCCCCCAAAAATACAGTATGCGTTATCTTTACTGGCAATTTCATCAACAACAGCTCGAACATCATTAAGACTAGCTAGACTATTTCCTTCATGAATATCAGAAAGTTGATAGATATCACAATCTGACTTAACATAACCATTAACTAGCTCCATTTAATAATATCCTCCTATAATTCCGGTGTTTTAACGTATTACAACCTAGACAATACGTTTTATAATCAACATCAGAATTTAATAGTTTTCCGCAGAATATACATCTGTGTTGTTTTCTTAATTTCTCTTGTCTCGCAATTACTCCCTTTTTATTCTTATCTAAATGCTCTCGACAACGAAGACGACCAGGCTCAGCTGGTCGACCACATTCGATACATTGATAATTTATTGCTCGACGACGTTTATATAGTCGTACCATATCATTTACATTCCTTTTATTAACGAATTTTAGCATCAACTTGTTTGAAAGTTGATAAACTGTTACGTAGAACAGGAAGACATTGTAGTCCCTTTATGCTTAATGAAAATGGTGTAATAAAACCTCCGCGGTATTTATTAGGAGAGAGATCTAAATTTGGTTGTTCTTTGTTTCTTTTGTAGTTTATATTATATTTATCGGCAAGATCTTGTAAGATATCTTTCAGCTTAAGTCTTATTTGATCAATAGGATATTTCATATCAAAACCATATCTGATATGAAATGAGCTCTTGCCGGTAAAAAATATTTTCAAATTTTTATTTATTCTATACAAATAATCATAAATCTTTGCTGTAGCTTCTTTGGCTACATTAAAATCATGATAATCAATATCAATTATTCCAAAATTTTCATATCGATTCATAGTTGAAATAATTGAAAGAGTTCTGCCGCTAATAATCTTATCATAATTAGAACTATCTAATCTAATAAAACTATCTTTTATTTTTCTCTTAACAATAACTCTATTTAGATCTGTTGCTAGAAAAATCATAATTTCCCGGTTTTTTGTTTGTTCTAAAATCTTTTGTTTATTTTTCATATAATAATTATATATGTCTCTTTGAGTCAATCCATCTGAATAAAACTCATTCCTTATAATTAATGTATCTGGATGTTCTGGTATACTTTCAAATAATAGACTTAATATACTAATCATTCTCTACTCCAGATAATGAGTTAAATTTATTTTTAACTTCACTATGTGAATCAGTATTAACTAAAATATCAAAACACTTTGAGCAAATAACATTTTCTGTCTCTTGACCATGTATCAACATAACATTACCACATTTATTGCATATAATATAAGCATTATCTCGAGACATATCCCTTATTCCTCCATATCCCATAAAACCACCCCAGCAAATGTTGCTCCTATAGTTTCTATTGTCATACTTGCAGAAATTAATTTGATTTCTTTGATTTTTCTATTTCTTCTTCCCATACCTTTTATAACCATATTACAAACTTCATTTTCAACAACTTTTTTATCAGCTTTTGCTGAATATTCCATTATTAAACCGGCAAGATCTGGATCTGTAGGTATCCCTATAGCCACAGCAGATGATATTGTTTCACCAGGAACATTACTTATAAGAGATGCATAAGCTACAGGAACTAAAGCTCCATATGGTAGAGAAGTTGGTTTTGGAACTAATTCAACACATCCTGGTGGAAGTATAGAACTCATTCGAACAAGATTCGTATCTCCAACACCAGAAGCTAATAATGCGCCATCAAAAGCATTTAATGAAGAATAACCATCAGATGAACCACTTACAAGAAAAAAATGAGTAGGTGTTTTTATAATCATTTCATGTGCCCCCAAATCTAGAAATTAAAAGCTAAGGCATAAAATCCTCCTAAAAATGGTGGAGAAGATTAACTCTCCCCCACCATATTAAATTAAAAATTAAGCTGCAACAAATGTAACTTTTTTAGTATTCTTTAAATTAATCAGGTTATTTACACCTAAATTAACATACTTAACTCCACCACCACTATCAACAGCTCTCCAGAGACAGAGAACTGCTTTCTTGGTAGTCGAAATTAATAAACCACCTGAAAAACTTGCTGAATCAAAATAAACATCAGTAGTCGCTGCAACTACAAAACTCGTTGTTCCTGTAATTCCACCAGGATTTAATAATTGTAACAAATCAAAACTCGTTGGTGCAACTGTTGGATACTCATCGAGACCTATTAAATACAATTTTGTTGAAGCAACTGTCAATCCACCACCTGTTAAATATGCATCATATTCTGATTTCGTCATAATGGATGTCATAATAGGAGTCACTTCAACATCTTCAACAACAAAATCAGCTATTGCTGTAATATTCATATTTGTACCACCATCAAGAGAAACTTCAATATCAAAGTCAGCTCTTGCCGGTATCTCAATTGGTTTAGTCTCAAATGAATAAAATCCATTATTAGGATCGGTGTACTGAATCTGTATAGCATTCACTTCTGATTCACCATATCTCTTAACATGTACTGTTAATATAACAACATGAGTTGTTGTTGAACCAGTTGAATAATATTTAAGAGATGTTAGATATAAGTTTTTATCTCTTGGTGCTGTATATATCATATTATAAGCTTCAGTTGTTGATAAATTAACTTTAGCTTGTATCTTAGAAGCATCATCAGGAACTCCACCGGTTACTGTACTTAAATAATAAACATAAATATTTCCAGCTGGAGCAACAGACATAGTTACAGAATTAACTCTTAAAAAAAGAGTTGTTCCTGCAACTCTTGTTCTTGCATCAGTATGATGTGTTGTTATTACTTCTGTAACTTCATCATAATTAGCATCAAGGCCTGTAACTGTAACTTCCAAATCTATATCTGCAGCATTTGATGAAGAAACATATAAGAGAGCAGCTGAGCTAGCTCTCACAATATTACCACCTTGATTCCATAAATCTTCAACTCCATCAACATCTGCATTTTTACCAGTGAGTTGCATAGCTGAATAACCGTTTAATTGTCCCTTTGCGACTTCAAAATAGAAATCATTTGAATATGCTTTTGGTAGCATTATCTATCCTCCAAAAAAATTAAAGTGCATTAAACTTCACATTAGAAACTCTTGTAAAATTGATTATTGTATTCACCGGCGCGAGCACATATTTAACTGCAGTTGTACTATCAGTAACTTTCCAAACAGCAACTGCTCCTTCATAATCACCAATAGAAGCTACGATATCATGAGCACCACCAGCGAACTTAGATGCGCTAAAAGCAATATCTGTATCATAAACAGGATTAAGAGCTGTATTTGTTGATGTTTGACCTGTGATTGGACCAGCGACAACATTCCAAACAACTTCTGTTGGTACTGTAACAGGTATTGCAGAAAGACCAATCAAATATAAATATGCACTAGATATAGTCTTACCACTCATATACGACTGCCATGCTCCAAAATTCATTAAATCAACAGTAGAAGCTTCTACAATTATATTTTCAAGAACAATATCAATATCAGCAGTCACAACTATATTAGCACTATCAGATGTTACTGTAAGTACAATATCTGATTCAGCATCAACTTCAATAGGTACTGGAAATGATCTTCCTACTGATCCAGGACTCGTAAACTGATTACTAATCTTATAGACAGTAGAAACTGAACCAGAAGTTGTAACAGTAAGTTCTGCAGATAAAGCTGTAGCTGCACCTGTTGTGTTAATAGCAACATTGTAAATATAACCTTTCTTATTTCTTGGAATTGTGTAAAAAGCCTGTTCTGCAAATAAACTTCCAATTGCAATAACAGCATCAACCTTAGCTTTTTCATCTGGAACACCACTAGTTACTGCACCTGTACCGACAAATACCGTTCCAGTGCAAGCACCATCAAGAACAGCTGTGTTAATTCTAAGATATGTTTTTGTTGATGCGACTCGAGTCTGACTATTTGAAGCATTTAAATGTATTGTCTCAGATATTTCATCATAATTACCATCAAGACCTGTAATAGTCACACTTCTTGATCTATCAGTTGCATGATTCGCACTAGAACTAACATATACTTGTGCAGCGGACGCACGAAGAGTTCTAGCCGTAGGTGTACCATCACCAAAAGCTATACTAGAACCTATCCACACATCTTCAGTAGCTATGTCATTATCAGGATTTCGACCCTGAAGTTTGACTGCTGTAATACCATAAATATTTCCTTTAACAGCTTCCATAAAGAAATCATTTGCATTTGATTTTGGTAACATATTCAATCCTCCTAGATTTAGAATAATTTAACCTTTTAAAACAGCATTAATATCATAGTTAATTTTATCCATATAACCAACTATAATCTCTTCAACAGCACTTTGAATTTTATCATTAACAACTGATTTTTTCGAAAAGAAATCAGTTGGATATCTAGAAACAATAACCAAACTCACTAAATAATCCAAAGGACCCATAAGACAATAAAACCCAAATGGTTTTAATATTTTTATCAAAGAAATTATAAAAATTCTTGGATTTTCATTCCACAATTTAGCATCTATAAGCATCTTTGGAAAATCTTTTATAGAATTATAACTTTCCATTTCATCTAAAGTTGGTAAAAACTCTTCAACAACATTTGAATCAATAAAATTGGAATAATCACGTTTAATTATACTTAATATATAAGAGTGTTTTTCTTTAAGATAATATTTGTAATAAATATAAATTGATAATATATGTATAAACATTTTAGCTTTTTGTGAAAAGATTTTATCAACTCCAACAGCTTTTATCATCAGTGAATAGAGATAAGTTGATAGTAATTTATGAAGATCTTTATCTTGGCGTATTTTATCTTTATTTATTATGACAGCGGCGCGAACTAAACCAAAATACACAGCGTATACACATTCATCAATCGATTCAGCAGATCCGTTAGTTGGATCTATTTTTAACTGTTGTGTATCTAAAACAACACCAGCAAGTTTATTTTCAGTTGTTAATAATAATCTAACAAAAAGATTGTCAGTTTTAACTTTAGAAACAGCTAAAAAAATCAAATTTTTATTTATAAGATTCTGCACTTGCCGCTTAACATCACTATTTGGTAATTTTAATAAATACGTTGAAAGATCTTCCATAAACGTTGAATAAATAAGTGAATTTTCTTTATCCTTCCTCAGAACAAACATCCTTTGTTCTTCTTGCTGAAGAATCTTATTAATATCAGAATCAGAAAAGAATTTCACAGGAAAAACCTTATCTAAATTTTGCATAGTCTTCAAATCTCCTTAAGTTTTAAACAAAACTCAATAACCTTCTGATTTCAGATCGATAAGGTGCTACAACAACATATTTAGTAGCACCAAAACGATTCACCTTTGGAAAAAAATCAGGAACAAACTCTAAAAAACTCTTAATATTATTAACTAATAATATTACCTGAAAAAGCTTTGGTTCTTCATAAATATCTAAACAAAAAACAGTTGGCCGCTGAAACCATCTATCAGCATTAAAATCAACAAAATCTGATTTCATACGCAATGATGCTAAATTATTGAAAAAAATATTATTAATAAGTGGTTTACTAAATTCTTTAAAGATCTTTTTCACATCATATTGCTCTGATTGAAAATCATCTTGTAGTGATACATATTGAGTCGGCATTTCTTATACCCCTCTTCGTATTGGTTCTCCCCATCTCCTAGGACGAGTAAGTTGTTGTGCCTTCGCTTGTGCCTTCACTGCTAAGCCAGAACTGACAGCATTAATGAGAGGAGCACGAGTTCTTAATCTTTCAATAAAAGATTCTGAACTTTCACCAGGTCTTCGTTGTGCAAAATTTACATCAGTAGCGAATGTTTCGGAAAGTGTTTTATTTAAATTTGACATTAATCACCACCTACTTTTTTTAACTTTTAATATTTTTATATAGAAATAATATAAGAATATTACATATTATTTTTGTAATAAAAATCAATTAAAAAGGAGGTATCAACTTGTTAACTGATCAAATACAAGATCAAAAAGCATTGCATGAAGTTATTAATTTAGTTGTCGAAAATTGCTATCTGCAGACGCAAGGATTTGATGTAGGAATACCTTTCATCTGTGGCGCACCAGGTGGTGGCAAAACAGCCAGCTTACACTATTTAAGTGTACAATATGGTTTTGGTGTTATCTCTACTCATTTAGCACTCAAACCACTAGAAGAAACTGGTGGCATTCCACAATTTCAGAATATTATAATTAATGGACAACAGATTTTAGGAACAATTTGGTCTTTTCCTGATATTATGAAAAAGTTATATGAATTAGCAGATCAGAAAAAAGACACATTTATTATTTGGCTACTAGACGATGCTCATCTATTAAGTCCTATTCATATGGCACTGTTGTATGAACTATTCACAGAAAGGACTTTACGCGAATATAAAATTCCACAGAATTGTGCAATTGTAATGGCTGGAAACACTAGCAACAAATCTGGTGCTAAAACTATGTTTAGTGCCATTATCAACAGATGTGTCTTAATGCCTGTATATACAGATTTCACAGCATGGAAAAACAATTTCGCAACAAGAGAAGATGTTAAAGTACATCCAGCTATTATCTCCTTTCTAGGAAACACACAGTATCAGAAATTTTTTCATGAAAATGAACAAGTAGATTCTGCTTGGGGCTCACCTAGATCGTGGACAAGATTTGCAACTGAAATCTCTATGAGAGAAGCCTGGCACAAGAAGACGATAGCGTCTGATACATGTTTATATCTAGGTACAGGATATGTTGGTAAAGAAGCTGCAAGCGAACTCACAACATATTATAAAATATATTCTGAATTCAATATTAATCAAATATTAATTGATTATCAAAGTTATCAACTTCCAGATGATCCTGTAAGAAGATATGCTTTAGCATATGCACTTACAACTAATTACATCGGACGTGAAGATCGAAATAAACTTACAGTAAATCTGGCTCATCTGATTGGATTATTCATGAAAGAAGCACCAGAACTAGCGATCATGATGATTAAAGAAATGCATCAATTAGAAAAAACATTGAACAAGAAAAATATTGTTAGCAATATTATTTCAAAGATTCAAACAATAGATTCCCAACTTGTGAGAAATACTCTTAAAGAACTTGTTGAATTAACATCTGTTCCTATTTAAAAATAATAATAAAAGGAATTTAATAAAATGATGAATAATAATATTGAAAATATAACGAGAAGAGCTAAATTGAAGCTTTTTACAAATGAGTTAATATTCTTTGGAATGTGTGTAAATAAATTTAAATGGGTAACTAAAGAAATGAGC
>Ga0302244_1002147_pt1 | contig 10415 bp, 12 predicted proteins | sample AAG_UR_Phe_MG_FD_193513 | JGI IMG/M metagenome (GOLD analysis project Ga0302244, IMG submission 193513) | Enriched activated sludge microbial communities from anaerobic digester in WTTP, New Holstein, Wisconsin, United States - AAG_UR_Phe | ecosystem: Engineered > Bioreactor > Anaerobic >... | reverse complement strand
ATTTCATAAGACTCCTCAACAACCTTTCTGATCAGATTGCCTTTTCCGCATATCGGGCATTTAATAGTATCCATAATCATGCCTCCCTGGACGAATCTTCTTTAAACTGAACAATCACGGCCTTCTTGCCTTCAGGCGATATTTGCAGTTTAATGTAATACCATCCCCGGCGCCATATTCATCGTACAGAATTTTCCGAAGACGATGTCCGGGGCATATTCCTGGAACAGCTCTATCAGCTCCTCCCTCGCCGGGTTGTCCTCCTTGAGTTTCAGCACAGCGTCGAACGGTGAGATGCTAAAGTTGCTCTCCGCCTCCGGGTCGGCGCCGCGCTCCAACAAGAGCCGGGCGGTCTCCGGATAGCCGAGATAACAGGCATACAATAGAGGCGGCTCGCCGTGTCTCTCCCTTGCGTTCACGTCCGCGCCGTGATCGATGAGCATCGAGACTATGCTCGTACGCACGTCTTCTGTATAATGCTTCTTCAACCTGGAGTCCGCCCGGCACGCCCAGTGGAGGGGGGTGATCATTACCGGGGGCTCCGCCACATTCACATCGGCGCCATATTCTATCAGCATCCGTACCATTTCCACGTTGCCGGAACTCACCGCCCTGCAGATGGCCGTCATATCGTTCTTTCCGCGGAGGTTCACGTCCGCCCCGGATTCGATCAGGAGCTTCGCGATGTCGTAATAACCGATGTCGTAATAACTTTCGAGCAAGGCCCGGGTCAGATAAGGGTAACCGTCCCGGTCTTTCCTATTCACGTCCGCCCCGTCGGCAATTGCTTCTCTCATGAGGGCGATATCGTTCTCCTTGATGGCGTTCTGCATCCTGCGTATTGTGGCGGGTTTTCGTGGCATGTTACAGGATAAATAGCCTGGCGATGGGTGGTGGGGGTTTAACATTTCGTCATAAAGGGGAGGAATAATATAAGAATATATTATCGTTCTTGACGTATGATATAAGATAGTATAATATAAAGTGAGGAGAACAGTATGGATCAGAAGACATTAGCTAAACGCCTGAAAGCGGCCAGAGAAAGAGTCGGCCTTTCTGTCATTGACGCGGCCAAAAGGCTCGGATATAAAAGTTACCAGACGCTCAGCAGCATCGAGAAAGGCGAGAGGAAAGTCAAAGCCTCGGAGCTTACTTCATTCGCCAGGGAATATTTTTGCTCTCTGGACAGTCTTCTTGCTGAGACTTTTCAGGAGACAAAAATGGTCCTGCTCTGGCGAAAAAGCCCTGAAGGCGCCGCCAAAAAAGAGCTTGAATCGGCGATCACGTATCATTGCGAACAGTATCGATCTCTTGAGCGTTTGCTGGGATATGAAAGCATCGGCGACCTGAACTTTTTCGACCTCAGAATAAGCAACATCAGTACCCCCGCAAGAATAGATTCTCTTGCCAATAACACCTGGAGACTGCTCGAACTTGGCAGCAGGCCGGCCTTCACGCTCAAGAACATACTGGAGCAAACGTACGGGGTCAAGTTCATCTACCAGCCTCTCGCCAGTATCAGTTCGGCAGCTTCCACCGTCCATCCCGATTTCGGGCCGGTGATCGTGGTCAATTCCGATGAAGCGCCCTGGCGTCGCAATTACGACCTTGCCCATGAGCTGTTTCACCTCATTACGTGGAAAATCATCCCCACGGAAGAATTAAACGGGGAATATCTTGCGGAGGTAGAAAAAAAGGCGGAACGATTCGCGTCCGCACTCCTCCTGCCCGAACCCGAGGTCAGAAAGGCGATAGATAAGGTCTGGCAAAATCAAAGGACCCTGGCCTATGCGGACATTGTCGATATTGCCAGAGATTTCGGCGTTTCTACGGTAGCCCTTCTTTATCGCCTATCCGCTATTGGATGCATAAAGTGGGAAACGGCTAACAAGCTTGCCGGCGACGAATCTTTAGCCAATTTGGAAGCCAATTTGGACAAGAAAAAGAGAGCTGATGACTGGGGTGACAGGCCCGTGTCAGACCGGTTTCACAGCCTTGCCGTAAAATGCCTGCGAAAGGGGCTTCTCTCCCGGGGGAAATTCGCGGAAATTGTCGGCATCGACAGGAGTGAGATAGATTTATTCATAGAAGGCGAAGGTCTCATGGAAACGGAAGGTGAATCTATTGAAATTATGGCTCCTCGATGCTGATGTCATAATAGACCTCTTTAGACTGGGGCTCTTCGAAAAACTGGCCAGAGTGCATGAGATAAACGCGGCTTCTACAGTCATTAACGAAGTCAAATACTATATAGAAGACGGCAGGAAGATACCAATTCTATTTCGAACGGAATACGTTAGCACAGGGATTGTCCATGAAGTGTCCGCTGATGCCGGCGAAGTGGCTGAAATACTTCATCGACTCCCGCAAGACAAGCGGGACGCTCTCCACGGGGGTGAGCTTGAATCCCTGGCAGTCTTGGTTGGCAGGAAAGACCTTGTGTTCTGCAGTTGCGATGCGGCAACCATAAAGATCCTGCCTTTCCTTGATCTTTCAGAAAGAGGTGTTTCTGTCGAACGATTACTCAAAGACTCAGGCCTTACGCAATCAAGCCTCGAGTATCGCCATAAAGAGACTTATTTCAAACAATACCTTGGTATCGGGAAAGAAGAAAAACTCGATTATTATCTTTCTGCCGGTCGCGGCCCCTCGCCAGCTTGACCCTGTTGATCATATCTTCGACATCTTTGTTTGTTTTGATCGCTACAATATTCACCTTTGGATGTTCTCTGGAAAATACTCTAAAGATTTCATCCGCGAATGCCTGGCCGATCGATTTCACTCCTGTGAAATCAAGTAATGCCGTCTTGAACCGTTCAATTCGGAATTTCCTCTTGACAATTAAGTAACAATTGATACACTATTTGTATCATGATATAAAGGAGCATGAGAACGATGCCCGTCAAAGAAAAAGCAGTCGAGAACGACCCCAGGAGCCGCGAAGGCCGCACGGCGCTTGCGAAAATGATCATGCGGCTCTTCGACCGCTGGGACCTGCCAGTTCAGGACCAGGCGGCCATGCTCGGATTGTCCGAAGGCTCCCGTATGACCCTTGCACGATACAGAAGAGGCTCTCCGTTTGCCGACAGCAGGGACCTTCTCGACCGGGCCGGCAACCTGCTTGCGATCCACCGTTCACTGAGGATCCTTTTCCCGAAGAACCGCGATCTCGTTTACGGCTGGCCTAAGATGAGAAACCGCGCGTTCAACGGGAACAGCCCGGTAGAAGTCATCAGGAATGAAGGGTTCCTCGGGCTTCTCACGGTGAAGCGTTATCTCGACATGCAGCGCGGGAACTGAGAAGAGATGTTTGCAAAGCTCCTCACGGCCGTAATTGACTTCGACGATACCGTCTATCGCAATATTCACACGGTAATTCCTTCCGAGGACCTGCTGGACGACCTGAGCGGCGATCCCGGCGAAAGAGCCTACGGGGAAGCCCTCGTTTCCCGGCAGCGAGAGGAAAGCGACTATGATTCTCTTATCGACAGGCCCTTCCGGTATGGCGTCGCCATAACGCCCGGGGGGATCTGTCCGGGGATAAACAGCCGCTTCAGTGATGGCACCGCGTTCGGCGTCTGGTACGGAAGCCTTTCGATCGTGACGACGATATACGAGACAGTGTATCACTGGCTGCGCTTCCTCGACGACGCCGGCATACGGGACGGGTCAGCCGGGCCGGTCATCGCCGACCGCCGTGTGTTCAGGGTCAGGACCGCGGGGATTCTTATCGACCTGAGGGGAAAGGAGCTCGAATTCCCGGACCTTGTGTCGACCCGTGGCTACAGCTTCACGCACCGGCTGGGCGATCACCTGTACCGGTCAGGCCAGAAAGGGCTCATTGTCCGGTCGGCCCGGGATACAAAGGGGACCAACGTGGCTGCGTTCTCCCGCGACATCCTTTTCGATCCGCGGCATCAGCGATACATGTCCTATATGTCGGACCGTGGAAACGTCAAAATATCGCTCGACGCGGATGAGCCCAGGGCATGGGTGGCCATGAACGATATCAGGGGACTGTTTGACGCGACAACCCGAGGAAACGCATAGTTCATATCTCACTTAACAATGTGTATATCTTATTCGAACTGACTACTACCGCCTCATCCGAGGGGTCACGGAAAGAAACGAATGGGAGCCTTGGATTCTCTATATTTTGGATGCGGTTGAACGAACTGCGGTCTTTAGCAGGGAGCGGATCGTCCAGATCCGTGATCTCCTCGCGGAGACTCTGATAGGGTGCAAGGAGCATCTGTCCAAAAAGGTTTACTCCAAGGAGTTGATTGAGCTTCTCTTTTATCGGCCCTATACAAAGGTCGAACATCTCGTCGAAGCAGGAATTGCCGAGAGAAAGACTGCAACAGTATATCTCTCGGAACTGGAACGCATCGGCGTTCTTAGGAAGAAGAAAGTCGGTCGGGAGAACCTTTATCTCAACGTGCAACTTTACGACCTTCTTGCGAGACCGCTGACTTCCAATAATACAAAAGAAGAGATTCAGATATTAACTTCCCCTATGCCCTAAACTGGCTGTGGGTGGGATATGTCCATGCCGTGGACATATCGGTATAATGTGTCCATAAAGTCAACATCACTGGACACATTCCAATCCAGCCCAAAGGGGGCAGACTTTTAGCCTTGAGGAGGCCCGATGGGATTCTCCATCCGCCGTTCAGTCTATTTCGACGACTTCGACAAATAGCTCTCGGACCTCGAGGGAATCCCCATCGAGCTCGCGCTTCCCGCCCTACATGCTTGCGATTCCCTGTCACGGTACAGGGCGTTGGGTGCTAACCACAGTGAAGTGTAGTTTGTGTTAATGTATTGACACTACATTTACTCATATGTACAATATATGACATGAAAGGTCTCGGCAAAATAGAAACCCGGTTCTTCGCTTACATTCAAATGATGGAATTGAAGACCGTCAAGACCGGTGATATGCAGGCGGCACTCAATCTGTCTCCGGAACAGGAACGTCAGCTTTTAAGTCGCCTGTCCAAAGCAGGCATGATCACCCGCGTGCGAAGAGGATTATACCTTGTACCTGAAGAACTGCCCTTTGGCGGGCTCTGGACGCCCGATGAAGCTACTGTCCTTAACACGCTCATAAGCGCACAGGGCGGACAATATCAGATCTGCGGATTGAACGCTTTTAACTACTATGGATACGACGAGCAGGTGCCGGCGCGCGTGTACGCTTACAACAACATTATCTCGGGAGAGCGGACGATCGGAGCTATAACACTGAACCTCGTCAAGGTGGACAAAAAGAGACTTGGAGATACGGTGAGGATCAAAACACGAGAAGGCCCCATTGTGTATCCGACGCGGGCGCGGGCTCTTCTCGATGCCGTGTACGACTGGGCGCGGTTTGATACCCTGCCTCGCGCCTATACGTGGATACGCAATGACCTGCGCACCGGCAGAGTCAGCGCCGTAGCGCTGGTCAGGTGCGCCCTGCGTTTTGGTGATATAGGGACCATCCGGCGTTTCGGGGCCTTGTTAGAATCGGAACGTATTGACGAGGAGTTATTAGGGACATTGGAGAAGGCCCTGAGACCGTCGAGTTCCCTAATCCCGTCGAACCCTCGAAGACCGAAGAGAGGGAAGATTAACAGGAGATGGGGGATAATAGCGAATGACTGAGATGGATGAGTTTTTGCTGCACACAAACGCGAAGAGATTCGCAAGTGCGTTGATATATAGCGCAAGGACAACGGGATTTCTTCCACGCTTGATAGAAAAGGACTATTTCTGCACACTGGTGCTCGAGCACCTTCTCGCAAGTGGCGGAAACGGGCTCGTGTTCAAGGGCGGGACGTGCCTTTCAAAGGTGCACGGGGATTTTTACCGGCTCAGCGAGGACCTGGATTTCATTATCCCGATGGCATCAGAGGTGTCCCCTCGGATGCGAAGCAACGCGTTTGATCCCGCAAGGGCCATGATCGAGTCTCTCCCGGACAGATATCCTGCCTTCCGCATCGAAGAATTGCGCGGAGCGAACAGGTCGAGACAATATCTGGCATATCTGAGGTACGCTTCCATGTACGGGCAAAACGAAGGAAGGATCAAAGTCGAGGTGGGACTAAGGGAGCCGCTATGGGATGGACCGACCCGCGGGGCCGCCAAGACGATCCTTCTCAACCCCGGAACGGGGATGGCTTTCTTCGAGCCGATCAATATACCCTGTATGACCCTCAAAGAATCCATGGCAGAGAAACTGAGAGCAGCCCTCACACGCCGGGAGGTTGCAATCCGGGACTTCTATGACATCGGGTTCGCCAAACGGTCTCTGGACTGGGATTATCGGGATGAAAATTTCCTCACTCTGGTCAGGGAGAAACTTGCAGTCCCGGGGAATGAGCCTCCTGATGTATCCGATGCCCGTGTCGCCGACCTGGAAACGCAGATAGAGACGCAGCTCAAACCTGTATTGCGTGCCAGAGACTTCGAGGCTTTTGACCTGGAGGAGGTCATTGATATCGTCAAGAGCGTTGCGACCGGGCTTGTGAGCTTAGGCGCCTCCCCTGGACCTGGGTGAGCCATGCATTTCTTGATCAGACGCGGCGTTAATCTCCATTCATTCGACGAATCCCTTACGGGTTTGGCCAGGATCCCCATCGAGCTCGCGCTGGCCTACAGACTTGATGATTTTCTGGCCGGCATGGACCGGCTTGACGCACTGGCGGAGCATATTAACGACAAGGCAATTGCCGTGAGTACCGTCCACGCCACACAGGGACGGCTGTCCGACGTCCGCTTCATGTCCTGGGCCCTGCCCACAATGAAATTCGCCGAGAAGATCGGCATCCCGGTCGTCGTCTTCCACCCGGAGGCCGTCAGGAAGCTCGACAAGCCGAACCTGCAAGTGATGGCTCTGAATAATCTCAAGGCGCTACAGAGGCTCACATCCGTCACGGTGGCCGTGGAGACCTTCGGGAATTCAAAGCGCATTATCACACCTGAGGAGATGATCGAGTTCGGAGTGCCGATGGTGCTCGATACGAGCCACCTCTTCCAGCAAAGAATCTTCGCGGTCATCGAGGCATACAGCCGCGGTATCGTCGCGGTCCACCTGTCGGAGTTGCGCGGTGAGGGCAAGGAGAGCCTTCCACACCTGCCGGTCGAGACATATGGTTTCGCCGTCCTGGAAAGGCTGAAGGAAAGAGGCTGGGACGGGCCCGTGACACTCGAGTACCTGCCGCAATACCATGACAGGCTGGTGTCCGACAGGGCACGACTGGAGGGGATGTACGGCTCATAGCGGCCATCTCGAGGTCATTCCGCTTTACATATTACGTAATACGTTATATAATGGCCCTGTGATCAAGACGTTCCACTGCAAGGACACTGCGGCGCTTTTCAATGATCATTTCGTGGCGCGGTTCTCATCCATCGAACGCCAGGTTCGGCGAAAGCTGCTCTATCTCAACAGTGCCCGTAGCCTGCAGGATCTGTCCCGGCCACCGGGGAATCATCTTGAATCCCTTAAGGGGGACCGGGCCGGCCAGCATAGCATTCGCATCAACGATCAATGGCGCATCTGCTTCCGATGGGATGAGGGAAACGCGTGGGACGTGGAGATCGTCGATTATCATTAGGAGGCTTAACATGGGTGCCAGGATGCTCGACATTATACCGCCTGGAGAGATACTTTATGAAGACTTCATGAAGCCTCTCGGGCTCAACGTGAACGGATTGGCGCGGGATATTGACGTGCCCCCCGGTCGTATCAGCGAGATCATCAGGGGCAAAAGGGCAATATCGGCCGATACCGCTTTGCGGCTCGGCAAATATTTTGGCATTTCACCGGAGCTATGGCTTACTCTCCAGGCGGATTATGAGATTAGGCTCGCAAGACGCACGACCTGGCCCAAGGTCGAGCCGCGCGTTAAGGTCAGGTCTGACCATCCCGAGCAACCTTCTGCCAGGCGGACCTGAAGCTCTTGAATGCGAATCCGCAATACCACGAACGGCTTAATCCGGACAGGGAAGCGCTGGAGGTAATATCTATGGCTGCAAAACCTGTTGTCCGGGCGAGAATCGATGAGCATCTCAAGGCCGAGGCCGAGGCGATCCTCGCGTCTATTGGCTTGACGGTATCAGATGCTTTCCGTATGATGATTGTGCGATAGTAAGGGAAAAGGCCTTGCCTTTTGGGCCCCTGGTTCCGAATGATGAAACCATCGCGGCAATGAAAGCCGCCCGGCGCGGTGAGGTACTGCGTGCCCAATTCACCCTTGAATTCGATGTCCGGATTGCCGGTGATCTCGTCCTCACTGATCGGCCACGGCATCTCATGTGCCCCAAGGATACAGTCTCCGACTTGACGCTATTTTTCAAGAACCTTATCCGCCAGTTGCCTGTAAACATCCCTCCCCTTCGAGTCCTGTTTTTCGGCCATGAGAAAGAGGGCTTTCCCGTTGCTCTTTTCTTCCCATAACTCACCGAGATTACATTTCTCTTGTGAGTCGTCGTTGGTTACATAAACCTTGCCTTTGTACTCCACGACAAAGACCTTTCCGTCTTCCAACTCGGCCACAAAATCGGGATAAAACCGGTCTGTCGATGTGGGAAGCCAAAAGGAATAATGAGAATTGACAACATTTCTTACCCAGTGTTTGACAGATGGAAGACTATCGAGTGCGCGCGCGCATTCAAATTCTTCTCCCGAGGATTCCAGTTCCCCGACCATTGGGTAAAAGTGATTTTTAAAGATATAACTGCCCTTATAAAAAGAATTGGCCGGATAATTCATCCCGTCGAAAACAAATGAGTACGTATAGCTGGTCTCCACCTGCGCTTGAGATCCGAAAAGCATCTCCTGATATCCCTTTTCGTATGCTTCCTGCCGGTAACGGGTGATCCTTTCTCTCAGGAACCTGGATAGAACAAAGCGGTTGCGCCAGAGATTCGCCAGATCAATACCGCGGTTGCGCGTGAGATGGGAGATCGATCGTCTGAGGAATTCCAGCATTATTTCCTGCTTGATGTCCGGCTGACGGGTCTCCCTGTCCAGCCATCGCACGAGCTGCAGGTCAGTAAACGGTACCTTAAGATGGCTCAGATCGAGCTGCCGGGTATTATCGACCAGCTTGTATACAACCTTTTTACCGTTGATATCGATCTCAAATGTCCTTGCATCTTCATCGAGGTTCAGATCTTCCCGGCCGAATTCAACCGGATAATCCAGCAGGTTCCATCCTCTTCCATTGAGGAACAGCTCCTTCTCCGCCAGTTCGAGCTCGTCCTGGATCAAGACGCAAAGCCTGGGCACGACAAATGTTTCTCCTCGTTCGGCCGGCCAGAGCCTGGGTCCCGTCTGGAGCCGATATACTCTTATTTTTGTCCGGGCGCCTTCCCGGTCGTTTTTGGAAAGCGCGTTTATAATGACCTCTTCATCTTGATCGGTTATTTCGCCGACGATAACGATCCTGGTCTTCCCGGAGTTGTCCGTTATGACCTCTGCCCGCGCCACGTCCAGCACGATCTGTCCCGGAGGAGTTTCCGTTACTTCAAAACTGAGCGGCTCTTTGGCCTCCTTCGAGAATAGAGGAAGATCTTCTGGCTTGAAGGGCAACTCTTCAGGTTCCACGAAGACATTTGCCTCTTCTTCCTCGAATCCCATATCCACCAACCGGTCATGAAGGGCCGAAGCGGCACTGGCGAAGGCTGGTGACGCCAGGTGGGCATAAGCCTTGTTGAGCTCCATGGCATTCCGTTTTCTGGCATACGGCATACGCAACACCCGGCCCAGAATCTGCTCGACGTCCCGGCTGGAATGGACATTGGCAACTGAACAGAAAACATAGGCGAAAGAACAATCCCACCCTTCCTTGAGGGCCTCGACAGTAATGATATATTCGATCCTGCATTCCGGATCGAACAGGTCGACATTGTCGAGCTCGCGCTGGCTTCCTGTTGCAATGGCTATCCTTTCGGGGTCTATCTTTTCATTGTCTATCAGATGTTTCCGGATAACTTCGACAGTAATTTCCCGGTCCTTGCTTTCGGCCTGGATAAGGGCGATCGGGCGGATGAAATCGGGGTCTTTTTTGGCTATCTCTTCCAGCTTTTGCCGGGTCAATATCGTACTTGAAAGGGCTTGTTCCCAGTTCTTGTGTTCTGTAAGCATGATCGGAAGCTTGATCATGTCCTCCGCCTTGAGTTCCGAAGCGGAGACCTGATACAAAATATTGCTTCCCCGGATATCTCTCAGAGGCGTTGCCGTAAATTCTATCACGCACGCCGGGCTTACCCTTCCCAATGCCTCAAATGTCAAAGGGGTCCGGGCATTATGGGCCTCATCCATGATAATAAGTGGATTGTGGAGGTGGAGGAGGTTCGCGAAAGAGAATTTGATCTGCCCTGCATCGGGCCCGTTCTCCATTCTTTCAAGCCCTGGCGTATTG
>Ga0302244_1002142_pt1 | contig 10435 bp, 6 predicted proteins | sample AAG_UR_Phe_MG_FD_193513 | JGI IMG/M metagenome (GOLD analysis project Ga0302244, IMG submission 193513) | Enriched activated sludge microbial communities from anaerobic digester in WTTP, New Holstein, Wisconsin, United States - AAG_UR_Phe | ecosystem: Engineered > Bioreactor > Anaerobic >... | reverse complement strand
ATTTCCTTTCCGCTAAAGAGGTCAAAACTTAAACATTATTTACAGCGATAGTGAAAAGGGGCAAGGGTATAAATCCTGCCCCTTTTTAATTGTAATGACCGCGTGCCGTAGCGGTTTCAAAAACCACGAAAAACATCATAAAATATCGCTAACACAATGAATATATTGACTGTAGGTATAGAGCTTGTTATTATGTCTGTCGCATGAAATACAACACTTTGTTCAAATTGACCAGAACACTGCAGGGCATAAGACAAACTCCCGTTGCAAACCAGATTGGGATCACACAGCAAGCCATCGCTCTATTTGAGTCAGGCAAGAGTACGCTGAGCAACAAAACCGTATCGAAGATTGCGACGCTGTTGAACCTGAACACTGCTTTCCTTGACGACAAAAGCAGTAATCCTTTTTTGTCCAGCAACAACTTGATTAAATTCAGCTTGCCTGAAAGCATAAGCGGCATCGACTATTCAATTATTTTTTTTATTGCCGAGTACAACAAATATCTCAATCTCGTTTTTTTCACATCGCCGTCGCCGTTGTTCTCAAAATATCGCAACAATACGGTTTTTAAACATCCAACAATAGCAATAGGCTTAAAAGACGCTGACGATAACATCTTTTTGCTCAAACGTGAGTCGAAAAAACCATTGTTTGGCGAACGTGAATTGCTCGCAAAACTTGAAGAAATTAACAGCCAGGGCAAAAGCCAAACTGTTATCGACAGCAAAAACGCTATCGGTCGGTCAGGAAAAAAAGTTCCTGGATTTTTCAATCACAAAAGACGAGGTAGACAAATACTTTACTGCTATTGACTATGCTACAACAATAATAACAAAGGATGAGGACAAGCTTATTCAATATATTCGAAAATACAACATACCGGTGCAAAAAGCCATAGATTGTCTCAAGGCAAACGCGCTAACATAGGCCACCATAAGAAAGAGAGTTGATAATGAAATCCAGTTCTTTCGGGAGGCACGCTTATTGTCCCATGGCAAAAGCACGTAAATCGTTTTTAATATAGTACTTTGCGCCACATTTCGTCAAAAGCGCCTGCACATCGTAAAGAAATTTACGCCAGTCCACTGTTCGTTCGTATTCTTTCATGTGGTTCAGTTTGCCTACTTTCCAAAACTGCACATATTTGTGGGCTTTGCGAATCAGATCAAGCGCTTGGACAGGATCAATGACAGGCTCAAGGCTGACCCATGTAAAAATTCCAGCCTCATGTGCGCTTTTGAGAGTTGCAAGTCGATCACTTACCGAGGATGCGTTAGGCTCCCATTGCCGCCGCTCCTCATCATCCACGAAACTAAGCGTAACGCCAAGATGCGTGTCTGTCTTTTTCATAAGTTCCATGTCATCTCTAACAAGGTCGGCACAACCTTTTGTCAGTATCTGACTTTTTAAAGCATATTTACAAACGATCTCCAGAGCTTGTCTGGTTAAATGCTCTGTACGTTCAAGGGGCTGGTAAGGATCGCTCAGAAAACAAAACAAAATACGTCTTTGGTCACCTTGAAGTTTCCGTGCATCTTTTTCAAAAAGCTCAATTACTTTTTGGCGAGGTTCGGCTGTTGCGTGCCATATTTCACCGGTCGTACGCATGCAAGCCGGCGCATAGCAATAGCGGCATCCATGGGTGCATCCGCGATATAGATTACACGCCAGTTCGGAGTATTCTCTTGCGCGTCCCCTAGGTTCATAGACGACATTCATAATGTGGCTCCATCGAAATGCTTGATTGTTTCTGCATCCGGTTTCTTCCATGCATCGTATGAAATATGGAAATTTTGTTTTGGCAACTTCTCGTTTTTCATTAATAAGCTTAAAGCATCTCTCGCATGTGTTGCGAGCATGCCATTTTGCAAGGCAAAAAAATAAACATCTTTGTTTGTCTTCAAGCGGTGTTCAAATACGGCCGTCTCAAGCTCTTTCTCGAAAACCTTAATTTTAGTCGGCGTGTTATATTCGGAGAATAAAGACGGTTGTACCGGGTCAATCCCGTCCCTGTCAATATCGAAATTGGCGTCGCCACCCCGTTTCCAGGAGACCTTTAAAAACTTATCAATCCCAAGAGGGTGACCGGAACCAAAAACAAGCCCATATACATTGGCGCCTTTTTTAATGGAGAACGAGCCGATATAATATTCCAAACCATTTGGCACCCAACGACGATAAGCGCTTGCTAATAAGCGATGTACATTGGTACCATTCATACGGGACAAGTCTTGATCGGTTATGGGCACATAGTTTCTGATTTCAGGATGATTCTTAAACCTGTTAACCATGGCGGAAGAGATGAAAAAGATAAAGTCCGTTCTAGGAAGTTGAACAATGGTTTTGAAAACTGATTCGGTTATTTGCTGTACGCCGTTCTGATCAAGAAATAAAAGGTTTGCTGCCTTTCCCTGCATCAGGGGTTTCCATTGTTCAAATGCATCATGAAAATCGTTTTGTAATGTGGTAAATTCCACCTGCGGCAAAGACTGCTTTTGTTCATCAAGACACGATGATAATTCCTTAAATTTATTTGCGTCATATTCGTTGAAATATACTTTAATTTTTACGTGCTGTTTCCCGCCCGGTTTTATCACTTTGCGAATTTCATCACAGGTAATAAGCGGACTGCCATGATTGCCGCTTATATCAATGCCCGGCCCGGCAAAAAAATCATAAATCTGCAATCTATCTATATATGATGCATGGATGAAAACAGGCAGCCACTCCCGCAGGTAGTCGCGATAGAGTTCCAGCTTGTCTTTTGTCCCTTCATCAAACGGTTTTATATGCAAATTGCGTTGGGGCATGTCAGGGTTCCATTTATGAGTAATAAGATATGCGCTTCTTGTTTATGCCAATAAATACTGTCATTCCGCCACATCCCCGTTGTCCAGTTCCCTGCCCATGCGGTATTTGATGTCGTAGTTGATAATGAAGTCCAGCTCTTCGTGGGTAAAGCCGTAATGTTGGGCAAGAAGGCAGTCGATCTGGTCGATGATGGGTTTGGATTTGCTTACAGAATAAATATCTTGAACAACTTTACCGCTCTGCTTGTTTTCTGTTATTTGTCTATTTTTTGATTCTCTTAAACTTTCTTCGAAGGACGCGGCAAGCATCGGCATTTTGTTATCAGTAAATACACTCTTAGCGATTACAAATACGCTTAACTCACGATCTGTGAGATGTCTACAATTTGAGCATACACGCCAAAACCAATAGAAAAAGGACGAACTGAATGTAGCAACTACAATAGGCACATACTCTTCTGAAACGTGAAATATCTTTTCTGTTGAGGTGGTAGTTGATCCTGCATCTGAACGAAAATATGAGGGAAAACTTTTAACTAATCGCCAATATCTTCCGCCAGCATTACGATAATAAATATTCGAACCTGTCTTTTTCTGAATCAACGAACCAGATAGTACATGACTTACAGTGTTTGTTTTTATTAAAAGGTTGCATTCAATTTGATCTGTAATTTTTGGCAATACTTCTGCCAAACGAAAATCATGTGGTAATAAGCTGTAATTTATTAACGAAAAAAGACTTTGTCTTTCATCTGCATTCCAGTGCCTCATTCCAGTTATTCTATTTTGTTGTTTACCATTATCTGTTTTGCAAATATGTATTGTTAACTGTTGATCGACTCCATCAAATAGTTTCGAGGGCCTCTCATCCCAGACACTAAACCACATAATGTGATATCTTTTATGCATTGAGTTGAGAAGCGGTGCCATTCGGGGCGTGCAAATGCTAGCGGAAGGCATAATGAATGAAAAAGAACCATGAGTTCCGCAAAGAATAAAACAGCGTTCAGTAACAAAAGCATATAGATTGCCACAGGCAAGCGTTTGATATGTAATAGGGTTTAACCAGTACGAGACATTTTTTGGCGTATTTTCAACAAACGGAGGATTACCAATCACTACATCAAACCCGCCCCTGCCAACAGTAATCTCATAAAACTCCGCAAACCAATGAAACGGCCGATGTGTGGCAAGCCACTTCTGGTGGTCTTTATCTTTCAAATCATGCCCTCTGTATTGCTCCATGTAGAGAATGCCATCAAGGTCATCGGTCAGCTTTTTCAGGCGTTCATTCAGGTCATCCTTTGCCTTTTTGAATCCTTCATAATCATCACCACTTGAAAGCTGTATCTCTTTATATCTTGCAAAGGCACGGGCAACAATGTCGCATTGTTCCATGATCTTTTTCTTATGAGCTTCGGTTACAAAGAGACCGGCTATATTATCTATCTGTTCCTTTGTCGCATACCCCACCAGCGTATTTCCGGCACGGATATTAAAGTCCACATCGGGCAGCGGCTCAAGCCCCAGGTTAGGTTTCCGGTAGTCAGCTTCAACGGTTGCAACCAGTTTCAAAAACAACCGTAGTTTGGCGATTTCCACCGCTTCATTCATAATATCCACACCGTAGAGATTATTCAGAATTATGGACTTGTAAATGAAGTATTGCAGATTCGGATGTTCCGGTGCGTTCACTTTTTCAAGGGTTTCTTCAAAGAACTTATTCTTGCCTTTTCCTGATTCATCAATGAAATTCTGCATCCGAAGAATACATGCTTCATAGAGCAGTTCGAGGATATTGAGCGCGGCAAAGAGAAACGCGCCAGAGCCGCAGGTGGGGTCGAGGATCGTTATGCGCAACAATGCCTTGTAAAAGTGGCGGACAAACTCGGCGTCATCGGTTGTTTCAATCACATCCTGTACGAACTGGCGGATATTGAGATTGTAGGTGATGAAATCATTAATTTCCTTAATTTCGCCGTTTTCGATCTTTGCTTTGATTTCCGCATACCGTTTGCGGCGTTCTATTACTTCACGGTAAGTTTCCGTAGGCAAAGCAATTTCCGGTGGCGCCGGCTTGTTCCATTCTTTACGAAGTTCCCAGAGCCATGGACCGTTGCCATCGACCACGCTCTTTTCCAGTTCGGGCGCGAAACCTTTTTGTATTTCAGCGGGCAAGTCATCAAACAAACCGCCGTTTTCGGGCACACCGTACTTTACCGCGTCATAGATATAAGCATCCCCGCTTGTTTTCGCCATCTGCCAGAGCCAGCCGCCATCAGCAAAAACCCTGGGATAATGACGCTTTACCTCGTCAAAAAGCCAGGGGATAATGCAATTCTTGCTGATGTAGCCTGTAATATCTTCTTTGGTGTAATAGGCGCCCATTTGAGCGCGGTCATTGATATATTTTTCAAAAATATAGCCGATCACATCAGGATTGATGTCCTTTCCGCTGGCAGCTTCACGAGTGTCAAGGTGCCATTCATACTGGTCAAAGAAATCAAAGAGTTTTTCAAACGCCTTGTCATCTATGGCAATGTTCTTAAAGGTCTTTTCAATCTGGTGCTCGTCAAATAGTCCGCCGTTCAAGTAGGGGATTCTGCCGATTTCAAGGATAATGCTTTCATCATCCTTACGGTTCTGTTCCGGCGCTCCAAGCCCTTTATGAAAAAGGGCAAGCAGAAAATCGCGGTAGAAAGAATAAAACTGGTTTTTGCCTTTTTTCTCTTTGCAGGCCCTGAGCTTGTCCTGCAGGTAGTTTTTGTTGTTATCCAGAAACCCTTTTTTTTGAATGAAATAACAGAACATCAAACGGTTAAGCATCAGCGATGCATACCAGTCCATATTAAGCTGGTTGTCTATACCTTCTATGAATTTTAAAAATGCGGTATGCTCCTTCTTGAAACCTTCGTAGAATTTCTTGGTGACACGCTCGTTGTTCTGCTGAAGGTTTTCCGCAACCCGTTTGGTGACATCAATGATGGTGACCTTTTCTTCTTCGTCTAATGTGAAAAATAAACCGCTTGCCCGCTGATAGAGCAGTTCCGGGTCCTGGTATATACTGTAACGAGTTTCGCTGATTTTTGTCGGACTCCCGGCTTTACGTACAGCCAATTGCCAGACCTGTTCCCGCTTATGCTCATTGATAAAAATAATGAGATGCTCCTGAAAAAGTTTGGTCACTTTTCCTTCAATTTTTTTGCGCGTTGCCAAATCGGGGATTCTTTCGCCGGAGGGCGGTTCGCAGATAAATATCCTGAAACCGCTCTTTTCCGCAATGGCGGTTAAATTGTACGGAATTTCATCAAGAATAATGGTTTGCCTGGTGCGGTCATTGTTCCAACCCATCTCATTGAAAAGTTCTCTGAACTGAAATGCTATTATATATGCGGAAAATTCGGTTTTCGAAAGCGCCATGTTTTACTCTCCGTTCCTGATGCCCATGGAGCAGATAATCTGAGGCAGGCGGTTTACCTGTTCTTCGTTATCTGTAATACACAATTTATCGTCGTCCCGAAGCGATACCACAAGGTTTGCAAGGATATCATCCGATATGCCTGCTTTGAGCTGGCGGTTCAGTGTATCCCGTGCGAATTCTTTCAGCGGATACTTGAAAATATCATCTACTGCTTTTTTCATTTCTTCGGTGACAAACAATGTTCCCTCATTTTCTTTAAAGTAACGGTCAAGGCGCATATAGACACGGTATTTGACCCCGGTTTTTTTACCGAGCGAGCTTCCCGTTGTTACCTCTTCTTTATTGATGATATCCACAGCGGTTTTCACGTTCTTGTGGTGGTCGGGCAATTTATAAAGCGGCTTTGTATCTTTGTTACATTCCGCCGCCCTGAGTATGGCAAGCTGGGACTGGGTAATCATCTTGCCCTGTGCATCAAGCCATGCGAGTATATCGTTGTCATCCGAAGTCCGGGTATAAACAATTACACCTTCTTTTTCTTTTTCAAAGGTATTCCCTTTCGTTGCGTAAATGACGTTCGGCATGTCCGGGATTGTCTTGGCAAGGGTCATGTCGCTGTCCAAGGCGTTTTTCCATATCTGATAGGCATACGAGGCAAGGTCAACCTCGGCATCATCCTCGTCATCAAAAATGCCTGATTTTTCATTATATAGATCGTGAATATTTATCGGATCGCCGTCAAAAAAGGTTTCATCGGTTCCGACTACTTCCGCGTTCTGTTTGATGCGCTCTGTCAAGCGGGCACGCAGTTTAATGATTTTTTCAACACCGTCTTCAGGAAGAAATGAGTAACAGAGAATCTTGTCGGATTTTTGCCCAATTCGGTCAACACGGCCCGCCCTTTGTATGAGCCGGATAATCGCCCAGGGCAGATCATAGTTGACGATAATATGTCCGTCCTGCAGGTTCTGTCCTTCGCTAAGCACATCGGTGGTTATGAGCACCCGCAATTCCCTTTCAGTGTTTTTAATTACCGGCTTTTCGTTACTGATCGGGCTGAAGCGGTAAGCATAGTCCGTCGGGTTTTCGCAATCACCGGTAACGCATTCAATGCTTTTAGCGCCTTTTTTCTTCAGTTGTTCACAAAGATATTTGGCGGTGTCGGCAAACTGGGTGAACACCAGCACTTTTTCCTTTTTGTGGGTATCATCGATAAGGTCAAATAGCGCATTGAGCTGCCTGTCTTCGTCGGGATTCCATTCTTTGGCAGTGGTTAATATCTTAATGATTTCCCGGCTATCCTTGATAAGCTCCTTTTTCATATCAGAGACAAACAAGTCACTTCGTATCCATTCAAACCGCTTCTTGTATTTCCCTGCAAAAAGTTCATAGACCTGTTTGGCTCGTTTGAGGTATTCCTCTTCGTTCAGAATGAAGGCAATATTGTTATCCTCGTCGTCTTCATCCGTGTCGTTATCTTCGATAAAATCATCCAGATTTTCTACAATATTTTTCCCGATAGGGATAGGCAGTTTGCTTTCGGCAGCATAGATAAAGACAAAGTTACGGAGTATATGGCGGGAAAGAGAGAGCAAAAAGGAATAACCGCTGCTTTCTAATCGTTTGAACAAATTGGTCCGACAGAAACCCATAAGCCGTTTTCCGGCTCTTGAAAGGTTGGCGATAACCAGCTCTTCTTCTGCAGTAGGTTTTATTATGGCTCTGGTGTCGATATGATTGCCAAGCCCGTACCTGGGCAAACCAAGACCGTTAATGGTATCAACAATGGTGTCTGAATAAAGCCTTGCGTACTGATCTTTCCCATCTTTAGGATTGAATATGTACTCTACTTTTTTTGGAAGACGGTCGGGAAAATAGGACCTTGTTCCGTTCGAGAAAGTCAGGTATTTGCGGCCATTAGTGTTGTCAGTGCCCGCATAATTGTTTTTAATAAAACTGCGCGTCCTTCTGACAAGATATAGGCGCATCAGTTCGCGCCAGTCATCTGAAAAATTGCTTTTTTCGAATGCTTTAATGCTTCGGATAAATGTCTCTGTATGTTTCGCTGTAAAATGCACCTGGCCGCCGATGCTTTCGACATACCTCTCGGGGCTGATGCCGAGGTCTTTGTCGTCGGACAGAAATAGCCGCAACTGATTGGACAGATCAACATAAGACTTGTTATAAGGGGTTGCGGAAAGCAGGATAACTTTACTTTCATTTTCTTCAAGATAGGATTTAATAGAACGGTAACGGCTCCCCTCGTCGTTACGCAGATTATGACTTTCATCAATAATAACAAGCCGGTAACGTCTTAAATTTGGAAGTTTGCTTTGCACCATGCTTTGCGGGACAACCTTTGCATGGATCTGATATTTATGAACATAGCCTTCCCACATTTCAACGATGTTCTTCGGGCAGATTATCAGTGTTTCGAGAAAAAAGTCTTCTTCGAACATCTTCGCGAGCGCAATTGCGGTAATAGTTTTGCCCAGACCAACAACATCGCCGATCATAACACCGCCGCGTTTATGCAGGTGATGAGCGGCTACTAAAACAGCTTTTTGTTGGAAATCAAGCAATTCCTGTTGAAATACTTTGGGTAGCTTGAACTCACTTATACCTGCGCGGGCCTCACGAGAAAGATGGTAAGCTATTTTTAAATAAATATGAAATGGTGATACCAGCCTATCAGCAGCCCAGCTCGTGTCAATTATATCAATGAGTTCCTGCGTTATGTCAAGGCACCATCGGTCTCTCCATCGATCGTCAAACCATCGTGCGAGCTTTTGGGCGGCATCCTGTTCCATTACATCCACATTTAGCTCACCTTGTTTGGAAAGGCCGGCAAGGGTCAGGTTGCTGCTCCCGAGAAAACCGACCACAGGGACCCGTTTATCGTCACTAAAGGCAAGGTACAGTTTAGCGTGTAGCAAATAACGGAGGTGCAGCTTTACCACGACTTTCTTATCCTTCATTTGTTGACTGAGCCTGCGAAGAGCCTTTTCGTCTGCCTCGTAGGGGACACCAATGGTAAGTTGGTCTTTGAATTCCTGTGCCAGTTTCTTTTTCAGCTTCACCGCTTCAGCCTGATCTATAATATGGTCTTCATCATGACTAAAATATTCCTTCAGAATGTCGATGGGCATTTTTTGCATGCCTACAAGTAAACGGCAATAGCGGTGGACCTCATCGCTGCCTTCGAGAACGGGTGCCCCTGTAAGTGCGTCAACTTTGTCGGCAACCTCCTTCCATCCTCTGAGGTTAAAATAACCGACACAAAAGTCCGTGCGTTGTGAAAGCTCCAAGGTTTCATTAAGCCCTATAGTGAGGTGAGTATTTATATTGTCAAAGATCTTAGGCATATCACCTTCTTTTTATTTATATGAACTCTCATTTTTATATTGTTATATTGTATATAATCAATGTCAATAATATTCAATATTGTTGACAGTCTAAACAAAATATTGGTTCCAATTACATGGAAACATTTAGCCGGCAAAGGGCTCTTCTTAGTTTCTCTTATCTTTATTCTAATTTTTGCACATATAAACATAATTATAAACAGGTGGAATACATATTGTATTAAATTGTGTTGACCTTAAACGGCAGAATTTTCTTGCAACCAACACAACGTTCCGCAAACCCATATTCATCATTTTTTTCTATTTAAACTTCTCTTAAAGCTTCCGTATGATCGAATGTTTATTCATTGTTAATTTAACAGTTAAACTATGACATCTCAGTACCAACTAATATTATTATACCTTACTACCGCTGACAGCAGTATGTCACCAACAAAAAAAATCTCACAAACCCTTTCGAACTTGCATTTTTTTATATCAGGTGCCAATCTCTTTTCCTTTTCCTTTTATCATTTCGTCCAGAAAAGTGGATCTCTTCGCCTGCTTCCCCATACACATATGGGAATAGGTCAGGAACAACATTCTCATTGCCCTGTTTACTGCAACGTAGCTAACTCTTCTTTCTTCTTCAACATCATCCTTTTTGTTGGGCAATATCCCTTACAGCATTCCTATCAGGAACACTGCCGGGAACACTGCCGGGAACCCTATACTCTCTTTTCACCTAATAGTTAACATAAAAATTCTTATCGGTATAATACACAGCCTATAGTTCTTTAAAGGGCAATGGAACATAGTGGTCAGGCAATATCGTGATTGAAGCAATTGAATCCGTG
>Ga0302244_1002138_pt1 | contig 10455 bp, 11 predicted proteins | sample AAG_UR_Phe_MG_FD_193513 | JGI IMG/M metagenome (GOLD analysis project Ga0302244, IMG submission 193513) | Enriched activated sludge microbial communities from anaerobic digester in WTTP, New Holstein, Wisconsin, United States - AAG_UR_Phe | ecosystem: Engineered > Bioreactor > Anaerobic >... | reverse complement strand
TAAGATCATATTGAAAGGAGAAGAATCTATGAGAAAAATATATTCAACCTTGACATAGGTCGAACACTTTTATAAAGTAGAAACGGCAGGGGAAGGATCATAAAAAAGCCGTTCGGATAAAATCGGAGTCAGTGTTCGAATAGATCGGAATAGACAGACCTTCTTGCTCTGAAACTGCTTGCAGACGCCGTATTGAAAGGTCTTCTCACTATTGAAGCAGAGTTTATGGTGAACCCCCCAGAAATGACCAGAGAATTCCGAGACATTGGAAGAGGAAGGATCGTGGAGTCGAGCGAACACCAGGGGATGAAGGCTTGGGTCACGGATTTCCTTCGTCTGAAAGGCGCTACAGCAGCAGAGGAAGTGTCTCTACTTGGTTACCAGGTTGACGTCGCGTGTGCATCCAAGGGGTTATTTGTTGAGTGCGGTGATACTGAGCCAAAGAAAGTCTTTTCGATTTTGTTCAAGGGATATTCCATTGGTCTGCTTCAATTTGACTCAGAATACATCGTATGGTTTAAACCGCAACCAAGTTTTCAAAAACGGTTTGCCAAGGATGCAATGGACTATTTTGGCCTTTGCTAAGAATGGAAGGAGATTGAGCTAACCATTGGGTGCAGCTAACTCGGCCGAAAATCGGCCTCGTAGCTGACCCATTTGTTATACGCCCTTTCTTCCCGTAATGCTCGATCAAAGTCAAAAGCTCTGATGCTTGCTTTGTAGGTGACACTTTACAACAGCTGCAGCTTCATTTTCCGACCGAATGACCGTTCTTAATGATCCATTTCCATCGTATACTACTATCCCCAGAGACCTTCAAAAGAGGAGGTAGTTATGAACGTAAAAGAGGCAATATCATTATTCAGGTTTTACCAGCAGTCAAACCATAGGAAAAGGACTGCTGAAAGCTACAGATTTTTGTTGCAGCATTTCGACTCTGTTTTCTCTGATAGTGACCTCGATTCCATAAAACCGGATGAGATCTATCACTTCCTGGAGCAGATGACAAAAACATTATCCAAATCCACCAGAAGGCTGCGCTATGCCCAGCTCAAGGCCTTCTTCAACTTCATCATTGAAAAATGCCTTCCTGATCTCAAGAACCCATGTAATGCCCCTTTACTTTCAAAGACATTCAAGATGCCAAGACAGACACCAAAGACAATCCTTGAAAAGGAGATTGTTGACGAGATGATCTACAACACAAAGAACCAGAGGAACAGGTTAATGCTGGAACTTATGGCACGTTGCGGTTTACGGATCGGAGAACTGCTCAATATCAGGGCATCAGATGTCTCAGAAAGAAAACTTACCATCAAGACCCCAAAATCCGGGAATGAGTCTGAGGTTGCCTTTATGCCGGAACAGGTGGCTAAACGGATCAGCGAATACATCACACGCAAAAACCTTTCTTCTGATGCACGTGTATTTCCAATCTGCTACTCTACGGCAAGGACATTCATCAAAAAACTGGGAAGTAAATTACAGATTGTCTTATCTCCCCACGACCTCAGAAGATACTCTGCAACCTATGCGAGCCGTAACGGAGTACCGTTAGAAATCGTGTCAAAAGTGATACTTCGTCATCAGGACTTGAAGACAACACAAATCTACCTTGGCAAGGTGAGTGAGCACGAAGCCATACGCTGGATGGATATTCTCCACGGCAAATAACCAATAGACCAGTATTTATTACGGGTAGAAACATAAGGGTCTTTGGGGAACTGTTCCCGTCTTCAGAAACAGATTTTATAACTACCGGGATGCGTTGTTTTACATGTTACGGGATGAAATATTCACCATTGTTCTTTCTGTATTTGCTGTTCAGTACAAGCGGTAATTGACGCAATCAGGCTTTAGCAAGGGCTACAAGTGACCATTTTAAATGTATCTCAATAATTGCAAATTCGGTATAATAGAATTTACAGATGATCAAAGTTACCAGGAACAGCTTATTAAAGGATGCAGCCCGGCAGTTTGCACAAAAGGCCGGGGAACTTGCAGAACTTGCTGAGATAGCTATTTGTGGTTCAGTCGCCGGTAATGACCCCAATCCCTCAGACATTGACCTTGCAGTTGTCATGACTCATTTCTCGTCGCTTGAACCGCTTGCCAAATATGCCCGCCAAATGAGCAGTATATCACACGCATGGGAAGTGTTTGTGTTCGATCACCAACTTACATATCAGGGAAGGATATGTCATCGTCGGGAATGTCCAAGACGGTCAATCGACTGCGCCGACCCCGATTGCGGGAAGGTTCCCCACTTACGGATTGTCCCTGATTTTGAATTCGATGAGCCACAGTTTTTCGAGTCCCCCTTCGAAATCATTTACCAGACCACAGAGAAAAGCTATTTACTCAGACACAAAGAGCAGATTGGGATTACTTTCTCTCGGACCTATACTGCACTTAAGCCTATAAAAGTCGAATGCGTTATGTGCGGGCGACGATTTATCATAGATGGAGGTGAGCAGAAATGGTATGAGAAACGAGGTCTCAACCTTCCGAAACGCTGCTCCCGATGCAGGCCGGGGCGAGGTTTTTGAGATGAAGGGGCAGAACGATGAAAATGGGTTTAAAATAAATCTTTTTGCAATTCTACCCGTGTGCGGCTTTAGATTGGATTTTTACTACCAGTTCCGCATCAAGAGCATCTGCAATCTTCTTGAGTGTTGACAGCTTCGGCAAGCCATGGGTGAGGCCTTCTATCCTTGAGACAGCTGATTGAGGCATACCTGCCTTTCTCGCAACCTCTTCCTGAGTCATGTTTCTTTTTATCCTCTGTTCGATAATGCTTCTTGCAAGCTTATATTCAGGAAGAAGATTCTCATATTCTTTTTTAACCTGCCCGTCTTCCAGGAGTTTTTTTCTATGTTCCCTGTAGTTCATTGTTATCTCCTTTGTGCAATATATTCTTCCATTCTCTTTACGGCAATTCTAATCTCCCCCTGAGGGGCTTTGTCTGTCTTTTTTGTGAAACCGTGAAGCAGAACCAACGTTTTACCAGTATACGTAAAATAGAAGATTCTGTGTATGTTAACCCTATCCTTAATGCGTATCTCGAAAAGCTTTTTCTGCCCGCTTATAGATTTTACATAGGGTTCCTTTACCCCAATGCCGTATTCTTCCAGCAAGTCTGCAATGAAAATAAACTTTGCCTGGGCCTCGGGAGAAATGGAATCAATAAAATCTCTCACTGGGAGTATGCCGTAGCTGTCAGCATAATATTTTATTGTCCAGCCCATATGAATTATCATATAGCACATGTGCTATATGATGGCAAGCCTTTTTTCACTGTAGCAGCCATTTTCAACGATTGATGAAAATAATTGTTTCACAAAAAAACCTTAGGGTAATTTGTTGTTAACGAAAGTTCCCATTAATTTGCTGAGCTTGTGAAGATGTTTTGAAACCAGGGAACACCTGTCCGGGAAGCTTCCTTCCTAATATAGAGGAATGTGCAATACCTCTCAATTGGTTTTTGACAACTGTATCCGCTCCGTGCGGATATCTTGGAACAAAATCGCACCGTCTATCAGGGGCAAATTCTATCTGTTAAAAAGGGCAAATGTATCTTACAATCTATAATACTCCCCCCACCTTTTCCTTGAACAACAATTGTTCCCTTTGAAAATCTAGTTTTTCCCTTTGAAACTGGATTTTGAGCTTGGTCTGGTTTTCCCTTTGCCTCCCTTTCTCTTCCATGAGTTTTCTCCAAGCTTCAAAGCGGTCTTTCTTAAACTTCAGTGATTCCTCGCGCAACCTTAGCTTTTCTGCTTTTATCTGAATCTCTTTTCTTTTTAGTTCAAGATTTTCGGTTTTTTGCCTGAGGTACTCTCCGATTAGAAAGTCAACTATCTTTCCATAAAAACCATCGCTCCCTTCGCCCGTTTCATCAATATTCTCATTCGCGGGACTTCTGAGAATTGACTCTAGGATGAAGCTTCCGTCCCCATTGTTTCCAAGGGGTTTGTGCAGGCTCTCCTCTCTGTATTTCTTCTCCAGGTAACGTTTTATGGCCCTGTTTTTGACCCTCTTGGCTATGGGGGCGATTTCGTTAATGGTCTGGGGGTTGCGTTCAAGTATTTCTACCCAGGCTTCCTGGAAGCTGTCTTCATACTGCCCAAATAATGGCTGCAAATACCTATTTACTTCATTTTCGTCCAATGCCATCACAAGATCCCCTTTCATCGTATAAGTTTCTTGAGGCTACAGTTTCAGTACCATTATAACTGATCTCCGAGGTCAGACTGGACAATTTTAGGGGAAGGCCAAACTACCCAACTACCCCCCCTGCTGCCCATGAATGAGTCCCGTTGCGGGAAAATAGCGCCAGCATATGAATGCTGTGAACCCCTAGGTTATGACTACAATGATCCCGAGCAGATCTTGGTGAGCTTGTGGGCAAAAAGGCGATGCGAGGTAGCCGATAGTTGCCGTCGTTTCCGCATTGCCGACAGTTCTGACTTCATTTATAAGAATTTAATGATAATGCTATTTTTGGAGCGAACCTGCACGAAATATAAGGTTAAATTGCAATCTCTTACCAAAATGGAGTAGAAATACATCGTAACTTTTTCTTAAAGTAAACACTTACCAGCACCTCCCTTGCAGTTGACTCCATGTGGTAATCCTTGCTTTTGGTAAGCAACTAAAAGTGCTGCTTTGTAGGTGCACATTTTTCCCTGGAAATACTCAAAAGACAGCGAATTTGATGTAATTTTAGTCAAATATCATTGCAACATTTCGCGATGAAATGTACAAAAGGGCTGATAAGTGGATAAATTCAAAACCGTAGGTTCCTGTACGCCCTCCTGCTGGTCCTCATTGTCAACTTTAATTTTTCTTTAAATGGTTTAACCACAGGGCAAACACTGGATCAACAACACAGAAAACCCCATTATCCCTTTTCTCGATATAATCGAGGGTTATAAGTTTTTTTAATGCCCCCTGGACACCCCCTACTGAACCCAATCCATGCCTTGCCATATAATTTGCTGAAAAAAGACTGGCCGTTGATTCGTGGGCAAGTGCAGAAAGGAGCTTGATATGCTGTATTGACAGCGCCCCGATCAATGCCTCATATATGGTTTTTTCGTCTTCCATCGTTTGCAAGGCACCCCTGACGTAATCGTCCCTGGTTATCGTGTCTTTTTCAGAAACCTCATATATGGAGTATGGTATCCTTTGAATATAGTATGGATATCCGTTAACATAATCAAAAACCATCTCTGCTATATCCTCCGGGCATTTCTTCCCGCCTGAAGAAAACCGCTCAACAATAAATGCTATTGCTTCCCCTTTGGGCAACGGGGCAAGTTTGCAACTGATAGCACTTTTGTAAAAGGGTCTTTTCTTTTCATTGAAGATATCGATCAGGATCCTCCTCCTGCTTCCCACAAAAAAATATGACACATTCTGGTGGGTTTGTATGTGAGAACGCACCATGCCTTCTATCTTCAGGGAATCAGGCAATTCAGTAATCTCCTGAAACTCATCAAGAACAATATGAAACTGTGTATCATTTTCTGCGGCAAATTTGCCCAACTGGGATAATGTTTCATCGAGGATATCCATGCCTTTTTTGTGACCAACGGGTTCAGCCGTTATCGATAGCCCATCATACATGTCCGGTTTAATAACAGGACGCCAGGAAGACATAAACCGCATAGCTTTCTGGAACATTGATTCATTTTTGTGGCAAAAAGCATAGAGTTGGGACGCAAGCCTTGCGGCCACGTCCTCTGTTGAATCAATCCCAAAAAAATCAATATATACAGCAACGAATCCTTTTTGAACAAGCCGCGCCTGGACCCTTTTTATGAGCGATGTTTTTCCGTACCTGCGCGGCGAGAATAACACAACATTTACGTTGTTGGCAGCATGCGATATAAGATCTTTCAGCTCTTTTTCCCTGTCACAAAACGGAGCATCTATGGGTAATTCCTTGAAGGTAAACGGATTTTTCACTGCATGTCCTCCTATCATATAATAGTTATTATAATATAGTAACTACATTATAATATGTCAAGAAAAAGAACATAATCTGAATCCTTGCTATAGCGTTTTCATTTAATTAATTTTTTTTAAAAAAATTATATTATTTTGTTGAATTTTAAAAAAAATAAAGTAATATATTAGTGTAGCACAGTGAATTCTTTAGGGCGCATGCCCGAAACAGGCCGTCAGGCCGTAGTAACAAAAACCACATTATTAAGATTTAGTAATTTCTTTAGGGCGTATGCCTGAAACATGCCGACCTGCAATGGTTAGTATCAGTGACTTTTTTAGGATGAATATCCGAAACCGGCGTATTTGAATCAATCACAGAAATTAAAAGATTCATGTACGTCACCACGTCTGAAAAAAGAGGGAAAATGGCAACGGATTTTTTTGTCTGAAATCCGTGATAAGCAAAAGATAAGTGGACATAATAAATTATACTATAATTTATATCCCCCCTTTTTTAAATCCTCAAAACGGCAATCTGTAACAACCAAATAAACCGGAGGTGCTGCATGCAATTAACAAGAAACACAAAAACCAAAGAGGCCGCAACAATAAAACAACTGAAAGCACAAATATCTGAAACTGTAAAGGACAACCCAACCCTGATCGATGCTCTTCTGGACAATATGATCGGATTATGGCAAAAGCATAATAAATGCGCATATGCAAAAGTGGAAAGCTACATGGAAAAAAAGTTTGTCAAGGATATGACCCTGAAACCCACAACCATTGTCGAAATGTTTTTAGATTATAAAGATATACCGCGATACAAAATGCCGATGTATATGAAAATCGCCAGAAAAGTAAAAAATAGGCTCATTAACCGCCACAATCTCCCCCTAAAGAGAAAAGGCTTAGAACCTGTCCCCTGCTCTGAGATGGTATTCGACACCAAAATCCGTCGGCCACGTTCCCTCCCTAAAGAGAATCCCCCTGACGCCATTGCTGCCACAATCTCAACGGAGGCAAATATCAAAAACACATCCGCCTCAGCCGAACAAAAAATCTATGAAGACAACAAATACATCGAACCAGCTCATAGCCACAATGACTTTGATAAACTAATCGAACCTTACAAACAATTCGTCGAACGTATGGGCTTCACTGAAATCCTCGAAACCTGCCTGTTCCGCATAACCGAATACGGCAACCGCCCTTCATTGCTACCCCGCACTGCCGAGGACTTGGAGGCTCGTGAGCTTTCCGCTTATCGCAAATATCACGGTGTCTTCCGCAGGCTCGCCCTTGCCGACCACACCTACCTTGTTTTGAAGCACGCTCTTGCCGAAATGAACGCAAGAATCCCTAAAGGTGCAAATTCATTTTCGCCTTGGCTGATAACTATGTGCCTCACGATGGACCTCGGCAACGTTGACAGTTTCAGAACCGACATAACAGGCAACAAAACCGACCACGCTGTTCTATCCGCCGATCTCTTCAATGACCTGGTAAAAGATAAAGTCCCCGCAGAAAACACTTTAAAGCCGATGCTGGAAGCCATAAGAAACCACCACATCCCCCCGGTCTACGGTGAAGATGTCCTGTCGGAGATATTGAGAAACGCTACGGTCAAAGCAAGACAGGAAGAGGTCGCGACTGCTCTTGATTTCAAAATAGTAGATTTCGAAAAGTGGTTCACGCCAAATATAATAATAGACGCCCTCAAACCAAACCTTAACAGAAGCCCCAAATTGGGCGTATTCGATGCGTTTTATCGTGAGGGTATAGTATGGACTCACCCTAACGCTATTTTCACTGCTGTACGCAAATACGCTGAAAAGAATGGCATTGTTGACATGCGATTATACGTTGCAACCGAAAGAGCGCAGATGATGGCAAATATATTCGATGCTATCCGCAGTGCAGGTTATCTTGATGACGGCATTAAGGCTAACTACCTTGGCGACCACTATTATATTAACTTCAAAGGCTACAAGGACAAAACCCGCAAAAGCATTTCATCGCTGTTCAAGTTTATGACTCCGATGAAGGCCGAACCGTTCGGCGAGCTTTCTCCCTACTTAAAATACAACCAAAGCGGATGGCTCAAGATGATTATCTCGATTAAAAGGGCAAAAAAGTTGCTTAGAAACGACAAGTAGGTAGCGAACATGGACACTATCCCCGCCGCAATGAAGTTCGTCAACAATTTCTTTTCCGCTAAAGAGGTCAAAACTTAGGCATTATTTACAGCGACAGTGAAAGGGGGCAAGGGTATAAATCTTGCCCCCTTTTAATTGCTAAACTTATAATAATTAGCAGATTAGTCAAATACCCCTTGACACTTTTATCTACTAATACTAATATAATTAGCAGATAATTATGAAGTTACCTGAAAAAGCGCCAGACTGGACAACAATTAACTTGCATGAGATTGCTATATCTGAAGATATGTCCAGTATCATGCAAAAGGCGAACAGGGAATACTTATACTGGGACAGATTTAAATATATCGTTCCGGAAGGAATAAAAAAGGAGCAAGCATGGGTGTTTCTCAAATTGCAAAGAAGCGCCAATATGAGAAATATTGCCCTGAAGGATAACAGCAACAATGCCTTTAAGTTCTGGATTCCAAATGCCGCTATGGAATTGCTCCACGAAATAGACAAGGACGCCGGGGGCATGATAGTTACAGAAAATCCTTCCATCTATGCATCTGAAAAGAAATTGTACCTTATGAAATCAATTGTGGAAGAGGCTATCGCATCAAGCCAGATCGAAGGCGCCGTGACAACACGGCAGGCCGCAAAAGAAATGTTCCGTGCAGGCAGAAAGCCTAAAGACCGCTCCGAGCAGATGATTTACAACAACTACCTGACCATTTCAAAAATTAAATCCCTTATTGATCGGCCATTAAAAGCTGAGATGCTATGCGATCTACAAATGTCTATGACGCATGATACACTGGATAACCCCGAACATTCAGGGAGGTTTCGGCAAGCCGGCGACCAGCCAGTCTGTGTTTATAATTACGAAGGCGACATCCTTCATTCCCCTCCGCCTCCTCAGTTGATATCAGATTTTGTAAATAATCTTTGCTCTTTTGCAAATAAAAACGATGGGGAGTTTATACATCCTGTGGTAAAGGCAATAATTCTTCATTTTTGGCTCGCATATATACATCCTTTTAACGACGGTAACGGAAGAACAGCAAGGGCGTTATTTTACTGGTACATGCTGAAGAGTAAATACTGGCTGTTCGAATACCTTTCAATTTCAAGAATTATAATAAGAACAAGAAACCAATATTACCGGTCATTTCTTTATTCAGAAATCGATGCCGGGGACATGACTTACTTTATTGTTTATCATCTCAGGGCAATCTCCGCTGCCTTAAAAGATTTGAAACGCTATATCGAACGAAAACAGGCTGAATTAAGTGATGCGGCGTTGAACTGGAAAAACCTGCCGGCATTAAATTACCGCCAGAAAGACATTATAAAAAAAGCCCTTGAAAATAATAAACTCGCCTTCACATTGAAGCCCCATATGCAAAAGTTCAATGTAGTCCACCAGACGGCACGCACAGACTTTCTTGAGCTATGTAAAGCAGGATTGTTTAAAAGGTTTAAACAAGGAAAAAAACATTTTTTCATCGCAGCGGAAGACCTTGACAAAAAAATCAGTTAACAAGAATCATGCATGCTTGACAAAAGTATTAAGCTAATTCATACTTTAAGTATGAAAACAGCAATATCTATACCCGATGATATGTTTGAACAGGTTAACTCGTATGCGGCTGAACACAAGTGTTCAAGGTCTGAGGTTTTTGCCCGGGCCGTGGCGGATTTTCTCGAAAGAAGACGCAGCGCCAAACTTCTTGACGAAATCAACGAGGTTTACGGCAACCCAGATACTTCCGAGGATACCAGTATTAAGATAGCCGCTAAGAAACGATTCAAGCAGTCCGTGCTGGCGAAGGAACCTGAGTATTGATTAAGCAAGGAGAGATATACTGGGTCGATTTTGAAGACCCAGCCTGTTCCGGACCCGGCTATCGTCGTCCATGCATCGTAATACAAAACAATCTGTTCAACGCAAGCAAAATAAACACGGTCATTGTGTGCATCATCACCTCAAGCTTGGCCTTAGCCAAGGTGCCCGGTAACGTACTCCTTAAAAAAGGCGAAGGTGGCCTGCCCAAGGATAGTGTTGCAAATGTCTCGCAAATCATAACGCTCGACAAAACTGATCTGGAAGAAAAAGTCGGTCAGTTGGGCAAAGGGGTAATCAACGATATAGTCACCGGCATAAAGCTTTTCATTGAACCAAAAGAAATCGTGTGAGCCGTAACAGCAAAAAACATATGCGAAGCCAAGATTGGAACAATGCCGTACAGCGAATATGGGTAACGCAAAGACAACGGTGGCATTCAACAAAGTAATCGAGATCGAGCGACAGCATATCCCGGTAGGATCGGAGATCGTGACATAGGCAAGGGAA
>Ga0302244_1002137_pt1 | contig 10458 bp, 8 predicted proteins | sample AAG_UR_Phe_MG_FD_193513 | JGI IMG/M metagenome (GOLD analysis project Ga0302244, IMG submission 193513) | Enriched activated sludge microbial communities from anaerobic digester in WTTP, New Holstein, Wisconsin, United States - AAG_UR_Phe | ecosystem: Engineered > Bioreactor > Anaerobic >... | reverse complement strand
CCACACCCGTTCCCATCCCGAACACGGTAGTTAAGCCCTGCCACGCCGATGATACTGCACGAGTGATTGTGTGGGAAAGTAGGTAGTTGCCGGGATTACTTTTTTCAAGACATGAAAAAGGCGTCAGGGAAATATCCCTCGGACGCCTTTTTCATCTACAAAAGTGAACATTCATTTTTTTTCGTAAACTTTGATAAATTGGACGGTATGGGCATTCAATATGTATACTTGCCACCTGCAGTGGAGGAAATAATATAAACTTTTTTATATTTCACTTTTTCTGATCTTGCCTGCAAATGGCCGCTATCTGTCGGCGGCTGCCCCACGGACCTGGCGATCGCAAGCTTCAATTGTTATCAACAACCTCTGCCACATCCCATTCCTTCGGATAAACATCATCCAAAAGGTTTTTCATATCTATAACGGCATTTCCCACTTTCTCCGGGTCTCGGAAAAAATCGTCCGCATAGTTCTTCCAAACCTTGTTGTCTTCTCTTGAAAGTATTATTGCATACATAGGTTCACCACTCTTCCAGTATGTTGATTTTCGTAGTACTCATGCGATCGGTTAAAACCATGAAGGCCGAAAGAGGGGCATGGATATTATACCGGACGGAAGCGGATGGCCTTGGTCATCTGAAGAGTGTGTACCTTTGTTCTGCCGAAACGTATGCCCAGATTCTTTAGTCGCCGCCTTACCGTCCACGGTGGAAGGTCAAGCAATTCCGCTGCTCCCCCATGACCCTCGATCCTTCCCTTGGCCGCCTCAAGGGCCCGAACAAAAGTTTGTCTCTCTACATCTCGGAACTTGATCGGCATTTTCTGACTCTCGTCACAGATCTGGGGATGACTAACCCCGATGATGTTGTCGAATTTAAGTGGTAGACCCCCTGAAAGAATGATGGCTCTTTCTACAGCGTTCTCTAACTCCCTTACATTCCCCGGCCAGTCATAGGACATGAGAGTATCGATCGAATCAGGAGTGAGAACAGGCACGCTTGGAAGAGCCATTTCCTGCGATTTTTTAAGGACGAAGTGCCTCGCCAATTCCGGTATGTCATTCTTTCGATCCCTGAGGCGAGGTATATTGATGGGGAACACCTTCAGGCGAAAGTAAAGGTCCTGTCTAAACTCCCCGGTCAGCGTCAGTTTCTCCAAGTCACGGTTAGTGGCCGAAATTATTCTCACGTCAATCTTGATGGTGGACGATCCTCCGACCCGTTCAATCTCCTTTTCCTGGAGAACACGAAGCAGTCTAACCTGTGCCTGGAGCGTCAATTCACTCACTTCATCGAGGAAGATTGTTCCATTGTGGGCCCTTTCGAAGCGCCCCAGTTTTCGGCCCAAAGCCCCTGTGAATGCACCTTTTTCGTGGCCGAACAGTTCGCTGTCCATGAGACTGTCCGGGATAGCGCCGCAGTTTATCTTGATAAAAGGCCCCTCGCTTCTTTGGGAAAGGTTGTGAATGGCATTGGCAATGATCTCCTTCCCGGTCCCTGTCTCCCCTTGGAGCAGAACCGCACTCGGTAGAACAGCCACCTGGCGGACCTGCTCCATAACACTCCTGAGGCCAAATGACGCCCCCACTATGTGCATGCCCGAACTTTGCCTTAGCTCATTCTGGAAATATTTCTTCTCATCGACGAGACGGTCCTTGATCGCCTGTAGTTCCCTATACCTTTTATTGTTCGCCAGCGCGATCGCGGCCGGCTCGTTGAGTATCTCCCACAATCTCTTGTGCCACTGGTTATATTTTCCTTCACCTCGGGCACGGACGGTGAGGGCTCCAATGTACTTCCCCTCCAGTATGAGGCGGCCGATTATCATGGAGGAGCGTTCCCAGTTAAGCCGGATGGCAACAGGCTGGAAGAAAACGTCGTGAACGGAGTCTGAGATCCTGACCCTTGGAAGCAGCACCGATTTTTCGAGTTCTTCGCGCAAATCTTGGGAGAGGTGAACGGTGTCGTAATAACTGACTCCTCCTTCGACGGTTGCGCTTGCCACAAGCTCCAGCACACCGAGCTCCCCGTCATACGAGGTAAGCACGATTTCGTCTGCTGGCATGATCTTGCGGATGAAAATCAATGATTTCCATAAAGCTTTTTCAATGTCAAGGCTGCTACAGATGTTGAGGGTGATTTCGGTAAAAAAGTTGTTCAAGCCTATGTCGGAGTTGCGGGGATTTACCCGAAATTCTGTTGAGACCATCTTCCGCCCCCTTTTATAAGTATTGCATATGCCAACATTGTTGGCAAGAGAAATTTCTAATCCCCTTTTCCGGTATAACTCGCCTGAATTCGTTAACGGTCTCCTACTGCGTACTATACGGATTCCTGTGAAGTTCTGTATGGTCACATATCCGGACCTCAAGAGCGACCTTTCAGGTTGGTACAACCGTGACATTACCGTCTCCTGCCCTGAAGACAACCTGTATCTGCGGTGCCTCTCGCCATCATGTTTCTGATTTTCTCCTCCCTGTCTCATTTGTTGAACTGTCTGTCTAATCATAGCACAAGTTTGCTGTTTTCAACGATTACCACTGTGTTGTCCAGAATGCTTGTGTGTGTTTCCAGGGCCTTCTTGAGAGCATCAGATGCCACTTTAAATTCCGTCACGTCATGGAGTGTTTCGACGGCTCCAATGATGTTGCCGTTCAAATCCTTTAGTAGAGAAGCGAAGAAACAGAGCCACTTCCCTCTGCCGCCTACTTTGTCAAAGAAAGCTATGGTTCTGTAGTTCCTGCCTCCCTCTTGCCGGGAGATGTCCGCATCCCTGTACCACTCGGGAATTTGCTCGGTAGCATCCATGATCAGGTCGGCAAGGCAGGGCCTTTCCGCGGGGTAGAACGCTTTCCAGTGTTTTCTTGTCCCCACCACTTCCTCTGCCTTGATGCCGCTGGCCGCTTCAAGAGCTTTGTTCCAATGGGTGACCATGTGATTGTTGTCAATTACGAACTGCGGGATTGGCGAGCCTTGGACTATGTTTGCCAATTTCTGTTCATTCTCGAACAGGGTTTGTTTCAATTTATTCTGCTCGGTTATGTCCCTGATGATGCCTAGATATCCGAGGGTCGTCCCCTGGGCGTCGACCCGTGCACTGCCAGTCAGGAAGCAGTCAAATAACGACCCGTCCTTCCTCTTCAGCTTTAGCTCGAACTCCTCCGCGCAGCCGTCTTTTGAAATGGCACTGGCAAATCCTGCCAGTTCCTCCTTTCTTTCGCATAGGTCTGTCAGCTTGATCGTAGTTATCTCGCCTTTGTCGTACCCGAAGAGTTTCAGAAACGATCCGTTCATGTCCTTCAGGAACCATTTGCTGTCCGTAAAAAATATGGCGTCCTTCGAATTCTCGAAGAGGATCCTGAACTTCTCTTCGCTTTCTTTGAGGGCGTGCTCAGAGTTCTTCCGTTTCGTGATGTCCATGAGAACACCGAGAACGCCCACAACGCGCCCACCCACGCGGATAGGGGTCGTATTGACCTGCACCCAGGCAATATTGCCCGAAACCTGGTTGTAGGAAAATTCAAGAGGCGGCATGGGTGCCCCTCGGTTGGTCGCGTCGATATGACGTCGCACCTCTTCCTTGCACTCGGGACGAACAAAATCAAGGAGATTCCTCTCCAAGAACCAGTCCCGAGTATACCCCGTCCTTTTGACCGCTACGTCATTTACAAAAGTGAACCTCCCTGCCGAATCAATGGAAAAGATACCGAAATGCTTGTTCTTCAGTACGGACATAAAACGGCTTGCTCCTTTTTTCAGAATTTCTTCTTCACTCCTGCGGTCCGTGCTGTCTTCAAGGGCTGTCACCGCATGGGTTATCTTGCCCTTTTCGTCAAAGTAGGGGCGATAAGAGGCTTTGTAGAACCGCCACCCCAGGTCCGGGACATCTATCCAACTTTCGATATTCAGCTCCTCCCCTCTGAAACAGCGGTCAAGACACTTCTTTATCACCTTCTCGAAGGTTTCCTCGCCCCACACGTCTATCGCGCAATTCCTAAGCACCTTCTGCCTCGCCTTCCCAAGCGCGCTACAGTAAGCCTCGCTCGCAAAATCGTAGGTGTAGCTCCTGTTCACAAGAGTCATAAAGTCATCTGAGAACGTCATGGAAGAACCTATCGCCCCCTGGGCGAAACCGGGACTTTCCTGAAATTCCCGTCCCTTCTGATCGACTGTACCCTGTCCCATGTTTCTTTCGTCGTTACTCATTTTGGTTGCCTCCTGTAGTCTGAATTGGCCCGCGGATATCCGCCGGGACGGCTCTATGCATTGATGGCTCTCTTCTCATTCGACTGCCCCGCATCCTTACCTTTGACGCCGGGAAGCACCATGCCTTCGTGGATGATTTCACCCACGTCCATTACCTTTACCACTTCGGCGGCGTCCCTTTCTTTCAATCCGTCCTCGAACATGGTGACACAGAATGGGCAGCAAGTGGCTATGATCGTTGGCTTCTGCTTCAAAGCCTGTTTTATGCGCTCTCTGTTTACCCTGGTTTCAGCATCCTCTTCGAGCCACATCCTGCCACCGCCGGCTCCACAGCAGAAACCGTCACGATGTTTGTTCTCCATCTCAATCGGAGAAGTACCTATGACACCTCTGATCAGGGTTCTCGGTTGATCTATTATGTCGTTGTACCTTGCAAGGTAGCACGAGTCGTGGATGACGATGTGTTCATCCCGGAACTGGTTGTTCGGTTTGAAAAACCCCTTATTCAGTACCTCCTCCATTATCTCTACATGGTGAAAAACCTGGTAGTCCGCCCCATACTCCCTGTAGTCGTTTTTCAGCGTGTTGTAGCAATGCGGGCAGATCGTGACAACCTTCTCGACACCCAGGCGCCTGAAGAGGCTCACGTTTTCTTTTGCTGTCCTGTCAAATATGTACTCGTTGCCAAGTCTTCTCAAGGAGTCACCGCAGCACTTTTCATCGGCACCCAGTACACCGAACGATATGCCAGCTGCCCGCAGAACTTCAGCGACGGATGTGGCAACTTTCTTTGCCCTGGAGTCATAGGAACCGAGACAACCAGCGTAGAGCAGATATTCATGGCCCTCTGCCTTCGAAAAGTGTGGGATGCCGAGCTGCTGGGACCATTTTGCTCTGTCGGAGGGTGCGAGCGCCCATGGATTGGAACGCTGTTCAATATTTTCGAAAAATGAGGTGAGCTCGCTAGGAAAATCCACCTTCTCCATGACAAGGTGTCTTCTCATCTCCACCAGCTTGGGGGTGTGTTCGATGAACACAGGACATATGTCCATGCATGCGCCGCAAGTTGTACAGTCCCACACTGCTTCTGCCGAGACACTCGCGCGCCCCTCTCCGATCAAGGGCACATCGACCTCGGCATTGTCAGCGGTCCTCCCCAGTGTATCCAGGGGACGGAACTCCAAGAGGTCGAGCCCATTCTCCAGCAGGTTTCTCTTCCCGCTGTGAACGACCTCTTTCGGGTTTAGCGCCTTACCTGCGGCGCTTGCGGGACAGACCGATTGGCATCTCCCGCACTCTGTGCATGCGAGGAAGTCAAGCAGGTCCTTCCAGGTAAAGTGGGTGAACTTCGAGACACCGAAGGTGGAGTTTGCCTGGAAGACCATTTTTGGCAAGGAACTGACGAAGGAAAGGTTCCGGAAGAAGCAGTTAGGTAGAGAAGTGAGGATATGCAGATGTTTGCTGTAGGGAATGAAGTCGAGAAAAAACAGGAACACCAGCGCGTGGGCCCACCAAAATGCTTTCTGAAGGGCGAAGAGCGTCCCCTGGCCGACGCCGACAGGCACCATGGAGGATAGTGCCAGGGATATGGGCATGTAGCTTAAAGCCTTTACTCCCCTTGCCCCCGCGGCCATGTTCATCCCGAAGTAGGCGGCCATCAGGACCCCCACAGTAAAAAGAATGATGTAAGCTTCTTTCGTCGCCTCTATATAAGGTGGTCTGAAAAATGTCCTTCGTGTGAGGGCCACTATCACCGCTATGAAGACTACTCCCGACATGACATCGGCCAGAAATGTCAATATGCTGAAAGGGATATGGCCGATGAACTCGAGAGAGAATTTCGGAAATATCCCGGAGATGACGAATTCCATGTTCACAAGGGCCAGAACCAGAAAACCCCAGAAGAGTAGTAGGTGGTTTACGCCAAAGGCCTTGCGGACAACGCGTTTCTGCAGGAAACCATATGTGACCATCCCCTTGAACCTCTGCCACAGATGATCAAACCTGTTTTCCCATCTTCCGAGGGAAACCATGGCGAGAAGAACGTAGGCCCTCCTCAGGAATATGGCAAGAGAAATCAACACGAGCACGGCAAAAACAAGTCGTTCTGCTGTTATCATGGTAGCTCCTTTTCACGGCCTCACAGGGCCCCTCCAGTCTGCTGTTTTAAGCTGCCGAGCAGGCTGGGTATGATTTCAAAAACATCGCCCACGATGCCCACATGGGCAACTTCGAATATGGGTGCGTTTTCATCCTTGTTTATGGCAACGATATGTTCCGCGTTCTGCATGCCCACCAAATGTTGTATCGCCCCGGAGATACCACAGGCGACATAAAGCTTCGGCCGGACCGTCTTCCCTGTCTGGCCCACCTGCCTTTCATAAGGTATCCAGCCTGCATCGACAGCGCACCTCGACGCCCCTACCACGCCTCCGAGAGTGGTGGCGAGGTCTTCCAGGAGGCCGAAGTTCTTTTTCTCCAGCATCCCTTTTCCACCCGCCACTATGATATCACTGGCTCGTATATCCGCGTCCTCACAGGAATTTACCCTTATCATTTCGAGAATCTTCGTCGCAATGTCCTCCTCTTTCATAAGTATTGATTCCTTAATAAGCTCGCCTGGCCTCCCGTCTACAAAAGGCGGCACAGGCATGACCCTCGGCCTTACCGTTGCCATCTGTGGACGGGCGTACTCCGTGAGTATCGTGGCCATGACGTTTCCCCCGAAAGCCGGTCGGGTCTGCTCTAGGAGTCTTCTGTTCCTGTCTATGCTCAACCCCGTGCAGTCGGCGGTGAGGCCGGTGTTGAGCATTGTCGAGATCGCACCGGCAAGATCCCTACCGAGTGACGTGGCACCTACCAGGACAACCTCCGGGCGGTATTTGCTGGCGAGATAAACGAAGCTATCCAGGTATGGTTTTGTCCGGTAAAACTTCAGGACCGGGTCCTCGACCATATAGACCTTGTTGGCTCCATATCCGAATGCTTCCATCGCAAGGTGTTCCACTTTTTCGCCCAGGATCACCGCAGCGAGATCGACCTCCAGGTCCCGGGCTAGAGCGTTGCCTATGCCAAGCAGTTCCCACGATACCTGGTTCGCTTTGCCGTCATGAAGTTCCACGAATACCCATACATCCTTCCAGTTGCCTAGATCAAATGCCGGCTGGCTTTCGACCGGCTCACTCTCTTCCACCACCGCGACCTCTCCTGCACTGGCAACAGCAAATGCCTCTAAGGCCTCAGCAGGGCACACCTTCATGCACTTTCTACAGCCTGTACATTTCTCCAAATCGATGACGGGAAGTGCTTTCGAATCGTACTCGATGGCATCAACCGGACACATAGGCTCACACTTTGAACAGCAAATACACTTATCGGCAATAAGTCTCACTTGCCACTTCGGCTTCTTTTTCGTCTTAGCTGTGGTTGACATTGGTCACCTTCCATTCGGCAAACTTTTCCAGGACGATTCTGGCCATAGCCTCGGGTGCTTTTCCCTCTCCATTGTAGATCTCGCCCTTTGTTGCCTCAGGCGCGAAGATCCTTTTCACATAGGTGGGCGAGCCTTTGATTCCTATGGTCTCCGGATCAAGCCTAAGGTTGTAGTTGTTCCAGACTGGGATGTTCACTTCTTGAGAATGCATTCTTTGGGGAACTGACGGATAACGGGGAATATTAGCCTCTCTCTCGATTGTGATAAGGGCTGGCCATCTCGATTCGACTATCTCATGCCACTCATCTGTTTTTCTTCGCACAACGATCTTCTTGTTCTCTGGATCCACCGAAATGATCTTATCCACCAGGGTTATCTGAGAAAAGGCAAGTCGCGTCGCAATACCCGGTCCCACCTGGGCCGTATCCCCATCGATTGTCTGCCGTCCGCACATCACTAAATCGACATTGTTCCCCTTCGACAGTTCCTGAATGGCATGGGAAAGGACCTTGCTTGTCGCCAGTGTGTCGGCGCCCCCAAAAGCCCTATCGCTCAGCAGTATGCCTTCGTCGGCACCCATGGCGATTGCCTTGCGTATCACTGTGTCGGCAGTGGGCGGTCCCATTGAGAGAATGGTAATCACGGCACCATGGGCATCCTTTATCTTCAGTGCCTCTTCTACTGCTGGAGTGTCGAATGGGTTTGTTATGAATGGGATGCCTTCCCGCACCAATGTGTTCGTAACCGGGTCAATCTTGACCTGGGTCGTATCCGGAACCATTTTAATGCAGACTACGATATGCATGGTTTCAACCTCCTGTGAAATCAAAGCAACATTAATGTTCCATCGCACTTAACCCAAGGACCCGACGGAGTCGACAGCCGCCGAACCCTCTCCCACTGAAACTCGAAAAACCTCATGTCACACCTCACACTTCTTGCTACACATTTTCAATGAACACAACCTGGGAGCCGGACCCATTGCTAGTGAGAAGTGTGATATTGGGATGCCTGCAGACATCTATCACATCCTCAGAACCTATCCAGCACTCGGTGCCATCCTCATTGAAAGGCGCAAAGGAGAAATCGCTCCTCCCCGCCTTGAGCCCTGCCAACGACGGTTGCCTGAGTACCAGATAGACTTTGTATCCCTCGTCAGCGATGTTTCTGGCCGACTCTATGCCCTCCTCGTCACCCGCCACAACAAGGGCGACGGGTACGACCGGTTTGTTCCTCAGGAGAAGGTCTTCCATACGCTCCAGGCGGGCGGCGGTTGCCCTCACTACACTAATTACCGTTTCCGTCGTGAGGCCCCAGGAATTGACCATGGACACGTAGAAAGGGTTCAACCCCGCCCTAGCCGCTGCATCCAGGGCGATGGCCTGGTAGATTCTGGGAGAACAGGCAACGATGAGGAGTCGGCTGAGACCCCATACAGGTATGTCCTGCCTGATCCTCTGCTGGCCTCCCTCTGCGCATATGTACTTCTCTTCCCTCACCAAGGACACGCAGGGGAGGGTTGAGGCATATTGTGCAATGGCGTGAACATCGGCCGAAGGGCCGAAATGGGCCCCGCAATTACAAACATAGACTCCAATTTTGCAGGATGCTTTCTTACCACTATGTGTCATTTCCACTGACCTCACAGATTCCGTCTGAATCTTTTTTAGCGCCGCCAGGATGCGAGGGCCCTGTTTCTGTAGTCTCTCGCTAGGCCGGTTCATTTCCAGCTCGTTCTGGGCCTCTCGGTCGACCGTGATTCTCATGTTTCTGACTGATGGTGACATACCATCTGATAACGCAAAAGGTGTGCCACTTAGAAACCATAGTAATTTCGCATGTTTTTAAAATCGTTCCAGAGCCCTATTTGCATTTCCGTCAGAAGTTAGTGACAAAATCGTAAGTATGCTTGCCCGGAGTTGACAAAACAGTCAGAACGTGAAAAGCCGAGAGGACTTTCGTCGGTCAATAATGGAAGAAAGACCTGACGAAATGGCAAGAAAGACGACTTATTGTCTCATGGGTATCACCACATAACCAAAAAGCCTAAAGGAGGAGGTAACCACTTTGAGTAAAGCAAGGAAATGAATGTCTGCCAATTATAAAGGCATCATTATCAGTATGGACATAGGAAAATACCAGTACGTTGTCGTTGCCTTAATCCTTGGTGGTCAATTCAGTAAGCCCTTCAAGATAGAAAACAACCGGACAGGGTACGAAGCTTTGCTCGAACGAACCATCCAACGGAAGAAGAAACACCAAACAGATCAGGTTATCGTCAGATTGGATTCAACGGATCACGACTGGGAGGTCCCAGCACAGTGGTTTACATCGCAGAGCATATCAGTGGTGCAGGTGAATGCTCTTCATACCAAACGAGGAAAGGAGATCGAGGATAGAAGCACCGGCAAGACGGACGATAAAGATGCCCCCATCATTGCACAATTTGTCTATTACGGAAAAATACATTCAATGTGTTGCCGGAAAGGCGCCCTTGCAAACATCCGGGAACTCGCAAGGATACACCAGCAGCATCTCGTGACTGAACATACCGAGAAGAGAAACTACCTGCACCGTCTGCTCGATTCTGTCTTTCCCGTGACCTGTTTTTCATGTTATTAGACAAATATGCTAATCTTTGTGTGACACAAATGGAGGTATGCGGACATGGAAAACAACCAGAAGAAACCGAAACGAATATTCACTCCCCAGCAGAAATTTGAGATCATCAAAGACATCGAACGAGCCTCTACCGTCCGGGAAGGGCTCGCACAACACGGCATCCCGAGTTCCATGTTCTACAAGTGGAAACGACAGCTT
>Ga0302244_1002095_pt1 | contig 10636 bp, 9 predicted proteins | sample AAG_UR_Phe_MG_FD_193513 | JGI IMG/M metagenome (GOLD analysis project Ga0302244, IMG submission 193513) | Enriched activated sludge microbial communities from anaerobic digester in WTTP, New Holstein, Wisconsin, United States - AAG_UR_Phe | ecosystem: Engineered > Bioreactor > Anaerobic >... | reverse complement strand
TTGAATCCTCGAATCCTTGAATCCTTGAATCCTTTTTTTCTGGTTTTTTGCTAAACATCTAACCTTCTCCTGCCTCCTGACTTCTGACTTCTGTCTTCTGTATGCTGTCTTCTGTCTTTCCCTGCGTCCTCTGCGAGAGAAAATGCCTTATGAATTCACTATATTACAAATGCCGGAGCTCCGGCATCGGTTGTTGAAACTTTGGCCGCCGCGGCCTTCGCCTGTAGCCACCCTCATGGACGCCCCGGACGAGCTGGGGATGGCCATCCAGATCATCCAAACCGGCACGGGAGCCGGAATGCTGTTATTTCAAGGCGTTCCCGCCCCGGATTTTGCTGGGGCGATAGTAAATTGTAGATTTTCAAAGGTCTCAGGGCGGTACTTAGCGCAAATCTAAGGAATTTAGGAGATATTAGTCCAAATGAGAGAAGATTCAATCGAAATCATAACCCACGGTCTGGAGCCCATAGCCCTGATCATCCGGGCGGAGTATGACGAGCCGGGTATTCAATTTTTCACACCCAGCAGTTTTTCCCAACAGGTGGCCTACATGAAGCACCCCAAGGGTCACAAAATCGCCGCCCATGTTCACAATATGATAACAAGACAGGTTCTCTATACTCAAGAGGTCCTTGTTATACGGAAAGGAAAAATCAAGGTAAAACTATATTCATCTAATAAAAAATTTGTTTGTGAAAAGATATTGGAAACTGGTGATTTAATTCTTTTATGCGGCGGGGGGCACTCGTTTGAGATGATTGAAGAAACATCCATGATAGAAGTCAAACAGGGCCCTTTTGCTGGCGATGGAGACAAAACAAGATTTGAATAATGACGATAATACAATCGAATTAAAGGAGTATTGTGATGAGTGAAAAACGTGCTCTTGTTACCGGTATTACGGGACAGGATGGCTCATATCTCGCGGAGTTTCTAATCGAAAAAGGCTATAGAGTATATGGGATGGTACGCAGATCAAGTTCTGTTGAAAAAACAAGAATCGATCACCTCTATACGAATCCACATTTGTTAAATGCACCATTAATTCTCGAATACGGAGATTTGGCTGATTCATCATCTATAAGACGTGTTCTAACGAAAGTTCAACCTGATGAAATTTATAATCTCGCTGCTCAGTCGCATGTCAGAATTTCTTTCGATCAGGCAGAGTATACCTTCGATGTTACGGGTACAGGGGTCCTTAGGATGCTAGAGGCGGTAAAGGATTATAGCAATAACTCAGGAAAAAAAGTTCGATTTTATCAGGCATCTTCATCGGAAATATTTGGATCATCGCTGCCGCCACAAAATGAAGAAACACCCTTCAGGCCTCGAAGTCCATATGCTGTGGCAAAGGTTGCCGCCTTCTGGCATACAGTGAATTATCGTGATGGCTATGGACTTCACTGCAGCAACGGAATTCTTTTTAACCACGAGAGTGAGCGGAGAGGAGAGAATTTCGTTACACGAAAAATTACAAGGTCAGCGGGACGTATAAAGATGGGGCTTCAAGATAAACTTTATCTGGGAAATATTGAAGCCAAAAGAGACTGGGGACACGCAAAAGACTATGTCGAAGCGATGTGGAAAATATTACAACAGAAAACACCCGATGATTATGTTATTTCTACCGGTGAATCTCACAGCGTTAAAGAGTTTATTACTGAGGTTTTTTCGTATTTAGATCTCGATTGGAACGAATATGTAGAAATTGATCCTTATTATTTCAGGCCAACAGAAGTGTTATCTTTATTGGGTGATTCATCGAAGGCGAAAGAAAGGCTAAAATGGGAGCCCAAAATCAAATTCAATGAACTGGTCAGGATAATGACCGAACATGATCTGGAATTAGCCGAGCGCGAAGCTCATGCTATGAAATTTAATAAAAGACAACAAGTAACTATTTAAATAGGATAAATCAGATGATCCCCGTCAACGAACCCCTCATTGGCAAAAAGGAAATCGACTATGTCACAGATTGCCTGCGCACAGGTTGGGTATCATCCGCCGGTACGTATATCGAGCGGTTTGAGAAGGAATGGGCGGCATACTGCGGCCGCAAGTATGGCATCGCCGTCAGCAACGGTACGGTGGCCCTGGAATTGGCCCTCTCCGTCCTCGATCTCCCGGAAAAGAGCGAGATCATCCTCCCGTCATTCACGATCGTCAGTTGTCTGGAGGCCGTCCTCAGAAACAATCTGACTCCGGTATTGGTGGATTGCGACCCACGAACCTACTGCATGCAGATCGATGACGTAAAGAGCAAGATCACAACCCGTACCCGTGCCATCATGCCCGTCCATATCTACGGCCACCCGGTGAATATGGGGGAAATTATTTCGCTTGCCGGGGTGCACAATCTGAAAATTATCGAAGACGCGGCGGAAGCACATGGGGCGGAATGTCTCATCGACGGGCTGTGGCGCCGATGCGGTTCCTTCGGGGATGTTTCCTGCTTCTCCTTTTATGCCAACAAGAATATCACCACCGGCGAGGGAGGCATGGTACTTACCGACGACGCCCACCTGGCCGAGAAACTCCAGAGCCGCCGTAACCTCTGTTTTGGCGCCAGGGAGCGCTTCCTTCACGAGGATAGGGGCTGGAACTTCCGCATGACCAATCTTCAGGCCGCCATCGGTTGCGCCCAACTCGAAAACATCGACGGATTTATCCAGCGAAAAATCGAAATGGCCGTGCGCTATAACGACGGCTTGAGGAATCTGCCCCTCCAATTACCTTACATTGAACCCTGGGCGAAAAGTACGGTCTGGATGTATGCCGTTCTCTTGGAAGACAGGGTGCCTTTCGATGCAGCCGAATTTGCCCGCCGCTTGCAGGACCGGGACGTGCAGACCCGGCCATTCTTCCTGGGTATGCATGAACAGCCCGTTTACCACGGTATGGGTCTTTTCCGGGAGACCCGCTGTCCCGTGACGGAAAAAATCGCACGCCGCGGCCTGTACCTCCCGAGCGGCCAAGCCATAACGGATGGGCAGATCGAGACGGTGATTAAAAGTCTGCTCAATGTATTTAAAAATCCTTGACCCCATATCAGGGCCAAATTAACGGCCCTGCCCGTACAGTCATTTTATGTGATTGATACCGAACCATATTGCTTATGAACAAAGGGGCGAAATAAAGAAAATGCTTAAGAAATTCATCAAGAATGCGCATGATAAAATCGGTTCGTACATGGGAAAATCACAAAATCTTGCCGCGAAAAGCTCCCCGGCCGTAAAGATCAGTCAAAAACAGCTCTACAACTTTTATAAATACGCCATAGGCCAAGGGCAGCGCTTCAATCTCGACGACACCGGTTTTCGCAACTTTTCCCAGTTCGAGGAGGACGGAATCCTTCTCTACATTTTCGCTGCCATAGGGACACCGTACAAGACATTTATCGATATCGGCGCGGGAAACGGAATAAACAGCAATTGTGCCAATTTTGCTATCAACTTCGGCTGGAAGGGTCTCTTCATAGACGGCAACCCGGCAAATATCGAAAGAGGAAGAAAATATTACGCAAGCAACCCCGACACCTCCCTTTACCCCCCAACATTCGTCAATGCATTCATTCAGCGGGAAAATATCAACCAGTTGATCGAAAGCGCCGGTTTTGCGGGGGGGGTAGATTTGATGTCCATCGATATAGATGGGAATGACTACTGGATATGGGATGCCCTTACTGTTGTGGAGCCCCGGGTGGTTATCATCGAGACCCATATAGAGTTTGGATTGGAGAGTATCGTGGTGCCCTATGATAAAGATTACTCGTATCCAGGGAAGCATCCTGATTATCACGGGGCCTCCCCCACAGCCATGGAAAAGCTGGCCAGGAAAAAGGGTTACCGCCTGGTAGGGGCGAACTACTACGGATTCAACACCATTTATGTCAAAAACGGTATCGGTGAAGACCTTCTGCCCGCCGTACCCGTTGAAAGCATCCTTCATCACCCGCGTAACAAGGAGCGCCAGAAATTATTCGAGGCGATTAAGGATTGGGACTACATTCATGTCTAAAGAACCCACTATGCACCCCCCTGAATCCATATACCAACCCCCCGTATTTGCCGACTATGCCCGCTACTATGACCTGTTAAACCGGGATAAAGACTACGCGGCGGAGGCGGATTATGTAGCGGGGCTTATCCGCAAGTTCCACCCATCAGGGCGGTCCATCCTCGAACTGGGTTCCGGAACGGGTATCCACGCCTCCCTCCTCGCCGGGAAAGGATTCACGGTGCACGGTATCGAGCGGAGTGAGGAGATGATCAACATCGCCCGTTCCAATGCTTCATCTTTTTCTCAATCCCCCACTCGATCTGAATGTGTTTTCTCCCGGGGAGACATCCGAGAAGTCCGCCTCCGCCAATCATTCGACGCCGTCATTGCCCTGTTTCATGTCATCAGCTACCAAACGGCCAATAAGGATGTGGTGGCGGCATTTGAAACGGCCAGACAGCACTTAAAGCCCGGCGGTGTTTTTATCTTCGATGTCTGGTACGGCCCGGCGGTGCTCACAGAGTGGCCTGAAGTCAGAATCAAAAGGATGAAGAATGAAAAGGTTGAAATCACGCGCCTGGCCGAACCGGTGCTTCATCCCAATGAAAACACGGTGGATGTGAATTACCATATCTTCGTGCGGGACCGGGCAACCAACGCCGTCAAGGAGTTGAGGGAAACACACGTGATGCGTTTCTTCTTTAAGCCGGAAATGGAAATCACTGCCGCCCAGCAGGGGTTTACCGTTCTGCACACCGAGGAATGGATGACAGGGAGCCCGATCGGTCAAAACACCTGGGGCGCTTGTTTCGTTCTTAAGACACTATAGACAATTAGAAGGGATTCTCAATATCAAAATTAATTTGAAAAATATGCAGTGTCAGGCTGCCGCGCTATTACTTGCCAAACCAAGCAAAGTACGAAGCTTCATCCTCAATACTTCAAGAAGCAGGTTTGTACGTAATGTCGCTGTTGTAGCCACTGGTACCGCAGGGGCTCAGGCCATTACCATGGCTTTTTCACCCATCATCACTCGCCTGTATGGTCCTGAAGCGTTTGGTTTGCTAGGTATGTTTACAGCGATAGCTGCTGTTATTTCCCCAATTGCCGCGTTTACCTATCCCATTGCCATTGTCCTGCCAAAAGAGGACAGTGAAGCCAAAAGTATAGTTAAGCTCTCCGTTTACATTGCTTTAGGCGTCGGTGCGGCGCTTATCCTCTTCATAATTGTTGCAGACGATTGGCTTGCTTCTTTACTGCGGAGTCAAGAAATTGGCCCATTCATGCTTTTGATTCCAATATCTGTGTTTTTTTCAGCCTTGCTCCAGATTGCAGAGCAGTGGCTGATCCGGATAAAACAATTCAGTATCATAGCTCGTGCAGCGGTGCTTCAGGTATTGATGGTTAACAGTCTCAAAACAGCCATAGGGTTATTTAAGCCCGTTGCATCTGTACTTATTGTGCTGGCCATACTAGGTAGTGTCATTAATGCTGGTATGCTCGCACTTGGAATTAAAAAGGTCTGCACTCATCCAAATGAAAAAGAATCTGACAGTCAAACATCTTTATGGAAGGTTGCAAAAAGGCATTACGATTTTCCTCTCTATCGGGCGCCGCAGGATTTGCTGAATGCTGCCTCACTGAGTTTGCCTACATTGATGTTGGCCGCGTTTTTCGGACCCATTGCTGTCGGTTTTTATACGCTTGGTGTAAGGATGCTATCCATGCCATCCCAATTAATCGGCAAATCCGTAGGTGATGTGTTTTATCCCCGTATTGCCGAAGCCGCACATAATCGAGAAAACCTGACAAAACTGACTCTTAAAGCTACACTGTCTTTGGCCGCTGTTGGATTTGTGCCCTTTGCCGTGGTTATTGCTTTTGGGCCGTGGCTGTTTGGCTTCGTGTTTGGCAGTGATTGGGTTATGGCAGGTGAATATGCAAGATGGCTGGCGACATGGATGTATTTTTTGTTTATGAATAATCCAAGCATTAAAGTATTGCCCATAATATCAGCACAGGGGTTTCACCTCGTGTTTACCATCTTTACAATAGCCATCAGGCTTGTTGTCCTCGCTGTGGGTTATTATATCTTTAAAAGTGATTTGATTGCGGTTGGCCTTTTTGGAATATCGGGTGCAATTATTAATATCACTTTGATCATCATCATCCTTTTTTTATGTTCAAAATTCGATAAAGATAATCAGGTAGTTTATCGATGATTTCTCTTTTCGTTTGTGGCGATATTGTTAACTGTGAAAATGCGGATGGTACTATCTGTTCCGGTGAATTGGCAGAGCTGGTTTCTTCATCTGACTACGCCGTCTGTAATTTTGAAGCGCCTTTGACCGGATTTGGCGAGCCGCAGCCTAAAATCGGCCCGCATCTTCACCAACAGCCAAGAACAATAATTAACTTGAAAAGCCAAGGCTTCGACCTACTTTTATTGGCCAACAACCATATCATGGATTTTGGGGTTGAAGGCTTGACTGCAACAATCAATTTAGCAAGAGAAGCAGGAATCGATACGTTGGGTGTAGGATTGGATTCAGAAGCCGCCTATAAGCCTCTTATCAAGGAGGTGGGCGGATACAGATTGGGTATGATAAACGCCTGCGAAGCGCAGTTTGGGGTAATTGACTATTTTCACAGAACAAGTAGTGCTGGGTATGCATGGATTAATCATCCCCTTGTGGACCGGACAATTATAGCGCTTAAGGAGAAATGTGATTTTGTTATCGTTTTTTCTCATGCCGGGCTCGAAAACTATTCAATTCCCCAAAAAGAGTGGAGAGAACGGTACAGGCACTTTTGTGAGCTTGGTGCAGACGTTGTTGTCGGAAGCCATCCTCATGTTCCCCAGGGATATGAAGTGTATAAAAAATCTCTCATTTTTTACAGCTTGGGTAATTTTTATTTCGATTTTGGTAATTACATGAGCAAAGAAGATTGTTCTTATGCGCTATGGCTGGAATTAAGCAAAGATCAGCCTGTGACTTTCAATCCAATTTTCCATTATAAAGATAATGGCTTTGTTCATTTATCGCCTCACGATAAACATATTGATCTCAAGGCCCTATGCTCAATGCTGGATGAAGATTATTCTGAACTACACGATCAAATGAGTCGGGAAGCCTATGAGTTTATTCGACAGCACTTACTATTATCCTTAACGTCATTTACTTTTGATGGTAGCATTACCAGCAGTTTGCGAAGAATTATCGCCCGGTTGAGAGGCAGAAGCTGGGATTTTAACAAAGAATTGATGCAGCTTCATTTGCTTAGAAATGAGGCATACTATTTTGCAGCAAGACATGCCTTAGAAATAATGGCAAGAGAGACAATTCAGAAATAATTAGGTATTAAATACTATTCTAATTAACAGTAAGGTTTTAAAAATGAAGATATTGCCTACTCTTAAAGGCATGATAAAGCAAGGTGTTGGGTATGAGTGAATTCTTTCTGCGAATTGGCGGTAACAACAGTATTGACGACAATACTGTTCAGAAAAACCTCAAATATTTCGATGACAGTAATATTTACACCTTTCGAAAAGGGTATATATCCCTCATGTTATCCTCATGCGATGCCCCGGATATATGGTCCCCTTTTGTTCATGAAGAGGAAGGAATAGGTGTTTTCATTGTCGGACGTATCGCACTTTCTAAAGAAGATTGGACTTTGGCAGAACAACAGGGGGGTATGGGTGGCCTTGCGTGCAAATGGATTTACTTGGGCTATAAGACGAAAGGTTTAAAGGCACTTGAAGAGCTCAATGGCGCCTATACAGTATTTGTTGTCGATGAACACGCAAAAACCGTTTATTTGATTACCGACCGCTGTGGAATGATGCAGTGCTTTCATTGCAGAAAAAGCAAGCATGAATGGGTATTTTCTTCAAACGCAGACGTTTTGGCAGCGGCGTGTGGTGTATCTGAACAATTGGACATAACATCTCTGGCCGAATTTTTAATGACCGGAAAGGTATCGTTTCCATATTCTTATTACGAGCGAATCCATTCTTTGTCTCCGGGTAATGCCTTTGCCTATCAAATCGGTACCGATGGAATTGTTTCCGAGTCGTCTAAACGTTATTTTGACTTTAAGTTTGAAATTGACTCACACTCTGGTGAATGGACCCTCGCTGAGGAATTAGCTGAAGCTATTAAGAATGCTGTTAATAAGCGGACGCTTCCGCTGTTCGGAAAGTGTGCAATCTCTCTAAGTGGGGGACTTGATTCACGGACCCTGCTGTGTGCTGCCGAGAACAAATCCAATATCGTTGCGTTCACCTTTTTTGACGAGGAAAATTATGAATATCGAATTGCGAGAAGAATAGCTGATGAAGTCGGCGTTGACTTTTTCTCCTTAAAGAGAGATTTTGAACACTACGGCAATTCTGCCGAGTTGGGTATTCGACTCAGTTGTGGCATGGGTGACTGCTTCAATAACCACTTTCTGGGTTTCCGTGAAACACTAAACCAAAAAGGTGTAGACAATATTATTGCTGGATTCTATTTTGACTATTTTTTTAAGGGGTTGGCTCTTGATCGTGCGATGGTTCCATATATGCGCACGAAATATCGAATAGAGAAAGAAGGGAATTTTAGCTTCGTGCATTACAAGCCTAATTTCCAATTCGAAACCAAAGCATCGCAAAATGTTAAAGAACGGTTAGACTACCTCTTCCCTCATGACTTGCAAAACTACCTCACACCGGATAAAAGACTGATTATTATGAGTAAAAGACTCTTTCCTCTTTGCTATGAACCCGATCATACGGAAACCGTGGTATCGCAGAAGGCATTTCCTTGGTATCTGCCAATAGTGGATAATGATATCCTTCGAGTGTATTTGAAAATCCATCCAAACCAAAGATTTAACGCATCTCTTTTCACAAAGGCAGTAAGGCTTGTGGTTGGTAACAAGATAGCCCGAATTCAGGACACAAATACCAGAGCCAGGGTTGGGGCGACCAATATTGAAAAAATGTTTAGCTTTTACTCTATGGCTGGTAAAAACAAGGTTCGAAAATTTCTCGGATTGGTAAAACCGACCCTCGTCAACGATGGGTCATGGCCGAACTTCGAGTACTACATCACCAACAGCAAAGTCATTCGAGAAATATGGGAACGACCAAATGAATTAGCTGAAGAGTTGTTTTCCAAGATTATCGGACCTGGAGAATCCAAGCTGAGGCTTGATCAATACTCTGGGAGTAGACTTTACCTTTTTCTAAGACTATTTACGCTTAAAGTTTGGTTTGATCAATTACAAACAAGGAGCGGATGAATAATTGTGCTCTATGCTGTAGAGAAGTTCTGTAAAATTGGCAAGGACACGCCCTGAAGTGTTATGCCCGTATAAGTGGGCAGCACAGCGTGGAGATAAGCGAGAAACTTGGCAAGATACCCACAGTTTGTCCAAGTTTATGAAGAACTTAATAAAATCAGTTGAAGAGAGAGGATTACTTTGCCTGAAGTCTCCGTTGTAATTCCAACCTATAACCGTGTTCAATTCATTGAAAGATGTGTCTGCAGTGTTCTGCAACAAACCTATAGAGACCTTGAAGTGATTGTTGTGGATGATGGCTCTAATGACGGCACGGATATTCGGCTAAATAATCTCAAAAGAAACGATTCCAGGCTTCATTTTCTGAGACACGATAAGAACAGGGGTGCCCAGGCGGCACGAAATACGGGTATCCATGCGGCACGCGGAAAGTATATCGCATTCCTGGACTCTGACAATGAGTGGATGCCTGACAAGTTGGAACGGCAACTGCCATTATTTGAGAATAATAACAGTCAGATCGGGGTTGTGTATTCGGGTTTTACATGGCAATATTCCGATGGGAGACCGTCAAGGGAACAGATGGCGTGTTTCCGGGGGAATATATACAAAATCGCTCTTAGGAAGTGGATTGCCGATACAAGTACGTTGATTGTACGCAAAAACGTTCTTTACATGTGTGGGCGCTTTGATGAACGAATTCGGTCATATCAGGAGTGGGATTTTTGTATTCGCCTAGCAAAACATGTTGAGTTTGATTTTGTGAATGAACCTTTAGTTATCTATCATGTTCATGAACATCCCACCATTTCAAAAAATCTCCGTCTCGACGCGAGCGGATATCTTGATGTCATCACAACTCATCGTGAGGAGATATTAGAAGTGCTTGGTAAACATACGTTCTCCACACACCTTGCTTCCGCTGCGCATAGATTTGCCCGTGTTTCGGATTTTGCCACCGCCCGTGAGTTGATCTCGCAGGCCGTTAAGCTATCGCCCTTTCATGGAAGAGGTACGGGGATTATGTTTTGGATATTATATCGCCTTGGCTCTCTGCCAAACAAAATTTTCACTTCGTTTTTGAAAAAAACGAAATCATTATGTTAGCATCGGTGAGATTATCCCCCTTTTCATCGGTTGTAGATGCCCCCCCTGGTTGGTGGAAGTTGTTGATGAGGCGCACTTATCCATTGATGGGTCATGTGTTTCAGGGCGTAGTTATTTGATGTCTGAATGTTCGGTGCCCACCAGATGAGGTTTTTACATTTTGTTTTTGTTGGGGGTTGTTATTTTATTCGATAGCTGTCTCCTTTGATTTGGACCAGGCTGCCATGATGTATGA
>Ga0302244_1002090_pt1 | contig 10653 bp, 19 predicted proteins | sample AAG_UR_Phe_MG_FD_193513 | JGI IMG/M metagenome (GOLD analysis project Ga0302244, IMG submission 193513) | Enriched activated sludge microbial communities from anaerobic digester in WTTP, New Holstein, Wisconsin, United States - AAG_UR_Phe | ecosystem: Engineered > Bioreactor > Anaerobic >... | reverse complement strand
AACGCCGTCCACCTGAACCCACGCTCCGGCAATCGTTTCTACAAGCCCGTTCTTGGCGGGGCGTTGGCATGGAAGGAGGTCTGGTTTTGAACGCGACAACCTGCCCGAACTGCGGAGGCCCCATCACCATTTACACCACACACGAGCATTATCGGGCCGTGAGCGGGGAAGTCCGCACTTACCCGAAGTATCATTATCGTTGCAAGCCGTGCTTCAACGCCACGCGCCGTGAGTGGAGCCGCCGGTTTAACGAGCAGCGAAAGAACAAGGACTATTACATTCGGGACTTGCTATGCTTGCGAAAGCAGGCACAATTCGAGGTGCGGCCACCGTCGTTCTGGCCGCAATGGCTCGTGGAACTGAAACGCAAACATCTGGAACTGCAACGGATGCTCAACTGATGCCTGCCATTGACCAATTCCTGTTCTGCTGCGCTGGCGTTGCCGTTCTCTTTACGGGACTAATTCTGTATCACTACCTGAAACAATGAGAAGTTCAATCTGGAAACTGAACCAAATCCGAACGCAACGACTGCCGGAGTCCATCGAAGGATTGTTGTCCGTTCAACGCACGGAACTGTTCGCGGTGCAAACGGCCAATGTGGATGAACAACGGCGAAGCGCCATCGCGTGGGAATCCATACTTGACCGCCGGCACCCTGGTTGGCGGAAACGGATTGGCGACCTGTCCGAGTCCAGCATGACGCCTCGTGAGCATTGTTTTATCCACAATAACCGCCGCGTGTCTCTGGACTTCTACAAGAAGCTCAATCTCGCCCTTGAAGTGCTACGCTCGAAACCAGAGTCTGTCATCGAAATCGGCGCGGGTTGGGGGCAGGTCGGGCGCATCCTGTGGCACCTTGCCAAGGTCAAATACACCGTGATTGACCTGCCGGAAACGTTGCGCTGGCCCCGCGTGTTCCTGCACGCCGAAAACGTACCGGCCACCTTCCTGACCGACGCGGATTATCAGAACGCTGGCAAAGCCGATTGCCTGCTGAACTCGTCGTCGTTTGGTGAAATGCCGCGTGACACCGCCGCCGGGTATCTCCGGTATTTCAACTCATCCCGCGTGCGCCGAACCGTCCTGCTCAATCGGTTGTTGAACACCTACGACCCGTGGCTGGAAGCGCAGCGGGAGCATGAGTGCGGCTGGTATTTCTACGCTGACCCTACCGCCGCCGTGGAACGGTGGGAACTCGAACCCGACTTCACCACCATCCCAGGCGTCGAACTGCACGGTCATCACCGCGAACTGTTCCTGATTCTGCGCGAGGGCACGCCAACGCTGGATTCGATTGACGAGATTGCTTCCCAATCATGGACGGCGCACCGTTCCAACCGCGCCAGTTCACGCACCACGCATATCCTGACGCCGGATATGCGCGTCCTGCAAACCCTGTTGGAACATGCCCGCGTTCGGCCAACCGCACGCAGCCTTGAGTTGCTGCTGCAATATCTCGAAAGCATCAGCTTGCGCCATCCGTTCGAGGAAACCAGGTTCCTGCGCGATTTACAACGGCAGCTTGTTGGCTCAACCGACACATACGAACCGTTGGTTGCCAAACTCCAACGCGCTACAAGTCTCATCATACGTTGTTTGTTTTATTTACGTTATGCCTGAACAATCCGTAAAAACCAGTGGTGATTGGCTCCGTATCCTGTGCAACGAAGCCGCCGAGTGTGCCGCCGGTAGAACCGACCCGGGCCGCGTCAAAGCTCTCTGCCAACTGACCGATGCCGTGGTCAAGATTGCCCGCCTGCAACTCGAAGCCAACTCTGACGACAGTCGCGCCCGAGGCATCCAACTGCTGACCAACGTGCCTGACGATACCGAACTTGACCGCGCCACCGCTCGCATGGAGGAAATCTCCGAGGCCATCCGCATCGTTGAGAAGGCCGTGGACGACCCCAAAACCGACGAAGCCAAGTTGCCAGCGTTGCGCGGCAAACTGAACAATTTGCGGCAGGAACAGTTGAACTTGCGCCGCATCTTAGACAAACGACAATGAGCTCCTATTCAGAAAAACATGGCTGGCTGAACACGTTGCAGACCATTATCAGCGGTTTATCGGTTGCGGGCCTGGTTTGGTTGGGCAACACCGTGATTTGTCACGGCAAAAACCTTGCCGAGCACGGCGTTCAAATCCAGAACACCAGCTACCGTTTGAGCGCGATTGAATCGCGGGGCAGCGGTGCGCTGGCTGATTATGCCGCCGTTGCCAACAAACGACTGGACAAACTTGAGGCCACGGTGCAATCCCTTCAGGATATGCGCGTGGACGTGCAAACCATTCTCGTTCATATCGAGAACATGCGGCAGGCTCAGGCCCGCATGGAAAAGGCCCTTGAACAACGACACCCATGAACGCTCTTTGCCCTACCACAATCTTTTCAGCCTGTTTGCTGTTAACGGTCTTTGCGGTTGGGCTGTTGCTCGGTATGCGCCAGTCCATGCCGGATGACCAATCTAACCCCGACTGGCAATTCGAGGATGAACTAATGGCTAAACTTAGTGACCTGCAAAATGAACTGGAAGCGGTGAACGCGCAACTCAGCAAGGCGATTGGCGAAATCAATGGAAAGATTGATGAGCTAACCGACGCGCTGGACAACGTTGACCTGCCCGAGGAAGCCGAAACCGCTCTGGCCGAACTCAAGGCCAAGGCGCAGGCTCTGGACGACATCGTTCCCGACGCCGAACCCGAGGAACCGGAAGAACCCGAGGAGGAATGACCATGCGCCTGTGCCTGACTTTGTTCGGGCTGGCCTTCATCGGCAGCGGTTGTCTCATGGTGCCCAAGACTACCATCAGCGGCACTCTTGGCGGACAACCGTTTGCCTTGTCCAGTCCCAAGGATTCGACCTTGCAAGGGCTTGACCTCTCCGCCGACCCAGCCGGAAAGATGCACCTTCGCATTGAAAAGCTCGATGTGAAGATGAACCCGGATGTGGTCAGCATGAGCGGCAAGGCGCAGGTGGACATCATTAACGCCATCTCGGATGCGGTAGCCTCCGCCGCTGGCAAAGCCGCCGGAACCGCCGCTGCCACCGCCGTCACACCCTAACATCCCCCGCACGCCATGAGCTTGATGAACATTGCCGAGCAGAAGCCCTACTTTGGCGCCAACTACGACGTAGGCTACATCGGGTTCACCGTGACCAAGGCGAGCTTTGTCTCCGCCGGCATCAGTTGGTTCACCAAATGGGATGCCCTTCCCAAGGTGCCGCGCCCGACGCATTGCTTTATTGTCACCGGCGCGGATGAAACGGTTGAGGCGTTCCCACATGGCGTTGCGCGGGGCAATCTATCATCGAAACTGGCCGACAAGGACGTTGCCGTCCTGATTCGACGCCCACGCTACTACAACACGGACATGGGCGAGCGCATCGCCCTGCACGCGGCGGAGTATGTAGGCGAGAAATACGGCTATTGGCTGGTGGCCATGCACGCCGTAGCCGGTTCCATCGTGGGCCGGCTGTTCAGCCCCCTGACCCGAGGCTGGTTCGAGCGGTTGGTCACGTCCATTGGCGACAAGAAACAACAGCAGATGTGCTCTGAACTGTGCGCCCGCGTCCTGCAAATGGAGCCGCAACTCGAATTACTCGGCATCCTGCAAGACCCGGCCCGTACTATCACGCCCATCGAATTGTTCACTGACCCTTATTGCTTCGAGCCGCCTGAATACGCGGTGAAGCTGACCGGCGAGATTCAATCGTCAAAGTCCTGACACCTTTTTGCGCCACAGCATTGAACGGCGGGGAGAAATCCGCCGAGCCTCCGGTGGGTAACAAGGCTGCTGTGGCGTTTTTAATTTATGGTTGACGAAACCGCAACCCCGATTATTCTTAGACCAAACCCGAATGAGCGAACCAGCTAAAACCGCCAAAGATGCCCTCACCAAGGCCGCCGTCGGCAAGCGCATCGAACTCACCCAGGTCAAGCTGCCCATCTTTGCCCTGTGCCGCAAGCTGCAAGACCGGAGCCACAAATACAAGCGGCCCTTCTTCTCACCGCACCAACTCAAGACCCTGCTCCAGTGCATCGCGGATGGAACCCCGCAAGACCATGCCTGCCGCGTGGCCGGTATCACCAAGGCATCGTTCTACCAGTGGCGGAAGGCCAGCGTTGAGTTTGATGAAATCATTGAGATTGCCAAGGCCAACGGCATCGCCAAACGCCTCGGTATCATTCGGGACGCTTCTTCGCGGGATTGGCGGGCGGCGGCGTGGATGCTCGAACGCTGTCACCCGGTATTCTTCGGCCCGGGCAAGCAGAGTGTCGAAGTGTCCAACAAAGGCAACCCACTTGCCAACATGGTCGCCGTTGTCCTGCCCAAGAAAACCGATTCATTAACCCATGCAAACGAAGTACGAGAGATTACAGAGAGGGCTGAAAGCCAAACGGACACCAACGGAGATTCGGCCTCAACCGGGGCCACAGACGAGCTTTCTCCAATCGAAAGCTGACATCGCCATCTTTGGCGGTGCCGCCGGCGGAGGCAAGTCCTACGCCCTGTTGCTCGAACCGTTCTATCACGTCACCAACCCCAAGTTCCGGTGCGTGGTGTTCCGCCGAACCGTCCCCATGATACGCCAGCCCGGCGGGTTATGGGACAGCAGCCGTGAGATTTATACCCGCCTCCGCGCCGAGGCCCGCGAGCAAACCCTTGAATGGCGGTTCCAATCCGGCGCCCTCATCAAGTTCGCCGGACTCGAACTCGAAGCCGACGCCTACGGCTGGCAGGGGAGCGAAATCGCCCTGCTCTGCTTCGATGAACTCACCCAGTTCACCGAACGCCAATTCTTCTACCTGCTGTCCCGCAACCGCTCCACCTGCGGCATCAAACCCTACGTCCGGGCCACCACTAACCCGGACTCGGATTCATGGCTCCGCTACTTCATCGAGTGGTGGCTTGACCCCGTCACCGGCCTGCCCATCCCCGAACGCGCCGGCGTGCTCCGCTACTTTGTCCGCATTGACAACGCCCTCACATGGGCCAACACCCCAGAGGAACTCATCGCGCAGTTCGGCAACGATTCCGCCCCCAAAAGCGTCACGTTCATCCCCGCCAAGGTCACGGACAACAAACTCCTGCTCGAACGTGACCCGTCCTATATCGCCAATCTCAAGGCCCTCCCGCTCGTGGAACGGGAACGGCTCCTGAGCGGCAACTGGAACATCCGCGCCACCGGCGGCAACTTCTTCCGCCGCGAATGGTTCGGCCTCGTGGACAAGGTGCCGGATAACATCGTCGCCCGCGTCCGGTTCTGGGACAGGGCCGCTTCCGAACAGAAACCCGGCACCGACCCGGACGCCACCGTCGGACTGCTCATGTCCCGCGATTCCCAAGGCGTCTATTACATCGAGCACGTCGCCCGCATGTTTTGCACCCCGGGCAAGGTCACAGAGGCAATGGTTGCCTACGCCGCCCAGGATGGACGCAACACGACCGTCGCGTTCCACCAAGACCCGGCCAGTGCCGGTGTGTACGAGGCCCAGGTCACCAGCCGGGCGTTGGACGGCTACAACGTCCGCTTCGAGACTGCCTCGGGCAACAAGGAAACCCGCGCCAAACCCGTTAGCGCACAATCCGAGGCGGGCAACGTCAAGATGGTGCGCGGCGGGTGGAACGACGCCTTCCTGCGCGAGGTGGAAGCCTTCCCGGTCGCCCGCCACGATGACCAGGTTGACGCCCTGTCCGGTGCCCACGGATTCCTCTGCGCCAGCACCTCCTGCGGCTTCTCCTCCGCCGACGGTTTTGGGGGTGAAGAAAAAAATGAAATTATTGTTGACAACTTTGCGGAGTTAGGGCATTTATAGGGGTGATTATGTGAGTAATGGTCACATAACCGGAAACGAATTGAGACAACGAAACGGATAAAACGATGAACGAGCAAGAGATTGAACGCAGGTTGGTCGCCTTGGAAAAGACCGTTGAGAAACTCCGCAGTTCACTGTTCCCGCTGGCGAATGGTGACATGCCGCCCCCCAACATCAGCCGCATCACCAGCATCCAATGGTTGTGCGCCAACGAGTATGGCATCACCATCTCGGATATGCTGAGCCGGAGCCGGGAGGAGCTTTACGTCGTGCCGCGTATGCTGGCAATGTATCTGTCACGGCATCATGCCGGGGTCAGCTACACCGCGATTGCACGCCGGTTCGGGAAGAAGTGCCACGGCACGGTGATGCACGCGATTCGCAGCGTGTCCAGCAAGTGCGAGACGGACAAGAAGTTCCGAGCCATCAAAGACAAGCTGGCGGTGGAAATTGCCAGTTGGGAAAAGGACCCCATTGTTGACCTTGAAACCGAACCGAAAGCCTGAACCCATGAGTGCGATAGCCGACACCATCAAAACGACCCTGATAACGGATGTGGAAGTGGATTACCTGCTGCATCCCGGATGCGACGCCACCTACTACGACCCGCCGGAGCCGGAAACGGTTGAACTGCTGGCGGTGCGCGTGGGCGGCGCGGACATCCTGAGCAAGCTCAACGCCGAAGCCCGAGGCGACCTTGAGGACAGAATACTAACCTCGGCACAGAAACAGGATAAAGCAAATGAGTGAACCAACTAGAAAATAACCAGTCAAAGGAACGCCAACGATGACAGCCAAAATTGACCCGCGCTATGACCATGTTTGGTTCTGGCGCACGCGATTGCCGCACCGGAAAGGCCAGCCGTGCCGGGTTGTGGTGCGCGGCGGCATGAACAGCATCCTCGTGGAGTTCCCGGACGGCGAACGCTACTGCACCAGTCGCTACGCCGTGCGCAGAATGCGAGACTGAAACGAAAGGAAACGAAGAATGAAACCTACGTGTAAGAAACGGATATATCTCACGAAACAAAGCGGGCCGCGCACGAAATACGTGACGCCGGGGAGCATGTTAAGGGAGATTACCGAGCAAACACCACTGAAGCGTGAAGCAGAAATACTCAGAGCTTGCACACAATCCCGAACGGCAGGTTGGCGTATGATTAAAACCGGCGTCACGAGACTTGGCAACGGATGGATTCAGGATGGCGTGAAGTTTGTTGACTACGTTATTCCGCTAATCCCAAACCATGCCGCTGCCGGATTTGGCACGAGCATCGTCAGCCTGACAGAATCGCAGGCAGCTTTTGCGATTGAAATAGCACGGAAACGGTTGAAAGCCAATGCCGTCTTGAATGAACACGCTGTCATAACATCTTACCGATTATCACACGATGGCAATCGGTACGAAGTGTCAACTTTGGGTATGCTTGTATGCGGGGCTGGATTTATGCACCCGAAAGGACTGGACGGGAAAACGTGGGAAGAATGGTACTGCAAACGGATAGACAAGAAAGAATACTGACATGGACAAAATCACAATCAGAGCTAACGCCGGAAGGATTCTGGACGCGATGAGGGAACTTGAGATTCCGTTTCTCGGAATGTCACACCAGGTGTCTCCTTCCCTAGAATCCAAGTTGTTTGCTACTGTAAGGATTGATTTTGAGCGCCGCGATGACGGAACGAGCTATTTCAATATCAAACTCAAGTTTGGCGACGCCTTTCACCGGAGGATTGGAGGTTAAGGAATGAGCGTGCAACTTTACTTGGGTGACTGCCTCGAAGTTATGCGCTCCATGCCAGAGAATAGCGTTGACACCTGCATCACTGACCCGCCTTACCACTTGACCAGCATTGTTAAGCGGTTCGGAAGTGAGACTGCCGCCCCCGCTCAGTATGGCACGGACGGGGCATTTGCGAGAGCCAGCAAGGGCTTCATGGGTAAAACGTGGGATGGCGGAAATGTTGCCGCTGACCCTGCAACATGGGCAGCAGTCTACCGCGTGCTGAAACCAGGCGCGATGTTGCTTGCCTTCGGCGGCACTCGCACCTATCACCGAATGGTGTGCGCTATTGAGGACGCTGGGTTTGAAATCCGTGACACTATCGCTTGGGTATACGGGAGCGGATTCCCGAAAAGTTACGACATCAGCAAGGGGATTGAAGCTCAGATGAAAACAGGGCGCAGTTCACCGAAAGGACAGCGAATGGTTGCGATGGGTGATGAGTATGAGCAAACGCCACTTGCAGGAACGCCCAATTATGGCGTTACTGGCAACTTCACAAACAAAGACACTGGTTCTAAACCTATGGCAATTACCACCCCCGAAGCGCAACTCTGGCACGGCTGGGGCACTGCGCTGAAGCCCGCCTTTGAGCCGATTGTCGTGGCGATGAAGCCGGTAGACGGCACGTTTGTCAACAACGCGCTCACTTGGGGCGTGGCTGGCTTGTGGATTGACGGGGGTAGGGTTAAGACCGATGAAGCCGCATATTTTGTGACTGATAAAGAGCCGACAAACGCAGATGGTCAAGTTTACGGTTGGGCTAAATATGAGGCGTTACATAAACGGGGCGGAGGCAATTCACAAGGTCGCTTTCCGGCGAACTTCATTCACGATGGCTCGGATGAGGTTGTGGAGTTGTTTCCGCAAACAGGTGGAGGCTCTTACTCCGCACCTAAAGCACGCAAACGCAATAATGGGCTTGGGTTAGGGACTGAAGATGAGCGTTACGGCTCAAGCGAAGCACCTGACAATTATGGCGACTCCGGTTCAGCCGCCCGCTTTTTTATGAGTTGCAAACAAGATGATTTATGTTTCTTGTGCCTTACGCCAAAGCATAGTATAATGAGTGATATAGATAACTCGGAGGTTATACGATGCAAAAATATATCTGCCAACAATGTGGAAAAGAGTTTGACGACTACCCAAGCAACAGCCCTAAATACTGCTCAAGAGAGTGTTCAGGACTTGCTATTAGAAAAAGCCGTCCGCTTTGTAAAGTCTGCGGGAAACCTGTGCGAAAAATGCGCAACGTCTATTGTTCGAGAAGTTGTAGAAATAAAGACTTGGGATTCCAAGAACGCGGCATCACAAGTTATTCAGGACTTTATTGGAAACTCCAACAAATGTATCCTGATCCAGAGCCTTGCGCAATATGCGGAAATATGGGACAGCATAGACACCACCCCGACTACGACAAGCCTTTTGAAATTGTTTGGCTATGCGAGTCATGTCATCACAAGCTACATCCAAGAAACAGAAAAGACCGCACCAAAGAGATTTCTATACACTCCTAAAGCCAGCCGGAGCGAACGCAACGCTGGGCTGGAGGGGATGCCTGAGAAAGTTGGCACTCAAAGAATGAACGCAAGTGAGTTCAGGTATGAGAACGGAAGAGAACCAACGCCAAGAGCATCGCAATCAATGAATCAGAACTCGCATCCAACAGTCAAACCAATCGAACTGATGCGCTACCTTGTGCGGCTGACAAAGACACCGACAGGCGGCGTGGTGCTTGACCCGTTCATGGGCTCTGGCACGACCGGATGCGCGTGCGCTCTGGAAGGGCGTGAGTTTATCGGCATTGAGCGAGAGCAGGAATACATCGAGATCGCAGAGAAGCGGATTGCGTATTGGAGTTTACAACCAAGATTGGAGGTTAAGGAATGAGCGTGCAACTTTACTTGGGTGACTGCTTGGAAGTCATGCGCTCCATGCCTGATAAGAGCGTGGATGCGGTGATTACTGACCCGCCGTATGGGATTGGCATTGCTAACAATCCTTTTCGCCAAAAGTTTGAAAAACAAGAGTGGGATAGCAAGCCGATTGACCGAGAAGTATTGCACGAATTGAAACGCATCTCGAAGTATCAAGTTATTTGGGGCGGTAACTATTTTGAACTTGAACCATCAAAAAGTTTCTTGGTTTGGGATAAGTGCCAACCATACAACTTTACAAGCTCAATGTGTGAGCAAGCGTGGACTAATCTAAATAAGCCCGCAAAACTATTTCGGCATGACGTAAAGAGTTATCAAAAATTTCACCCGACACAAAAGCCGACAGAGCTTATGGCGTTCTGCATAAATTACCTGCCAGACGATGTAACAACCATCCTCGACCCCTTCATGGGTTCAGGCACAACCGGCGTGGCTTGCGTTCAAACTGGTCGCAACTTCATCGGGATTGAGATTGACCCGACTTATTTTGCTATTGCTGAACGGCGCATAAAAGAAGCGCAGATGCAACCAGGATTGGAGGTAGAATGAGTAACAAAGTAGAGGATATTGAAAGCATTGAATACTGGAAGGACAGAGCAGCGTTCCTGGAGTCTGTCATCTATGAACTGCGTGAAGCAATCAAGGATGAGCGCGAGGACGAGGCGTCCCGAATATCCCAATTGGAGATCGGGCTTGGTCAGATTTACAATATCGTTGAACGGCTTGTGAAAGGAGGATTATGATAACCATTAACATTGTCGGCGGGTTGGAAGAGAAGTTGATAGAGCTTGCGCACCAAAGCGGTGAGACGCCTGAAGAGACTGCGTTCCAGGCAATCGAGAACGCTTGGTTTGACACAATGCGCGAGATGGATAACTATGAGAATGAGGATTGCGACCACGATACGCTTATCCTGGTCGTGACACCCAACCATTCCTATTACCGCTGTCGCTGGTGCGGTAAGCGGCTCGATGTGTTCGATGACGAAGACATTCCGTTTTAGGAGATGAGATGAGTACCATTGAGAACATTGTAAAGTCGTTGGCATATGCCACAGAGCACAATCAGGGTCTGCATCTGACACACGAAGAAGTGCCAGCGCTGCTGAA
>Ga0302244_1002078_pt1 | contig 10715 bp, 21 predicted proteins | sample AAG_UR_Phe_MG_FD_193513 | JGI IMG/M metagenome (GOLD analysis project Ga0302244, IMG submission 193513) | Enriched activated sludge microbial communities from anaerobic digester in WTTP, New Holstein, Wisconsin, United States - AAG_UR_Phe | ecosystem: Engineered > Bioreactor > Anaerobic >... | reverse complement strand
TAACATAAAATTTACGAATGTTTAACTTAAAAAAATCATTTATTAAACATTTAATTTCTATTTTATAACCATTCTAAATAATGATGTAACTTATTGATAATCATACACACTTAGACAAATTAACAATATGTTTAAAAAAATATTTAAAAAAATATTCATTAAAAACTTGTTTTTTAAAAAATAATATTATTACCTTTGCAATGTGGGTTTTTTAATTATTTGTGTTAATGAAGGGAACGGAAATAAAACCCCGTTCCCTTTTTTTAGAGAAAAAGTTCTTTGAAATGAAATAGGGTCGGGTCTCAATTGCCAATCAGGCAGTTAATGTAAAGTTAGTCATTTGATGAGTTTAAACAAATAGTAAAAACATAGTCTCAATTGCCGATCAGGCAGTTAATGTAAAGTTAGCAAACTGACTTTTAGAGACTTTAGCTTTGTTTAGTCTCAATTGCCGATCAGGCAGTTAATGTAAAGTTAGCGAAAGTAACTATCTATCTTCCGAGCTATCCGATTGAGTCTCAATTGCCGATCAGGCAGTTAATGTAAAGTTAGTGAATGACAATGACAAATTATATAAAGAGGAAAAAAGGTCTCAATTGCACTAACCGTGTGTTAGCGGCTGGTTTATCAGATTTACAACGAGCAGAGGCAACGGTTGAGTTTATGAACTTGTTTCGCCAAATGCTTAATGAAGCACGATTTTTTTCACATGACGAGAGAAGCCTGCGGGGTTATTTAATTGAAGATATTGAGAAGAAGAAATTAAAAGCGGAGGAGTTACTTAACATAGAATCTACGAATGTTAAAACAAAAAACAAACATTTAAATAAACATGAAAAAAAAACAAAAAACAAATAATGTATAAAGCATTTCAAAACAAGAAGTATTATTTGGCGTTTAACAAATTTCCTAAAACTGCCAAAAAAGTTCCTGGTGTTCATAAAGCATATTCAACAGGATTTAGAAAGTGGAAGTCAGATGATATGATTACTTATGCAGTAGTTATCGGAACTTTCAGAATTATGTTGGGAATTAAAACGCCAAATTATACTTGTGATGCAGGATGTTAGCCTTGCAGGTAACGGATGGTGGTAAAAAATCGTTTTAATGTTTTTTACCACGTGTTATACGCTGGCACGGTTGATTAAACGATAAACTTAAATTGAAACACGAAACAAAATTTTTATTAAAATGAGCGAGGGTAATGATTTAATAGTTTTCTTGATTGAACAAGAAGCTGAAAAATATTCTGATGCTTTTGAAAGTAAAGGAATAGCAAAAGAAAGTTTTATAAAGGGAGCGAAGTTTATGCTTAACCACCTTAAACCAAAGAAATGTAGATGTGCTATTCCTAAAACATCTTTTATAAATCAAAATTTATGTAATAACTGTGGATATGAAATTAAATGATATTATTTTAGGAGATTGCCTTGATGTGATGGCAAATATTGGAAGTGAAAGTATTGACTTGGTTGTTACTGACCCACCATACACAGTAACTAAATCTGGAGACTATAAAGGAACTGGATTTATAAATGGGCATTGGAGAGATGATAAAAACACATCAAACAGAAATGCTAAAAACGGAAAGATATTTAAGGAAAACGAAATTAAGTTTTCGGATTGGATGCCTGAAATATACAGAGTACTAAAAGAACAAACACACTTTTACTGTATGACTAATGATTTACACTTAAAAACTGTAATTGAAGAAGGAATAAAAGCTGGGTTTAAGCAACAAAATATTTTAGTATGGGCAAAAGGAATGCACACTCCAACGCAATATTATTTTAAGAACATAGAGTTTATTGTTATGTTTAGAAAGGGCAAGGCTAAGTACATAAACAATATTGGCACAATGGCATTGATAAACATTAAAGGATTACGTAATAAAGAACACCCAAGCGAAAAACCTGCCAATTTATTCAGTTTGCTTGTTACGAACAGCACAAAGGAAAATGAAATAGTTTTAGACCCATTTGCAGGAAGTGGAACTATAATTGAAAGTTGTTTAAAAAACAATAGGCAATTTATAGCCATTGAGAAAGACCCAAATCATTTTGAAAAAATGAAAAAGAGGGCAGATTTTAATAAAAATTTTGAACCGCAAACTCTCTTTAAAAACGATATGTAGTGCTTGCGTATAACGTTGGGTATATGACCAGTAGCGAATTAAATAGTAATAACTTTCAAAATTAAACGAATGAATATAGAAACCACAAACGCACCGAACACCACCGAAACCGCTATTGGTTTTATACCGTGTTATCGGCTGCCTTTTCTTTCTCTTTTCCACGCTGATTGTATGGAAATTATGAAGCAATACCCTGATAAATATTTCGATTTGGCTATTGTTGACCCTCCCTATGGAATAAATAGGCTTGAAATGTCTTGGACAGCACAAAGCAATTCAAATAATGGGAAATCACAAGCAGATAGTAGCAAATGGGCGAGTTATGAAATAAAAAAATGGGACAATCAAAGACCAAGTATTGAATATTGGGATGAACTGAAAAGGGTATCTAAAAATCAAATTGTTTGGGGTGCAAACTACTTTCCCGAATTTTTCACTGAAAATATGGGGGTTGTTTTTTGGGATAAAATCAGAAGTATTGATGTAAAATTTTCTCACGGGGAATTAGCTTTTACAACATTTGGAGGATATACACGAAAATTTCCATATAATCCCGAAAAATACAATAAACAAAGATTTCATCCAACGCAAAAACCAATTGCATTATATGAATATTTACTTAGAGAATTTGCAACCGAAGGAATGAAGATTTTAGACACCCATTTCGGGAGCGGCTCAATAGCCTTAGCAGTTGATAAAGCGAACCGATTAGATAAAATGAACTTACACTTAACAGCGTGTGAAATCGACAAAGAATATATCGACAAGGCAATCAAACGAATTTCAGAAAGTATCAAACAAGGTACGCTGTCTTTTTAAGGTTGCCGATAACATAGAATCTACGAATGTTAAAACAAAAAACAAACATTTAAATAAACATGAAAAAAAAACAAAAAACAAATATCGAACGATATCAAATACCTTATCGAAGCGAGAAATGGCATCAATTCAGGTTAAACGGAATTGGCGCATCAGAAGTACGAACAGTACTTTATGCGGATGACTATTCCGACCCATTAGTGCTTTTTTATCAAAAATTAGGTTTTAAAAAACCTATAAAAGATAATGAAGCAATGTTCCATGGTAGAAACCTTGAAGAATATGTAGCTATGTGCTGGCAAGGATGGGATGGGAAAAAAGATGAATATAATAATCCAAGCTACATTAATAATATAAACAATGGAAAAATTATAAGACGATGTAAAAAATTAAATGCAATAGTCAAAAACAAAATGTATGATTGGCTATTCGTTAATGTAGATAGGATGATAAATAAAAAAGGTGGTTTTAGTCTAATAACAGGCAAGCCTCTCGAAAAAGAGGGTGTACTTGAAATAAAAACAACAGAAGGGTTCTCAGCGGCAAAATGGGAAGCCGGAATAGACCCATCTTATTTAACACAATTGAACACAGCCTTACTGCTGTTAGAGGCTGACTATGGAGAATTGGCAATATTGAAAAATGGGAGATACTTAGATGTATTCCCATTTGAAATAAATTACGAGATTTGTGAACTTATCATTGACCAAACATATAAATTTTGGTATGACCATGTTTTACCTGCAAAAAAATGGGTAGAACAAATGGAAAAAGCACAAATGGTCGGCGATGAACAATATTATAACGAATGTAAGCATCAAATTCAAATGCTTGAACCAAAAGTCGGTAGTAATAAAACAGCCGAAATGTTCGTTAAGGAAAACTATAGAAAAAATAAAACCTCTATTATGGGGTCTGAAACACTTTTGAAAAAAGGTAAAAAAGATGCTTATATAGCATCAATTATTTCAACACTAAACGAAATAAAACAAAAAAATAAAAATGAAATTCTCATCGAATTTCTTCACAATAATTGTGAATATATAGATTTTGAGGAAGAAGGAAATTTGCGCTACTTTGTACGCAAAGGAAGTACACTTCCTCAATTGGGAAACAATTTAAAAATAAAATTTAATAAAAATCAAATAACCGAATTAATCCAAAAAAATTTGTTGAAAAATGACTTTTTTTAATACAAACCTAACAAAAGAACCTGAACTATCAATAAGAGAAAACAAAGCTCTATCGCAGGAAGATTTTATTAAAAACATCTTCCAAAAAGAAAATAAACCTTTAACGGCAAGCGAGGTTTATTACATCTGTATTGCCAATAACAAATATTGGCCGCTAACGTCCGTTAGAAGGGCGATAAGCGTACTTAAAGATAAAACTATCTTAAAAAAATTAGATAAAACAAAAAAAGGCGTTTATAATGCAAATGAAAGATACTTCCAATTAATTAATTAAAACACAAAATTATGAATACAGATATAAAAATTGACAAAGATGGGATAAAGTATTACAAAACCCAAGATGGGTATTTTTCTTCAGCTAACGAAAGACTGTTAGCCCTAAAAAGGATATACCCAGTCTATTCAATAGAAACAGTTTTAAATTATGTGCCAGAAATTGTTAGCTGGCATGCAATAACAACTATTACTATACCTATTATAGGAGAATCCCCTTACCAACAGAAATCATTGTTATTTACAGGACATTCCTGTAAAAAAATAGAAGATACAATGTGGGGTAAGTTTGCGGCTGAAGTAGCCGAAACATGCTCCACCGCAAGAGCAATAGCCAAAATGGGAATTGGCATTGCATACGGAACAACAGCCTCGATCGAAGAAATTGACACGGAAAACACATTCTTTATCTCTTTCCCAACAAAAAAAGAAAATAAAGAAGATGATAAATCAATTATAATAAAAAAAGAATTAAACGAAATTCTAAAAAAAAAAATTAATGTTGTAAATAAATAATTAAACCAATGTTATTATGAGTAGATCAAAATATCAAAACAGAACGTCCGATCCTGCACAGATAATTATGCAATGGAGGGCAGAGGAAGGTTTGTTTAAAACTACAAACCTTATAACAAAAGAATCGGGGGAATTACCCCCGCCAATATCTTTTATCGTGCTTGATGAACTCCAAGCTGTGAAAGGATGGAGCACAAAGTACGATTGTGGAATATATTCAAACATGTGGAAAGGCACTGAGCCTGGACACTTTAAAGTAAAAGTTAGAAATAGAGGAGGTAATGACTTCCCTATAACCGGCAAGTGGCACGAAATTAAAGACAAAGTAAAAGCCGCCGGAGGCCGCTGGATCAAAATAATATATGCCTTGATGCACATCAAGGAAAATGAAAATTATAAAATAAAAATTGTAAAAATAGAATTGCAAGGCTTGGCACTTGCTAACTATGTGGAAAGTATTAAAAACCCCTATACAGGGGTTATCGAAATAAATAATCTTGTTAAGATAACAAGATTAGGGAAAAATTACCTAATTCCCGAATTTCAAAATAAACCATTGGAAAATAAGTTTAAAGATGAAATTGAAGCTATTGCAGTCGAAAAAGATAAAGAACTTCAAATCTATTTAAACGACTATTTTTCTTATTTTATACAAGATAACATTATTGATACCATGAAAAATACTCTTCAGAAAGAAGTGGAAGATACAGTAGAAGATACACCTCCAAAAGAGAAAGTGCAAATTTTCCCTTCAAAAGTAAATAAACCTGATGATGACATGGAAGATTTATTCGCAGATGACCCCGATTGGGATATTAACGACCCTTTTTCTTAAAAAAAAATCGCCATGAAAATGATAATAATAATCAGTATCTATTTAAGCCTGTTAGGGGCATTACTTTTTTTGCTCTATAAAGCAAAAAAGTTGAATGAAAATAATAAATTATATAAAGAGGAAAAAAGGAAAAGAGAAGGGGGAGTAAAATGAACCATCAAAAAATAATACTGAAAAATAGTAAAAGAAAAAATACTAACCAACATGAAAGTATTCTTCAACAGGAATGCGTTAAGTGGTTTCGTCTTCAGTATAATGATATTAAAGAACTGCTTTTTGCAATTCCTAATGGAGGATTACGAAACAAAATAACAGCAAAAAAGCTGAAAAATGAAGGAGTACAAAAAGGAGTCCCAGACCTATTTCTTTCTGTGCCATCTTCAGAACATAACGGACTATTTATTGAAATGAAGTTTGGAAACAACAAACCAACAATAGCCCAAAAAATAATGATGAACAAACTCACAGAACAAAATTATAAATGTGAGGTTTGTTATTCATTTGATGGGTTTAAACAAATAATAAAAACATATTTAAAAAAATAATGACAATAAAAGTATGTTGCATACTAAAATGGAGTGAAAAAGAAAAATATCCCCACTCCATCGTTATTGATAACATCTCAAGTGAAAAAAAAGCACTTGAAAAAGTGTTATCATTCATAAAAATTGGAAAACGAAATTCGTTACCAATAATTACTGATATAAAAACTGAAATTATTGACAGATGAAATTTCAAGACTATTTATTAGAAATAGTAAGTACAATAAAACAAGAAGCTCTTTCACAACTGAAAAAATATAGTGGAAGACAATACGTAACGGTTGATTATTCCGACGATGGATTATTCTTCTCGATTACGTTTTCATGGTATGTAGCTTATCTACCTGGAAGCAGTGTTACACAACCATCCTTTTCCGTATGCAATACAGAAATTGATATTAATACTGCAGATCTTTGGAATTTCGACGTTAAAGATATACTCGAATACGTCCTAAAGATTGATCAGTCATGGAAAGATTAAATAAAAATAAAAATTAAAAATTAATTAAATTATGAAAGATAAATATTTTGAATTTATTCAACTTGTTAAAGCTGAGATGGAGAAAAAAAGTTTTTTATCTTCCAAAAAAGAAACGATAGAAACACTGAAAACAAACTTAAAAATAATGTTTCAAACTATTTTTGACATGAATTATTGTGAAGTGATGGAAGACAAATTTTTGTCAATCACAAATGAATTACATGCTTTTGAAACATTGGTATTCAAACTTAAAGAGAAAGATAAAAATGAGAAAGATAAAGAAGAAATTTTAATCATTGTTCCACTCAAAAGCTACGAAATTTTACAAGAAGATTCTTTAAAAAAAGGAAGAAAAGAACAAAATATCACACTTAATTAACTTTAATCTACTTTTTTATGAAAATAGTTACTGAAATAGTAAAAGATATACTACATGACCCTGACACTATTCGCCTTACTATAGGAATAGCACTAACAGTGTTCGCTTACGTATTACTCATTAAACGTGGCGATGAAACATTTGTTGACTTTTACGCCTCTGTTGCAAATAATCATAGACGTATAGCCGAAAAAGCTAAAAGAAAAGAACAAAAAAGAAATATTAAACAAAACAAAAAAGCTCCCTCATAAAACAGAGGGAGCTGTACATGCACAATGAAAGCAGTTGACCAAACATTGCTAAAATAATAAATTATGCAAAAAATGATTTTCTAAATAATTGATAAAAAAAAACTCCTCAAGTGTGCTCTCTATGAGAAGCATGAGGAGTGTATTATTGTTTTGTTAGAAACAATTGTTTATCCATTAAATTCGTAAACCTTAACACCGGCATCGTAAGTGTCAAAATGAAGCCATGACACATCCTTTTCTATTCTTATATTATAAGGTAACAATTTTTGTTTATCTTTTATTATAGCCCTTGCTTCAACGGCAGTAATACTATCAAACACGGCATCGCCACCATTACCTAAACAATGAGCCGAAAGGTAAATCTGATTAGCAAACGTTTTCTTCTTTACAAGTTCACACAAATTACACCTTAATCCCCTTTGAGTAATATTTCCGCCAAATACATAATCATTCATTGTCATAGGAACACCCAGAACCTCTGTACGTAAAACAAGTAAGGTATGTAAATATCCAGTATTTAAAAATCTCCATGACGATTCACCAAACTTGTTAAATGTATGTGGACATACCAGCTCCTCAATACGAAAATATTTTCTCACCTCCTCAATAATGCCTTGCTGTGTCATAAAATCTAAATCTTTAATAAAAATTTTATTACAAACCATCCTAAAAAAAGGACTATCAAACTAAATAAAACATAACCTAAGTAAATCATGGTCTGTTGCCACCATGTTATCTTTGCCGGCACAGGATAAGGCTCTTTCACAACTTCTTTTTCAATTGTTGAGCTTTCTTTTATTGCCTTATTAATCGTTTGAGCTATAACAGCATCTTTCTGAAATAAACGAAAATCAAGTTTGTTGTTCCTTATCTGGAAAATAGAATAAGCATAATCAACATCTAAACGCTGTAATGGATAATTGATACCGTCGTCTTTTACTAAAATCGTATCAGTGTGATAAATAGTATCTGCCGGTATGTAAACATAAACTGTTGTATCTCGATAAACAACTACCTCAACCGTCTCCGTTATCACAGTTGTAGAAGGCAACGGATACCTTTTCAAACATCGCCGTTCGAGCGAACAGGCAGTAAATAATAAAGAAATTAAAATTATATATTTAAGTAACTGCATGGAATTTACCACCTTAAAGTAAGGATACGTTCAGTGTCTGTACTTCCGGAATTGACAAGAGGAACGCATGTGAATTTTAATTTTATCTGCCCACGTTCAATATCATTCTTGCTAAATATGTAAGTTGAATTTGAAATATTTCGCTTATCCAACTTAAATTTCCCATTACCCTCAACAATCTCCATCCCCATACTCCCTTTTGTATAATACAAAGGAAACCATTCGATAAATTTTATATACTTATACAAATAACGATCCTTGAAGGCTGTTGTAGGCACTGCCCCGTATGGCTTTGTTACCCAATTATCGGTATCAGGCCAATAAGGAGGTAAGGAGTAATAAGGATTATCCCTTACATCAACCACCTCTCCCAATTCCCCTTCCCACAAAGTATGGCCACCCTTAGAATAACTTCTTAACCAATTAACCTTGTTAAACCTTCCTTTATGATAAACTGCATAATTAAACGCATCACCTTTTAAAAAACCTGTACGAACAGGCAAACGAGAATCTTCCATCGCCTTGCCTATTGTACCGTTACGTAATGAACAAATACCATAGTGAGAAGCATAGTTTATTCCCTCAACTGTAAAATAGGAGATGATCTTATCCCTATCATCCGCACCCTTAATTATCTCACCCCTCTCAACAATCTTAATGTCAAGAGGTAAAGAACCAGTGCGACCTGCAAATGTTAACACTTTCATAAATACATGTATTAATATTAAATTTTTAATTTAATTAATTTATCTTATTATTAACGCTAATAAAGCAACTATTATGGCGGAAATCATTATCCCAACCATACCATAAACAATCCTTTCAGTTAAAATAGATGCATACTTTTTCTCGTTACGAGTATCCATCTCCTTCATCTCTGTTCGTAATTCGCTTATCTTTGTTTCAACACTCTCAAAACCCTTCGTCAAATCATGGCGAATAGCATCCATCTTCTCATTCATTATTTGTTGATTGTTTTTCAATAATTCAATGGCTATTATATATTCCTGTTCCTTCTGTTCCATTAATAGATATCTTTTTGCAAATAGTTTATATTTATAAACTTTGTTGTGAAATTTAAAATAGCTATGATCACAGAAATAACTGCTATCCAAATGGGCTTTTGAATCTGCAGACCACTTAAATAAGTTATGAACAAAACTAATGCTGTATTGGCAATTTGCCATAGAGCCGTTTTCAACTTTTTATCAGAAATAAGCTCACGCAAATATTTTTTTATAAACTTTTTAAATCTTTCCATAATTAATAATTTTACATCATTCTAAACTCTCAATAACTATGTACTGACCAAACTGATCAATAATAGATTGATGTTCTTCATAAATAAAGTTACAATAAAAATAAGAATAATCATTATCAGAATAATGTTTTAAACCTTTTATTATCCACCAAAGTATAAGTTTACTAACAAACTCCTGTAAAGTAGATATTGTATTAATATCATGCATGGCTATCTTTATCCTTTTAGGGTAATTCTGATCATGCCATGTGTCTTGTAATGTAACATCTTCTAACTCCCAACCCTGAATATACTTATCACCCTCTATTGTCCAAATCTCAACAACCTTCTTACCTACAGGTATAGCAGGCTTAACTGACGTTTGAACCTCATAAATAAAGCCTTTAATCTCATTTATTGTAGGTTTAACAAATGAACTATAACGATAAATCACATTACCATTATTTACTAAAACATATTCTTTCATATTAACTAATATTTGTATTATTTAAAATTAATGAGGTAACTCCCTTCTCAGACCTTAACTGCTCCACCCAATGTTTTGCCTTTTCCGCATCAGTGCCGGATTGATTAGGAGTTGCATTTTTAATCTCATCAGGAGTAGGATTATTATCATAATCACTAATAATGCAAGTGGTAGGTAAACCGCCAACCCTACTTACCATTGACTGTAATAGACTAATGAAATTCGTAACCGAAAAAGCAGTTGTTACAAAATCAAGTAATCTATAATAAGTAGTAATATTCCCTGAACCTGAAGCATCAAATGCCGTCCAATTGATGTTAGTGCCATTTAAATAAAGATAAGTCAACCCGCTTGGCAGCGAACCTGAATACGTCCAATTGATGTTAGTGCCATTTAAATAAAGATAAGTCAACCCGCTTGGCAGCGAACC
>Ga0302244_1002071_pt1 | contig 10727 bp, 9 predicted proteins | sample AAG_UR_Phe_MG_FD_193513 | JGI IMG/M metagenome (GOLD analysis project Ga0302244, IMG submission 193513) | Enriched activated sludge microbial communities from anaerobic digester in WTTP, New Holstein, Wisconsin, United States - AAG_UR_Phe | ecosystem: Engineered > Bioreactor > Anaerobic >... | reverse complement strand
GCTTTTGGATGAACCCTTAAACGGATTGGATAAACTGGCAAGCGATTTGGTCTTAAAGTGGCTGAAAAACAAGAAAGAGCAAGGTAAAATAATAGTAGTAGCTGATCACAATCCGTTAATAGAAACAGTAGCTGATTTTTCCTATACTTTACCGGAAAATCCGCAACCGCTGACTATAGACAATTCATTATTTACCGAGGCAGTTCTGAATTTGCAGGATAAGCGGGATTGTGCTATAAAACCTTTTCCTGAAATTCTTTACAATATTGAAGAGCTCAGTTTTGCTTATCCGAATGCGGAACTTTTGTTTAAAGACCTCTCTCTCAAGATAAACAGCACGGAAAATATTCTACTGAAAGGAAAAAATGGAGCCGGGAAAAGCACTTTCCTGAAATTGCTGACTGGATTGCTAAAGCCCAATAAGGGGAAAATATACTTGCAGGGAAAGCATCTGCAGGGTTTAGACCCCAAAAACTTTGCTCACTTTTATTATCAAAGCCAGATTACCAAGGAAAACCTTTTAGGGATAAGCGTTAAACAAAACTGGCTATTCTGGCAATTGGCAATTCCGGAACTAAAGGATTTACCTATAAAAGAAGACCCTTTGTTTACAGAGCTTTCTGCCGGACAGCAGAAAATGGTTTCGCAACAAATTTTACCCTATATGTTATCTAAATTCTGGATATTGGATGAGCCCTTTGCTTCTTTAGATGAAAATGCCGGCAAGCAACTGTTGAATTTACTGCAATATAAAAGCCGAAACTATCCGGGAATGCTGATTGTTTCACATTCTCTGGAAGCACATAGGGAACTTTTTGATATAGTGCTTTCTTTCCAAAATCAAACTCTGCAGGAAGAAAAGGGATGAAAAAAAGTTCTTTGCATCCTCTAACTCATATCTTGATGGCTTTGTTGCTTTCCACTTTTGTTTTTATTGCTAAAAAGCCGGTTTCTTTGCTATGCCTTACTATTTTAGCTTTGCTTTATGCTGTATGGAGGATGGAAAACGGCTGGCAAAAAGTATTCAAGACACTTTGGCATACTTTGCCCTTTTTATTGGTTTTAGCTTTCTTTCAAATTGTTTTCCGACGCACAGGAACATTGCTTTGGTCTTATGGAATACTAAAAATCAGCGAGGAGGGAGTTCTTATTTCTCTACAGCTAACTTTGCGTTTATTAACCGTTATTTATTGTGCCAAGGCATTAGCAGTAATGGATTATACCGAATTTTCCAAAGCATTTTCGGCTATTCGTTTACCCGAAGAGCTATCCTTTATGCTTTCTTATGCTATTCATTTGGTACCGAAGTTCTTAGGGCAGTTAAAAGGATTTGTTACCGGGCTTAAATTGCGAGGAATTGATGCTGCTGGTTTATCCTTTTCCAAACGCTTACAGGTTTATAAACAATTGTCCATTACAGCTTTGGCAGAACTGATCAGAAGTAGTGAAACAGCAGCTATTGCTTTGGAATTAAGAGGTTTTAGAAGTGAAGGAAAACCAAGTAAACTGCATCGGCAGAAGTTTAGCTACAGGGATTTATTGTGTTTGCTGTTCTTTTCGGTTTTGGTTATTATAGTTACAAGGATTTGATGTAGCACGCAGATTTTATTTTTTCACAAAGAGAAAAAGAGGGTATTTTTTTTCACAAAGAGGAAAAGAGGAAAAGAGAAAAGAGGGAATTTTTTCACAAAGAGGAAAAGAGAAAAAGAGGGTATTTTTTACAAAGAGGAAAGAGGAAAAGAGATTTTTTTACAATGAGAACACCGAAAAAACTGAGAACACCTCTTTCTTTGTTAATATTCTTTTTTTTCCTCTTTATCTCTTTGTTAAAATTATCTTTTTTCCTCTTTATCTCTTTGTTCAAATTATCTCTTTTCCTCTTTATCTCTTTGTTAGAATTATCTCTTTATCTCTTTGTTCAAATTATCTTTTTTTCCTCTTTATCTCTTTATCTCTTTCTCTCTTTGTTCTATCTATTTTTTTGCACTGGCGATCATAGGTTTGGTACGCATCAAATTTTCCATATCCTGCAGAATTATCTGTTGCTGGCTTTTGAACCTTGCCATCTGCGTTTCATTCAGCTTTTCCGTTCCTACCATTTTCAGGTTTGTAGGATTGATATACTTTTTACCTTTGATTAAACCAAAATGCAGATGAGCACCTGTGGAATGTCCTGTAGAGCCAACGCGTCCTATAATTTGTCCTTTTTTAACGGTCTGTCCTTTGCGGACACTCATTGAAGAAAGATGTGCATATTGAGTTGTAAGTCCACTGGGATGTTTTATCCGAATTTCATTTCCCCAGCCGCCGTTATAACCTGCATCCGTAACTTTTCCATTGGCTACGGCATAAACAGGAGTTCCATAATGCGCACGATAATCAGCTCCCTGATGATTAGCCCAGTTTCCATAAAAAGGATCAAGGCGTCTGCCAAAAGGAGAAACAAGATGAATTACAGATAAAGGAAAACCTACTCCGTTGCTGTGGCAGCTTTTTCCTTCTTTAGTATAAAGACCGTTTAGCACTGAATTTTCTTCCTCATCTTCATAACGGAAAAGTTCACAAGTGCCGGTTCGTTCACCGCTATATTGAACATAGAATATTTTTCTGCCGGGCAGGGTTTTCCCTTCAAAAATGCGTTCTTCTACAAAGATGCGGAAAAAATCACCGTTTCGTGCATCGCGGGCAAAATTTATTTCTGCTTCCAAGCCGTTATTTATTGCCTGTTTATCCTGAGGAGCAAAACCCATAGCTAATAGAGAAGCATCCAAGGTCTCTTCTAAGTTTCCTTCCATGATGCGTTTAACTCTTTTAACGGGTAATGCCTCCAGAGAATAGACAAGAGAATCAGCACTAACCGTAAAATGATGACGGGTAGTTGGTTCCTGCACAAACACCATTTTAGCAATGTGTTGTTTATCTTCCGAAAGCAATATTTTCAGCGTATCTCCAGGTTGAATAGTGGAAACATCAATATAGTCACCGAATTTAAAAGCCAGCAAGCCAACTTCTTTCAAGGGTAAATTCAAATTTGCCAGCACGGAAAAAATACTTCCTCCGTCAGGAATGGTTTGTATTATCCAGGGTTCTGAGGGTTTTTGTAAATCGGGTTTAATTTCTGCAGGATGTTTAGGATTGATACCCATTAAACTGATAAGACAAAAAGTGGCAAGAAGCAGAAAAATAAAGGAAAGAAGAATGTCTTTTCCCCAATTCATAAACTAACTCCAATGTTTGTTTTAGAACCCGGGTCGGGGTCTGCAGAAGAGTGTTTTTCAAAGTAAGGATGGAAGTGAATATGCACTTGTCTTAAGCCGGTGCTGAATTTATCCAGCAGGCGTTTTTCTACGGAATCGGAAATAATATTGCCTTTATCAACGCTGATATCTCCATCCACTGTAATAGTCATATTCACTGTAAAATAGGGACCGAAACGATGAATACCCAGGTCTTCAATACTACGAACTCCTTCTACAGCCATTGCTTCGGTTTTCAGTTCACGCACAAAATCCTCGTCAGGAAGATAATCCATCAGTTCTCTTGAGGATTCCATTATTATTTCTACTCCGGTTTTTATGATATAAATAGCAACTATAGCTCCGGCAGCCGGGTCCATCCAATAATAGCCAAGACGACCCAAAAGGACACCAACTACAACAGCTACGGCAGCCATAATATCATTCAGATGGTCATTAGCCAATGCCTTGAGAGTAGGATTTTTGGTTTTGGGTATGTTTTTGCGAGTGTAAGTATAGAGGAAAATTTTCAAGCCAAAGGTAAAGAGCGCTATAACTAAAGTCCAAATAGAAAGGGGTTGTCCAATTTCCGTTTTGGAAAGCAAATCATAGACCTTATTTACCGATTCCCAAAAAATGGCTATTCCGGTAGTAAGAATAAACGCCCCAACCACAATTGCAGAAATAGATTCCAGTTGTCTGTGACCATAAGGATGTTCTACATCGGCAGGTTTTTGGGCTTGTTTCATAAAGATTTTAACGGCAATGTAATAGACAACATCGGAAGTGGAATTTATACCATCGGCTAAAAGAGCGGCACTATGACCTAAAATGCCTACGCAGGTCTTGACAATAGATAATAAAATATTGGAAAACAGACCTAAATTTACAGTTACTCGGGTTAAATTATCGCGGTCCGTCACTATTTTATATCTCCATCACATCCAACAGAGGATATTCTTTAAAAGTTCTACGTAAGTTCTGATGAAATTCATCGGCATCAATATCGCTGTTACCAATTCCCTTAGGATTAAGCGCTATTGCCTTCAGCTTGAAAGGAATTAAGGCCAGGGGTTTATGATTTTTTAAAAAGACATCAAGTTCATTACTACTAAGTTTGATACATTCCGGGTGACGAAAAATAAGTTGAATTCCGCTTAGGTGTTTTCCTAAACGATTATTCACACTGCTTGTATAGGCACCGGGAAGATAGAGATGGCTTGGTTTTTCCAGTTTACTTAAAATTTCCAGCAGCTTGGTTTCGTTGGCAATTAAAGATACCAAACCCGTTTGTTTCCATCTTCCTTTGTTTTTTATCAATATCTTATTTTGTTCGGCAAGTTTTTGTAAGGTGGGGCTTAGGTATGTTCCAATCTGAGATAAAGTTATCAGTCGTTTTAGTTCTTCAATTATTGCTTGCTGATTACCAAAACTGGCTCCGGCAGTTAAAATTATAGCATCAACGGCATTGCTTAAAACAATGGATTTACGGTCCAGAGAGCCATCTATCAGAACTTTTTCAGCTCCCATTTTTTGCAGTAATTCAGCGCAGGCAATTTGTCCGCTAACGCTTGCGGGACCGGTTATTTCCGTTTCCAGATATTTTTCGCTTTTTACTATCCAGAGTTCTCTGCTTCCGCTTTGGAAAGAGGTTTTAGTCAGAATGCTTATTCCCGAGCCGTGTTGTAACAGGGTTTTAGCATCGGTACAAAAAAAACAGCCCTTAGGAATTTTCACTTTGGGCTTGGGAATTTTAAACAAAGTATCTTCCGTTTCACCATCGCGTCCTGTACTCAAAATACCCCACGGAAAAGGATATTTTGCCAGAATATAGTTCAGGACAGTTGTCTTACCTGCATTTTTACAGATTCCCACAATCGCTATATTTGTGTAACGCCTGCCGGAAATCCAGGAGAATTCCAAAAAGTCCCCTTTAATGTTTTCTACGACGATTACGCTTCGTTTCTGCGGGACCTATGGCTACTTTTTTACCCCGCATTAACGCCATTATACCTTCTGTGGATTTATATTCATCCGCACAAAGTTCACGGTATTTGCTTTTATCCTGTTCCACAAATTCCGGTTCCGTGTATGCCGTAATAAAACCTTCATAATTTCGTAAAATAACTCTTCCCGGCATTTGGGAAATAACATAATTGGGCATCACAGGAATTTTTCCTCCACCACCAGGAGCATCTACCACATAAGTTGGAACACATAATCCGGAGGTATGACCTCTCAAACTTTCCATAATTTCAATCCCTTTGGCAATAGGGGTGCGAAAATGGCTGATACCTTCGGATAAATCACATTGATATATATAGTAAGGGCGAACTCTATTTTTCACCAGTTTATGCACCAGGGCTTTCATTACATCTACATTGTCGTTTACACCTTTCAGTAACACGGATTGATTGCCCATTGGAATTCCTGTTTCAGCAATTTTGGCAAGCGCTTTACAGGAGTCCTCACAAAGTTCATTGGGATGATTATAATGCGTGTTCAGCCAAACAAACTTATATTTCTGCAAAATATTCAAAAGCGAATCCGTAAAGCGTTGTGGCAAAACAACCGGAGTTCTGGTGCCCAAACGCACAATTTCTATATGTTCAATCTTACTTAATCTGTTTAAAATATCATCCAAACGCTCGTCACTTAAAGTGAGAGGATCGCCTCCGCTTAAGATAACATCGCGCACTTCTTTGTGTTCTTTTATATATTCCAGTGCCTTTTCCACATTTTCTTTGGGCATAGGAGCATCGTGTTCACCGGCTTTTCTCCGGCGTGTACAATGCCTGCAATACATTGCACATTGGTCAGTTAGAAGAAGCAAAACCCGATCAGGATAGCGATGTGTCATTCCAGGAACAGGAGCATCGGCATCTTCACTTAAAGGATCTGCCATATCGGATGGCGAAATATGGCTTTCCGCAATGCGCGGAATTGCCTGTAAACGAATCGGATCATAAGGATTGCTGTGATCAATCAAAGAAAGATAATGAGGAGTGATAGCCATCCGGAAAGAAAATGCCTTGTCCTTAAAAACCGCTTCTTCTTCGGGTTGCAGTTCAATGTATTTAGATAGTTGAGCGTGAGTTGTGATGCGATTTTTAATTTGCCAATGCCAGTCATTCCATTGTTCAGGAGTGGCAATGCTTTTAATGTCAATTAGTTTGCTCATTTTGTCCTCTTTATTTATTCCGCATAGCGTTCTTTAAATATCTTCATTAAAACGGAATTGCGCCGTAATAAATCCAAAGCAATTTCGGAATGATGATGGGCATAACCATTACCTATCATCATATCTACATCGGCACCAATTCCTTCTGCGCCCAAAGCTGCTTTTGTAAAAGAAGTAGCCATAGAGAAAAAATAGACCATACCACGGTCTTTGGCTGCCATAATACTCGGCAATTCAGTATCTTCAGTATTTACAACATTGATAACTACATCCGCCATTTTGCCATTAGTAAGGCGCGAGACCTCTTTTTGAATTGTGATAGCATCCGTAGCTTGAGCAAGGATAACTTCATCACAACCGGTTGCTTTGCAAGTGGGAATATAATTTTCATTGCGTACCACTCCGATCACTTTTCCACAAATTCCTGCCCTTTCTTTCGCTACGGCATTGCATAAAATACCGCTTTTACCGTTAGCTCCAATAATAACAACTGTATCATCAGGTTTTACCAGTCGCTCTACTTGTGCAGGAGCTCCGGCAACATCCAAAACGGAAAGCGCCAAATTTTCATCCAGATCATCCGGTAACTTGGCATAAACGCCACTGCTGAAAAGAATTGCTTGCCCTTCAATCTCCATTTGATCCTTGTCTAACAGCACTTTTTTCACTTTATTTATTTTAAGGGGAGTTAGTGAAAGCGAGACCAGAGAAGCAATTTTATCCCCCACTTTCACTTCTTCCTTCATCTCAAATTTATCACCTATAGCGGCAACCCTGCCGATAAACATTCCGCCAGAACCAGTATCTTCATTTTTATGCTTGCCGGTTCTGTTGGTAAGTTCAATAGCATGCTCCGCAAATGCCTTTTCCAAATCCTGATGTCCTTGGGCAATAAGCTTGTTTTTAATCTGATGAAAGGAAGCGGAATCAATATTTAAACGAATAACATCAATCAGCATTTCATTGTCCCAAATTTCGCTCATATCGTTATTCAATATTTTTGCGGGTTGCGGTAAAACACCTTTTGGCTCAATTACCCGGTGCGTTCCATATCTGCATCCATTACTTTTCATTTGCTTCTCCTTTCTGAATGTCTATCTTATTATTTAATTTCAAATTAGCTATAAAAATCCACTTTTTTATATTTGCTCTTGCTGTCAATTCTTTTATATAAGTAAGCTCTTTCTATAATTCTCTCCAAAACAGGTTATTTTCTTTAGAGAGTTCCTTTCCTAAAGCTTTTGAATAACACGATATTTGCTTTTCTTATATTGTCCCGTGCTTGCCAATTTTTTACTTGTTCACTGCCGATATAATTCCGATATGATTCCCATATCGTTCCCATATCACGATATGGGAAGCATAAGGGATCTTATTGAAAAGTATAGCGTTAGCCGTCAAGAAAAGAACTTATGATAAAACATAGATAGAAAAAGCGAAATGCCAGCTCTACAAATTTTAGCTTGCTAATTAAAAAACCCGCAGGGCAGCACAATGATAGATATAGTGGTGTAAACCTCTTATAAAATGAAAGATATAAAACTTTAAAACCTTATCTAAAACTTTGGGAGAGCCCCGAGGGTGACACTTCTATTTAGACGGATTTTTGGCTCTGGGGAAATTTATAGTAGGAAAATTACAGAAAAACTGCAAAATTTTTCTTGACATTGAACTGTATCTAATTATTATGTCTCTAAAATGCAGAAGAAATGTAAATAAGGAGAATAAAATGATTATTACCTTTAGCGTCCAAAACTTCCTTTCCATCCGGAATAAAGTAACTTTGGATTTTCGTGCCACCAGTGACAAAACCCTGGAGGACTATTATGTAGTTTCGGTTGAAAAACCAAAGCTAAGAATTCTTAGAATGGCTATGATTTATGGAGCTAATGCCTCCGGAAAAACTAATTTGCTTATGGCTTTGAATTTTATAAAACGATTTATTAGTGATACTTCTATAAACAAAGAAATTCCTATTCCAATAACTCCTTTTGCTTTGGATGAAGATAAGTCCTCTATCTTTGAGATTGATTTTCTCCAGAAGGGAGTTGTATATAGCTATTATTTGGAATTGAATAAAAAACACATCATTCAGGAAGAGCTAAGCTATTATCCAAATGGAAGAAAGACCCTTATCTTTTCCCGCAAATTAGTTGACATCAAAGGTTTTATATACGAATATAAATGGAGAAATGCAGCAATAAATGAAAAACAAAAAGACGCTTTGGAATTAACCGTCCAAAATCAATCAATTCTTTCTAAAATAGCGACAATACAATATTCGGGTGTTCTCCAAGAAGCAAGAAACTGGTTTAATACAACTTTGAATCCTATTTTGAGTAATAAAACCGACTTGTTTAGATTCAATTATCATAATTATCTCAGCAGTCCCCAAAAGGAAAAGAAATATAAACCTTTATATTTAGAACTCCTGAAGAGGGCTGATTTTTGTATAGAAGATTTTAATATTGAGAAAAAGATAATACCATTATCAGATTTACCACCAAGTTTAAGAGCAGAAATAGAAGATCAAAATAAAGAAAGTGAAGGAGATAAAACGAAAAATGAAATATATTGGCTCAAAACAGAATTTACCCATAAAACTCCATCAGGAACTTATGTGCTAAATTATAATATGGAATCAATGGGTACTCAAAGATATTTTGGTTTGGTGGGAGTTCTATTTGAACTATTATATAAAAATCGGGTTGTTCCAATAGATGAAATAGAAAGCTCATTGCATATAGATTTGATTATTCATTTCATTACTACTTTTTTAAGAAATAAAAGCCAGGGACAGTTAATTTTCACCTCTCAAAACACAGCTCTTTTAAAAGAAAAAGATATTTTACGCAGAGATGCCATTTGGATTATAGAAAGAAATGAAGATGGAAGTACATCACTTACCAGCGTTTCTGAATATCCTGTGCGTAAAGAACACTCCATAGAAAGTATATATAGAAAGGGTTTAATTGGCGGCTTGCCTAATCTGGGAACTACCCTCTTGGAAGGTGAAAATGAAACCAAGGAAGAATAAACCGACAAGACCATTCAAAAATACGGTATTATGTTTCTGTGAAGGTGAAACGGAAAAGGTATATTTAACTTGTCTTAAAAAAGATAGATACAAGAATGTGCACATAGAGCTTAAACCCCAGATCAGCAATGCCGGCTTCAAGAATATTTTTTACGATATTGAACAACTACTTGCTGAACCACCAGAAACAAATTATAAATATATATTTTATGTTTTGGATATGGATGTTATTTATGGCGATAACCGAATAAATGAATACAAAAATCAAAAGAAAAGTGTGGAATCTCTTGATCAAGCAAAAGAAAGATTAACAATAATTGAATCCAGACCCTGTATAGAGTTTTGGTTCCTTTTACACTATAAAAATACGGATAAATGTTTTGTCAATTGTGACGAAATTATTGTTGAATTATGTAAACATATTCCTGAATATTGTAAAAATCAGAATTATATCACCTCTTTATACAAAGAGCTGAAAAATAAATTGGAAACTGCAAGGCAAAGATCAGAAGCAATATGTAAAAAAGAAAGAGTAGATAATGAAGATTATTCCTACTCGGGAATGCATATATTGATACGGATTCTTGATGATTTACAGAATAAAACTTCTCCCAACAATCAGATAAAATAGTATACTAAATATTATTTGAATGCAGTTATTTTATTAGATATTTTCTGGCTTCCTTTCTTAAATCCTCTTTTAAACCTAAATAATGTAGTTACGGTAAATGGGTTGGCAAATTCTTTCTTTGCCATAGAGTTCGCAGAACTCTGAACAATAAATTTATTCAGTTTATGAAAATGAAAATTCGGCAAACAAAATAATAAATTTAACTTTTATTTATATGGTGTAATCCCTTTGCTAATATCTTTCGGGACAGCTCTGTCGTTAATATCTGTTGCTCATACGGAACTTTGATGAATAAATGGATTCCTGCCTTCTCAGGAAGGGCAAGAGCTATCAATTTGAAATAATATTAGATTGTTACTTGAGCTGATGAGCTCATATATTTTAACAATATAATATATTAACAATAAGGGGGAAAATATGGTTTATTACTTCAAGCTGACGAGCTCATATATTTTAACTGCGATATTTTTTCCTTTAACCTTCACTTCTTCAATATAATTGGCATTTACCAGGTTTTTAACTTTTTCATAAGTGAACTCACTGATGATGATATGATTGAAAGTGTTATATTCCTTATTTAGTCCTTCCAATCGTGCTCCCAAATTGATTGTATCGCCAATAGCAGTATAATCAAAGATTTGT